>Ga0115031_1000909_pt1 | contig 21628 bp, 16 predicted proteins | sample Maine_Asex4_meta_FD_87301 | JGI IMG/M metagenome (GOLD analysis project Ga0115031, IMG submission 87301) | Marine algal microbial communities from Maine, USA - Maine_Asex4_metaG | ecosystem: Host-associated > Algae > Red algae > Unclassified | place: Maine, USA | collected 2015-01-05
GATTGACGTTGCGGTCACGGGAGCGTCTTCAAGAGGGCCGGTCTGTAGCGGATATGCCGGTGTTTCTTCACGGACTTTAGTGGCAGATTGCGCGAGTCCGTTTAACGACAAGCCGGCAGGCGCCCGTTTTTTGCGCGGCGAAACGCCGACGTCTGCCGGCTAGTCGTTAAACGAGTAGAGTTGTTCCTTACCTCAGCGAACGTTGCCGTACCATTGAAATCCCCGAACAACCATACCGGTAAGAGCCCCGGATTACGAAGTTGCGCGATGACTTCGCCAGCATCACGGATAAGTCAGGCGATCGTCTTGTATTTTGAAAAACGCTTCGATCTTTGAAGTCGTGTTGCCATCACGCAACGAAGGAAGCGTGTTCCTAGCACTATCTGGTTCCGGCATTTCTTCACCTTCAAAGGACTCCGGTTCAATACCTTCTAGTCCGTCTGTGTAGAGCGATTCGTTGTCTACATCGTTGGCGTCGGTGGGATCTGCTTCGCGACTGTCCAAAATGGAGTTTTCGTCGAGGTCTTCTCCGAAAGCATCATCCGGGTTGTATTGCTCCGAATCTTCGTCTTCGGATTCACTGGATTCATCGTTCGAATTTTCTAACGATGTATCCTCTGTCCCAAAGTCCTCTTCGTTGACCAGTTCACCTTGCGGGTTCCACCAAAGCCATGGACCATCCGCTTCGCCATCGGTATAGCTGCCGTCAATTGATTTGATGCCGTTGTCATGCCACCAGCGCCAGCGTCCGGTTTTATTTCCGGATTTGTCGTACTGTCCAGTTAACTGTTTGATGCCGTTGCGATGCCACCAGGCGAAAGCGCCGACGCGGGTGCCTTGGACTAAATTGCCGACCATTTTCGTTTGCCCGTTCTCATACCAAGATCTAACCGGGCCGTGCTGTACGTCTAGACCGGTGACGACCATCGGTGCTGGTTTGGCTTCCCACCAATCGTCTTCGCCTTGAAGTTCCAACCGTCCGCGCTGTACGATCGACTCCTGGCGTTTTTGGCCAGAGGGGCGATAGTAGGTCACGTTGTTGACGATCTTCATACCGTCTTTATAAGTTTCTTTACGGCGGATTTTCCCCTGTGTGTCGTACTCGACCAACTTCCCGACAGGCACGTCGTCTTCAAATTCCATGCGTCGGTATATTTTGCCTTGCGGTAGATACCAAACGGCGACTCCGTTACGACGTCCGTTCTTGTACGGAATCTCCAAGATTTTTTGGCCTTGGCGGTCCTGAATAATCCACGGGCCCGAGAGTTTACCGGATTCAAAATTCGCGTGAGAAGCGAACGGCCCGCTGAACTCGATAAAAGGTGCGTTGTTGAAAATGCCTCCGGATCCAGTTGTGTGTAATCGAGACCACTTGCCGTCCATTGCGCCGCCGCGATAGTTGCCCGAAGCGATCAGCGCACCTAGACGGTCGAACAACTTCCATTGCCCATCATTGACCCAATTGCCGTGCATGTCTTGTTTTACGTGTCGCGCGATTTGGACATTTCCATCGGGATAGCGCTGACGAACAATCTCGCGGTCGGGGAGGTCGCGTAGGCCCGGTTTGCGTTGACCGGAGGGCGTCTCTGGTTGGATTGCTCGTTGTGGCGGACCTGTGATTTGTTGAGGCGATATCGCTGGCAGGGGTTCGATATCAATCGGACCAAAAATCATCGAACCCTCGTCGCCTGATGGGGCGGATGGGTCGCTGTCGGGAAAACGCAGGGTCCTGTCGCCAGGTTGACCGTTTGCTCCTGTGAGAACGCGTCCTTCGATGATACGTCCTTGTATTTCGCCTTCTCTTATGACTTGTCCATCAACAATTCGGCCTTGGATGTCGCCATAGGTTTGCCCGTCCATGGTCCGGCTTGTCGGAAGATCTGGCGTTACGAAGCTCTGGCAAAGGCCGGATTGTGCGAAGAAAATCGACAGCCCTATGGCCAACGTACTTGCGAAGATCCAGCTCAATTTGTTTCGTTGCCAATGCATTTTTCTCGGGAACGCCTTTGCAAGTTTTAGGAAAGGAAGAAGCGAAACGCGGTTTCTACCCTTCAAATAGACCACATCAATAACGGCTATTGGTGATTTTCTTAAATCGCGGCAGCGAAAAATTGCGGTACTAAAGCCCCTAACGTTAATTAGTCATCAAAACGGACCGATCGCTAAACTTTACCACTTCACAGACCGCTGTAATGGCTGCTGACAGGGCGGATCGTTCTGATTATAATCGGGGTGAAGATAATGAGTATCTTTGCGTTTGGCCTATGAGGGGCGTGATCTGTTGTCCCATTGTGAAGCCGAGCCCAAAGACATGGCATTTTTTTCTGCTGAGAAACTGAAGCAGCGCCGGATTGAAATTGATCAGAGCACAAAGACTTGCGACAGTCCTGATGTTCAAAATCGGCTCAACCGAATCGATGCCAACTATCAACAGCTCGATTCGATGCTCAATGACATCGAAGAAACGATCACCGGCGACCAACGGTTGAGTGAGATCAACGCGAGTATAAAAACGGTCGATATTCGAAAAAAGAAGAAACGCAAATGGCGGCCTAACAAACCGCGATAGTCAAAGCTACGCTGCTATTGTTGCAGTGCTTCCTGTCAGAGAGACGCCAGTTTGAGCTACTTAAAACTTGCCAACGGCGTGGTCCACGATCCTGCGAACGGTATCGACGGAGAAGTACGGGATATCTATGTTTCCGGTGGAAGCATCGTTGACGCACCGGTCGATGATGAAGCCGACGTCCGTACGATTGACGTCAGTGGCTTAGTCGTGATGGCCGGCGGTGTGGACATGCACTGCCACATCGCGGGCCCCAAGGTGAATGCCGCGCGGAAGATGCAGCCCGAGCAGTACCGAGGCAATGAAGAACCGAAAAAGATGTTAGATCGTTCGGTCTTTCACAGCGGAGCGATGGGTAGTGTGCCGACCATTTTTACCGCGGGCTATAAATACACGGGATTGGGTTATACGACGTGCTTTGATGCCGCGATTTCCCCTTTGGCGGCGCGGCATGTGCATCATGAGTTTAATTTGATTCCTAACGTCGATACGGGGTTCTTCACGCTGATTGGAAACAATCATTTCGCGATGCAGGCGATCGCCTCGGGCGACCACCCACAGTTGGATGCATTTTTAGGCTGGCTGATCCAAAAAGTTGGTGCCTTCGCTCCAAAAATTGTCAATCCTGGCGGCGTCGAGCTTTGGAAACAGAACCGCGCAGGCAATGCTACTGATCTTGATCAGACCGTCGATGGGTTTGCTGTTACGCCGCGGTCGATCGTTCAACAAATCGCGCGATCCGCGAACCGCTTGGGTTTGCCTCACCCTGTGCACATTCATACCAATAATCTTGGTATCCCAGGAAACTGGCAAACAACGTTGCAGACGATGGAAACGCTGGAGGATCAACGCGGTCACCTGGCGCATATTCAATTTCACAGCTACGGCGGTGGTGACGCAAGTGAGGATTCGCTGTGTTCCAAAGTTGCTCGGTTGGCCCAGTACGTTAACACCCACTCCAACATTACCGTTGATGTGGGGCAAGTGATGTTTGGACGCACGACCAGCATGACCGGCGATGGTCCCTTGGGATACTTTCTTCAACAGATCAACGGCAGCAAATGGTATAGTTCGGATACGGAGTTGGAATCGGGGTGCGGTGTGTCGCCGATCGAATACAAGAACAAGAACTTTGTTCATAGCTTGCAATGGGCAATTGGGTTGGAGTGGTATTTGCTGGTCGAAGATCCGTGGCAGGTGGTGATGAGCACAGATCATCCCAACGGTGGACATTTTATGGCGTATCCGCAGATTATCCGTTTGCTGATGGATGCAAGTTACCGACAAGAGAAGCTAAAACAGGTCAGTCCAAAAGTGCTGGAGCATTGTGATCTGGCCAATTTGGATCGTGAGTATTCTCTCAACGAGATCGCGATCATCACACGCGGCGGCCCGGCTCGAATTTTGGGGCTCAGAAACAAGGGGCATCTTGGCGTTGGCGGCGATGCGGACATCACGGTTTACACTCCCGATGAAAATTACGAAACCATGTTCGCCGTGCCGCGTTTTGTGATCAAGGGCGGAGATTTAGTCGTGGAGGATCATGAACTTCGGCAAGTCGTTTCAGGCAAGACGTTGACGGCAACTGCCAAACAGGACATCGACCGAGTTCCAATGATCGAGCAGTGGATCAGTGATCATTATTCGCTGAACGCGAACCACTATGGAATTTCCGATGGCGAGTTCGAACGTATCGTGCGGCTTTAAGGTTCCATTTTCAACTGAACGCTCTGAAGCCGAGGGAGTTGCGTTACAGGCACCGATGATGATCATTCGCATCGAATCGGCTTGCCCTGCCTTCAACGTAATATTTATAAGGCGTGTTCTTTTTTTGCCGGCCTCGATTGAGAATTTGACATAGGGTTCTGATGGCAAAAGTCTCTTCTTCCCGCTTTTCCTTTGACCTCTTCTTTTCTCATCTAAAAAAGGCCGCTCGCTCGCCATGAAAAAATCACGACGTAGCGACATTCACTCTTTAATCTACAACAGTCTTGAGAACCGGGCATAGTTAGCGGCTGACCTTGGGTTTGCGGCAGCAACGGAGCCTGCCGTCGGGTTTGGTTAAAACGGGTTCGTACTACGTTGGCGATTTTGCCGACGACGGTTTGCTGTACGTGCACGGATCTAGTGACTTGCGAATACTCTATGGAATTAACGTAGACACGGGTAGACGATTCTATTGATCGAGTTTGTGCCCTATTTTACGGTGTCCAATCAAGCAACGGCACGAGACATCTAGTTGTTGTTCTTTTGATCCCGTGGAGAACGCACATTACCTTTGCAATACCGCCTATGCCCTTCCGAAAACCAACGTTGCCGATAATCGAGTGGGTATAAGAAACTGGCCGCAATTGCTTTGAGGCAATCGCAGGATAAGTAGGTCTTATAAAACACCAGCGGGCAAAATTATAATTTGCGAAAATGAACATTTTTCACTGCACTCGTCTGCCCGATTTGTAAAAATGAAGTTAGCGCCGCAGTGTTGTTTTCCCGAGGATGGACTGTCTTTGGAATCTGTGGCGCGGATCTGTTACTTCCATTTGCAGAAAGAATAACGTTATGCCACTTTTCGAAGTCGAAACGGAATCGCACATCATCATTACATGGGCCAACGACGAGGGGAATGCGACGGCGGTTGCAGAGGGTTCCTTCCCGGGAGAGAACATCGTTCGTTTGACCAAACGCCCTCGAGATAGTTGGGTCATCTCCAAAGGTATTCTCGGTGTCAACGCCGGTAGTGCTGACGTCTGCGGACAAGCTCGTGATTGCCTTTCCCGTGCCTCGGGGGACAAAGTACATGCGATTCGCCTCTACATGCTAGAAACAGGAAACGACCTCGAACAATCTCGCAAAGCAATCGAATCCAATATGTTGATCGGTTGGTAATGCTCGCGTTTTAATTTGGGCTCGGGCTTTGATGCGTTGGTTTTATAGATGCGATCAAAAATCTAAGATGAAAAGGTGATTCATTAATTAATGAATCGCCTTTCTTTTTGATTTAATGTCGTAGCGGTAGCTGGAACTCTCCGCCGTGATGTTTATTTCTTTGTGATTTCGACGAAGTAAGCGCCACGCTGGCCAGAATCAGTTCCCGATAGCCAAGTCTGAACCAGGGCTGGGCCGACCGTTAGTTTCACCTCAAAAATTGCGTGGGTGTCTTCGGTGTTAGTTTGCTTTTCCATTTCCTGATCGCCAACTTTCAGCTTCACCTCGCTTGCCTGCATGGGGTGCGGCCCGTCCCGGGGCAAACGGGAGACACGAACGGTGTAGCTACCGGCGGCTTCGACAGCAATGGCCCAGAACCCGTTGATTTCGATTGCATTGTCGGTCAGTTGCGGCTGTTTCCAAATGACGCTGCCCTTGGTCGGGTGCCAGTCGCGCACCGTCAGCAGCGTTGGGTTTTCGGCTTCGTTGCCAACGGGGAATCTTTCGTATTTCGCGCCGCCAGAATAAACGTCTGAGAAATGGTGTTCGTACTTACGTTTAAGGGTCTTCACGATTTCCCGATGGTTCGGCGCCACGTTGTTCGTCTGTGCGGGATCGTCTTGAATATTAAAAAGTGCGGCGTCCACCAATCGCCATTGTTCGGTCAGCACCGCAAAGCGCGGGTAAGCGCCAACAGGTTTTCCAACTGCGGGCAACGCCGGTTGGTCGGATTGTCTTTCGACGAACATGGTGCGGTTAGGCCAGTGCTCATCGTTACCCGAGAGTAACGGCGCGATGCTCTGTCCGTCGAATTCGATGGGCGTGGATGGTTGTAGACTACACACGTCAATCAAAGTAGGAAGCCAGTCGCGGCAACTGGTTAACCGTTGAACTTTTCGTCCCGATTGGAATATTTCTGGCCAACGCGCGAAACAGGCCACTCGATGACCGCCATCGAAAACGGAACCTTTGTTCGCTCGCATCTCTGCCGAAAAACTGTGGTTGGGATCGGTCTTAATCACGCCTTGGGCAGTCCCATTGTCTCCCATGAAGATGACAATCGTATTGTCGATAAGTTGTTTTCGACTTAGCATATCCAACAGCCGCCCGAGATTTTCGTCGAAGTTTATGATTTGCCCGAAGAAATTTGATTGAATTTCGGAGTGTCCTTTTTCTGCAAACGGCGCCGAGTATTTTTCGGACACGGTGTGAGGACTGTGCATGGCATTTAGCGGAAGATAGGCGAAGAATGGTTTGTCAGATTCCTCGTTGATGAAACGATGGCACTCGTCGAAAAAAACCTTTGTGCAGTAGCCGTCAATTTGCTCCGGCTTACCGTTGCGGTAGTAGGTGTCATCGAAATAGTCGTTGTTGATAGGATTTCCAATTTCATCAATTCCGCCTGCAAGGTGCCGAACGACGTCTTGGAACCCACGATAGCGCGGTGCGAAAGGCCATGCATCCCCGAGGTGCCATTTGCCAAACATGCCGGTTCTATATCCCGAATCGGCGAAGACGTTTCCCATCGTCATTGCATCACGTCTGAGTAACTGCCGACCTTGGGTCACCGCCCAAGCACCGACTCTGGAACTGTAACGACCGGTCATCAACGCTGCGCGTGTCGGCGTGCAGACGGGATCGACATGGTAGTCGTCGAGACTAACGCCTTGCGCGGCTAAACGGTCGAGGTTTGGCGTTTTTAGAAACGGGTTTCCGTGACATGACATGTCGCCGTAACCTTGATCATCGGTAACAATCAAAATGACGTTTGGGGGCGTGCTTGATTGGGCTTTAAGTTCTGCTGTGTAGTGTGCTGGGTTAACAGCCGCTAGTGCAGCGAAAGCCGCCAGTACAGTCAATCTGTGTAGTAAGCGACGAGAGATTGTCTGGCGGCAACCTGACGTACTTTGGGTAACAACCGACGTTTTCCTAAGTAAATTGAACATGTTGAATCCAGTTCTATTTTTTTTAATTTTTCGCGTGAGCTATTTCAAAAGCTTCGTGAAACTTAATATCGCAAACTGCCTTTACAGATCGCGATAAAAAGCAGGTTCTTCGTGAACTTTAATGGCAATTTCGATTGCTGCCGAGTTCAGGAGCAGTTCGATTCGTTTAACGATTAGCCGGCAGTCGTCTGTGTTTCGCACTACAAAACGCGGTCGCCTGCCAGCTTTTGCTTAAACTTACCTGAGAAATTTGCCACTGAATTCCCCGAAGAACCATCTGTTAGCGACCGACTAAAATACACCCAAGTATCTGTGTTTATCTCTCGATTGCTCTTTTCTCTCAGAAGCCGAATCTTGCATCTTGCGATGAATCCACCGGAGACGGAGTGTCGCCTTAAAGACGATGACGACACAAACCTAGCTTGGTAAATCCTCGATATAAAATATACTCTGAGCCTTCAAACATCCTATTGAAGCAATAAGGATGCCAGCGGCCCCCAACCAATTAAAAAACAGCGAAAAATTAAATGATTCAGCCAGCCGGAGTTGCTCACCATTCCTATGCGATCACCGTCCGCTTGCGATACAGCAACGATCGTGGAATGCTCGGACGTATTTCGACTGCGATTGGAGACGCTGATGGCCTGATCGGAGCCGTCGACATCGTCAATTCGAAGGATGAGAAAATCACTCGAGACTTTACGGTCAACGCCACCGATGATAACCACGGCGCGGAGATCGTGGAAAAATTGAAACAGGTCGACGGCGTTGATGTCGTGAGTGCCTCCGATCGAATCATTCTTGCTCACCTTGGTGGCAAGATCGAGGTTCAATCAAAAACACCTGTGAAGACTCGTGACGATCTGTCGCTGGTTTACACGCCCGGAGTTGCGAAAGTTTGCGAAGCCATCCATCGCAATGTTGAGTCATCGTATTCGTTGACGATTCGAAAAAACATGATTGCCGTCGTTTCCGACGGGACGGCTGTTCTTGGCTTGGGTGACATTGGGCCCGAAGCGGCGATGCCTGTAATGGAAGGCAAGGCGATGTTGTTCAAAGAATTTGGCGACGTTGACGCGTTTCCAATTTGCCTTCGGACCACCGACATGGACGAAATCGTAGAAACGGTAAAGCGTCTTGAGCCGACGTTCGGTGGCGTCAATCTCGAGGACATTTCTTCACCACGGTGTATCGAAATCGAACAGAGACTGCGCGATGAACTTGAGATCCCCGTATTCCACGATGACCAACACGGTACGGCGATTGTGGTGCTGGCCGGATTAACGAATTCGTTAAAGCTGCTTAAAAAGACAATGAGCAAGGTTCGTATCGTCATCAATGGAGCAGGAGCCGCCGGTGTGGCGATTGCCAAATTGCTGACGCTCGCTGGCGTCAAAGAGATTATTGCTTGCGATCGCTCGGGAGCAATTTATTCGGGTCGCACTGAGAACATGAACGGGGTGAAAGAAGAACTTGCTTCGTTTACCAACCAAGCCAAAAAAACAGGAGCCCTTGCGGAGGTGTTGCAGGGAGCAGATGTTTTTATTGGCGTTTCTGCGAAGAACGTTCTCTCGGTTGACGACGTGCGCGCGATGGCGGATCAGCCGATTGTATTTGCGATGGCAAATCCAGATCCAGAAATCGCGCCGGAACTTATATCTGATTTCGTTCCCGTTGTTGCAACCGGACGTTCTGACTATCCCAACCAAGTCAACAATGTACTTTGTTTTCCGGGCCTCTTTCGAGGAGTGCTCGATGTGCGTGCATCAGACATTAATGACAAAATGAAGCTGGCGGCAGCAGATGCAATTTCGTCCATCGTGACAGATGGAGAGCTGTGTGGTGACTATATCATTCCAAGCGTATTTGATCGAAGAGTCGCCAAGGCGGTATCGAAAGCGGTTGCCAAAGCGGCCAAAGAATCAGGCGTCGCTCGACGACAACCGAAATTGTTCGACGTCGGGAAATAGACCTCGACATGCGGGAGCTCATTTCTACCAAGGTTCGCAAGAGATGCGAAGCAACAGCCAATGATCTTCGCGAATTACCGATTGCTCAACGGTTGTTCGACGCACCAACAGACAGCATTGAAACCCAGGCAATATCCTAATTGACCAATCAAAACAGCATGAACCAACAACGTAAGCCGATCGACGACTGGAGTGGACAGAACATCCTGCCGGGCGAGTCCAAAGATATTTCGCTGGCGGTTGGCGAGAGCTATAGCGGAATGACGGTCAAGATTCCGATTCACGTTCGCCGCGCGAAAAAGGAGGGGCCTGTTGTCTTTGTCACCGGAGCTTTGCACGGCGATGAGATCAACGGAACCGGTGCGATTCGTCAGCTTGTGCAAAGTGAAGAACTGGATCTCGTCTGCGGAACTTTGGTGCTGATTCCCGTTCTAAACATTTTGGCGTTTGACCGGCATTCGAGATACCTCCCCGATCGGCGCGACTTGAATCGGGCCTTTCCGGGTTCGGAGAATGGCAGTCTCGCCAGCCGCATGGCGCGTACGATCTTTGATGAGATCGTGATGCGATGCGACTACGGAATTGATCTTCATACTGCGGCCGTCCGCCGAACCAATTATCCGAACATTCGTGCCGATCTTAAAAACGAAGAAGTAAAACGAATCGCCGAAGCGTTTGGTTGCGAGGTCATCATGGACGCCAAAGGCCCCAAGCAATCATTTCGTCGCGAAGCTTGCCGAGTTGGCTGTCACACGATTGTGATGGAAGCCGGTGAAGTTTTTAAAGTCGAACCCGGAATCGTTGAGTCTGCGATGCGAGGAGTGCTCAACGTTCTTTTCGAGCTTGATATGGTTGAGCAGGCATCGGTCAGCCCTGATTACCAAGTCGTCGTAAAGAAGTCGAAATGGATTCGAGCTGAGAAAGGTGGTTTCCTTGAGTTTCATGTGAAGCCGGGGGATGTGATTGACAAAGGCCAACCCATTTCAACCAACACCAATTTACTTGGTCGCGATCGCCACACTGTTCACGCTCCGTTTAGTGCTGTTGTGATTGGCATGACGACCTTGCCAGCAATCAGCCCCGGTGATCCAATTTGCAATCTTGGCATGTTACCCAAGAAGATCAAACCATCCGACTTGCGTAGGCTCCGTGTCCAAGAGCATGGGCTCGAAGAACGTGTCGTTGAGGAACTTGCATCAAGTGTGCTGATCGTTGATCCGTTAAAGGATTGAATCTTCGGCGTTCGATCACTGACGCTGATGCACGACGGTCCAGATCCAGATAGGATAGCGGTTGCTTGGTTCAGTTACCCATTACGCGCGAAGAAACTTAAGCAGATATTTAACTTCCATTAAATTTAGAACAGCTCAATGCCAAATTCGACTGAACCAATTAATGAGGACGCTTTTCTTCTGTCCGAAAGCGAACTGCTGGCTCAGTTGCAGGGATTGATCGAAAGGTCGGAGTTCGAGTCAGTCGAACGAATCCTTGCTGGCAGAGAACCAGCAGAACGAACGAGGATTCTCTCCCGTATATCACGAAGAGAAAAACGCGAATTGCTAACACATATCGGCTTCGAAGATGCTGCTGATCTTCTGCACGAGATGCCAGAGTTGCAGGCGGTCAAACTGCTCGACGGGATCGAACCCTCTCAGGCAGCGCATATCCTTGAGGAATTGCCAAAAGACGAACAGGCCGATCTTGTTGGGGAACTCCCGGCTGCATCGATGAATGCAATTTTGGCAGAAATGCCAAAAAGTGATGCGTCAAAAGTCCGATCTCTTGTGGACTACGATGATGAAGTTGCCGGCGGAATTATGATCGTCGAGTTCCTTGCATTTCGCGAACTCGACTCAGTAGGCGTTGTTATCGAATACATGCGAAACCATGTGGATGAGCTTTCAGATTTTTCAGTACAGTATGTCTACGTCGTTAGCGCTGAAAACAAATTGCTGGGTGTGCTGCGATTGCGAGACCTGTTGCTGTCACCCACCCATACTCAAATTTCCAAAATTATGATCGCCGAACCAGTTTCGGTAACCGCAACCACATCGCTCGAATCGCTCCACGCTTTTTTCACTGAGCACAGCTTCATCGGACTTCCAGTGGTCGACTCAAATGACGCTTTGGTCGGCGTCCTGAGACGTGGCGATGTTGAAGAAGCGATGGCAGAGCACTTTGCAGACGACTTCCGAAAAACACAGGGGATCGTCAGCGAAGAAATTCGGACGATGCCGCTGATGTTAAGATCTCGAAGAAGACTGGCTTGGCTGAGCATCAACATTTTGCTCAACATTGCTGCGGCCAGTGTGATTGCTTTTTATCAAGAAACGTTGTCGCAAGTGATCGCACTGGCAGTTTTCCTTCCTATTATTTCTGACATGAGTGGTTGCAGCGGCAACCAAGCCGTCGCAGTGAGTATGCGAGAGCTATCGCTTGGGCTGGTGAATCCGAATGAGGTGCTTCGTGTTTGGCTAAAGGAGATCAGCGTTGGTGCCATCAATGGTTTCGCACTGGGTATTCTCATCGCAGGCGTGGCCTATCTATGGATAGGCAATCCGTGGCTTGGCGGCGTTGTTGGAGTGGCGATGATGATCAATACAGTCATCGCGGTCTCACTTGGTGGCACTCTACCGCTGGTGATGCGATGGCTGAAGCTTGATCCCGCGTTAGCATCTGGCCCAATCTTGACGACAGTCACCGACATGTGCGGATTCTTTTTGGTCTTGGGAGCGGCGACGATGTTTCTTGAGTACCTGATTTAAACGGGCTTTGCGACAATGACCAATGTCATGTTACGAAAGGAAATTCGAAATAACTACATGGGCTTGGCGTGATTGAAGACGGCGAATCTGAAGAACGTACCGGTAGTAGACTACTGGAGGACCTTCCGCATTTCCAAATCGCTCGATCGGAAACGCAAGATCATCTAATTGGCTGCTTTTTTCGCTGACTACTTAACCAATCCCCACCTTACTCCAGATCGCCCCGTCTTTTTTGGGAGGCCTGGGCTTGTCCTTTGTACAGCGAGTTACGGTTTCAAATTGAAACTGATCTAGAAAAGCGAAAATTATTTGCTCGTAGACGCGACTCACTCTTTTGAAATTCTGCTCCAAGTCATTGCGTTGTTCTAAATTTCCCGTCTTCTCACCAAGCACCTCTGAGGGGTCGAAGACGTAAAAGAATTTATCGACGTCTTCCGTTAGATCGATCTCTTCGAAAAGAACGATTATCTGATCAGGACGATCTGATCGAAGAAACTTAAGGGAGCAGACGTACCCGCCACTCTCAAGAGCATAAGTCTTGGCATTCATCTGGCAGGAACCCTCTTTATCCCGACCAAAAGCAAAGCGGCAGTTCAAATTAATGCTCACCTATCAGCCCGGTCGCACTTGCAACATAATATGACGTCCGGCTCCAAATCATCCCGACTTTCTGAAAGTTGGGGCAAAGACTGGCTCTGGGTATAAGAGTCGCGCTTACCAATATTTTTGATTTCAGAAAACTGTGTCGCCCTACACTTTATGACTTACACAATTAAAACGATTCTACCCTGTTACGTTGTATTGGTTCTCTTGGCTTGCACCGTGCCGTTGCTTGCCCAGTATGGCGGCAAGCAAGCAGCTTCGGTCGAATTGTCTGACGCGGGCCAAGCTGGCGTAGCTGTTGTTGGGGAGGCTGCCTTTGGAGACAGTTCGCTCAATTTTGCCGTCCGCTGTTGCATCTCTGGGCCAGACAAGCGACTGGCAACGAGCCACCAACTCCAGTTCGCGATCAACAAGCAGCTTACTAAACACAATGTTGTCATTCCTTTTCCGCAGCGTGTCTTGCATTGCATTAGCGCCGACCAACTTCGACCAGCCATTTAAACAACCAACGGTGTGCCATCAAGTTATTAAATATTGTATTTTATCCACGACCGTAAACTGAGCTGGAAATTCGATGTCCAAATTATTTTCGAAGAAGACGACGAAAGTCGGCGCAAAACCTGGCACGCTGATGATTGCCAAAGAGTCGCCGCCTCCACGCATTCGTATCATCCGATTCACCAATGAAGATCATTCAGACGAAGTCGTAGATTCCGTCGATGAGATTGCTGACGCGCTTGCCAAGCCAGGAGTTGTTTGGATTGACGTTCAGGGGATGGGGGACGAGAGCGTCATACGCGACATTGGAAAACTGTTTTCGATTCACATGTTGGCGCTGGAGGCGATTGTCAATGTTCCACAAAGAGCGAAAACCGAAACATTCGACGATCACCAGTTGTACATCTCGCGAATGGTCAGCTTAGATGAACAGCATCATCTTGATGTGGAACAAGTCAGCATTTTGTTCGGCAAGAACTACGTGTTGACGTTTCAGGAACGGTTCGGCGATGTTCTCGACCCTGTTCGAAAGCGAATTCTGTCTAAAAAAACGGTAATGCGAAAATCGGGACCAGATTATTTAGCCTATGCAATCATCGACACAATCATAGACGGCTACTATCCGGTGCTCGAACAATACGGTGAATACCTTGAGGAACTGGAGGCAAGCGTTGTTGCCAACGCATCTTCTGGCATGCTGGATAAAATTAATCGTGTAAAACGCAACCTGATGATTTTACGCCGTGGTATCTGGCCACAGAGAGATGCACTTAATATCTTGATTCGCGATGATTGCCCATTCATCAAAGATGAAACAAAAGTCTTCCTGCGAGACTGCCATGACCACTGTACTCAGGTTGCCGATGTGCTTGAGACGTTTCGGGAGACTGCCGGCGCACTGCTGAGCACCTATCTTTCGGCACTCGGCAACAAGCAGAATGAAGTGATGCGAATCCTGACCATCATGTCCAGCATCTTTATTCCGTTGACGTTCATGGCTGGGATCTACGGAATGAATTTCGAGTGGATGCCTGAGTTGAAAAATCCTAGGGCGTACCCGCTGCTTCTGGTTGTGATGTGTTTTGTTGTCGTTGGAATGCTAATCTATTTTAAGCGACTGGGCTGGATCTGGACAAAATCGAAAGACACTGAGTAAAACGCAGTAATGCAGTAATGCGGTTATTTCTGCTTCGTGCGAGGTGATGATCGAAGACGCTCGTCTTGAGCCCCCCACAGCATTTTCCAGTTTTCTGATCCCCAATCGATTTTAATATTTGTTATGCAAAATCCCGCTCTTTCTTTCAAGCGTCCCGAAGCTGACCTGGCCGTGCTGGAGCTGTTGTCACTTAAGTATCCCAACGTTGACGCAGCCGTTGCTGAAGTCGCACGTTTGGCGGCCGTTCAAACGTTGCCCAAAGGCGCGGTTCACGTGATCAGCGATATTCATGGAGAAGATAAGAAGCTCCAGCACGTGATCAACAATGCTTCAGGAACGCTGCGGCCTCTGGTGGAAGACATGTTCGCTCAGACGATGGACGCGAAAGAAATGTCTGAGTTTTTAAAGCTGACGTTCTACCCCGCCGAGGTCACTGAACTCATGCGGCAGACGCTAACCAAATCTGAAGAAATTAGAGCCTATGCTGACCGTATGCTCAAACCGCAGTTGGAGTTGTTACGCTACCTTGTTTCCAACTATAGCCTGCGACTAGCCACCCGTTTGTTTCCGGACGAATACCGCGAACTTTTACTGGAGATGCTTCATTCGCCGTCGACAGAACGCGGCCCCGAGTTTGTGGGGGCGATGCTTGACGAATTGGTCAGCCGAGGTCGAGCGTTGCATTTGATTCATCTACTGGGACGATTGATTCGCAACTTGGTGATAGACGAACTGATTATCGGTGGTGATTGCTGGGATCGTGGACCGCGCGGCGATCGCGTGATGGATTATTTGAGGCTGCAGCCCAACGTTGAATTCATTTGGGGAAATCATGATGCTTTGTGGCTGGGGGCGGCACTGGGAAATGAAGCTTTGATTTGTACGGTGATGCGCGTGTCGATGAGGTATCGACGTATCAGCCAGATTGATCAGGGCTACAGCATTCCGTTGACGCCGTTGGAGCATCTGGCGCGTACCGTCTATGCCGATGACCCTGCCAAATTCTTCATGCCGAAACTGGATGGAATGCGTCCCAGAGTTGTCGTGGCCCGAATGCAGAAAGCGGCGGCCGTGATGCAGTTTAAACTTGAGGGAGATCTGATCGCGCGCAACCCTCAGTGGGGGCTGGATCATCGACGGTTGCTGCATCGCATTGATCGTGCCACAGGGAAGATCGAAATTGGCGGACAATTTTTTGATTTGCGGGATTCGTTGTTTCCTACGATTGATCCGGAAAGCCCATACGAACTAACAACCGAAGAAGCCGCATGTTTGGCTCATTTGAAGCACTCGTTCCTCAACAGCCAGAAGTTACAGGAGCAAATGCGTTTTATGGTGGGGCATGGTTCGATGTATCTTAATCGTGACGAATGTTTGATCTTCCACGGCTGTGTACCGGTGGATGCCGGAGGGGAATTTCTGCCGATGGTTGTTGATGGGGAAGAACTTTCAGGTCGCAAGTTATTCGAGGCGATCGAAAAAGTGGTCCGTCGGGCGGTGGTAAGCCTCGAAGATCCTGACCTGGATTTGCTCTGGTATCTTTGGAGCGGGCCGCGGTCACCGCTGTTTGGCAAAGATCGTATCGCCACCTTTGAGCGCGATTTTATCCAAGACAAAACAGCCCATCGCGAAATCAAAGATCCTTACTTTGCTCTGATTCACGAAGCAGAATTTTGCGACCGCGTCTTGACGGAATTTGGCATGGAAACCGACGGTGGTCTGATCGTTAATGGGCATGTGCCGGTGAATGTGGAGAAAGGTGAATCTCCGATGAAACGAAGCGGCAAAGCCATTACGATCGACGGTGCATTTTCCGAAGCGTATGGAGACTACGGATACACGCTGGTGCTGGAGCCCGAACGCATCGTGTTGGCCGAGCACCATCATTTCGAATCCGTGGACGCGGCGCTACGAGATGGAATCGACATCGTGCCTAACGTTCAAGAGATCCGCGTCTTCGATCAGCCTCGTCGTACACGCGACACCGAACGCGGGCAGCGCATTGGTTATCAAATTACGATGTTGGAAAGCCTGATTGAGGCGTATCAAACCAATCGGCTGCATGAGCATTCGACCAACGCTTCGGCGGCACCTTTTTAAGGCAATCCAGGACGTAGGTGTTTATGGATGGACTGAAAGTCCATCCTACAGCAGATTCGGTCAGACTCTCACCTTGTGCTCGCCCGTACAGAAGGTCTGCTGCTTTCTTTCGTTCTCAACCTTTGGTAAGGTTTGTACTTCGGTTATTTCGGATAATAGGAGTATCAAGTGGCCAAGCTCGATTCTTACTTCACGGTTGCGGAAGCCGCCGAGTACCTCGGCGTATCGGCGAACACGATTCGCAATTGGGGACGAGACGGAAAAATCAAAGAGCACCGTCACCCGATCAACAACTACCGACGGTTCAAAACGGTCGACCTCGAACAGATTCTGAAAAAAGTGGATAAGCCAGGAAAAGCCCTCAAGCCGCGCTAAGTCCGTTCGACTCTCCCACCAGCAACCAGTCACACCATGCTCCTCGATAATAAATCTCAAGGCAAAGTCGGCGATGTTATCGCCAAGAACCTAAACGAGAGTTCTGAGCTGACAGTCCTGTCCGGCCTGTTTTCAATCTACGGGTTTGCAAAGCTCAACAAAGAACTCTCGAAGATTCAAAATCTCCGTCTGGCAATCGCCCAGACTCACGATGGAACGCCGCCGACGAGCACTAATCTGATTGGTGGTGAATCGGATCGTCAGTTCCGCAACGGTCTGAATATGGCACGTGTTGCCAAAGCCTGTGCCGCCTGGGTTGATAAGAAAGCAGAAGTACGGGACGTCTCCACGCCGGTTCCGCAAAACTTGTTTCATATCAAGAACGGCGAAGAGACGCTGGCCATTTCAGGAAGCTCGCCGTTCACGACCTCTGGACTCGGCTTCACACCCTCGGTCGCCCATGAGATGAACACCTGTTTTCAAAACGGAACAGAATGTGAAAGTCTCATGGCTTGGTTTGATTCCATCTGGAACAGCAAGGAAACCACGCAGGACGTCAAAGCCCATCTGCTGTCCCAGCTTCAGCAAATCTACTGCGACAAATCACCGGAGCTTATTTACTACCAGACGCTCTTCAATGTCTTTCACGATTCGGTCGAAGACATTACCGAAGACAAAATCATCAAGACAAAGACCGGGATCAAGGAAACGGTCGTCTGGAACAAACTCTACCAGTTTCAACGCGACGGCGTGCTCGGCGCCATCAACAAGCTCGAACAATACAACGGCTGCATCATTGCGGACAGTGTCGGCCTAGGAAAGACTTTTGAAGCCCTGGCCGTCATCAAATACTTCGAGCTTCGCAACGATCGCGTGTTGGTTCTGTGCCCGAAGAAACTTCGTGAGAACTGGACGCTGTTTTGTGTCAACGACAAGCGTAACCTCATGGTTGAAGACCGGTTCAACTACGACACGCTCAACCACACCGATCTGACTCGCTTCAAAGGCATGTCAGGCGAAATTAATCTTCAATCGGTTAACTGGGGCAACTACGACCTGGTCGTGATTGACGAGTCACACAACTTTCGCAACTCACCGCGAGGTGAGGGGACAACCCGGTACAGTCGGCTGATGGACTCGATCATCCGGAGCGGTGTCAAAACAAAAGTCCTCATGCTCTCAGCAACTCCTGTGAACAACCGGATGAACGACCTGAAGAATCAAGTCGCGTTCATCACCGAAGGCGTCGACGACGCGTTAAAAGAGACCGGAATAGCCAGTGTTGAGCAAACACTCAGGAAAGCTCAAACGAGATTCAATGAATGGTTAAAACGTGACACGGCGGATCGCACAACCAGTTCACTCCTGGACAGCTTGAACTTCGACTACTTCAAAATGCTCGACGCGCTCACGATCGCCCGGTCGCGCAAGCACATCGAAAAGTACTATGACATGAGCGAAATCGGGAAGTTCCCGACACGTTTGAACCCAATCAACATCAAGGCCGATATCGACGCCAGCAGCCTGTTCTCTGAACTCGCTGAGGTCAACAAAGACATCCGCCGGCTAAACCTCGCTGCCTTCGCGCCACTTCGTTACATCCGGCCGGAGAAGAAGGAAGAGTACAGCCGGAAGTACGACATATTGCTTGGCGACGGCAAGCAAATGTTCAAGCAACTTGATCGCGAGGAGAGTTTGACCCACCTGATGCGGATCAACCTGCTCAAACGAATGGAAAGTTCCATCCATTCATTCGCTCTCACCGTTGGGCGATTGCTTGGCGGCGTCCGGGGTCTGCTTGCTCGTATCGACGATCATGAACAGTCCGAGGCTGAAGAGCTGAGCATCGAAGATATTGAGATCGACGACGACGAATTCACGCCCTACCTGGTGGGCAACAAAGTTAAAGTTTTGCTCCAAGATGTAGATCGGATCCGCTGGCGGCAGGAACTGGAAGAAGACGAAGTCCTATTGGTCAAACTGGTCGCTGATGCAGAAGAGATTGATCCATCACGTGATGACAAACTCCTCAAACTTAAAGCGCTGATCAAAAAGAAGATCGAAGGCCCGATCAATCCGGACAACAAAAAGATCATCGTCTTCACCGCCTTCGCTGACACCGCCAACTACCTCTATGAGAACATTGCAGCTTGGGCCAAGTCCTCTCTGGGCGTCAATGCGGCACGTGTGTCAGGTTCTGCCGGTTGCCAGACCAACATGGACGGCATCCGCAAAGACCTTAGCTCTATCATCACCTCCTTCTCGCCCATCTCGAAAGAACGGGACAAGATCAGTCCGGAGCTGACCGATCAAATTGACCTGCTGATCGCCACCGACTGTATCTCCGAAGGCCAGAACCTCCAAGACTGCGACTACCTGGTCAACTACGACATTCATTGGAACCCCGTTCGTATCATCCAGCGGTTTGGTCGAATCGACCGACTTGGTTCACGGAACGATGTAATCCAACTGGTGAACTTCTGGCCCAACATGGAGCTGGATGAGTACATCAACCTGGAAGCTCGTGTCTCTGGCCGCATGGTGTTGCTGGACATCTCGGCAACCGGTGAAGAGAACGTGATCAACGAAGACTCCGGCAAGAAAATGAACGATCTGGAGTATCGCCGCAAACAGCTGGAGCAGCTCCAGAACGAAGTCGTTGACATGGAAGACCTTTCCAACGGCATCTCGATCACCGACATGACGCTCAACGACTTCCGTATGAACCTCGGTGACTACATCAAGCAAAACAAGACGCAGTTGGATGAGATGCCGATCGGCATCTACTCGGTCACCGACGCTCAAGAACCGGTCGACGGGCATGACGTCCGCCCCGGAGCCATTTTCTGTCTGCGAAGTGAATCTGACAAGATCCGTGTCGACAGCTCCTATGCGTTGGCCCCGCACTTCTTGGTCTACGTCGACAACGCCGGCGAAATCCTGTTGAACTTCACCCAAGCCCGCCGCATTCTCGACCTCGTGAAAAAGCTTTCCATGGGCAGGCAGCAACCCATCGAACCCGCGATCGCAACGTTCAACGCGACCACCAGGAACGGGCGTGACATGGCACAGTATCGGAATATGCTTTCCGCCGCCGTGACGTCCATTACCGGTAAAGCGGAAGAGAAAGGCGTCGAGAGTCTATTCCAACGTGGTGGTACGGTTTTGAGCAAGAATGCGTTTCGCGGTATCGAAGATTTTGAAGTCGTTTCCTACCTCGTGATTGTCGCGCCAAATGGAGGTGCGGCTTGAGCGACTCAAATTCCGATTCCATCGACAATGAGCAAGACAACGGAGAAGCCGCCAACGGCGGGCCTGAGCAGCTTTACGCCGCCATGGGAATTCCTGACGGTTGCCGGTTGAACAAACGGATCTTCAAAAAGTTGTTCCACGAAAACAGTCAACTGGGCGCGACTGACAAGAAGGCGTTCCGGAACGACATCGACAAAGTCGTCTGGATGTACAAGTTGGAACCGAACACCGTTTTGATCCCGGCGTTTGAGGATGAACAGCGTGAATACCTGGAAGTCGCCGTGATTCAGGTCGACTGCAAAACGCAAAAACGAACCGGGCGTGTTGCTCAGATCATTCATCGAGCCATTCCGTACCCGTTGGTCATCATCTTCTCGTACCAGTCGTCTGTCGTATTCAGCTTGGCCCACAAACGATTCAGCCAAGCGGAGGAAGGGGCGATCGTTGCTGACGAATTCTTTGTCAGCGAGTGGGTTGATCTAACGAGTCCCAGCGATGTGCAGGCATCGTTTCTTGACAGCTTGAAACTGCTCGCACTGCCGAGCGCAAACCTGTACGTGTTTTACTCGGCGATCGTTGAGCGAGTAACCGCATTGGAATGCGCTCGTCTGACCAGCGCTTTTTCGCTGAAAGAGAATTCTCAGGGCTACGCATTGCGGAGGGAAAGCATTGCCAAATGCCGCGAGTTGGAAGCCGAAATCAACAACCTGCGAACCGAGATTAAAAAAGAAGACCAATTCAACCGCCGTGTTGAATTGAACGTAAAAATTAAGGAACTTGAAAAATCACTCAGTGAGTTTACCCAGCAGCTGTAAACAGCCCTAAAACCATGTCCAACAAAAACATCACAATCGAGAGTTCATCTCCAGACCCGTACGACGGCTTGCTCGGTGGTGTTGTTGAATTGTTGGCCGAATCCAGAAAAACGTCAGTTCGAGCCGTCAACTCATTGATGACGGCAACGTACTGGGAGATAGGGCAGCGAATATTCGAAGTTGAGCAAGGCGGAGAAGATCGGGCTCAATACGGCAACCAACTGATCGTCCGGCTCGCCAGAGACTTGAAACAGCGATTCGGACGAGGCTTTTCTAAAGCGAATCTCGAATACATGCGGCGTTTCTATCAACTTTGGCCAATTACCCAGACACTGTCTGGGCAATCTGGGACCGCCGGAATTCCCCAGACGCCGTCTGGGCAATCTGAGAAAGTGCAGACACTGTCTGCGCAATCATCCAACTTAAGTGAACGCAACAACTTAAGCCAAATCTCGCAACGATTCCCTCTGCCTTGGTCGCATTACGTGCGGTTAATGAAAGTCGACAACACGGAAGCCCGGTCTTTCTACGAAACCGAAGCCCTGCGTGGCGGTTGGTCTGTCCGGCAGCTTGATCGTCAGGTGAGTAGCCTGTTCTATGAGCGCACCGCGTTGTCAACCAACAAGGCGAAAATGTTAACCGAGGGTACCGCTGCCA
>Ga0115031_1000910_pt1 | contig 21624 bp, 17 predicted proteins | sample Maine_Asex4_meta_FD_87301 | JGI IMG/M metagenome (GOLD analysis project Ga0115031, IMG submission 87301) | Marine algal microbial communities from Maine, USA - Maine_Asex4_metaG | ecosystem: Host-associated > Algae > Red algae > Unclassified | place: Maine, USA | collected 2015-01-05
AAGAGCCGTATGAGGTAGCTCTTCACGTACGGATCTGTGCGGGGGGCTGCCGGCAACGGCAGTCCCTACCGCGATCTAGCGCCTAAGCGGCTCACTTAATCAACAGCCCCCAAGCCACAGTTTCGTTCTGCAAAGGAACCGTGGCTAGCGTTAAAACGGCTCATTAAAACTGGGGAATAACTCGTTCACGACGTTGGGCTAGTGCACAAACGGCTAATAAAATCAACAAGTCCGCGAGTGAATTTTCTAAACGGATACTGATTCGCTCCCTACCGCGCTCGTTCTGGTCTTGCCTCTTCTTAGTCTTTTTACACCGATTGATACGGTATACTTCTTTGGTCGATTAGACAAAAATCAGCGAACGAGCCCTGAATCGATTGGCTCATCATTTCATCTTCGACTACGCTTGAAATACAGATTTTAAAGGCCGGCTGAATCGCAGGTAGCTCATACAAAAAATCTTGCATGGGCAGCGTGCGAAGACGGCCGGTTCACGACGGTCGTGTCGGGTAAAGCGGGGGCAGAGGCCGGTAGCAACCGGCGCTAGAATCCAGTGGTGCAAGTAAATATGCGTACATTTCTTACTATACTTTTTGTCGCGGCCCTCGCTGGGGGCGGTTACTTCGTAAGTACAAAATCTGGCTCTTTGTCGGTCGAGAACATCGAAAAGACCGTATCCCAATCTTCGGAATCCGCTCAGCATCAGCAGGGCGTCGGTGATGTGATTCGCTGCCAGGGAAAATTGGTCCCAGCCTCAGGTCTGATTAACATCGTTGCTCCCGTGGGTTCCAGAATTTCCAAGCTTATTGATGTTCCCGTTGGCGGATTAGTGACAGAAGGAGATGTCTTGGTGACATTGCAGAGTCGCAATATTAGACAGCAGGATTTAAAACTCGCCCAGGCGCGTCGCACCGATGCGATCAGCAATGCCGATTTCGAAAAAGATCAAGCGCAATACAAACTTTCCTCAGCAAAAATTGCGGTTGAAGAAGCAAGTGCCGCTGATGAAAAAATTGCATCTGAGAAACAGAAAATACAATTGTTGCAACGACAATACGAATCTAGCAAAATGCTGCTGGAGCGTCTGAGATCACTTCGATCCAACCCCGCAACCCAAGATATGCTCAACCAGACGGATCTTGAGAAACAGCAGTTGATTGTGGAGCAGCTGCGACTGCAGATTGAACAAGCAAATCTGACTGTTGAACTGGGCAAGAAGAGCGCCGCGAGGGCACAGGCTGCGGCTGAGAACGGTGTCCGCACAATCGAAAGTTCACTTGAAAACTCTGACAAAGCCGTTCCTATGACGACGCTTGATGCGGCCGTCGAGATGGCTCAGGTTGCGCTCGACATGACGGAGATTAAATCGCCGATTGAGACCGCGACGATTTTAGATGTTATCGTACGCGAGGGTGATTCGGTCACCAACAAGCCCGTGATGGTGATTGGTAATACTTCAGAAATGCATTGCGTCGCCGAAGTCAGTGACCAGTTCTTGCATCTGATCGACCTAGAGAAAAACCCCAATATGGTTGCCAGAATTACGGCGCCGGCACTTCCCCAAGATCTGTCAGGGAAAATCGTTTCCAAAGGAGTGATGATCGGCGCAGCATCGCTCAGTGACCCCAACCCTTTCGGAAAGGTCGATCGGCGAACTGGAAACGTAACGATTAGGCTGGACGATCCCACGACAGCCGCTGAATTAGTTAACCTGCAGGTGAATGTGGAAATTGAAGTTAAGAAGGAATAGAGTGAGTCACGAGATAACTTCCTATTTGCAGAAAGTCATTTTTCACGGAGAGGCGGTGCATTTTTATCAACCGCCACGCGATAACGTCCGGTTTCACGCGCGTAGGACCGGACGCTTTTCCGTTGGCGATTGATGGGTTCTGCGAACCCGCGCGATAGAAGCACAGCTTCGAAGTTAAATACAACTTTGGCAATCGACGGAATTAAGATTCGAGCTTCAAAACATGGCAACACCGCTTTCTATCTACAACCTGAAAGAAGGAGGCTGGCGCACAGTTCTGTCGATCAGTGGAATCAGCATTGCCGTTACCCTTGTCTTTATGCAATTGGGGTTTCTCGGGGCGGTGCTCGATACGGCGGTGTTGTTTTACAACAATCTGAAATTCGATCTGATTGTTCGTTCGCCTAATTACTACCACTTCTGTGATGCAAATAAATTTCAGCGATCTCAATTGAGTTCAATTCTTAATGATCCAGCGGTTGATTCTGTTCAGCCTTTTCACGTCAGTCTTGGCAAATGGAACCATGCGGATTCCTCAACACAGCGCGGCATTCTAATTATGGGCGTCTCGTTGGAGGGAGAAACGTTCTCAAGCCAAGATTCTTATGTTGATTTGCCCGATCTGAAAAAACTGGATCGCCCCAGAGCAATTCTCGTCGATAAAAAGTCTCGCCCACAATTTTTAGGCGCGCACAACCGAAAGCGTTTCAATGAAGAACAGATTGGTCTAAGGGTCGAACTGAACCAGAAAATGTGCGAGTTAACAGGCATCTTTGAACTGGGAACTGGCTTGGCTGCTAATGGTGCTTCGGTAATTCAGGAAAACGATTTTCGCGATCTATTTCCAAACTATAGCGACGATGATGTATCGCTGGGTTTGGTTCGGCTCTCGGAGTCCGCCGCCCGCGACCCAGCCGCCGCTCGCGCGAATATCTACAAAACGATGGGCCGTGTCGATGGCGCACCTACCCCCGTGGAAGTGCTCACACGCGACGAAGTTGTTTACAGAGAAGTCATGCACTGGATCGGCAATACGCCGATCGGATTCATTTTTATCGCTGGCGTAGTGGTGGCGATGCTTGTTGGTGCAATCGTCGTTTACATCGTTCTTTCTTCGGACATCAGCAAACAGATAGGCGAATACGCGACTCTCAAAGCGATGGGATACCGCAACGGTTATCTGTCGCGTGTCGTGATTGAACAGGCGGTAATATTGGGTGTGATAAGCTACCTAGTTGCGTTTGTGGTGTCGCTGGTTCTTTACGAGGTGGTTGGGAAGGCTGCTAATCTACCCATCACGATGAATCTACAACGACAGGCAATCGTCTTTATGGCCACCATCGCCATGTGTTGTGCTTCGGGTTCGATCGCGATGAGAAAACTAACAAAGGCCGACCCGGCGGATTTGTTCTAATGCATCTATTCTTAGCCGCAAAACTTGCTTGGTCCAACACGACTGCAGACATGCAGCGTTTGTTTGTACGCTGTTCGGGAGTGACGTTTGCGGTCGTGTTGATGTTCATGCAGACCGGATTTCGAAATGCGCTGTTCGATAGCAATGTGCGAATCATGGAAGAGAAGATCACCGCAGACATTGTGATCCGAACGAAGTCGCGATTCATGCTCTCCAGTGGCCAGCAAATGCCGCTGCAAAATGTAATCACCGCCCGGTCCTGCGATGGCGTCGCAGCTGCTCAACCGGTCTACATTGAAAATGTGTTGTCCGATTTTCATCGCGCAGGAATGGCGGCGCGTAAAATCCGAGTCATCGGCTTCGACCCCTCCAACCCGTTCTTTGAGAATTTTGGGTTGAAACCATTGTCGGACGAGCTTAACCAACCTATGACAGCGGCAGCAGACGTAAAAAGTAAATCAATGTTTGGGCTACCAGTGAACCAACAGGAATTGGCTGATCAACCATTTGCTGAATTAGCCAATAAGGAACTTGAGTTGGTCGGGCTGTTTCAATGCGGTATCAATTTTTCTAACGACGGCACGTTAGCCATGACGCCGCAGAATTTTGCTGAGTATTTTTCAGTCCGAGGTGGTGGGAAACCTCTTTCGCAAGTCGATTATGGCGTAGTTAGATGTCAATCAAATGCTAATCCTGCCATCGTCGCGAGTCGGTTGCAAAAGCTGTTGGGGCCGCATGTGATCGTGGAGACGCGCACCAAGTTTCTGGAGTCCGAACGCAATTTCTGGGGAAAGAACACTCCGATCGGATTGATTTTCTGGGTGGGGACGCTGATCGGTTTTGTGGTAGGGCTGATCATTTGCTACCAAGTTTTAGCGACCGACATCGGGGATCACATGGGCGAGTTCGCGACACTAAAAGCGATGGGATACCCTACATCATTTTTTACATCGGTCGTCGTAGTCCAAGCATTATTGCTTTCGTTGGTATCGTTCGTGCCAGGGTTTCTGATCGCATTGACGGCGTTTAGTCTCGTCAACGTTAGCTCGGGGTTGGTCATGTTTCTTAACGTACCGCGCACCGCCGTTGTTTTGGGGCTCACCGTCGCGATGTGTGTGATCTCCGGTATCATTGCATTGAGAAAACTACTTCTGGCGGACCCAGCCAGCCTGTTTTAAATAACGAAGACAAAACATCGGTTACGACAATGAACAAATTTTCTAAAGACGATCCTGTCATTGAAGTCGACGGGCTCAATCATTTCTTTGGCTCGGGCGATTCGAAGACGCAAGCACTTTTTAGCAACCGCCTTACGGTTGGGCCGGGAGAGATCGTGATAATGACAGGCCCCTCCGGTTCGGGAAAAACGACGCTTCTCACGCTTATTGGCACGCTGCGGACCGTGCAAAGTGGAAGCCTGAAGATACTTGGCCAAGAGCTTAATGGGATGTCTCAATCCGGACTGACGAAGATTCGCAAGAACATTGGGTTCATTTTCCAAGCCCACAACTTGTTCGGTTCTTTAACGGCGTATCAGAACGTCAAAATGGCGACAGAATTGGTGGGGCAAAAGAGCGGAGAAGCAAAGCCGCGTATCGAACAGTTGCTGACGCGGCTTGGAATGGGAGAACGCATTCACTATAAACCAAAATCTTTGTCCGGTGGACAGAAACAGCGCGTCGCAGTGGCACGCGGTCTAATCCACAGCCCGCGTATTGTGTTGGCCGATGAACCGACCGCAGCGTTGGACGAAGAATCTGGAAGAGCGGCTGTGACGTTACTACGCGAGATGGCGGATCGTGATGGATGCACCGTATTAATCGTCACGCACGACAACCGAATCCTGGATGTTGCCGATCGTATTATCAACATGGTGGCGGGCCATATTAAAAACGATTCTGATATCCGTGAAACTGAGAAGATTTGCGAGTTCTTAATGGCGACCGAATTCTTCGCCGACCTAACACCAAGAACCTTGGCCGACGTTGCGAACAATATTGAGGCACGCGATTTTGAACCCGGTGATGCGATCGTGAACGAGGGGGATGACGGGCTTGAATTCTTCATGATTAACGAAGGCAGTGTGACGGTACAGCGCAACGACAAAATGACAGGCAAGACCGAAACGCTCAAGCAATTGGACAAAGGCAGCTACTTCGGCGAGGTCGCTTTGATTAAGAATCAGCCACGCAACGCGTCAGTCATCGCAAAGACCAGAACAAGGTGCTACGTCCTCGATCGCGAAGAGTTCCGCGCCGTCGTCGATACCAGCGATTCTTTCGAATCCGAACTGCGCAAAGCGATGTTCGAAAGGAACTAAAGCAATGTATTCGTTCGCGGAGCGAAAGGCGACTATCCGACAGAAGCAGACTTACTCCTCTTCATCCGCCGAATTCTTCATCGCTCTCTCCAACGCCGCAAGCGTCGGTGGCGATGGATTCAGACTGCCTGGGCGATGGTCGTGGCCGATATCAAACGGCGACCACTTAAACTTGTTTTTATGGTTCCACTTTTCCGGATCTGCACCAAGGGAAGCCAATAGATCGACGGCCTTTGGATAGTTTCGATAGGCGGCTCCATGCATTGGCGTCTCCAAATTAACATCCAACGCATTGACGTCCAAGCCTAGCTCAACCAACATTTCAATGGCGACGCAAACTTCATTTTCCGATGCAGCTTCTTCACCTACGGAAACGGTGCCTATTTCGGCCGCTGCGATAAGCGCGGTACAACCATCTCGATTCGCAATCTTGGGGTCAGCTCCTGCATTCAATAATAATTTCATCAACGGTATATCAGCTGTTTGAGCCGCCAGTAGAAATGGTGTCGCGTGTTTAGAGTTTAAGTCCGCTTTGCCATCCTTTAGACGCAAGTTAACATCCGCACCGCGCTGGAGCATTCGATCAACGAATTGCAAACTGGTGACGTTCCCTGAACCACGCGGGGCAGGGTCGCCCAGCGGATTGTCTCCTAGTTTTGTCCGGCGCACCCACGTCGCCGCATGCAGCGGCGCGAATCCACTTCGTTGATCGTTGGGGTCAGCACCTGCCTCGACAAGTTCAATCGCCAATTCAAAATGAGCACTCTCCACCGCCAGCAATAGAGTTGACATCTTCCCCCGCGGTTTACGAACGCCTTTGCTTTTGGGGGCCATGACCGCATTCACAACGAAACCACGATCCAAAAAACGCTTCACGACTTCGGTCTTCCCTTCGCGTGCTGCGAAGTGAAACGCAGAAAACCCCTCCCTTTCTAGATGATAACTAACGTCGGCGTCCGACTCCATGAGAACATCAACCACCTCAGCGTTTCCCGCCGCAGCGGCCCACATCAGCGCAGTTCGGCCTTTGCCGTCACGGTGATCAACTTCCGCTCCTGCCGCCAATAATGCTTTGACGATTACGACGTCGCCATTTCTAGCGGCCAGCATTAACGGCGTCTCCAAGCCGAAACGTTGTGAATCCACCTTGTCTTTTGAAGTAATCAACATTAACGCGATTTCAGTGTGTCCAAATTCGCAGGCCAAGCTTAACGCGCTGACGTCATACAGATTGTATTCGTCTATGTCAGCGCCTTGGAACAGAAGTCGTTTAACTTCATCGACGTCGTCTCTGAAAACGGCCTCCAATAAACCAGCAACACTAACCGAGAGAGTGGTTTGATCCGATTGGCCGTGACAACGTTTTGAATCACACGCAAGAGAGAGTAGAGCGACGAACGAGAAAGCAAAAGCTGCCGTACATGTAAACCGAATGGTCCAACAAATTGCCGTTACCCTCGGGAATCGCTTTTAATTTCTCAAGAAATTCCGCAAACAAAGAGACGTGCAACTGATTAATCTTGGCGAGTTTCTCAAGTTTCTTTGCATTGTTACCGTGATGCGAGACTGGATTCGCCGTTCAACTTCTCCGATGCTGGTAAGGTACTGCTCAATCTTATTTCGATCGGCGGGTCCTACGCTGCGCTTCATGCGCTTGATCATAAGATTCACACTATCCAATAGACTGGCTCGTGCGGACCTTTCAGTATGCCCTTTTCAAGTTGCGAAACGTCACTGCTTTCCTTTCCGTCGGGCAAAGCTCCCGAAGAATCTACCTCTGTTTCGACTTCATAATCTCTCCATCGTCCAACGGCATCATAATTTTTAAGTGCAAATCCGATGGGATCCATTAAATCATGACACGCCGCACAGGCAGGATCCGCTCGATGCTGAGCCAACCGCTGTCTCACGGACGTGGCTGCCAGCAGGCTATCTTCTTTGAGGTTGTTTTGTGGAAACATTTTCGAAAGCCCTTTGGAAAATGGATGAGTGAGTTGTTGCAATTGCCGTGCGTGTTTTAGCACTCCAACAGATACTATCAACAGAAACCCCCATAGCAATCATTTGGAACATGTTTTCCGCTTCCTCGATACTAGTAATGCTTCGCCGACGGAAGAATGAAAGGCTCTTGGAGCCACCAATGATATAGCTCGTCTTAATACCGAAGCACAATTATCGGTCAGAATTTGGGCAATGCGTCTAACTCATCAGCTGCAATTTCGTCGGAGGCACCTACCATCTTCAGAAATTTCTCGCCTAGAACTTCGGTCACTACGATGGGCGAACCAACGGTATACTTCCCATCATAGGCGCGCGGCAACGTCACCAGCGTCAGACGTTTTTCTTCGATTGCCTGAATAACGGCCACTCTTGGATAAATTCCCACACCAGAAAGTTTTTCGCCCAGTGAAAGGCGATGAGCTTCGACATTGGCGATTCGGTTGCCGTCGCTGTCTAACTGAACAGCTGAGATCCCGTATCTTGGAGTAGGCAAGTCTTCCATTTGGTAAAGCTTAAACCTTTGAGGCTAAAGAGTCCAACCGTGGCGCGATTCTACGATTGAGAATTAGCGGCTGTAGGATACCCGGCTGGTTTCTGATCCAAAGTCGACTTATAGCTGCGCGTTTCTGCACGCGGCATATCTTAATGCCGGGAAAAAAATAGGACCGCGCGCAGAGACGCACAGTCGCGGGGGATTTGGCGATGGAGACTATCGTTTATGGGGTGCTTCTATTAAAATTGCTTCTTGAATAGGAAATAGTCTTACGGACGTAACTTAATGGAACACATTCGCAATTTTTGCATCATTGCCCACATCGATCACGGCAAATCAACACTCGCCGACCGCTTGATTCAAACGTGCGGCGGAGTGACTCAGCGCGAACTTCACACGCAGATGCTCGATTCGATGGACATTGAGCGCGAACGAGGCATTACGATCAAAAGCAACACCATCTCGCTAGACTATACGGCGCCCGATGGTAAAGAATATTTGCTGAATCTCATCGACACGCCCGGTCACGTTGATTTCTCGCACGAAGTTCGACGGTCGCTTATGGCGGGCGATGGCGCATTAATCATCGTCGACGCGTCGCAGGGGGTTGAGGCCCAGACCGTCGCGAATCTTTTCTTGGCGATGGAGCACGATCTGGATTTGCTGCCGATTATCAATAAGATCGACCTGCCGTCGGCCGATATTGATCGGGCGCAGATGGCGATCGAAGGTGAACTTGGACTCGATCCTTTCGAAGCGATTCCGTGTTCTGCAAAAACGGGTGAAGGCATCGAAGCCGTGCTTGAGGGAATTGTGAATAAACTTCCGCCTCCCACCGGCGACCCCAACGCGCCGCTCAAAGCGCTGATCTTTGACGCTCACTTCGATAAATACCGTGGAGTGATTTTGCAGTGCCGAGTGATGGAAGGAACTCTGAAGACCAAAGACACCATTCACTTCATGCACGCCGACCGAGATTTCACCGTGGATGAACTTGGCTACAACCAGCTTAAACTCACGCCCAAAGATCAGTTGGCTGCAGGAGAAGTTGGCTACATCGTCGCGGGTGTAAAGAGCGTTCAAGATATAGAGATTGGCGATACGATCACGCTGGTCGACAATCCGGCCGCCGAGCCGATTCCTGGCTATGAAGAAGCACGGCAGGTTGTGTTCTCCTCGATCTATCCCATGAGCACAGACCAGTATGTTGATCTTACCAAGGCGCTAGAAAAACTTGCAATCAATGACGCCGCGCTGACGTTTGAGAAAGATTCATCGGCGGCGCTTGGGTTTGGTTTTCGATGTGGATTTCTTGGGTTGTTGCATCTTGATGTGATTCAAGAACGACTGCAAAGAGAGTTCGACATCGGTCTGGTCATTTCGGCTCCTTCAGTCAGCTATAAAATTACGCTCAATGATGGCAAAGAAGTCGAAGTCGACAATCCTAGCTATTGGCCCGACCCAATGGCTATTCAGTCGGTGACCGAGCCATATATCAAGGCTTCGATTCTGACTCCCGAAGAGAATGTTGGTCCGGTGATGGAGTTATGCCGCGACCATCGCTCGGAAAGCCAGACGATCAACTACCTTTCTGCCGGTCGGTTGGAAGTCATTAGCGAAATGCCTCTTGGAGAAGTGCTGTTTGACTTCTACGGGAAGCTCAAAATGATCACACGCGGTTATGGCTCGTTTGACTACGATCCAATTGAATACCGACAAACGGACGTTGTGAAAGTTGACATCTTGGTCAACAAAGAACCAGTCGATACACTGTCGTATTTAGTCCATCGGGATAAGGCTCGCGATCGTGCGTTGCATTATTGTGAACGTCTCGCCAAAGAGATTCCTCGTCATCAATTTAAGATTCCGGTGCAAGGAGTGATCGGCGGAAACGTGATCGCGCGATCGACGATCGCTCCCTATCGCAAAGACGTCACAGCGAAGCTTTATGGTGGCGACGTGACGCGGAAGAAGAAGCTGCTAGAGAAGCAGAAAAAGGGAAAGGCGAAGATGAAGCAGTTTGGTTCGGTGAACATCCCTCAAAAGGCATTTGTCTCCGTTTTGCGGGCTGATCAAGATTGATGGATTTACGGATTGACCATCGACGCTAATTCTTCGACGGTAGAAAAGTTCCTTGCGGTGGCAGCGACCGCCAGTTTACGCTCTGCCGAAGACGCTAACTTTGATTTCCCAAATCCATCAGGAGTGTGAAGGTAAAAGACACAATCGATAAGCTCGCATCGTTCTGATTTGGTTGTGAGTTTCTTGGCTGCGGCAAGGGTTTCTCGGTTGGGCTTGGCGTCGAGAAAGAAGAAGTGTAGTGACCTTGCTTCCGATGTGGCCGACTGAAAAGGGTTTTTTGAGATCGCGGCTCGAAGCTGCTCTTCGGACAGCAACATCAGCTTAGGTCGGAACTTAAATTCCTTTTCGATCGCGTCAACCAACTTCTTCTTGAGCGTGTTTTCGGTTTTCACCCTCGATTTGAAAACGACGTTACCGGTTTGGATGTGCGTTTGCACCTTGGTGCAGGCAATCGCTTCCATGGTCAGCTTTAGCTTTGCCATCGGCATGACGTTTCTTCCGCCGACGTTGATGCCCCGCAGTAAAGTTATCCAAGTTGGCATACAAGTCAGGTCCTGTAAGAGGGCTGCGTAATTAATGGAAAGGTTCAGCGTTGCAATTGCGGTAGGACAAAACGTGCTGCTTGCTTTACGCTTGAATATTTGATGGAATGAAATTTATGAAACACTCTTATTTTAGCACGATTAGATTCGCAGTCGTTTGCTTGCTGCTGTTCACGCTATTTCCTATGTCTTCTGGGATGAGTCAGGAATTGTCGCCTGAGGCAACCAAGAACTGGCTAAGGTTCCTTGGTCCCAACATCGACGGCGTATCCAATGAAACGGGAATTCTCAAAGACTGGTCTGACGGAAAACTTAAACTGAACTGGCAAATCGAACTTGGCGAAGGCTATTCGATGTGCTCTGTTGCTGACGGGCAGGTCTATCAGTTTGACAAATCCGATGGACGTGGTCGACTTCGATGCATTGAGGCAGCATCGGGTAAGGCGCTATGGAAGTTCGAATACGAATCAGACTATCGCGATCTTTACGGATATGACGCAGGACCGCGATCAAGTCCGCTGATTGATGGCAATCGGATCTATCTTTTCGGCGTCGAAGGCATGCTGATCTGTGTCGACCGAAATACCCACCAAGCAATTTGGAAAGTCGACACGGCTGTGAAGTTTGGTGTGGTGCAGAACTTCTTCGGCGTGGCGAGTTCTCCGGTGATCTACGAAAACAAACTGCTGGTGATGGTCGGTGGTTCTCCGGCTGAATCATTCGATGTTCCGCCAGGGCAACTTGATCGCGTCAAGCCCAATGGTTCGGCCGTCGTCGCGTTTGACAAACTTACTGGCGACGTCATCTACAAAACGGGCGATGATTTAGCCAGCTACACGTCGTTGACTTGGATGACCGATGGAACAAAGCCAATTCTTTTAGCGTGGGCGCGAGACAATCTTTGGGGAATCGAACCCGGGCAGGGAACCGTCAAGTTTAAGTTTCCATACCGATCAAGAAAATTGGAAAGCGTTAACGCGATGACGCCCGTTTCGGTTGGCAATAAAATTTTCCTATCAGAATGTTACGAAAATGGTTCGGCACTGTTAGCGTTTAAAGATGGCAAAATCGAAACCTTGTGGAACGACAAAGACAAAAGGAAGAAGGCTTTGCAGTCTCATTGGTGCACCCCGGTCGTTTCTGGTGACTACCTCTACGGCTGCAGTGGTCGAAATTCCGGATCAGCGGAACTTCGATGCATTGAGCTCAGCACGGGAGCGGTACAGTGGTCAAAATCAGGGTTCAATCGTTGTTCGGTACTATTGATTGACGAACATCTAATCGTCGTCGGCGAACGCGGTCGGCTTGCGTTGGTAAAAGCCGGTCCAGCGAAGTTTGAAATGATAACCGAACGACTATCGGACGATCGCTTGAGGTTCGTGCCCAATTGCTGGTCCGCGCCAGTGGTGGCTGATGGTCGACTATTTGTTCGAGGTGGCAGAAAGTTGGCCTGCTTTCAGCTGATTCCAATTGTTGAGTAGATTTGCGATTTGAGTCCTGAATTTCGTTAAACGACCAGCCGGCAGGCGTCGACGTTTCGCGAGGCGAAACACGGTCGCCTGCCGTCTTGTGGTTAAACTGCCAGCGAAACTGACCACGTGATTCCTCGAAGAGCCCTAAGGAAAAGAAAGCTCAGTTTTCTTCCGATATTGGCTGAATATGTCGTCATTACGCTGCCGATCTGCAGGCGAAAAACTGTGTTAACCGTTAAGGGTTTCCAAAGTGAGAACGCTAGCGAGTGGTTTCGCTAACGCCTGTTACGATTCCCTCCGCCAAACTAATGTGCAGCCAATATGGAAGTCGATAGTTCCTTCGAAAGCCCTTCAACCTTACTTCCTCCTAAGACTTCTGCAGCAGTTTCAGCAATGTTGAACTTCTCTCAACTTGAATTTTTCGCAGACTCTAAATTTGGAGAACATGGAACAACGCTTGATCGCCGCGCGCTTTTAAAAGCGTGTCTACCAGCAACTCTCCTTTCGCTTGGATTGTTTGATCATGCGAGCGCGGAACAAGATGAGATCGAGATTCCCGACGATCCACTTGCCATTGTCCGCGCGAAACGTCTTCGGACGCTATCTGCAATGGTCAACGCTCAAGTCGATATCCTCTGGTGCGGTAGTAACCATTGTCGCGATAACGTCTGCGAAATCGTCGATGACATCCTCGTTTATATGTCGTACCTACCAAAAAAAATCCAGCAAGGCAGCAATATGGCATTGCTGTGGTTGGATACCTATTCAGTAAAACACACGGGACGGCGTCTGCATAAACTTTCACCGACGCGCGTAAGGCAACTGCTTAACCAAGGTGAAACGCCAAGGCGGACGCGGTTGTCTCCACCAGAGGTGTTGTGGGAGAACGATCACCTTCTGCATCTGGCTGCCAGTGGCGTCTTCATGCTCGGGCGGATGGTGATTTTTTCTCGGCAACCGGCTCGAAAACTGATCGGGTTCAGCTGGTCCAAGCCGTGCGAAAACCCTGAGAACTTGGTTTCTGTCCCCAAACCTCCGTTAGCGGATCTTTGCCAGAAATACGATGTCTGCATCCTCGGCAGTGGCGCTGGTGGTGCAACCGTCGCTCAACGCCTTACTGCTGCTGGAAAACGCGTTTTAATTATTGACGTTGGTGACTTCGTCGCTCCTGATGCTCTCATTAAGAAGATTCCACAACCCGATGGCAGCTTCAAACTGAGCCCTCCGCGCAGTGACGAGGTTCTCTATCGGCTTTACAAAGATGCGGGCGCCCAAATTTCCGGAGGACTAAGCAATGTAAAATCCAAACTGGATTTGGCACTGCCCAACCGAAGAAAAAAGATCGAGGCGAAGCAATCGGTCAACGTCGTTCAGGCGCGCGTGTTCGGCGGCGGTCCTTATGTAAACAACGCGATACACCTACCCATTTCAGAGGCTGTTTACAGCGAGAAATGGGCCGGCCGGCAACCTGCTGGGTTGCCCTATGATACGTTTGCCGAATTGATGTCATCAATTAAGGGGGAGCTGGGAGTCAATGCCGAAGTGACCAAGACGCAAATCAGCGATAGGAGCCTTCGGTTTCGCGAAGGAGCTGAGAACCTTGGCCAGACCGTCCACCCGCTTCCGGTCGCGATTCGAGAAACCAGTGAGGGCTGTGGAAGCGACAACTCCGTTGACAGTTTTGGTGACCACATCGGAGGCTTGCACCCTTACTCTAAAGACGGCCCTAATAGTTTCTTAGTCCAGGCCATGCACGGCCACACGCCGGCCGCCGTTTCTTATCGAACAACCGCCGAAACGATTCACATCGCTAGAGACGAAATCGGAACCTTAAGGGTGGCAGGCGTCGATGTCGAGAGAATCGAAGACTGCGGTCAGACGACGAGGACGACAATTTGTGCTGATGAGTTCGTAGTCGCGACCGGCGTCGGACAGACGACTCGCCTGGTTGGGCAAGCGCTTAGTCTCAGCGGGTTGAGCAATCGACACATTGGGCAGCGACTGACCGCCAACTTAGGTTCGGTGGTCTATGCAATGTATGACAAACCCATCTGGCCATCCAAAAGTGGCAACCCAGAACCTGGTGTGACGCAATGTTACCTAGTAGATGAAAGATGGGTGGAGCGCGACGGAAAAATCGTGAAAGAGCCAGCATTAGAAAACTGGTTTCACTTCCCCGGCACGGTCGCGGTTGCTTTAAGCGGCTGGTTTGAAGAATTTGCATGTGCCATGAAGAAGTTTAACCATCTATCCATGGCCGGTATCGTAGTTCCGACGAAAGTTAGATGCGACAATTTCGCTGATCGTAATGGAAAGGTGCACCTGACGTTAGACGGTGCCGAGTTTGATTTATTGTTGCAGGGGATGCGACGAGTGGCTGAGATCTTTTTGGCGGCGCAGCGGCCCGATGACGCGGTCAGTCTTTACCTGCCAACTAAATCAGTGCTGCTAAGAGACGGCCGACCCTTGCGAGTGCGAACCATGGACGATTTTCAGTGGGCCATGAATGAGATCCGAAAACGCGGTCCCGCATTCGTAAATCTTCTTTCGACCCATCCACAAGGCGGCGTAAGCCTTGGCGAAGTCGTTGATCCTTACACGTTTCAGGTCAAAACGGACTGTGACGAACGAGTGGAGAACCTGACCGTTGCTGATGCGACCCTTTTTCCTGCAGGTTGTGAAATCAATCCGCAGTTGACTGTGAAAGCACTCGCAACCCTGGCGTCCAATCAAATCATCGATCGTGCGTCCAGTCGAGTGGCGTACGCGGACGATTTCGATTATCCAAGTTCCTCTCAGTGAGAACGAGAAAAAGGTACAGCTGAGCCCCCAAGAGAAATAAATCAGGTAGATTTAAGAGTATGATCTACTCTATTGCACGTCAGCAATTCTCGATCCAATCAAACCACAATTAATCTCATGAACGCTACCCATCGTCTTGCGATTCTCTTCCTCGTGCTAATTTCTTCTGGCCTAAACGCACAGGTCATCAACGAAGCAACGCATGACCCTAGCAAATGGGCCGATGCAATTAGCGCTTTTGAAGAACTCGATTCCGCACAGGCGTCTTCCAAGAATGCTGTCCTGTTCGTCGGAAGTTCGAGCATCCGAATGTGGGATCTGGCAAACTTATTTAATGGGCTCGATACGGTCAACCGCGGATTTGGTGGGTCTCAAATGGCAGACATTGTCTTCTATGTTCATCAACTGGTACTAAAACACGAGCCGAAGTCTGTTGTCGTTTACGCGGGCGACAACGACATTGCAAAAGGAAAATTGCCCGAAAGAGTCTTTGCTGACTTTGCTGAGTTTGTAGCGATTCTGGCGGAGGGGTTGCCCAATGTTCAGGTTCACTACATCGCAATTAAGCCAAGCGTCAAACGTTGGAATTTCATCGGCAAAATTCGCTCCGCAAATCATCTGATTGAATCCTATTGCGATAGCCATGACCGATTACACTTCGTCGATATTTGCGGTGAGATGTTGAATGACGATGGCAAGCCTAACCCAGACATGTTCGTCAAAGACGGGCTGCATCTAAGCAAATTGGGTTACGAAGGCTGGACGCAGAAGGTTGTCGAAAGTTTAGAATCTGAGTCGCCCTACGAAATGAAAATGGACACAACCCCTATCCCTTAAATCATTTGTCGTTTACGTAATGGGCATTTCGTTCAGTGATCCAAAGCCGGCTCTATTGAAAGCTAGAAATGATGAGCAATTTTCTTATCACATCAATCGTAGGATCAATTGCTTTAACAGTGCTGTTGAATCTTCTGCCTCTCCTGTTTCCCCGTCAAGCCGCAAATCTTCAGCGCAAGGTGGAAGAGCACGCCAGGCGTTCGCTCGAGCAGCATGAAGATCAAAACCAACCGAACGTGAAGATCTTCTTCCCATGGAAAGCCATGATCGTAATTTCGATCATCCTCACGGTGTTAGTAAACGTGATCGGCTTTTTCTCTCGGTGACGCACGACAGCCAGCGGAATAGTTGTATCACCAATTTCGCCTACCGGCAGAGCAGCTACGAGAAGAGCCGAGCATCTTTGCGGCTTGGCGCCTTTGCGTTTGAAAAAATAGCTGAACTTCCAATCTCACGATTCGTTATCGCCTAAACTTAATTGAGGTTGCCGACGACGAAAGTGCTCGGCACTTCAATGAAAATCGCTGAGCAATGCCGCTACAGCGTACGCGGGTCCGCAGATATTGGCTGATTGGCTGAGCACCTCCGAAAGTCTCACGCGCGTCAGCTCGGGGAATTGGCTCGCCAAAACACGTTCGGCGAAAAAGCTCCCAGATCCCACCAGCAATGCAGACTCGATCGAGTTTTCACTTTTTTGAATCGCGCTATCAACGGCTTCCACCAAGAGATTCCTATAAGCTTCGATTGCTTTATTGGCGATCTGGTCAATCACGCAGTTTTCGACTTCGGCGACATCACTGCAAACCATTCGCGCCAAACGATGTATAGCATCCCCCTTTGAATTCGACCGCCCGTCAGCCGAGTTGTTGTCGGTTGCGTCTTCGGGCAGCATGCCTAAATAGATCAATGCGTCACTGGTCGTCGCAAACAGCTCGCGTGCGAGCCCCGTCTTTTGCCCGCTCACGTCGACCGATTGAATCAAGCCGCAGATGGGCGTCCGGCCCACGCCGGCGTAAATCAACTCGTGGTTCTTCAGCCGCGTGAAGTCGTTCGTTCCCATTGCCCTTGGCTCACCATCGACGACAGGGATAACGTCGGTGGTTGTCGAACCTACGTCAAATATTAAACCCGTTTGATGAGGCAGATATTGAGCGCCCATTCGTGCCATCGCATGCCAGTTTGATGCCGCAAGCAATTGCCAGTTCTCAGCAGCCGAATCGCAGTCGGACCAATTCCCATCGGTCTGGTAGAACGAAATCGGTTTAGCCCCCGCCATCTTCCCAACACTTTCGGCGATGTGCACAACGCCTTGTTTTTTACTCGAGAAGCAATCCGCAAGTTCGCCTGTCATCGTGACAGCAATCCTGCGGTGCATCGTGTCGGGGTCTACTTGATGAATGATGTCGCCAATCGCCGTTGATAATTCTTTCCAGTGCGTCCACATCGGAAATGGAACCTCTACCGCGTGCGATGTTTCGTTCTTCTGGTCGGGTAGAAGGACGGCTTTGAGATTCGCTCCGCCAATGTCTAATCCGATTGTGGTCATGGAATTGGGGATTTTAAGGGAGTGAATTTTTCAGTTTAGAGTCTGTTTGATTGGCCAACAAACCGGAGGGGTCGCGCCCTTCCGCTATTTATAGCGGTACCGGCGCAAGCCGTCCGGTGCGTTAAGCCTCCTCACGCCTCAGCGAAACAGTTTCAATCGGAACCTTCATTCACAATATCATGAAGTGCCGCAGGCAATGTATCGAACTGGAATTCAAATCCTTCGGCGATTGCTCTTTCAGGGACAACGTTCTGAGAAAAGAATAAGCTGTCGGCAAATTCACCCAAAGCCAACTTCAATCCAAACTTGGGTGCTGGCAACACTGCCCATCGTCCAACAGCTGTCGCCAATTGCTTCGTAAATTCGGCGTTTCTAACCGGCGACGGAGCCGTGGCGTTAAACACGCCGTTGGAGCTCGGCGTATCTATCGCCCAGCGTGCCATCGCCGCTAAGTCGGTGACATGGATCCAAGGAAACCACTGCCTGCCGGAACCCAGCTTCCCGCCAAGTCCCAATTTAAACAAAGGAATCATCTTCTCAAGCGCTCCTCCGTCGGCACCGAGAACAATTCCAATCCGAAGCTTAACGACGCGGACGCCGCTATCTAAGAACACATCGGCCGCCTCCTCCCACTGACGCGAAACGTCGCTCAAGAACCCTGTTCCTGCCGGGTGACTTTCAGTGACTAAGTCTTCACCGGCGTCTCCGTAGAATCCAACGGCAGAAGCTGAAACGAACACATCTGGCTTCTGCCCCGAATCAATCAGCCCTCGAATTAGGTTGCGGGTGCCGATCACACGGCTGTCCCGGATGCTCTTCTTCTTCTGCTGGTTCCAGCGCCCCTCTGCAATCGAATCACCCATCAGGTTAACAACCGCCGAAATCTTATGCTCAGAGGGGATAATGACTGGACCGGCCATCGGATCCCACTGCACAACGACGACGCCGTCGGGTAGCGTTTTCTGAGCACGCTGAGCGTTCCGCGACGTCACAATGACATCATCAAGCAGTGGGAGCAGGTGATTCCCAACGAATCCGGTTCCGCCTGTTACTAATATAGACATGATTTCTGGACAATATGTGGAGGACAAAAAGCCTCATTTTAACGCCGGCTCGATTCTGACAATAGATGCGGCAATCCTGCTCGCTGGCTATGAAATTTTTAAGCGATGAGACGTCAGCCTCTCTGTTCGCGAAAAACCGTACGACGTGCGTCGTGACGCTACGATTGAAATGAACTTTGCAGTTCTCCTTATCCGCATCCACCCAAGCTATTCAGGAAAAATTCCAACGGCTATAATTGATAAGAGCAGAAACAGAGTCGGCGGCGCTTCTTCGCGTTTGGACGTTCAAGGCCGAGTTTGATTGCCCAATAGGAAACACATGTCTGAAAATTTGATTGGCCAAGACGCCATTGATCGCCTGAAACAATGTCGCGAAGAGATTCTTTCGGAACTGTCCCAAGTCATCGTTGGCCAGCAAGAAGTTGTTGACCAGATCCTGATCACGATCTTCAGTCGCGGCCACTGTTTGTTAGAAGGTGTGCCCGGTTTGGCCAAAACGCTGATGGTCAGCACGATCGCCAAGACGCTGAACCTGTCTTTCTCCAGGATCCAGTTTACGCCTGACTTAATGCCTGCTGATATCACGGGCACCGAGATTATTGAAGAAAACAAGACAACCGGATCGCGCGAGCGCAGATTTTTGGAAGGCCCGGTCTTCTCAAATATTATTCTCGCTGACGAGATTAACCGTACGCCTCCTAAGACGCAAGCGGCACTGCTTGAAGCGATGCAGGAGCGGACGGTGACCGTCGGACGCGTTCGCCACGAATTGTCTGATCCGTTCTTCGTGCTGGCAACTCAGAACCCTATTGAACAGGAAGGTACCTATCCGCTTCCCGAAGCCCAGCAAGACCGGTTCATGTTCAAAGTTTTTGTAGATTACCCAACTTTCACCGACGAACTCGAAATTGCCCGCAGAACAACAGCTCGTAACAAGGTCGAAGTGAAGGCGGTGCTCAGTGGCGAAGACATCTGCCAACTGCAAGACACCATTCGCGACGTACCCGTTTCTGATCACGTAATCAAATATGCTCTGACGCTGGTCCGACAGACGCGCATCGGCACCAAGGGGATTCCCGATTTCGTCACCGAGAACGTCGGTTGGGGCGCAGGTCCTCGCGCGGTCCAGTTTCTTATTTTAGGTGGAAAGACGAGAGCTCTTTTGCATGGGCGAACGCATGTGACGACTGAGGATATCGCCGAACTTGCCAAACCCGTTTTAAGACATCGTTTGGCGATCAACTTTGCAGCGCAAAGCGACGGCGTGACGTCCGACGATGTCATTGAACAGCTAGTACAAAACACTCCGACCAAAGAGGACGAATTAACTTCCGATGTCCGATTCCAAAAGATTTTTACATCCTGAAGCAATCAAGCGCATTGCCCGGATGGATCTGAGGGCTCGGCATATCGTCGAAGGTTTTCTTTCGGGGATGCACCGCAGTCCCCACTTCGGGCAATCGGTTGAGTTCCGTCAGCATCGCGAATACACGCCCGGAGACGACCTCCGGCACGTGGATTGGCAAGTGTGGGCGCGGCAGGACCGCTTGTACGTAAAGCAGTTCGAATCTGATACCAACATGCGCGTCAATCTGCTGGTCGATGTTTCCAACAGCATGGACTACGGTGACGGAGCGCTAACGAAGTTCGAGTATGCCGCCACAATCGCTGTTTCGTTGACGTATTTAGTGCTCAAGCAACAGGACGCAATCGGCTGTCTGACATTTGACGCGGCCGTTCGGGCGAGAATCCAGACGCTGTCACGGAAGAGTCAGATGCAGTCCATCATGCAGGCGCTGCAAACAACCGAACCTGCAAACAAAACGGATCTGTCGAGTATTTTCAAACAAGCGGCCGAGATCTTTCCAAAACGCGGGATGATGATTGTCATCTCTGACCTGCTTTCCGACGTCCAGCAGACGCTCAAGGGACTGCGTTTGCTGCGTCAGCGCGGCCATGACGTGCTGTTGTTGCACGTCATGGACAACGACGAGATTGATTTTCCGTTCTCGGGTCCAACCAAGTTCGAAGATCTTGAGTCGGACACGAAGCTTGCCTGCAATCCCAAAGCCCTGCGTGAAGGCTACCTCGAATCTCTTGAAGAGTTTTTGACGAACGTCCGCCGCGGATGTGCCAAAGCCGCCGTTGATTACGCGTTGGTGAAAACAAGCGATTCGCTGGATGCCGTATTGGCTAAGTTTCTGTCTTCACGGATGGAGGTGCGCAGGTAGACGATGTTTTCTACTCCGTCTAAATCTGCCAAATCCTCCTATGTTCGATAATATTTTTTCCTCCTCGCCAAACGTTTGGGCCGGACTCATCTCCGCTGCTGTAGCCATTCCAATCTTGATTCACCTGATCAATTTGGTTCGCCATAAGACAGTGCGTTGGGCGGCGATGGAGTTCCTGCTAAAAAGTCACAAACGAAACCGTAATTACGTTTGGCTCAAACAAATGCTTCTGCTGCTGGCCCGTATCGCCGTACTGTTGATCGCGCTGCTGTTGTTAGGCCAAGTCGGTTGCGATGGCGACCGGATCGGGCGATTGTTGAGTGGGCGTTCGACACACCACTACGTTATTTTGGATGATAGTTTCTCCATGGGACAGCGTGGTGAAAAGGAGAACGACGCTACTGCCTTCGATCGCGCCAGAGCGACGCTTTCATTGATCGCCCAGCGCGCCAAAGATCGTCAAAACCAAAAGTTCACGCTGCTGCGAAACTCAAAAGCAATTCAAATGGAAGACGTTGTGGACGTGCCTGCCAATAGCTCCGATTCACCGTATCGTTCGGTCGCAGACATTGAAAACGTCTTAATTGACAATCAATTTAATTCTCTGCTGGAAACCGTCAAAGGATCCCTAGAGGTGTCATGGTTTAGCGTTGGCGTTGGTCCCGGATTAACACGTGTAAAGACTTTGGTTGAAGAACGTTCGGACGAAAACGCTATAGTTTATATATTGTCCGACTTCCGGACGAAGGACTGGGACGCTCCGAAAGCGGTTGCCAGTGATTTGGCGGCCGTTCACAACGCCGGTGGAGCGATCGAGTTGATCAATTGTGCTACGACGGGTGATTCCAACGTTGCCATCGTCGATCTTCAGCCAATCAGTAGCGTTCGTGTTGCCGGAACGCCGTTGATGATGCAATTGAAAGTGAAGAACTTTGGTAATGATGTCGTTACGAAAGTTCAAGCCAACATATCGACCACCGCGTACAGCCAGCCTAAGGTTCCAGAAGGATTGAGTTTTCAAAAAGAGGATCTTCCGACGGTCTTCATTGCGGAAGTTGCCCCTAACGAAA
>Ga0115031_1000915_pt1 | contig 21549 bp, 25 predicted proteins | sample Maine_Asex4_meta_FD_87301 | JGI IMG/M metagenome (GOLD analysis project Ga0115031, IMG submission 87301) | Marine algal microbial communities from Maine, USA - Maine_Asex4_metaG | ecosystem: Host-associated > Algae > Red algae > Unclassified | place: Maine, USA | collected 2015-01-05
ACAATGCGGAAGTAACCCCCCAAAGGGCGTGCCACAAGCCGAGTCACACACATCCGTGGATTCGGCCAGTCAAGGGGGCTACCCGTGGCTAATTGCCAATTGGTAGCAGAGATATGCTACAGGTGTCGTCAGCATATAGAGTGCTACTGTACGGTGAGGCCACTGATCGCTCCTACAAGTACGTTCGTTTGTCCGAATCAACTGTCAGCGAGACCGCCTGATCGCTTCGCTTGCTTCGTCGTGGACACGTTTAAGTCGGTGTATCTCCGTGAACCCTCTCGAGCAGATTTACAGCGCATTCGAGGACGCTGGCTTCCGGGGATGCATGGAGTGAGTCGACTGCTCGCACTGGGAGTGGGCTTCCTTCCCAGTTGCCGAGCATGGACAATATCAAGGTAAGTCTGGGAAGCAAATGTTTGCGATAGAAACCGTCGCGGACACGGATCTTTACCTTTGACCTTTTTTCAATGTGATGCCTGGCGCCATGAATGACTTGAACGTGATGTCTTTTTCTAATCTTTTTCAGTCCATGATGACTGATGATTTTCCTCCGCTGCTCCGTACACAGTCAATAGCGTCGAACGGACGTTTCCGTACTTTTTGCGCGACGGCATCTGCCCCAGTTCCGTCATTCTCATCGACAGGTCGAAGGGCGGTGAGGAAAAGGAAAGCTTATCGATGCTCGTCAGGAGAGGCGGCGTAAGGACATTGAGCGCGTGTATGCCGTCTTGTTCACCGAGTGGCAGATCATGGGCAGGCCGTCCCAGCTCCGCAGTACGGTGACGATGAAGGTCGTGGGCACCTGTCGCGCGATTTTGCACACCATGATGGTAGCGCACCGCCACAAGGAGCAGCACGTCCCGTCACCCTGCACATATCTGCACCTTGTCCCTTTCTGTTATCCAAGCTCTGTCTCCCTGATTGCTCCTGTCGGCATCCCCCCCAGCCATCTGTTACTGACAGTTTGTCTTTCTTCCCGAGTGCGCGACATTTGCTTGTTGTTCATCTCTCGCTGTGCTCAGTTGGTCTGTGTCTTTAGCAGGGGCTTATGAATGGGACAAATTTGTGACCACTCAGATATGCTCAACATCAGGACTTTTGGGATCAGATGATAATTTTGCCACCACTTCTTGAATACGGATAAAATTCTTATCCGCAGCCAATACAAGAAGGATATGAATCAGAACACGGATTCTATCCAGAATATATCTGATTCTTGAACAAGTATGCCGGACAGGATGTACTTTCAAGGCGAGTTGGCAAGAAACAACAAAGAGCGGGTCGCACTGCAAGATGTGAAGGCGGCCCACGTCAGACCATGACCAGAAGTGAGCTTGCGAATGTCAATGTGAGGCAAATGGCTTCGGCTTTGGTGTCCTTCTTCGTATCTCGGTTAGCTTTTTGTCTGGATAATGGTTGAGAGGTTTGTTGGCCTTCTATTAGCGGCCGCGCGCGACGTCTGTCAAAACTGTTTACTGTCGACTATCGGCCCTGAGTTTGCTCACTACTGCTCAGCACTTTTTGAACTCATACCTGCCTCCTTAGTATCGACTGGAAGCATTGCGAGGCCCCTGGCAGGTGAAATTCCCTCAGGTACTGCATGCCTGCATCCCACGCATGCTAATTAGTTGGACGTGGGTTTATCCACTTTGGAGCCATTTGATGGCGGTACCAATTAGACAAGAGTATGTAAAATCGGGCTCGTTCTTTTGATTACGAGTATATCCCAGTGTATTTTTCCTTTATATCAGATTGCCATTTATTCATGAAAGCGCCTGGTCTTTGAAGAGAGATGCACAGAGCCCTCCCCACTAGGCTCGACGACGTACACTGGCGGACTTGGGCCTGGAGCGCCCGGTTGGGGCCGCGCAACGGCCGATTGTGGTGGAGGAGATGCCGGGGCAGATGACGGGCGGTCTGCCGGGGCGGGTGGTGCGGCAGGAGCGGCCGCGCTCGTCGGAAAACGTGCGGGGGCTGAGGGTGAGGACCTTGGTCCGCAGGACGCCTTGGTGCAGCGAATGCAGTCCGCACGCACCCGCGCTACAAGTCTGGCGGAGGTAAACCACCTCAAGCGAGACCTTGTCGAGCATGCATGGTAGGGTCGCTCGGATGCCTAGCCGCAGAATAGGGACAAAAAGAAACGACAAAAACCTACTCAATGCCTCAAAGACAACAACAAAGAGCTGTCAAACAAAGATCTTGTCCACAGCATGACGCGTTACACAAAAAAGGCTCGCAAGAGAAAGGAAAAAACAGCGAATGCGCCGCCGCTCGTCGTGGCGTCGACGGCGGCGGCGGCGGCTGCAACGGCCGACGCTGACGACGCGGGCGCGGCGCCCGTAACCCCGGCAGCTCGAGTGGCCTGGGCAGCCGTCATCACCGCCTCAGGTGGTGAGCGGCTTCGGCGCCGCGTTGCGGCGCGGCGTCGACGGCTGCGCCGCCGACGCCGCGCCGCAACACGGCGCCGACACCGCCAACGCCTGTGGCGGTGGCGACGTGCGCCGAGGCCACGCGGGCTGTCGGGGCAGCGCCGCGCTGCTCGCTTATTTCGCCCAGGAGGGCGGCTGCCTTGAACCCCGTCGATCTTCTGCCGCTTCTGTCGGTGCCGCCGTGGAGCGCGGGTAAAAGTTTGCCGCTCCTCACCACCTTCACATCTGATAGGGCCGCTGCGGCTGCCGTAGATGCTCGGGTCGCCAGGCGTGCGGCACGTGTCGCCGCGCCGCGTTTTCCAGTTTTCGCTTTGGCGTCCTCAATCAGCTGCACGATCCTCTTCTCCGCAGCCGCGCGCGTACGTTCGGCTACCATCTGCTCCCGTCGTACACGAGCTTGCTCGTACTCCTCCTCCATCTCGGCTTGCATCAGAGCGGCCGTTCGAGCGAGAAAAGTCTGCGCCGCGGGGGTGCCGCGCATGGCCGTCGAATTCCAAAAAACGGTCCGCTCAATAGTCTTGAGCGTTTGGCCTTTGCGGACCGAGGCCCAGGTCAGCTCCTCAACCCGTTTGTTCATGGCGGCCGTGGCGGCGTGCAGCCCGGCCTGCTCCTTGGCGCGCTTGGACCCCATTAGTGGCGCTGCCGGCTGGGCAGCACCCGAAGAGGACCCGGTCCGCCCATTCTCGACCCGACGCCAGCCGCGGCCGCCAATGGGGACCCAGCCCCGGCACCAGCCGCGACTGGCAAGGTAAGATCCTGTCCGTCGGCCTCGTCGTTTTTATTGACAGCCGAAGGCGGACGCGTAGATCCGGGGTAGGGGATAGGGAAGCTGTCAAAAAAGCGGGGCTATTCACGAAGAAGTTGCTGAGATGAAAGAAAACGAAAGACCTCACAAGACCCCGGGACAACAGCTCTATAATCATCTCGCTTGTTGAATGTGGCAATATCCATATCATTCAGGTCCTTGGTGGTCGTCCCAGAGCGGGGAGATCGAGTGATCGAGTGCAGGAACGCGCTTAGGCGCGCGCAGTCTGGCGCGATTTAGGCAAGCCAGTGGGCACGCACGGCGCAAACACTACGAGCTTCGAAGTACGGCGGATCTCTCATCGTCTCCGCGTACCTAGTTCGCTCCGCCAGCATGTCTATGCGAATGCCCTCAAAATCCTGAGCCGACTTCAAGCTCGTCCCCAAGACGGCCCTGTTGGACCTCACTTTCCACCCCTTGGTGATTCCGAGCTGCTCCTCCCCAGTCCACTGGCATTCCATAACCATCACTGCGGAATGGTGCGCGGCGAAGACGGTGTCGGACCGACGTGCCAGCTTCCCGGTCCTCTCCACGTCGAGGAAGACGGGCGCTACTACGACAGTAGACGAAACAAGACACAACCACAACAATCAGCCGATACATCGTATGGTACAGAATTCAAATTTGAGCACGCCGAGATCGACATCAGATCTGATGGAAATTCCAGCTACGGACAAAAAATAATCTTGGTGTGCGACATACGTAAACCATGTCGCACATGTGAACCTGATCGGCAAGAATTCCATGTTCCAAATCACTTTTAGGTACAACCGCAAATACAAAGCACCCTACCTCTGCCGTGCCTACCGCGTACAGGAAATGCCCACCGATGACGTGCTCACATATGTCGACCTCGGCAGAACTTTCACACTCCGCACGCGACAGGCGCGACCTGATGGATGCGGAGGCAGCTCACGCGTGTCCCACGGGACCGGTAGGTACAAGCGCAAAGACAAGGCACCCTACCTCGGCCGTGGCGGCCGCGTACAAAAAACGCCCACTCATAATGTGCCCAAATACGTCGACTGCGGCCGACATCTCACATTCCGCACACGACAGGCGCGCCCCCGTGGGTGCGGCGGTCGCACGCGCGTGTCCTACAGGACCAGAACGTACTTGTGCAAATACAAGGCACCCTTCCGCGGTCGTGGCGCCCACGTACAGATCACGCCCACCGTGATTGTGTTCAAATATGTCGACTGCGGCCGACATCTCACATTCTGTACACGACCGGCGCGCCCTGGAGGGTGCGGCGGACGCACGCGCGCGTCCAATAGGACCGGTAGGTACTCGCACAAGTACGAGGCACCCTACCGCGGCCGTCGCGGCCGCGTACAGAAAACGCCCACCGATAATGTGCCCGAATATGTCGACTGCGGCCGACATCTCACATTCCGAACACGTCAGGCGCGCCCCGGAGGGTGCGGCGGCCGTCCGCGCGCGTCTTACAGGGCCGCTAGGCACTCGCGCAAGTACGAGGCACCCTACCTCGGCCGTGGCGGCCGCGCACCTAAAACGCCCACCGATTCTGTGCCCAAATATGTCGACTGTGGCCGACCTCTCACATTTCGTACACGACAGGCGCGCCCTTGTGGGTGCCGCGGCAGCACGTTCGTGTCCCACAGGACGCTTTTGTGCTCGTCTCAGTACTTGGCGCCTTACCTTGGCCGTTGCGGCCGCGATTAGAAAACGCCCACCGATAATGTGGACCTCCAGCAAGTGCGGCGTGGGTACCAAATGTGGGTAATTCATGGGTCGGCCACCCACTATTCATGGACCCATATCCCGCCAACGCCGACCATCTGCATGTTCCAAATACCGGTCGGCGATCCCACAGTGAGCTCCGCTGAAGCGACTTACAGAAAGTTGTCGTTGCTCCCGCTCGTTAGATTGTCCCTGGCACCCCTCTCGCCATCACCTGCTCACGCAGGCACCAACGTGTGCCGCTTGCGCACACACGGACAACGCGTGCAGCAGCGTGTAGATGCTGCTTGAAGATATCGTGGTTGCATTCTCACGACCGCCAGAGAGAGTGGTGTGGGGCTGTCACAGAGAGTGGGCCGAGCGCCTGGGTGTGCGCCGGGTGACATGACGTCTCAGTCTGACGTTTTCATCGGGGCACTGAGACGCCTCCGGTATCGATTGCGTCGACTGATCCGCCTCCATGTCACCATGGGCCATGGTATTGAGTACATCAGACCCGCGGCGCTTGCATACATGCGTGTTGGACTGCACATTCGACGGTCGCTGCAGCGCTCCGAGCGAGTCAGGGCCGTTGAGTTCAACCTCAACGTCTTCTCTGAGCAGAAAGCCCTGAATAATTTCCGTTCTTTGGCTTCCGACATGGGCCGGCTGTCTGCTTTGCTGTCTCTGAATAGTGATATCACTCGGTGCCGCTAACATGTGACTCGTATCGAATGCCGTACCATCATTTTGCGCCGCTTGGCTTCCCCCTGCAGATGGACGGACTTGCAACTATTTTTTGGGCGGTCCGCCTTGGCTCTGAGCGATATGTTTTGCCGTGGCGTGGAGGAGCTTCTTGCTCAATGGGGTCATCTCTTGACGACTTGGCGAGCAGGATTTATGACTGAACGTGCGCCAGTTTACGCGCATTCTATCACATGCGCCGCTCCATGGGTGTGTTGGTTTTATTGATGGCACCGCCATTCGCATTGATCGACCGGGAGGTGGTCTTCAGCGTGCCTGCTACAGCGGGCACAAACGATGCCATGCCATTTAGTTTCAGAGTATCTGTACGCCTGATGGGCTGTTGTTTCATCTCTACGGGCAGGTTGAGGGGCGTCGGCATGACATGTTCTTATACCACGAGTCGGGTATTGATGCACACCTCCAGGCGACGCTTCTCATTGACGATACATAGTATTGCATCTATGGAGACACTGCATATATTATTCGTGCATGGGTGCAGCGTGGATACGGTGCATGGCCTGACGGTGACGCAGGGCAACAGGAATACGATGGAGCTATGAACCGATTACGAGAAGTGGTGGAGTGAAGCTTCAAGGAAGTCAAGCAACAGTTCACCTCGTTGGACTTCACAAGAAAACTCAAGATAAGAGAGTCTTCAGAGGATGCGCAGTACCTCGCTGGCGCGCCGCTGTGGAACTCTCGCTGTTGCTTCTACGGAAACCAGACGGCCACTAACTTTGACTGTACTGCTCCCACGATTGACCGCTACCTACAGGAATAATAAGACTATGCCGTGGGTACCGCCGCACTTTTATTCTCTCTTCCTCGTGTCCGTAACACACCAGAACACTGCCCTTTTCTCTGCCGCGCCGAGCGCATCGTCATGGTGACGTGACAGTACAATATGTACAACCACGGTGCGTTTTCGTGCGCTTCACGGCCACAAAAAAGGGGCTCGACTGCAGTGCGCACCTGTTTTTCAGCCCCCACCCGAAGCGCTTTCCGTCAGATTGCGCATTGCTACAATGTTAGATCCGACCAAAGTCCGAGCTCCGATGCGTTGCGCTTCGACGCTAAGCACCACGTCACGGTCACGTGTGTATGTGCGTCGCCGTACCGCGGCACATACTGGTACGTTGTGATGCGTCTTTACTCCGTCCCAGCTGTTTGTTGAATACTGTGCGCACCTCTTTTCCCGCCCGCGACCGAAGTGGGTTTCCTCTGTGGGAGCAGAAGACCAAAGATACAGCGCAACAAAGTCTGAGCCCGGATGCGTCGTGCTTCAGCGATGAGCCCCGGCATGTTTCATGCCAGTCACATGTACCATAACGCATCAGCCTGTAATGCAGTGCGTCAACACGTAGACTCGCGTGACTGTGACAAGGTGCTCAGCGTCGAAGAGAAACGCATCGGAGCTCGGACTTTGGTCAGCTCTAACGTGGTAGCAATGCGCACTCTGACGAAAAGCGCTTCGGTGGGGGGCTGGAAAACAGCTGCGTACTGCCGTCCAGTCCCTTTTTCGTAGCCGAGTAGCGCACACAAACGCACCGCGGTTGTGCGCAATGCACTATCATGTCACCGTCGTGTGGTGCTCAGCGACGAAGCGTTGCGCACCACGACCAGGGACATTTTGTCACCTGGTCACGTCCTCGGTTCTGGTGAAGCCCCTGTCGTTTAGATAGCTACTCGTACATTTATAATGAAGTACACCAAAAGACGCACTGCTGTTGCCTTCAAAGCACCATACAAAGCTACGAGAACACCACGCATGTCTCATCACCGGGTCACTTCTCTGCCGGTGGCATCTGAGAAGACAATGCGCTTATGTCACGTGTCAAAGCCGCACGCTCAACACGTGCCGTCTCATTGTCCTCCGCCGAGCGTGGCTCGCGTTGCAGACGCTCGGAGCGGTCATCAGAGCGCCGTGAACGAGCCTCTTCGAGCACGGCCTGCTCGTTGGTAAGCAGTCGCTCGCGCAGCGTCAACTCCCGTGCAGCAAGCTCCTGATTTCGAGCCTCAATACGCCCCAGCGTGGCGACAAACTCAGCGTCATCACCATTGTCGAGCTCGCTTCGGGCACGCGTACGCGTTGGGGTCTTTGTTGAGCTGCTTTTCTTGGGGTCCCCCCCGCTCCCCCTTCCACATGGGGTGCCGCCCTTGGTCACGCCAGGCATGGCGCCGGCCCCGCGGCAGGCCATCGCCACGTCGCGCATGGTCTTGTCCTTGAGCGTGAGCTCCTCCTCGGTTGGGCTCTTCTCGTTTCGCTTGGCCGCAACCTTCTGTTGGTACCCGTTGTGCTCCTCCACAGTCGTCACGAGAAGGTTCTCCATCGAGTTGAACACCCCCTCCTGGCCCGTGTCGTCTGGCCGGCGCCGATCCAGGTCCTCAAAGCCGCCCTTGGGCAAGGAAAAACGGTCCTTGGCGTGCTTATGGTACGTGTTCCAGCGCGTATTGGGGTCGGTATTGAACGCATTGGCCGAATTCGTGTACCGCTCGGTCATCTTTCCCCATGGTGAAATGTGGGCCTCGGCCTTAAGGATCTCGTTTAGCAAGGTGTTGTCGTCCTGGTACGCTCAACGGCGCCGGACGGCCTTGGCGGGGGGCGGATCGGTGGGAGCGGGCGTAAGGGCGACGGATTCGAATGTGACAGCATTACTGCTTGTCAGGCCTCGGCACGGGGCCCTCTTCCAGTCACGAGGGGGTTAGCCGATCCGGAAAACCGGTCGGTCAGGATCCACTACAAATCCCGACCACCGTCAAACCCGTTCAGGGCAAATATGTCTAAGTTCCGCATATTTCGAGTCGTTCCGGTGGCGATTCACTTGTGATCACCCCGTGGCTCACCAACCATAACCGCGATCTCGAGACTTCCCTGCGACTAGTAACTCCCCGGGTGGGCCCTCAGTTAAGGGCCTAATTTTGTGTAATCCCGACGGGGGGTATTGACTTTTATTACTTCGCGCCCCTGACCCCGGGGCGCCGCAAGGGTGTCACGGAGCACCCTTCCCCCGCCTCTACTCAAGGCGGTATTCGAAGCTCCGGCCGTCCGCCGCTGAGACTGGCCCCATGGGCCCGGAGGGGAGGGTTTTCCGAGGGTCCTTTGAGGGTATCTGAGGAGGGGCTTCCGAGTGTCCCTCGAGGGTGTCTGAGGAGGGTTTTCCGAGGGTCCTTTGAGGGTGTCTGAGGAGGGTTTTCCGAGGGTCCGAGGGGAACGGACGGAATAAGAGGGCGAGTCGTGAGTGTCGCCTCGAGGTCTTCGACGCGGGCAAGTAAACTTCCGGTCACACAACTCGTGTTTGTCGCTTGGGGCGCCTTCCACCGGTCGACGCCGTGCGTGTGTGCTCTTCGGGCTTTCCTTCCGAGGCGAGTATTCCCCGACAGGACTACCCGGCGACACGGTTCGGCTCGCCCTCCCCCCAGCTGGGTGGGGTGGGCTGAGCGTGTTGTCACACCGACGGTTGCCGGGGTGGCCTTCGACGGCGTCGACACAGGCGTGTCACTCGCCAGCGATGGTTCACTCCATGATGCAGCAGACGCAACATTTCTGGCCATGGGGGCACTCGTGGGGGCGGTGTTGTCGGAGGGCTGCACCGTCATGGTGTCGCTGGCAAGTGGGGTTGACTCGGAGGGCGAATCCGAGCCGGCCGGCGTGTGGGCGTCGCTTCTCGGAGAGGAGTTGGCAACCACCATGACAGCCTTGTCGTAGTGGTAAAGGCAATACGTGGGGTTGGACGACGACGCGTGCACGTGGGGGGCGGTAGGGGGCGGTGGTACGTCAGAGCGGCGGCGGCTCGGAATGCAATCGGCCCGAGGTGGCGGAGACTGATCACCTCGTGTCGATGCACACCAGCGATTGGCGAAAATAACTCTGTAAGCCATTGTGTTCGCGCACGTTGCTGCTCCCGCCTCGATATATACCGTTACGCCGCGTGGGTCGGAAGGACCAGATAGCAACAAATAGATTGCACATGTGGAACAACGCCCAAAAGAGGCGTGAAACGTGTCCCCGACCCACGCCAACGACCCGTTTTTGACTTGCAGTAGATCTCTAATGTCCCCATATATGTCGACTGCGGCCGACATCTCACATTCCGAACACGACAGGCGCGCCCCCGGGGGAGCTGCAGCAACGCGTTCGTGTCTTACAGGACCCTTTAGTGCGCGTCATGATACTCGGCGCCCTAACTCGACCGTGGCGGCCGCGAACAGAAACCGCCCACCGATGGTGTGCCCAAATATGACGACTGCGGCAAATATCTCACACTCCGCACACGACAGGAGCGCCCCGGTGGGTGCGGCGGCCGCACGCGCGTGCCTTTCAAGACCACTCAGCACACGCGCTAAAACGACGCACCCTACCTCCGCCGTGGCGGCCACGTATAGAAAACGCCCACCGACAATGTGCCCAAACACGTCGACAGCGGCCGACATCTCCCATTTCACACACGACTGGCACGCCTCGGTGGATGCGGCAGCCGCCCGCGCGTATCCCACAGGACCAGAAGGCACGCGCGGAGATACTAGGCACCCCATCTCGGCCGTGGCGGTCGCGTACAGAAAACGCCCACCGACACTGTGCCCAAAAATGTCGACTGCGACGGACATCTCACATTCCGCACACGACTGGCGCGCCCCCGTGGATGCGGCGGCAGCACTGACTCGTCCCTAAAGACTTTCCTGTGCTCTTCATGATACTGAGCGACCTGCCTCCGCCGTGGCGCCCGCGTACAAAAAACGCCCACCGACGATGTGCCCACATAAGTCGACTGCGGCCCACATTCCACATTCCGCGCGCGACTGGCGCGCCCCGGTGGGTGCGGCTGCCGCACGCGCGTGTCCTACAGGATCGGTGGGTAATCGAGCAAATACGAGGCACTTAATCTCGGCCGTAGCGGCCGCGTACAGAAAGCGCCCACCGATAATGTGCCCAGCTATGTCGACTGCGGCTGACATCTTACATTCCGAACACGACAGGCGCGCCCCCGTGAGTGCGCCGGCAGCACTTCCTTGTCCACAGGGCCTTTCAGTTCTCTCCATGATACTCGGCATTCTAACTCAGCCGTGGCGGCCGCGTACAGAAAACGCACACCGATAATGTGCCCAAATACGTCAACTGCGGCCGAAATCTCACATTCCGCACACGACTGGCCCGCCCCGGTGAGTGCGGCAGCCGCACGCGCCTTCTTTTCAAGACTGGTTGGTCATCGAGAATATACGAGGCACCCGACCTCCGCCGTGGCGGCCGTGTACAGAAAACGCGCACCCATAATGTGCGCAAGATATCTCGACTGCGGCCGACATCTCACATTCCGCACCCGACATGAGCGCCTCGGCGGGTGCGGCGGTCGCACGCGCGTGTCCCACAGGACCGGTAAGTACTCGCGCAGTTACAGTCAGTATGCGTCTATATCCATTTCTGTTACATGTCGCCCTGTCATATAAGTGAGAGGATGGCGATCGACACATTCAAATTGCTTGATCAGAGATTGCCAGATCATCCTGTGGCATGAATTCCGATCGTGAAGAATTGAATTACCCCCATCAAGGTGGCACGTTAGGGTGCACGCATTGGGCTGCACCCACCGTGGTGGACCGCACCGCTGCGGAATTCACCGTCGTCGCACCACCGTCGTCGTCCCAACCGTCGTCGGGCCCACCGTTGTCGCGCTGCGGCTGCTGCGCTCTCCTTTTCAGATCGCGGACTCGTCCGCAGTGGTGGGGCCTTCAACGTCAGGCCCATTAACGACGCGGGCTTGAGTCTGGTGCCTGCAGTTTTCTCTATTTTTGTGGCGGTTTACGTGTCCGACAATCGTGTGGTGACGCCATCTGCTTGAATGTGTCTGCCTTTCTCTTCGGTGTTCTCGTCAAGCGTGGGTGTTTGCAATGGATCCGGGTATGCTTTCGTTGTGTTTGAAGCTTCTTGTTTTGTGTGCTTGTGCCAGTCTGTGCGCTTCATTTGTAGTTATTCCCACCAATCCCTCTGCCACCCCTCAGGAGCTACAGGAGTGGCGCCGGCTCAGCGATGCGGCCACCGCTGCTGCTGTGGCAGCGGCGGAGGAAGTCGCGCCCAGCCCCTCCCGCCAAACCGCTTAGGCCGTCTGACTAGCAGCTCGGGCGGCGACGGCGGCAACAGCTGCCGCTCTCGGCAGTGGACCCAGTGATCCCACCGATGTGGCCTCTGCCTCCGCGGGCGGCGAGGCGGGCAGTGCGGAAGTTACAAGTGGACGAGGAGCTGTTGGACAAGGCCCAGACCCGGCGTCGCAAGGTCCGGGCGGTGTCGGGGAGCGTGGGCGGCGCGGCGCGGGACATGCGTCAAGGGGCTCCTGGGGCGGTCCAGGAGTAGCCAGGGGGGCTGTAGGCCGCCCAAGGTCGAGCGCGGGGCGCAAGTCGCGCACTTCTATCCCTTTAGGTGACAAAATCGCACTTATCCATATCATGGACGCTGGCCACTCGTAGTCCCAAACCTTAGAGATATTTCGGCTGAACGTCAGTCTAGCGGCGGCCAGAAGCATCTACAAGAAGCGGAATGATTACAAGAGGCGCGCCGCAGCATCGGAGGATCTGTCCTCGCCCCGCCTGCGTCGATCCTATTTCGAGACGGTTTTCCAAGGTTTGTGGGATTGGTTCAAAACCCTGCAGCGGGTGGGTGGGTGGCACCTTCCCGTGTCAGGCAGCCTTCTAGAGGCTTGTGCGCGGCAGATTGCGACCGAGCTAGGCGTAACTGGCTTTAAGGGGTCCCCGCATTTCATCCAGAACTGGGCGGCGCGCTACAACCTGCGCAATGTGGCGCTGTGGGGCCAAGGCAGCTCAGCGGACACGGTAGGGGCGGCGAAACGCATCGCTCAGATTCGGACTCAGCTCGAGGACCACCCTGCTGACCGAATCTACGATATGGACAAGACTGGGTTGTTCTACCGGTGCATTCCTGATCGGTCGTACGTGCAAACCGGCCAACGAAGGCAGGCTCGCGGAACCAAAGCCATGAAATCGAAGGACCGCGTCACCCTGGTTTTGGCTTGTAATGCTACAGGGAGCCACAAACTCCCAGTCGCCATGATTGGTAAGGCGAAGAAGCCCTTGTGCTTCAAGCCCCTCCGTCGCGACTGTCGACTACCGTTCTTCTCTGAGCAGAGTGCATGGATGGACGGGATTGTCTTCAAGTCCTGGTTTGTGACCGTCTTCTTACGTGCTTTACGGGCCGGAACTCGTCTTCCTGTGGCCCTCATCTCCGACAATTAAGGGGCTCACGAATAACTCGAGAGCAAGCAGGTCACGTTCATCTCGCTACCTCCCAACTGTACATCTGTCTACCAGCCACTGGACCTGGGCATTATTGCGTGCCTTAAATGACGTTACAAGAGGCGGCTGCTGGACCTGGTTGTGAGCGCGTTTGATGTAACTCTTCGTAACCGAGCGGTGGTTGCGGCATCACCAACCGCGGCGTCTGCGAATGCGGTGGCGGCCACGGTGGAGGCTCAGCGGCCGACTGCAGACGCGTCGACGGGAGGTGGGCCCGCTCATGCGGGGCCAAGCGGTGCGCCCTCGGTTGCAGCGACGGGCGCTGCACGCGCGGCCGCGTCCATCGACACGGGCCCAAGAGGGTCACTCACGGCGGCAGTGACGGCGCCGCCAAGTGCCATAGTGGCCCCAGTTTCGGGCCCCACAACGGTTGCGGAGTCTGGCCCAATACTCGGCGTCGGTCGCTGGCTGTCGGCAGAAGGCTCATGGCCCACCATCGAAACCAATGCCAGCCGCAGACCGGCCGACGCAGCACATTTGGCGGTCGGCCCCAGCGCGGTGCGCGGCGCGACCGAGCGCGTAGCACGGCACGCGGTCCTGCCCGCGGCGGACGAAGCGTCGCGGCGCGCTGATGGCGGTGTGGCGGGCCGCGTGGCAAATCCTCTGGCCACCTCACCTGAGGAACCAGCAGCGGTCGGGGCACGGGCTGCTGATGCGGTAGCGACGGCGGTCGAGGCAACTGGTCCGCAACGACTTATTTTCGGCCCGGATCTCAGGATGGACGGCGGTTTGCGTCGCGCTGGCAGAAGCGCACCTTCGGAGGGCGTGTCGGGGACGGGCAGCCATCCACCTGCAGCTGCCGCTGGACCAGGGATTTGGGACTGGCCGTCAGATATGCCAGCCGCCCCAAATTCCCAGTCGGCGGCCCGTCCACGCTCACGCGCACGTGCCCCACCGGCTGTGATCCGGAGTGTCCGAGACGGTGCCGCTGCCCATTTGCAAGATGCATCGGTGATTGTCCTGCAGGAGTGGAACGCGGTTGAGCCGTCTACGATCGCTTACTGCTGGCTTAAGTCTACCATTTTGCCGAATGCAGTTGCCATGGACGTCACTGCCTGGGACAGCGAGTACCGTGCGTCATCTCGCTCACTGGGCTCTGACGTGAATTCTGTTGTATCGTTGATGTCGGACTTTCGCTTTGGTGAGCAGGCTTTTGTGGACACACCGCGGCCTGCGAGAGAGATGGCGCTGGAAAGCTGGCTCACAGGGGGGGAGGACGAGGGCGTGCGAGCTGTTTCGGCTGATCGGATTGTGTTTGAGCAGAGAGAGAGAGGTGACTCTGCGGACGGCAAGGGTAGAGATGAGTCGTCTGACAGCGACAGCGAGTGCCTTCCCCCTTTAAGACTCTCCTTTTTATCCGTGGAGTGCCGAAACAGCAGGGCCTCTGGCCCCGAGTATTTTTTGCCACTCTTGCCACTTCTCTATCGCATTTGTGGTCAGGGGGTTCAAGGGACGAAAGATGAGGGCGAAATGGACGAGCGGGCAGGTCGGAGAATTTCCGTTTCGAAGTCGAATGGGGATTCCTGGTCCAGTTGTGTTGCGTGCGGATCTGCGGACAGAGTAGACGCGGTCGCACGTGAAAACACATGATCGCTGCTGACCTCGTGTCAAATAAGTAATTGGGCGCGTCTGACAACGATCGATCTGAGGCGCACAATCCCGTTGCGTGTTGGAACTCTGCGATCGAAAGCGCTTTGAGCACACAATCAACTACAATCCCCGTGCACACGAGAACGATCGCTGATGATTTCAGGACGTCCTGGCACCGTGCGCCGCACGCGATAATAGCTGGCACAGGGGCTACAACGTGCGCAAGGAGGCTATAGAATCAGATATTGACCGTACAAGGCACCCTACCTGGGCCGTTGCGGCCGCGTACAGAAAACGCCCACCGATAATGTGCCCGAATATGTCGACTGCGGCCGACATCTCACATTCCACACACGACAAACGCGCCCCGGTGTGCGTGGCGGCCGCACATGCGAATCGCACAGGACCGGTTGATACCCGCCCGAATATGAGGCACCCTACCTTTGCCATGCCGGCCACGTACAGAAAATGCCCACCTAAGATGTGCCTAAATATGTCGATTGCGGCAGACATCTCACATTCCGCAAACGACAGGCGCGCCCCGGAGGTTGCGGCACCCGCACGCGCGTGTGCTACAGGAGCGGTAAGTCGTCGAGCAAATACACGGCACCCTACGTTGGCCATGGCGGCCGCGTACAGAGAACGCCCACCAAATATGTGCCCAAGTACGTCGACTGCGGCTGACATCTCACGTTCCGCACACGACAAGCGCGCCCCTGTGAGTAATTCGGCCGCATGCGCGTGTCTTACTGGACCGCTAGGTCCTCTCCAAAATTTGAGGCATCCTCTCTCGGCCGCGGCGGCCGCGTACACAAGACGCCGCCCGATACTGTACCCAAATACGTCGACTGCGGCAGACATCCCACATACCGCACACGACAGGAGCGCCCCTGTGGGCGTGGCAGCCGCACACGCATGACCCACTGGATCAATAGGCACTCGCGCAATTTCGACGCACCCTACCTCCGCCGTGGCGACCACGTACAGAAAACGCCCACCGATGATCTGGCCAAATGTGTCGACTGCAGCCGACATCTCACATTCCGCGCACGACTGGCGCGCACTGGTGAGTGTGGCGGCCGCACGCACGTGGCCCATAGGACGATTGAAACTCACGCAGATACGAGGCACCCTACCTCGGCCGTGGCGGCCGCGTACAAAAAACGCCCACCGATACTGTGCCCAAATACGTCGACTGCGGCCGACATCTCACATTCCGCACACGACAGGCGCGCCGCGATGGGTGTGGCGACTGGACGCACAAAAAGAAAAGGACCGGTTGGTACCCGCCCACATACGAGGCACCCTATCACGGCCGTTTCGGCCGCGTACAGAGAACGCCCACCGATAATATGCCCAAATACGTCGACTGCGGCCGACATCTCACATTCCGCACACAACAGTCGCGCCCCGGTGTGTGTGGCGGCCGCACACGCGGGACCCACGGAATCGAAAGGCATTCACGCACTTACGAAGCACCCTTCCTCGGCCGTGGCGGCCGCGTACAGAAAACGCCCACCGATACTCTGGACAAATACGGCGACTGCGGCCGACATCTCACATTCCGCACACGACACACGCGCCCCGGTGTGTGTGGCGGCCGCACATGCGAATAGCACAGGACCGGTCGCTACTCACCCACATACGAGGCACCCTACCTTGGCCATGGCAACCGCGTACAGAAAACGCCCACTAAAGATGTGCCTAAATGTGTCGACTGCGGCGAACATCTCACATCCGGCAAACGACAGGCGCGCCCCGGAGGGTGCGGCAGCCGCACGCGCGTGTGCTACAGGACCGGTAAGTCATCGAGCAAATTCAAGGCACCCTACGTTGGCCATGGCGGCCGCGTACAGAGAACGCCCACCAAAGATTTGCCCAAATACGTCGACTGCGGCCGACATCTCACATTCCGCACACGACACGCGCGCCCAGGTGGCTGTGGCGGCCGCACGCGCGTGTCTCACAGGGTCGCTGGGTACGCGCGAAAAGACAAAGCACGCTACCCGGGCCGCGGCGGCCGCGTACAGAAGACGACCACCAAAGATGTGTCCAAATACGTCGCCTGCGGCCGACATCCCACATACCGCACACGACAGACGCGCCCCTGTGGGTGTGGCAGCCGCACACGCATGACCCACAGGATCAATGGGCACTCGCGCAAATACGAGGCCCTCTTCCTCGGCCGTACCTGCCGCGTACAAAAAACGCCCGACGACAATCTGGCCTAATATGTCGACTGCGGCCGTCATCTCACATGCCGCGCACGACAGGCGCGCCTCGGTGGTTGTCGCGGCCGCACACGCGCATCTTAAAGGCCCAGTAGGGACTCGCACAAATACAAGGCACCCTGTCTCAGCCATTGGGGCCGCTACAGAGAACGCCCACCGATAATATGCCCAAATACGTCGCTTGCGGCCGACATCTCACATTCCGCACACGACTGCCGCGCCCTGGTGAGTGTGGCGGCCGCACGCACATGGCCTATAGGACCATTGGAAGTCACGCAGATACGAGGCACGCTACCTCGGCCGTGGCGGCCGTGTACAGAAAACGCCCACCGATACTCTGGCCAAATACGTCGACTGCGGCCGACATCTCACATTCCGCACACGACAAACGCGCCCCGGTCGGTGTGGCGGCCGCACACGCAAATCGCACAGGACCGGTTGGTACTCACCCAAATACGAGGCGCCCTACCTTGAGCATGGCGGCCGCGTACAGAAAACGCCCACTAAAGATGTGCCTGAATATGTCGACTACGGCGGACAGCTCACATTCCGTAAACGACGGGCGCGCCCCGGTGGCTGTGGCAGCCGCACGCGCGTGTGCTACAGGACCGGTTCGTCACCGAGCAAGTACGAGGCACCCTACCTTGGCCATGGCGGCCGCGTACAGAGAACGCCCACCAAATATGTGCCCAAATTCGTCGACTGCGGCCGACATCTCACATTCCGCCCACGACAAGCGCGCCTCGGTGGCTGTGGCGGCCGCACGAACGTGGCCCATAAGACAGTGAGAAACTCACGCAGGTACGAGGCACCCTACCTCGGCCAAGGCGGCCGCATGAAAATAACACCCACTCATAATGTTCCCAAATGCATCGACTGCGGCCGACACCTCACATTCCGTTCACGACTGGCACGCCTCGGTGGGTGTGGCGACCGCACGAACGTGTCGCAATGCACCGTTCGAAAATCGCGCGGATACGAGGCACGCTACCTCGACCGTGGCGGTCGCATACAGAAAACGCCAACCGATAATGTGCCCAAATACGTCGACTACGGCCGACATCTCACATTCCGCACACGACAGGCGCGCCGCGATGGGTGTGGCAGCCGCACGCGCATGTGCTACAGGAGCGGTACGTCATCGAGCAAATACACGGCACCCTACCTTGGCCATGGCGGCCGCGTACAGAGAACGCCCACCAAAGATGTGCCCAAATACGTCGACCGCAGCCGACATCTCAGATGCCGCACACGACAAGCGCGCCCCTGTGACTGTGGAGGCCCCACGCGCGTGTCTCACTGGACCGCTAGGTACTCGCGAAAAAACGAGGCATCCTACCTCGGCCGCGGCGGCCGCGTACAGAGAACGCCCACCGATAATAAGCCCATATACGTCGACTGCGGCCGACATCTCACATTCCGCACGACAGGCGCGCCGCGGTGTTTGCGGCGGCCGCACGCGCGTGTCCCACAGGACCCTTGGTGTTAATGATGTTAGTGCGCAAACCAGTGTACTGAGACCGACTGTAGCCAAGAGATATTGTGCGTTCTATCGTCGTCTCGGCGAGGAAGAAAGTCCATTTGTTGGTGGGCATCCGATGGGGAGCCGGTTGGTGCCCAAGATGGCGATCCCGGACACATGGTGATTTAATATAAACGAGGGCACTGGTCGATCGACCGTCCGATCACAAGCGATCGTATTGAGTGCCGGCAGACAGATAAGACAGGCAAGCAAACAAACAATAGAAAATAAACAATGCGAAAGTAACCCCCCAAAGGGCGCACCACAGGCTAATTTCCACAATGCATGGGCGTTGGCCCGTCAAGGGGGCTACTTGTTGCCAATTGCCAATTGGGAGCAGAGATATGCTACATACCTCCAACGCGAGATTCAAACCGTCCCGGTGAGATCCGAGGGTGGTGAAACCCGATTGGGCGGTCGCGGCCTGTTACGGGCCCGCGCGGGCGTAACCGCCCAGGCGGCGGGAGTCGTTGGGGGCTCGCCGCCCAGTCCCAGTCGGGGGGAGGTGGCGGTTCGCCGTCGCCGGTCGCGCCCGTCCGGCCACGCACGCGCGTGCGTGTGTGGCGAGCAGCTTGCGCTGCTGATCAGATCGACGCTTACGCGTACGCGTGCCCGCGCGAGCGGTTATGCGTCGGGGTGGGGGCCAGGCGGCCGTGTGCCGGTTGACGAGCGTCGGGGTTAAGACCCGTCGGTTTGCGAGTGCGTTGTGCAGCACGTGCTGGGGTGACCGTCGTCGGTGCCGAGTGGCGCCTACCTCGTCGGGGTTTAACTACCCCGGCGACGAGGCGAAAGCCGGGACGCGGGTCCGTGTTGCCGAGGGTGGGGGGGGCAACGTACCCTGAGACCGGTCATCACCGTGTCGTGTGCGTTGTGCAGCACGTGCTGCGTGGCCATCGTCGGTGCCGGGTGGCTCCGACCTCGTCGGGGCTTGACTAGCCCGGCGACCAGGCGAAAGCCGGGACGCGGGTCCGTGTTTGTCGGCACGAGGCCATCCCGTGTCTTCGCGCTCGTGCACAGATTGAGGCCCAACTCATTGCTTGAGAGGGGGTTCTCTACCGAGAGGTGGCAAACCGCGAAGTTACAGACCCGCTGAGTATGGGTTTGCGTTGGGGGGGGGGGGAGGGGGGGGCGCGCCCGGGGGGGGAACTCAAGAGCGGCAAGTCGGCAAGGGCGGCAAGCCTGGTGGCGGCGCGCAAGGGCGGCAAGGGCGAAAAGGGCGGCAAGCCCCGTGGCGGCGCGCAAGGGCGGCAAGGCCGGCAAGGCCGGTGGCGAGGGCGACGAGCCCGTTGGCGTCGGTGGCCGGCCGGACAGCTAAGCGCGGCGGCGGCAAGGGCGGCAAGGCCGGCGACGCGGGGGGGTTGCCTTGCGGCGCGTGCGGGTTGCCGGGCGGCGCGACGGTAACTGCCGGCGGCGCGAGCGATTCGCCTTGCGGCGCGGCGACTACGGCCGGAGGTTAGGGCAAGTTGCCTCGCGGCGCGTGTGGATTGCCGGGCGTGGCGGCGGCAACTGACGGCGGCGAGCACTATTTGCCTTGCGGCTACGTACGGGGGAGGGAAGGGTTCGCACCCAAGTACCAGCATGGCGGACCAGGCCGCGATGGCGGTTTACGGTGGCAACGCCAACGGCGAGGCGCCCGTCGCTCACGCCGTGGGGGGTAACAGACCCGATGTTGAACGGTCCACCGACCCGGAGATGCTTCGTCAGTTTAGGCCTAGCGGCATGTTCTATGCCCATGATAGCCCAACCGAGGTGGTTGACGGGGTCCCGGTCATTGCTGACCAAGGTCTGTATGACCTTTGCATTCGCAACCGCGCTCGCGCGCACACTCGGCGTCTTCACGCGCGTTACGAGGCCCTGCCGGGCTTCGTCGACGTGTTGGCCGAATACGGCTCGCCCAGCCATGCGGGTGACCGCGTGACCGAGGTCCAAGGGGACCCGTTCTTTAAGAACCAGGGGCCACAGCGCCGTATATACGAGGTCATGTCGTTTTCCAACGAAGCCATCCGGTACCAGGTGCCCTTGCACCCCTTCCACCTTTTCATGAACACCAACGCCTTGTTATTTCCCGTGAAGGGTACCGAGACATTTGAGGCGGCAGCCAACTCATTTTGCCGCCTGTTGCGGAACTGGCCGAAGGCCGTCTTTCTCGATCGCTCGGTGGCCACGGACCTCGCGGTCCCGATCGGCCACAATGCCGGATTGGCGGCGTACCTGGATCAGCTTACACTGGTGGCGGCGGAGGCGAATGATGCGGTCGATGAGGACCGCAGCCCTCGCATGAGCGAGCTACCGAACCCCTTTCGGGTGCCGATGTTCGCGACCGACCATCGCCGCGCGGCGGACACACGGTTCTTCCGCAGTCGCGGGCTGTTGCCGACGGAGTGGTCAGCCGGATTCCTCCGGGCGCCGAAATCATTTGACTTGTTTCGTGGGCTTCCGCCAGTCCCTGACTGGGAGCCCAAGACCGATCTTTGGGTGGCGACCCCGGTTGTGGTGTCGCACCTGGCGGACTCGTTGCAAAACGAATATAGCTCTGCCTGGCAGATTGTGTACTCGGAGTACTACTGCAATCTGACTGCGGCTTGGGTTCGCACCCTTCAAGAGGACAAGGTCTTTGTCCGTCTGGAAGAGAAGACCCTTCGTCACTTTGACGTCCTGGACACGTCCAAACTGCGTGAGGTGCCTGACGGCGAGGCGGCACATGCCTTATATGGCATGATGCGCAGCGCAATGGACGTGCTCCCTTGGGGGGTCGTCCTCAAGGACGTGGTCCGTCGGGACCAAGACACCGGCGAGGCGCGACAGGTGCGCGTGACGGTCGATAAGACCAAGGAGTTCAGCTTTTGCCTTCGACACGCGTGTGTGGATTTCGACCAGGCCCTGCTATGGGTATTTGGCCATCGAGTATATTTCGCAAGTACGAGTACGAGGCCACCCTTACTCGCCGAATTGATGGGGTCCAGGAATACACTCGCATGCCCTCGGAGGCAGCGAGAATGTTCTGAAGACAAGCCGAGTGAGTATGGAATGCATATGCGGTGAGCATGAGAAACGTCTTGCTGTCAGTGTCAGCTTTGTCCGGTGAAGAAGGAATCAGCAGTCTGTGTTACCAGACGGCCTTCAAAGAGCGGCTTTTTCTGCCGTTGCCGCCGGAGTGGAAGCCACGGTGGGGAGAGGGGGGGCATGCGGGGAGGCAAGGTGGCTGCTTGGGGCTAGAAGAGGCGGGTGGGGGCCAGGGGGGGG
>Ga0115031_1000918_pt1 | contig 21536 bp, 13 predicted proteins | sample Maine_Asex4_meta_FD_87301 | JGI IMG/M metagenome (GOLD analysis project Ga0115031, IMG submission 87301) | Marine algal microbial communities from Maine, USA - Maine_Asex4_metaG | ecosystem: Host-associated > Algae > Red algae > Unclassified | place: Maine, USA | collected 2015-01-05
CACCTCGGAGGAGGAAATCACTCGCTTCACCGGTCGTTCCCAGCCGTTTTTGCTGCGCAGTATTTCATGCTCACCTCCGAGGTGTCGAGCGGGCGCAGCCGCGAGCTCCTCGGAGGTGTAAAACGGCGGGCGGAGGATTTTACCCCCAAACCTGCAATCGGTTACACACACCATCTCTCTCGTCTACCATTCGGACCGGAGGTCCTCACCCGTTTCACTAAGGGATTGCGGAAGAATAAGTCGGCTGGTTGAAAACGAGTGATCGTGCTGGCGCGTGAGGATAGTAGTCGGAGATATAGCCATAGCTATGGTTTTGACTGCATGACGAAGCGCGGTGCCGCGAGCACCGCTTGTACACCGTCAACTTACTTTCCGCAATCCCTAACCCCCGATAAAGCTCAACGCCCGCTCATCCATCCAGTTGTGCGGCTTCCCCTTCAGCGCGAAGCCCACGTGCCCGCCCCAGTCCGGCGTTTCCAACGTAATGAGTGGGTGGGTAGCGGCGAGCGCGTGCGGGTTGCAGGCATCGGGGACGATGGGGTCGTTGGTGGCGTTGACGATCAGGACGGGCGCGGTGGTGCCGGCTACGAAGTTGCCCGAAGATAGGTAGGCGTAGTAGTCGTCGAGGTCGTCGTAATCGCTGATGCACAGGGAGGTGAAGCGGTCGAAATCCCGCCAGACGCGGACATCTTTGAGGCGGGAGAAATCGACGCGGCCGGGGAACTGAGCTTCCTTGGCGGCGATCTTGGCGATCAGCGAGCGCTTGAACTTGAGGCGGTAGATGAAGTTCTCCGCCCGGTCGAGGCTGTCGGCGCTGTGCTCGATGAAGACGGGGGCGGAGAAGGCGACGCCGTGGGTGACTTCCCGCGGCCGCCGGTCGCCCATGGTACCGAGGTATTTCAGCGTCAGATTACCGCCCATGCTGTAACCGACGAGCACGATGCGGTCGAATTTACCCGATGCCAGGGCGTGGTTAACGACTTCCTCCACGTCTTCCGTTTGACCGTGGCTGTACAGCTTTTCGGTGCGGTTCATTTCGCCGGAGCACGAACGGCAGTTCCAGGCCAGCGCGTGCCAGCCGTGGCGGTGGAAGTAGTTCGCCGCGCTGGCTACGTAGACCCGGCGGCTGTCGCCCTCCAGGCCGTGGGAGAGAATGACCAGCTTGCGGCTGTCCGGGTGATCGAGCCAGTCTAGGTCCAAAAAATCGCCGTCGGGCGTGTCGATCCGCTCGCGGCGGTAGTCGACGGGCACCGAACGGAAGAGGTTGGGGGCGATGGTCTGGTAGTGGGCGCGGAGGGTTTTGAGCATGGGAATGGGAACGGTGGCTTCGGCGTTAAGGTTTCCCCGGACCTCGGGCTGGTACACTGTAAACTAAGTTTGTCGGATTTTACGCTGGTGGATTATGGCGGCTAATGAGACGGAAAAACCGGAGCCTAGCCGTAACTAAGTGAGGATTTGAGTAACGCAGCTAGCTGGGAATAGACGCCGTAGTCTGCCCGAAAATCTAAGCTTGACAGACCACTAGCATAAAAACTCATAAAACCAGCGGATTGGGATCAACGCCGGTTCTCCCATCTCCTTTGCTCCCGCTTCCGCGCCTCTAAAGTTAAACGGTAACAGTAGTCCCGCAAACCCGGCGGGGCGAATTTATCGTTGAAGAAGCTCACTTTGAGTTAACCCGTCGTTGCTCTGGCAAGGTAATATAAAAAGTATACCTTGACCGGCGGAACCCACAAAGCCGATCATCATGCATACGCTCCTCCCCGTCCACGCCACCCCCGACGCCGACATCACCTACCGTCACGTCGGCCGGACCGACGTGACGCGCTACGAAAAAATGCACGTCGAAGTCTTCGGTGATTCGGGCGACGCCTCCGTTGCCGTGGCGCGGGAGATCGCCGACCTGATCCGCGCTAAAACATACGCCAAGCGGAAGTGCGTGCTCGGGCTGGCCACCGGCTCTTCCCCCATCCGGGTGTACGATGAGTTGGTGCGGTTGCACGAAGAGGAAGGGTTGAGCTTCGCCAACGTAGTGACCTTCAACCTCGACGAATATTTTCCGATGGATCGCTCAGACAAGCGGTCGTACTGGTACTTCATGCACGATCATTTATTTAACCACGTCGACATCAAGCCGGAGAACATCCACTTGCCGGACGGGCGGATCGACATCGAAGACGTGTTTCAGCACTGCATGGAATACGAGCGTAAGATCGAAGACCACGGCGGCCTCGATTTTCAGCTGCTCGGCATCGGGCGGACGGGGCACGTCGGCTTCAACGAGCCGGGCTCCAACGCCCGCAGCCTGACCCGCCTGATCACCCTCGATCACCTGACGCGGGTCGACGCCGCGCCCGACTTCCAGGGCATCGATAACGTACCGACGCGGGCCATCACGATGGGCATCGACACCATCCGCAAGGCGCGCCGCGTCATCCTCGTCGCTTGGGGCCACAAGAAAGCGGAGATCGTGCAAACCGCCGTGGAGGGCGAGCGGACGAGTGAAGTGCCGGCTTCTTTCCTGCAAGACCACGACAACCTGACCATCCTGCTCGACCGCGAAGCGTCTTCCGACCTGCGCCGCTTCCGTACGCCCTGGCTCGTCGGCCCCTGCGCGTGGAACGACGACCTGACGCGCAAGGCCATCATCTGGCTCAGCAGCCACGTCGACAAGCCGATCCTGAAGCTGACGGAACGCGACTACAACACCAACGGCATGTCTGACCTGCTGGCCCGCGAAGGATCGGCCTATGACCTTAACATCAAGATGTTCAACCGTTTGCAGCGCACCATCACCGGCTGGCCCGGCGGCAAACCCAAGGTGGACGACAGCGACCGCCCGGAGCGCAAAAGCCCGGCCAAAAAACGGGTCCTCCTCTTTAGCCCCCACCCGGATGATGACGTGATCAGCATGGGCGGCACCTTCCTGCGCCTCGTCGATCAGGGGCATGAGGTACACGTAGCTTACCAGACCAGCGGCAACATTGCCGTTTCTGATGCCGACGCACTACGCTTCGCCGAGTTCGGTCAGCAGGTCAACGAACAGTCCGGCGTAACCAACGCCGCCCTCGATCAAACCGTTGAGCACCTCCGCCACCCCGACCCCTCGGCGGAAACCGATCCCCTGGAAGTACGAACCATCAAGGGCCTCATCCGGCGCGGGGAAGCCCTCGCCGGTGCCCGCTTCTGCGGCCTGCCCGATAAGCAGATCCATTTTCTGAATATGCCCTTCTACGAATCGGGCAAGAACAAGAAATTTCCGATCAGCCAGGCGGACATCGACATCGTCAAAGAACTGATCGTGGAGGTGAAACCCCATCAGATCTACGCCGCCGGTGACCTTGCCGACCCGCACGGCACGCATAAAGTTTGCCTCGACGCCATTCTCGCCGCCCTCCGCCGGCTCGAAGGCGACGCGGCCATCAAGGATACCTGGCTGTGGCTCTACCGCGGCGCGTGGCAGGAGTGGCCCATCCATGAAATCCAGATGGCCATCCCGCTCAGCCCGCAGGAAGTGGAAAAGAAGCGACGGGCGATCTTCTTCCACCAAAGCCAGAAAGACGGCGTGATGTTCCAGGGAGAAGACGACCGCGAGTTCTGGCAGCGCGCCGAACAGCGCAACCGCGACACCGCCCGGGCCTACAATCAACTGGGACTGACGGAGTACGAGGCGATCGAGGCGTTTCGACGGTGGACGTGGTGATTATACTGCAGGTTGCAAGTTGCAGGTTGCAGGTCACACCTGCTACACGGCAACTCGAAACTTGCACCCTGCAACATTACAATTTGCAACTTGCCACCCCGCACCTTATCTTGCCAGTCTTATAATCCCTACAATAGTCTAACCGGGTTCCCGAAATTATTCGCGCAACCTTTCGCTGCGCTCTCCCGCGTTTGACTACCGATACACAGACAGCTATCAATGACACCGTACCGCGTACTACTGATCGAGGACGATGCCCTGGAGGCAACGCTCGCAAAACGTACCCTCCGTCAAATCGACAAGACGATCGAAGTCGTTCGCTTGCGCGACGGCGCGCATTTTCTCGAATTCTACAAGAAAAACCGACCCGTAAAAGGCATCAGCCTGGCCATTATGGACCTGCACATGCCCCGCGTCGACGGCTTTGGCGTCCTTAAAATCCTGCAAGACAATAACGAGCGCGCGCCCTTTCCCATCGTGATGTTCTCCAGTTCGGAAGACCAGGAAGAGATTGAACGGGCGGAAGAATTAGGGGCGTCGGCCTTTGTGAACAAGCCGACTTCCCCAAAAGCGTACCGGGCGGCGATGCGGGGAATCGTCAAGGCGTGGATTACGACTAATCGCAGATAACCGACGATCCCGAACTGAACGTCAGGCACCTTGTTAAGCGTCCTTTGGGTTCGCGTCGGCGCGGCGCCGGGAGTGACAAGGTTTTGCTCACCCACGCGGTCATGAATCGGTTAGGGGTCGCGGAATAATAAGTTATTCTGGTGAAAATGAGTGATCGTGGTTCTGACTGAATTCGAGACGGTACGAGCATAGCCGTAGCTATGGTTGTGACGGCTCGAATTAAGTCAGGGCCGCGAGCGCCATTTTTTAAACGGATAACTTATTGTTCCGCGACCCCTTTGCTCAGTTCTTCCTCTTCAAGGTCGCTACGAGCGTTTGACAAAAGACGAATGCCCTAACCTTGCTTTTCGCGGGTTAGGGCATTCATCTCAGGTAACGTTTCAGCGAGCATTTGCTCGCCGTCGGAGACGACTTCGCGCCAGGGCAGGTACCGGGAGCGTGCGGCTACCTATTGATCACATTCTTGAAGCGCGGCCGCTTCGGCGTCACGTCGCCCAGCCGTTCCTTCTTCGCCGCTTCGTACTGGCTGTAATTGCCCTCGAAAAACTGGATCTCGCCTTCGTCCTCGAAACTGAGGATGTGCGTTGCCAGCCGGTCGATGAACCAGCGGTCGTGACTGATCACCAGCACGCAGCCGGCGAAGCTGTCGAGCGCGTCTTCCAGCGCGCGCAGGGTGTTGATGTCGATATCGTTAGTCGGCTCATCGAGCAGGAGGACGTTACCGCCTTCGCGCAGCGTCATCGCCAACTGTAGCCGGTTACGCTCACCACCGGAGAGCATACCGATCTTCTTCTGTTGGTCGCCACCGGCGAAGTTGAAGCGGCTCAGGTAGGCCCGGGCGTTCACCTGACTGGTGCCCACCTCGATCATATCGTGGCCCTGGCTGACGACGTCGTAGATCGTCTGCTCTTTATTGGCGAGTTGGGAGTGGCTTTGGTCGACGTAGCTGATCTTCACCGTCTCGCCGATCTTGATGGTGCCGGCGTCCGGCTGGTGCTCGTCGGTCAGCAGGCGGAAAAAGGTGGATTTACCGACGCCGTTCGGGCCGAGGATGCCGACGATGGCGTTTTTCGGGATGTTGAAGGTGGCCTTTTCGAACAGCAGCCGGTCACCGAAGCCCTTCGTCAGGTTCTCCACCTCGATCACCACGTCGCCGAGGCGCGGGCCGGTAGGGATGAAAATCTCCATATTCTTTTCCCGCTCCTTACCTTCATCGCGCGACATTTTATCGTAGGCGGCCAGACGGGCTTTACCCTTGCTTTGGCGGGCCTTCGGGGCCATGCGAATCCATTCCAACTCGCGCTTGAGGGTCTTACGGCGCTTGCTTTCGGTCTTCTCTTCCTGAGCCAGGCGGTCGGCTTTCTGCTCCAGCCAGCTGGAGTAGTTGCCTTCCCACGGGATGCCTTCGCCGCGGTCGAGTTCGAGGATCCACCCGGCGACGTTGTCGAGGAAGTAGCGATCGTGCGTCACGGCGATGACCGTGCCCTTGAAGTCTTGCAGGTACTGCTCCAGCCAGTGGACGCTCTCGGCGTCGAGGTGGTTCGTCGGCTCGTCGAGCAACAGGATGTCGGGATTGGAGAGCAAGAGTCGGGCCAGGGCGACCCGGCGGCGCTCACCACCGGAGAGGTTGCTGACCAGCGCGTCGTCGGGCGGGCAGCGCAGCGCGTCCATTGCCGTGTTGAGTTTGTTGTCGAGGTTGTAACCGTCGGCTACTTCGATGGCTTCCATCAGTTCGGCCTGCCGCTCGATGAGTTTCGTCATCTCGTCGTCGCTCATCGGCTCGGCGAACTTCAAATTGACGTCGTCGTATTCCTTCATCAGGTCGACGGTTTCCTGAACGGCTTCTTCCACGATCTGACGCACGGTCTTCGTATCGTCGAGTTCCGGCTCCTGCTGGAGGTAGCCGATCTTATAGTCGGCGTTGAAAACCACGTTGCCCTGGAAGTTTTTATCCACGCCCGCAATGATCTTCAGCAGCGTCGATTTGCCGGAACCGTTAAGGCCAAGTACACCGATCTTGGCACCGTAGTAGAAACTTAGCCAGATGTTGTTAAGTACTTTTTTGGAGGCTCCGGGGAAGGTCTTGGAGACGCGCTCCATGGAGAAGATAATCTTATGGTCAGCCATGTTGGTCTTATTGGTCTATTGGTGTTATTGGTCTATTGGTCTATTGGTCTATTGGTCTATTGGTGAAAGTACGTAAAGTTGGGATGGTAGCGGCGAACGTACTGTCTTCGCTCGGCGGCCGAGCCGAAAGCCACTCCGCTGCGCTCCGTGCTTTCGCCTCGGTTGACGAGCTTAATTTACTTGATCTTTACCCAACCGTCTTTATCTACCCACGCGTCGAGTTCGGTGAGGTAGGCGGTCATTTTTTCGGGGGTCTCGCCGTAGATCTCTACTTTTTTCTTTTTGCCGTAGACGTCGGGGAAACGAAGGACGGTCGCCTGCACGTCGGCGGGGATCATCTTCGTATTTTCAGGGTAGGTGGCGGGCATGGTGGCGGGTTCGAGGGCTTCCATACCGGTCTTCAACTCCTGGTATTCGCGGGCGTTGAGCATCCGGCTGTAGGTACCTTTACGCTCCATATTCTTGCCGGCTTCGAGTACGAGGCGGCGATCGTTGGTCAGGGAGAGCTTATACTGACGGCAGCCTTCCTTAGCGTAGCAAGGTGATTTGTTCACTTCGAAGATGGGGCGGTCGTAATCGAGCACGGGCTTTTGGTTTCCGGAGGTGACGGGGGTTGGGGCGGCCTTTTCGGGGGCGGTTGTCCGGGCGGCGGGGCGGACGGCGTTCGGCATGCCGGCATTTTTGCCCGGGCCGAGGCGTTTGCCCGCTCTTAGCTGTTCCTCGGTCATGGAAATCTCGTCTCGGTTGCTACGCTCCATTTCGGTATCATTGACAATGTCGGGCCTGGCTTCCACCGGTCGCTTTTCTTCCGTTATCCCACTCATAGTGGGTGGGGTGGGCGGGGTCGCGGGTGCGGTGGAAAGATCGGTGGCGTTGGTGGTTGCCCCCGTCGCGTCGCGGTTACAGGAAGCGAAAAGGCATACGGCCAGGGAAAGAACAATGAGGTAGCGCATCGAAATTGGTTCGTTGGTTAGGAAAGAGAACGTCGGGTCGGGCGTCAGGGTTTTTCGGCGGCATGGCGGAGAACAAGGCCCTTGATCTTTGGTTGGCACCGGCGGCCGCGCCCGTATTCAAGTGAGAAGTATAAAGTGGGAAGTGCTGCCGCTATAACATGCGGCAGCACTTCCCACTTCCCACTTTATACTTCCTACTTCTTCTTCGCCTGCTGCGCCTGCTGCTCTTTCAGCGCCTCCTGCAAGCGTGCGCTGAATCCGCTTTTCTTCTTCGGCTTTTTCTTGTTGGCCTCCATCTTCGCCTTGAGTTTGTCGTGGTCGATCAGGAAATTCTTCGTGATGATCGTCTGGGCGATGTTGAAGGTGTTGGAGAAGAAGAGGTAAGCCGTCAGGCCCGCCGCGAAGCTGTTGAAGAAACCGAGGAACATGACCGGCATGATGTACTGGAAGTACTTCATCATCGGCTGGGCGCTGTAGTCCATGTGCTTACTGTTGTAATAAGCGTAGATGACCGTCGTGATGGCCCACAGTATGGCGAAGGCACTCAGGTGGCCCTGCATGAAGGGGATCCAGTCGGGGATCTTCGTCAGCACGTCGTACGTACTGAGGTCGTTGGCCCACAGGAAGTCCTTTTGGCGGAAGGCGATCGAAGCGGGGAAGAAGCGGTAGAGCGCAAACCAGATCGGCATCTGCAGCACCATCGGCAGACAGCCGCCGAGCGGGCTCGCGCCGTATTCCTGGTACATTTTCATCTGCTGTACCTGCTGCGCCTGAGCGTCGTCTTTGTACTTGGCCTTCATCTTTTCGAGCTCCGGCTTGAGTACCTGCATCTTGACGTTGCTGACCAGCATCTTGTAAGTCAGCGGGTAGAGCAGCAGCTTGACGATCAGCGTGAGGACCAGGATGGCGATGCCCATGTTGCTGATGTAGCGGCTCAGGAAATCGAACATCGGGCGGATGATCCAGCGGTTGATGCCGCCGAAGATGGAGTTGCCGAAGCTGATCACGTCCGACAGGTCGTGCCCGATGGCGCGCAGCCGGTCGAACTCGTTGGGGCCGACGTACAACTGCATGCCCACCGTCTCGGAGTTGCTGCCGCCGACGGGGATTTTTAAGCTGGCGGATACTTTCTTCAGGTCAATCGCCTCGTCAACGTCGTCAAACGTCTCGGTGGCCATTACCGCGCCGGGCGCGAAGCCGTTGTCGGAGATCAGGGCGGAGGTGAAGAACTGCTGCGAGCCGCCCACCCACTTCAGGCGCTCGTCTTCCACCTCTTCGGTATCGGAACTGGTGCACGAGCAGTAGTCGGAGTCGTCGTCCATCGGCTTGAAGTACATCGTCGAGTAGGTCGCCTCGTACTGGCTGTTCTTCTCGATCTTGTCCATGTAGTTATCCCACTGCAGGCTGATGGTACCGTCGTTGGCGGCCATGACGGAGTTGAGGCCTTCGAGGCGGAGGTCATAATCCATCAGGTAAGTGCCGTCGGTCAGCGTGTACCGCTGCTCGAAGTAACCGCCGCCGGAGGTCGGCGCCCGCATTATGGCGGTGTTGCCCTGTACCTCGGCCGTGAAGTAGAGGTCTTTCGTGTTGATGCCCGCCCCGGCCACGCCGTTAACGGGGATGGTGTACTCGAAGCGGTTCTTCTCGTCTTCCAGCAAATACAGCGGCAGCTTGTTCTCGCTGCCGTCCTCGTTTTCGGTGATCTTGAAGTAAGTCTTCAGGCGCACGTATTTTATGCCGCCGCCCTTGGTATTGAGGGCCACGGTCATGAGGTCGTTCTCGATCACTACTTCTTCCTCGACGCCGACGGCGGCGGGGGAAAAGTCGCCGAATTGGCCGCCGAACTGGGCCTGGCGGGCGGAATCGGTCAGGCCCTCCACGTCAGCGGGCGTGAAAGCGGGCGCGGAAGGCTGGGCGGCTTCCACCACGGCCAGTTCGTTGGCGCGATCGATGGAATCCTGGTAGTATTCCTGCTTTGCGATGTCCTCCGGGCTGGGCGCGATCATCACCTGCCAGACGGTGAAAATGATCAGGATGAGCACCAGACCGATGATGGTATTTTTATCCATCTCCATAGGGTAGTATCTTTTTCCGTATTATTGAAGCACCACCGGGCGGATAAACCAGCCCGGAGCACCCCTTTGGGGCCGCAAAGGTACGCAACCCGAACCGATGACGCCATTTCCTTCCGACGAGCAAAGCGGCTTTTACGACGAGCACCTCGACGATGCTTACCAACGCGCGGAGTACGTTTTCCACCAGTTCGTCCTTCAAGTCGGCGTTCACGACCCCGGCCTCGACGCCTGGCTGGCCCAACACGACTTCCTTACCTACGCTTTCATGACGCCCTATAATCCGCATTCCAACGCCCTGCCGGCGGTGGAAAACGAAGCGCGGATGACCGACCTGCTGAAGGTGCTGCGCGGGCGCGGCATCCCCTTCGTCCCAGCCGAGGGCCGCGACCCGGCGGGCGAGTGGCCAACCGAGCACGGCGTCTTCCTTTTTGACCAGCCCGCCACGGAGGTGCACGAACTGGCCCGCTCGTTCGGGCAGAACGCGGTGGTGGAAGGGACGCTGGGCGGGGTGGGCTTTTTGGTGTGGTTGTGAGCGAGACGCGCTTCGCGCGTCTTCATTTCCGGAGGAGGACGAGGAGAAATAAGAGAGGGAGGAAGAAGAACTACTGGGGTGGATTTCTCCTCCTACTCCTTTTCTCTTAAGCGTCCTCCGGAAATATTTTGCGCAAAGCGCAAACATGTCACACTCGCGGCCGGAGGCCACTTCGTCCCCTCGCGCTCGGAGAGCGCTTCGACCCACTCCAGACGATTTTTCACGGGTTGATGTAACAACATCCTGTTTTGTCCCCATAGAAAGGCAAAACCACAACCAATGAAAACGTTTCTCCCCTTCCTCTTTCTTCTTTTTCTTGCCCTGGCGATCACCGGCTGCGGCAAAGACGACCCCGCCACGCCCCTGGGCTGTAATTCCCAGGCCTTCGGCGAAGCCCTTTCCAACGTGATCATGAGACTTGGCGACGCCTCCGTACTTTACGCCAACGACCAAACCACCGCCAACTGCAACGCCTACAAGCAAGCCTCGCGGGACTACATCAACGAGATCGAGCAATTCGCCGATTGCGCGGGCTTCGGCGACACCGAAGAATACCGCAACAGCTTGCGTGACGCACGCTTTGAGCTGGATACTATTGACTGTCAGTAAGTCGGTTGAGGCATTATACCGGAAAAACCCCGGAGGGGTGCTTATTGTAACGAGGGGAGAAGTGAAGGACGAAGTCCTGAACGCAGCCCCTCGCGACTCGCGACCCACGGCCAATCCCTATTTTTGCGCAAACCACGCCCCCATGCGCATATTCCCCTTTTTCCTTCTTTTCGCCCTCCTCACCTTTACCCCCTTATTCCTCCGCGCCCAACTGGAGTGGGTCGCCGATCACCCCGGCACCATCGTTTACACCCTCGACCTCGCCAACGTTCAGCAACACGAACTGCGCATCACGGTCGACTTTCCGGCCGTCGGGCCGGGCGTGTTCAAGGTGAAGATGCCGCAGAGCAGCCCCGGCCGCTACGCCCAGCACAACTTCGCCAAGAACGTATACGACCTTAAGGCCTTCGCGGCCGACGGAAAGGCAATTGACGTTTACGCCGATGGCATTGCCGAGTGGGCCATAGCGGGCCACGGCGGCGCGGTGCGGTTGGAATACACGCTGTTCGCCAACGGCGGTGACGGCACCTACTCCGGCATCGACGACCGAAAATTGCACCTCAACATGCCCGCCAGCTTTCTCTACGGCGAGGTACTCAACGACCGGCCGGTGATGCTGCGGCTGCGGAACGACCAGCGGCCGGAATGGACGGTTGCCACCCAACTCGTCGGTCTCGGTCAGCGGCGGTTCGCGGCGCCTGACTACTACTACTTTTTCGACTCCCCCACCCTCGTGGGCGACATCATGCGCGGCGATTTCGAGGTCACCAATCCGGACGGCAAGACGCAGACCATCGAGCTCGCCATGATGCACGAAGGCACGCGCGAAGAATTCGATGATTACCTGGCGTGGACGAAAGACGTCGTGCTCGCGCAGCAACGCGTCTACGGTGAGTTGCCGGCCTTCGACTACGGCCGCTACACCTTCCTTTGCAGCTACAACCCGTGGATCGGGGGTGACGGCATGGAACACCGCAACTCCACCATCTGCTCCTCCACCGGCAACCTGGCGGAGAACGCGGACCGCCTGATCGGCACCGTCAGCCACGAGTTTTTTCACTGCTGGAACGTGGAGCGCATCCGCCCCGCCAGCCTGGAGCCCTTCCACTTCGACCACGCCAACCAGAGCGGGGAACTGTGGTTCGCCGAGGGTTTCACGAGTTACTACGACGATCTGTCGCTGGTCCGCGCAGGCATCATGAGCCCGGAGGACTACGCGGAGAACCTGACCGGCCAGCTGAATTACGTACTGCTTCGTCCCGGCCGCAAGCACCGCAACCCGGTGGAGATGAGCCAGCAGGCGCCTTTCGTCGACGCCGCTACGGCGAACGACCCGGACAATTTCGGCAACACCTTCGTCAGCTACTATCCCTACGGCGCCACCGTCGGGCTGGCCCTCGACCTGACGCTGCGCGAGCGCGGCCACGATCTCGACGAGCTGATGCGGTTGGTGTGGCAACGCTACGGCAAAACGGAAATCCCCTACCACATCCGCGACCTGGAGATCGCGCTGGGCGACGTAGTGAAAGACCGGGCGTGGGCCAAAGACTGGTTCGCGAAGCACGTCTACGGCTCGGAGTTGCCCAACATCGGTGCGCTGCTGGACAACTACGGCCTGGAGCTGACCACGGTACGGCCCGATTCGGTCGGTTTCCTGAATTTCGGTTTACGTAACGGGGAGGACGGCCTGATCGTCCGCGGCCTCGTCAACGAGAACAACCCGCTCTACGCCGCGGGGCTGGACCGGGGCGGCAGGGTTACCTCCCTCAACGGTCGCCCCGTCACCACGATGGACGAGTGGACGGCGGCCGTAGACGGGTTGAAGATCGGGGAAAGCTACGAGCTCGGCTTCACCCAAATGGGCCAGGCCAAAACCGGCCGGTTTACGGCGGCGGCGAGTCCGGAACTGAAGCTGGAATACACAGACGGTAAGGTGAGCCGGAAAGCCAGGAAAGCGCGAAAAGCCTGGTTAGGGGTAGAGTAAGCACGCTCTTTTGGGCGGCGCGCGCGGGTGCGGTGGAAGTAGCGAATCAACGTTGGTGGAGACCGACAACGCCCCTGATTCTTCCGTGGCACCGGCGACCCCGCCCCTAAAACCGCAGCCGGTACCCAATCTGTAAACTCACCGTCGTCGCTCCCAACGAAGAACCCGCGACTTCCGGATTGACGAAGTTACCGCCGAAGCTTTGGATGCGCACGCCCCCCGTCAGCGCGGTCGTTTCGCTCAGTTTGTATTCACCGGTAGCCATCAGCAGGAAGCCGATGCCCGCGCGGCGGCCGATGAAGTGCCCGCCGCCGAGTTTCCGGAAACCCTGCCCGCTTCTGACGTGGGCGTCGCCGCCGCTGGACAGGTTGAGGCTCGGCCCCGCCTCGGCGAGCAACGCATATTTGGTACCCTTGATGCGGTAACCGAGCAGCACGGGAAGATCGATGCTGGTCAGTTGGTTAAAAAATTTTGTCGTTGTCGTGACGGTCTGCGGCACCTGTACGGTACCCATCACCTCGGTGCGCGAGCCGTCCGGATTCTCGATGATGCTCACCACCGCCGTCTGGGAAACCGTGGTGGTCGTGGTTTCCTTTGACGATACCTTGGAACTGATCACCGATACCGCCAACCCCGACCGCAAACTGAAGCCCGTGGGCCGGTGATGACCGACCAGCACTTGGGCCGCGATCGCCTCCAGGGCCTTGTCTCCGGAGCCGCCGGAGCGCATCGGCAAGCCGATACACAACGAGGGTTCGGCCGTCCAGTACGGCGGGTTTTTCAGGCGGCGCAGGCGGCGGGCCTCGCGGCGGGCGGCTCTGCGGGCGCGGCGAGCGGCACGTCTGGCGGCACGCGCGGCTCTACGACCAGCGCGCCTGGCTTCGCGGGCGGCACGGCGCGAGGCCCTTCGTTCGAGACGCGCGGCGCGGCGCGCCTGACGGGCGAACAGCTTATCCACCCGGTGCCGGTCGCGCTCCGCGTTTTTCAGGGCGATCGCGGTCAGACGCCGGTCTTTTCGCAGTTCTTTTGCTTCCCGTTTAACGGCCCTGCGCTGGTCGCGGGCGGTCATTTTCGCGTTTCGGGCCAAGGCCTTGGCGGCCTGACGCTCATTGTTGCGGCCCGTCTTTGCTTCCGCCCGCTTTGCCAGCCGAAGTTGCCGCTGGGCGCGCGCATCGTTACGACGTTGGCGCAGGGACTCCTGACGGCCACGCCGTTGATCCGCCCGGGCGAGCGCGGTTTTCCGGGCGGCCTCCCGGCGGGCGGCGGTACGCTTTACCCGTTGTTGTTGCAGCGCGGCGCGGTTCTTATAGCGGGCCTCGTTACGGGCGCGCTGCCGTTGCTTCAAAGCCAACCGTTGCGCCGTTACCCGTTCGGCGCGTTGCTGATTGGCGCGCTGTCGGGCAATGCGCTGTTGGTTTGCCCGGTCTTGGCTGGATGACGGGCGGCGGGCGGCGGGCGTACCGTACCGACCCCGGTTGCTGACCGTTACGGCCGGGGAACGCTTACTTTGGACATCGTCACTTTGTCCGTGCGTAGCGTCTTTACGTTCCTCACGTTGCCGGGCGAGGGCTTCTTTTCGGGCCGTTTCGCGGCGTTCGCGATCGGCATTCCGGGCGGCGGTGAGCTTTGCGGCTTTTGCTTCGGCCCGTCGGCTTTCGGCTTTTCTTTCCAGTGCCAGTCTCGCCGCCCGCAACTTTTCCTCCTCGCGTTTAGCGGCTTGTTTGGCGATCAGTTCATCTTGTTTCTCCTTCGCCCATTGGCGGTCGGCTTCTTCCCGGGTGGCGCGTTGGGCCCGGTCCGTTTCCGCTTTTGGGCGGTCGGCGGCCTGTCTGGCAAGGATAGTTTCCCGCTCTTCCCTGGCTTTGCGACGATCGGCGTCCCGTTTGGCGACGCGTCGGGCCTGATCGGCTTCGGCTTTGCGGCGGTCGGCTGCTTGTTTCTTTGCCCGTTTTTCCGCCTTAGCGTTCGCGCGGCGGCGATCGGTATCGCAGCGGCTAGCGGATTTTTCAGCTTTATCTTTAGTCTTACGGCGATCGGCCGTTCGCTTATCCGGACGCCGGGCTTGTTGCGTCCTGGTCTCGTCTCCGTCGGGCTTGCTTTTTGCCACCCGCCGGTCTTTTTTCGCTTTGTCGGTTTCATCAGGCGCGGGCGCGCCTTTAGCCGTCAGCGTAGTGGGTGGCGGGTCATCCTTCCTACGCCTGGCTTCCCGTTTGGCGTAAGCCCGCTCGCGCTTACGGCTGAGCTTTTCCCGGTCAGCCTTTCGTTTAGCGATGGATTTTTCGCGGGCCACTTTGGCTTTCTCGCGGGCCGCCTCTCGCGCCAGGGCGAGTTTTTCGCGTTTGCGTTCGGCCTTTAGCAGGTCCGCTGCCCGTTTACGGTCCGCGCTGGTTTGATCGGCGGATGCCGGGTCACCCGGTGCGCCGCCCTTCTTCATGGCCTCGCGGCGCTGACGACCGCGCTCGATCCGCTCCGCCATCAGCGCGCGTTTTTTTGCTTGCCGGTCATTCGCTTCCCGGGCTCTTTCCCGCCGTCGCCGTTCCAACTCTTCAGGTAGCGGCGGGGGCGTACCGAGGATGGTGTGCTTGAGAATGACGGCGGTACGCGCCCGTTCCGACCGGGTGGCGGCGCGGAAGGGTTCTTCTTTTTGAGCGGGAACGGAGTCCCTGACAGCAGCGTAATCACCCGCCGCAAGACCGGACATCAGCACCAATATCGCCCCCAAAGTCATCAACCACCGAATAGGCTCACGGGGTAGCCCCGACACGAGCGGACTACGCACACCGACACCCACCGGCACCAAGCAAGTGGCGGCCGACGGGTGAAAAACTTGGTGCGATCTTGTACTCCTCATGGCGCGGATCGGGGTTTCAGGTGTTAGGGGGATGACCGTATAAAAGCAGTCTCGCGGCGGCCTACAGTTTCAGCAGGAACGACACCCGCACGGCTACGCCCGCGGCTTCCACCGTCTGCGTATTTTGCAGGTTCATGTTCACGTCGAAAGAGCCCTCGAAGGTCATCCCGTCGTCAGCGATGCTGATACCCTGGAGGCCGATCCGCTGGGCGGGGTCGACGTAGACGCGGCCCTCGTCGTAGTTCTGACCGGGCAGCAGGCGGTAGATGGCGGCGGAGGCTTCCTCGTCTCCGTAGCTTCCCAGGCGGGGGTCGGCAAACTGGAGGAAGAGGCTGTACTCCTCACCGTCGAGTTCACCGGCCGCGCGGACGAGCCAGTCGAAGTTGTCATTGTCCGGCCAGTAGACCGGCACCAGTTCGGTAACCGGTACGTCGATGCCGCCGATGGTCAGGTTGAAGTACTCGTCGGCTTCCAGCTCACCACAGACGATGAACTCCTCCGGCATCTCTTCCTCGGCCGTCCGGCGGACGACGCGGGAAGCCGCTTTGTAATCGTTGGTGAAGGCCTGCACCAGCAGGTCATCGCCGCTACAGTCGATCACGTTGACCACCGTCATACCGTTGCCGTCGGGGGCGAAGTACTCGCCGTTGTTACCGCCGTTGCCGCCGACCCAGATTTCGGTCTTGCCGATGTTGGGCAGGGCCGCGCCGCTGCAATCGCGGACGGTCGCTACGAAAACCGGTGCCGTCAGGTCCACCACGATCTCCCCGATCTCGCGGGAAGTGTTGGCCGGGGTCGGGTCGATGGCGAATACGAAGATCTCTTCCGTACAGGGGTCGGTGATGTTCAGCAGCAGCGATGCTTCGGCGGCGACGTTGATGCAGAAGTAGCCGTCACAATCCACCCGGGCGGCGGAGCAACTCATACCGCCGTCGAGGCTGGCGAGGAAGGGGGCGTGGGTCAGGGGCAATCCGTTGGGGTCGACCAGGCGGCCGCAGATGCGCGTTACCGGGTGCGGCACGTCGATGTTGCAGGTACCGCTGCTGGTGATGTAAACCACGTAGCAGCCGGGAGCGAGGCGCGCGACGCCTTCGGGCAGCCAGAACCCGTCCGGGTCGAGCACCCAAAAGGGTACTTCGTCGGGTGCGTCATCGGCGGTGTTTTGCTTGATGGGCATACGGACTTCGGCGGGCGTACTGCCGTCGAGGACCAGCGGCTCCCCGTCCGATGTTTCCAGGGCGATATCCATCATACCGTAGCTTTCCAGAGCGGACATGGAACCATCCGCGTTACGCGCCAGGAAGTTACTGGCGCTGTTGAGCATTTCGCCGGCGTCTTCCGGGGCATCGTGGTTGACGTAGACCTCTACCTCACCGGTGTACGCTTCGCCGTCTTCCGTAGTGACGATGGTATTGGGCTCCAGTTTGACGGAGAAGTTCTCGCCCAGCTGGATCGTTCCGCCGGAGGCGGGGTCGATCTCGCCGGCTTTCACCTTGGGTTCCATGACGAAAGTTTCCTGCAGGTCACCGTCACCGGCGGGCATCAATACGCGACGCTCGGGCCAGTGACCGGGTTCGGTAACCGTGACGACCGTACCGTCGGGGTCGAGCGAACCGGAGGGGATGGTCACGGAGCCGTCGGGGTTCACCCGTGCGCCGGCCGTCAGGCTGATACCGGAGATCGTAGCGTTGGTCAGCGTATTCCCGGGCCGGTTTCCCGTAACGGCGGAGATCGTATTGGTAATGACGGCGGGCGTCGGCACGTCACCGGTTACGGTTCTTACACTCGTCCCTTCCTTGCGGCAGGAACTCATGACGATGAGGGCGAACAGGGCTGGATACAGTAGAATTTTACGCATTGATATGGGATTAATTACTCCTATGACCGGAACGGGGCGAAAACCGTGACATAAGGTGATATTTTTTCGCCCTTCGCAACTTCCCGGCCTACTCCCGCCATTAAGAGCTCAGTAACAAAAACATTACGCCATGAACATTCGTCGCGAGGCCTATTACTACGAAGCAACCGAAGCAGCCACCCGGCGGAGCAACTAACCCTCGCGCACGTACCTCACGTGACCGACGCCCCGCCTGGATATGACTCCGAGCGGGGCGTTTTCTATTTACACGATCCGGTAGCCAAACTGGTAAGGCACCACACTTTCTATGTGATAATTGCGGGTTCGACCCCCGTCCGGATTACCCATCAAGTTTGCCGCTGCTCACCGGTCGCCGCCCGGCGCGCAACGACGAACCCCCGCTCCGATACTGCTTTGGCAATTCTATGGGACGGAACACGGGCTGGTAGCTCAACGGCTGAGCGCCTCCTTTGCAAGGAGGAAGGTGTGGGTTCGAATCCCACCCGGTCCACGAGTTAGTAAAAAGTGGGAAGTGGGAAGTTGTTTCCGCCGTTACGCACGGTAGTAACTTCCCGTTTGAACACTTCCTACTACATTCCTGGCGCGCTTCCCCCGCATCCGGCTGTAACCCGGAGGTCATTAAACAAGCGGGGCTGGTTGACGATCGGTTCGAGTCCGAAGTGACGCACGATTTTTGAGTGGGAAGTGAGATTCCTTACCTTAGCAACCGCATCCGACTATTGACCCTGACGCTTTATTAGTGAGGTGCCGAAGAAGTTGGATACAAACAATAACGGTTTCTACCTCAAATTAAAAAATGCAGTCCCGCGAACCCTTCTACCCCATCCATTTCGCCATAGAATTGGCCGTCACCGAAACCGCCGAACAATACGGTCAACTGGTCGACAAGGAAATTGAAACCGTATACGAGCTATACCGCGCTTACTTCCTTGCCCTCCGCCAGGGCAAAAACCCACCCGAACCCACCTCCACCCAAAAACTGCGCGGCATCCTGATCGACAACATCTGGGAGAACCTGATCGATATCGAAGAGAACGGTAAACTGGTTCGCTCCCTGACCGACGGCTCCCTCGCCCCGGGTGGGCGGCCCATCACGTCCATGGACGAGGTGTTCTACATCGCCTTCAACCACCTCCGCAAAAGCGTCCGTTTCTGGCGCAAGCGGGACGGCGCGAAGGGTTACATCAGGCACATCGCGGAATATGTTCACGAAGCGGTAAAAGCAGGCGCGGGCAGCTACCTCGATGGTGGTGACGACGACGATTCCTTTCTTGACCCCAACGCTCCGCCCCGAGTGGAATAGCTTCCCAAAGAGCGGGGCTACGCCCTCGAAATGATTGCCGATCGCATGACCGCCCCCACCGGTCACGCGTGCATTACTACGACGCGGTCCGCTGGCTGCTCGGCCTCGGCTGGCCGGCGAAGGTGACCAGCCAGGGCGGCTTCTACGTCGATACCGCCGCCGACGCAACGACCACCGATACCCAAACCACCGTTTTCGAGCACCCCGAACGTGGACTCAACATCACCTGGCGGCACCGCACCCGGGGCCCCGCACCGGACAATGAATGGCCGTGGTCGTTCACGCTGTGCGGCAAATCGCCAGTCCAAAATCGAGAATCGAGAATCAGGTATCACTTCCCCGCCTGACCCAGCCCCACCAGATTCGCAAACAACCGGTACGCGCCCGGCACGCCCGCCGGCAGCTCCCGGAAGAAGCTGTACCCGGTATAGACGTAGTGCCCTTTGCCGTATTCGGCCACCAGCATACCGCCGTCGTGCGGCTTTTCGCCGGGGTCGTTGCTGCTCAGGATCGGCGTGTACCGCTCGTCCCAGCTGGAGGGGAAATAGAGGCCGCGCTCCTGCACCCAGCCGTCGAAATCTTTGCTCGTGATCTTGTTCGGGTAATTCAATACGGGGTGGTCGGGGGCGAGGATGCGCACCTCCGCTTCCTCCACCGTCGTCCGGTCGCGGCTAAGCTGGAAGGGGTACGGGCCGATTTCCGTCATCGGTATTTTCAACCCACGGCTGGTGTTGTACTGCACCACCATCGTGCCGCCGTTCTTAACGTAGTCGAGCAGGCGCGGTTGCATGTTCGACATGTCGCGCTCGGTGTTGTAGGCGCGGATGCCGATAACGATGGCGTCGAATTGGCTGAGGTTGCCAGTGGCGATCACGTCCTTGCTCAGCGTGGTGACGGTGAAGCCGATGTTGGTCAGGGCTTCGGGGATCGCGTCGCCCGCGCCGTTGACGTAGCCGATGTTTTTGCCGGCGATCTTCAGGTCGAGTTTGGCGACCGGCGCACTGGCGTCGAGATCGGCCAGTTGTACGGGAATATGGTCATGGTCGATGGTGACCAGCTTGCGGGAGTAGCCGCCTTCCGGCTCGCCGTCCAGTTTGACCAGCGGGACGATCATGCCCCGGGCCTGACCGGCGGGCGGGGTGAGCAGGAACTCGAAGTACTGCTCTTCGCCCTTCCGCGTGAGCGTAAAGGCGCGGTTTTTAGGCTCCACCGTCCAGGTATCCGGCGTGCAGAGCTCGACGGTGCCGGAGAGGTCGGCTTTGGCGGAGGTCACCTTGATGCGTACTGGCGTCGGCTTGCTTTCGGTGAACAGGTAGCTGCTCTTATCCAGTTCGCCGAAGACGGGCGGCATGACTTCCAGCGGCTGCACCTGCTCGCCCATCACGCGGTCGGTGAAACCATAACGAACCGGGCGGCGGAAGGTGAACGGTACGCCGTCGATCTCCACGTTGAAATTGACCGTCAACGCATCATCGCTCTCCGCCTGACCGCGGATGGCCTGGTCTTTTACGGTGTACATGCCGAGCTTCCACGGGTCGCGCAGCCAGTACGGGCCGCTGGCGGCCAGGCCGGGCAAAATAGTATAGGTCTGCGTTTCTTTCATGTCCCGGCCGCGCAACAACACGCTGTCGGCGGTAGCGCGGGTCATGCCGGTACCTTCGATGAAATAATCCACCAGTTTGACGGGCACGTCGCTGCGGTTGGACGCTTCGATCTCGATTTCGATCTCCGCGCCGGCGGTGACGATCGGGTCATCGGTCTTGGCGAAGAGGTATAGGCCGAGGGACTGGGCGATGATCTCGTCCAGTTCCGCCAGTTTTTTGGTCTTCCAGTAGCCGTCGGGCAGGGCGGCCATCATTTCGCGGGCGCGGACGAGGGCGGGAACGGACGCCGAAGGCTCGTCGAAGTTGAAGTCGCGCTCGATGTCGCGCAGGGCCGCGCCGATCTTGTCGCCGCCCTTTACGCGGTTCCAGCTCACGTCGATGCCGGCGAAGGGGTCACCCTCCATGTCATTATCGTCGCCCTTCAGCAGTTCGAGTTGTTCGATGCTTTCGCCCCGGCTGCCCGCGCTGCCGAAACCCTGGCTGCGGTGCTGGCTGCGGCTGCGGGCGGCGATCTCGCTGACGGATTCGCCGAGTTTGGGGAGGTAGACGTTGGCGTCGAGCTTGATGATTTTGTCTTGCCGCATATGCTCCGGCACGCCGCGCCAGGTGTAGGCGTTCCAGTAGATGCGGCGGGGTTGCCACGGCTTGACGTACCTGAGTTGCTCGGGGAAAGCCTCGCGGTCGCCCGCCAGATCGAAAGCTTCCTGGCCGATGATGGCGCTGGCGGTATGGTGGCCGTGGGTGGTGCCGGGGGCACGGGGGTCAAAGCGTAGTACGATCACGTCGGGCCGCCATTTGCGGATCACCCAGACGGCGTCGGCGAGCACCTGCTGCTTGTCCCAGATATTAAAGGTTTCGTCGGGGTGCTTCGAGTAGCCGAAGTCGTTGGCGCGGCTGAAGAACTGGGTGCCGCCGTCGGTGCGGCGGGCGGCGAGGAGCTCCTGCGTGCGCGTCAGGCCCAACAATTCGCGGATATCGGGGGCGATGAGGTTCTGACCACCGTCGCCGCGCGTCAGGCTGAGGTAGGCGGTTTCTACCTTCTCTACGTTACTGAGGTAGGCGATCAGGCGGGTGTTCTCGTCGTCCGGGTGAGCAGCCATATACAGCGCGGAGCCGAGGACCTGGAGCTTCTGGATGTCGGCGTGCAGCTCGCCCGAATTCAGCTTCTCCGGCATTTGGGCGTGGACGCTGGTGCCCAGGAATGGGGAAAGGAGCAATGGGAGAAGGGAAAGGAGGGAGCGTACGTTCACGGGTGGTTGCGATGGTTGGTGGCGTAAAGACTTATA
>Ga0115031_1000920_pt1 | contig 21516 bp, 17 predicted proteins | sample Maine_Asex4_meta_FD_87301 | JGI IMG/M metagenome (GOLD analysis project Ga0115031, IMG submission 87301) | Marine algal microbial communities from Maine, USA - Maine_Asex4_metaG | ecosystem: Host-associated > Algae > Red algae > Unclassified | place: Maine, USA | collected 2015-01-05
GTCCAGCAGGCGGATGCAGACCGGCAACCCGTGCATCGGCCCCATGATGCCGACGAAATCCGCGCGCTGCATCGGCAGCAGGGTCGCCAGCGCCCGGCGACGGGAATCGGCGGTGTCCGACAGGATCAGCTCCTGCAAGGCCCCCAAGCGCCCCGGCTGGAAGAACGCATGCTCCGTACGGACCAGCCCGATCCCGTCCGCGCCCAGACGGCGGGCGACCGTCGCCTCCTCCGCCGTGTCGGCATTGGCGCGCACGCGCAGGCGGCGGCGGGCATCGGCCCAGTCCATCAGCATCGCGAGGGCGATATCCGGCTCCGGCTCGATCATCGGCAGCGCCCCGGCCATCGCCTCGCCCGACGTGCCGTCGATGGTCAGGATATCGCCGCGCCGGATCGCCTTGCCGTCCGACCCGGTCAGCACCCCCGCCGTCACGTCGACCCGCGCGTCCCCTGCCCCGCAGATGCAGGGCTTGCCCAGCGAGCGGGCGACGACGGCGGCGTGGCTGGTCATGCCGCCCCGCACGGTCAGCACCCCGGCGGCGGCGTACATGCCGTGGATATCCTCCGGACTCGTCTCGACCCGCACGAGGATGGCGGGGCGGTCCTTTGCGGACAGGGCCTCGGCCTCGGCGGGGGTGAACACGACCTCGCCGGAGACGGCCCCCGGGCTGGCGGGCAGGCCGCGCGCGATGACGAGGCGCGGGGCGTCGGGGTCGACCTTGGGGTGCAGCAGGTGCTCCAGATCGCCGGGGGCCACGCGCAGCAGCGCCTCGTCCCGGGTGATCGCGCCGCTTTCGGCCATCTCGACGGCGATGCGCAGGCCCGCGCGGGGGGCGGTCTTGGCGGTGCGGGTCTGAAGCAGCCAGAGGGTGCCGTCCTCGATGGTGAATTCGATGTCCTGCGCATCGCGGAAATGCGCCTCCAGCGCGGCGGCATGGGCGGCGAGATCGGCGAAGGCGGCAGGCATCAGCGATTGCATCGACGGTTTCGACGAACGGAGAATCGCGGCGTCCTCGTCGGTCAGCGGGGCGGGGGTGCGGATGCCCGCGACCACGTCGTCGCCCTGCGCATCGGCCAGATACTCGCCGTACAGACGCGGTGCCCCGGTCGACGGATCGCGGGTAAAGGCGACCCCGGTGGCGGATGCGTCCCCCAGATTGCCCAGCACCATCGCCTGGATCGTGACGGCGGTGCCGGTATCGTCGGGCAGGGATTGCGCGGCGCGATAGCGGCGGGCGCGGCGGCTGTTCCAGCTTGTGAAGACCGCTTCGATGGCCGCCAATAGCTGCGCCTCGGCGGTGTCGGGAACCGGGGCGTCGCCCTCCTCGTCGATGATGTCGAGCATCCGGGCATTCAGCGCGGCGAGCGTCCCGGCATCCTGCGATTCGATGCGGTCGATGCCCTTTGCCAGCAGCCAGTCATCCACCGCATCGTCGAAATCGTCCTCGTCCACCCCCAGCGCGGTGGTGGCGAGGGAGGAGACGAGGCGGCGGCGGCAATCCTCGGCGAGGCGGGGGTCGTGGGCGGCGAGGGCGGCGTGGGCGGCATCCGTCAGGCCGATATTCAGGATCGTGTCCAGCATCCCTGGCATCGAGACCGGCGCGCCGGAGCGCACGGCGACCAGCAGCGGGCGCTCGCCCGTGCCGAACGTGCGCGCGGTCACCCCCTCCAGCCAGCGCAGCGCCCCGGTCAGGGCGGCGCGGGTGTCGGGGTCCAGCGCGCCCGTCTCGCGCCACCGCCGGAACACGCCGATATCGAGCACGAAGCCGGGCGGCACGGGCAGGCCCAGCGCGGCCATCTCGCACAGATTGGCCCCCTTGCCGCCCAGCACCGCCGCATCCGCCGCACCGCCCTCGGCACTGCCGCAGCCGAAGCGGTGGAAGCCCGTGCTCACCCTTCGATCTTCGAGAAATCGGCCACCCGGGCGACCACGTTGCGGATGGTGGCCAGCAGGGTCAGGCGCACGGCGCGCAGGGCGGGGTCGTCGGCATTGACGATCACGTTGTCGAAAAACGCATCGATCGGCCCGCGCAGGGGCGCCATCGCACGCATCGCCCCCTCGAAATCCTCGCCCGCCAATGCGGCGTCGATCCGGGGCGAAGCCTCGGCCAGCGCGGAGGCCAGCGCGACCGTCTCCTCCTTGGTATCGCCCTCGCCCGTGGCGGCGGACAGGTCGAGCGTGCCTTTCTTCTCCTCGGCGGCGAGGATATTGGCGGCGCGGCGGTATCCGGCCAGCAGGTTCGCGCCGTCCTCGGTCGCGAGGAAGGATTGCAGCGCGCGCACCCGCTTGACCAGCAGCACCAGATCGTCCTGCCCGCCCAGCGCGAACACGGCGTCGATCAGGTCGTGCCGCACGCCATCGGCCCGCAGCACCACCTTCAGCCGGTCGGCGATGAAGCCCAGCAGGTCGACCACCGCCTCGCGGATCGATTGTTCGAATTCGGGGTCGACGGCCTGGGGCAGGTTCGATTGCGGGCTGAGGAACTGGTTGATGAGCTGTTCGAACACCGCCCGGCGCTCGTCCATCCCCCCCTCGCCGGACAGGTTCTCGATGGCATCGAACAGCGGCTTGCCCAGCGCCTTGGCATCGCGCTGGCCGATCAGATAGACGTGGCGCATGATGGCCACGCCGACGGCTTCGGACAGGTGAAAGCGCAGGTCGTTGCCCAGGATCAGGCGGATCACCCCCAGCGCGGCGCGGCGCAGGGCGAAGGGGTCCTTGGACCCGGTCGGTTTTTCCTCGATGGCCCAGAAACCGGCCAGCATGTCGATCTTGTCGGCCAGTGCGACGGCCACCGAAACCGGTTCGGTCGGCACGGTGTCGGAGGGGCCGAGGGGCTTGTAATGATCCTCGCAGGCCGCCGCGATGCGCGGGTCCAGACCCGCCGCGCCCGCATAGTACCGGCCCATCAGACCTTGCAGTTCCGGGAACTCGTAGACCATCTCGGAGGCGAGATCCGCCTTCGCCGCCCGCGCGGCATCGACCACCATCGCGGCATCGGCCCCGGTGATGTTCGCGAATTGCCGGGCCAGCGCGGCGATGCGCTCGATGCGCTCGCCCTGGGTGCCGAGCTGGTTGTGGAACGTGACGGTGGCCAATGATGCGCCCATGCCTGCGAACCCGTCGCGCCGGATCGCGCGCAGGTCGTTCTCCCAGAAGAACTTCGCATCGGCGAGGCGGGCGCGCAGCACCTTGGCATTGCCGCGCAGGATCGTCTCGCCGCCATCCGCACCCTTGATGTTCGCGACGGCCACGAAATGTGTAACCTTGCCGCCCGCATCGACGGCGGAGAAGAATTTCTGGTGCTCGCGCATGGAGGTTTGCAGCACTTCGGCGGGCAGGGAGCGGAACGACTCCTCGATCTCGCCGATGATGGGGACGGGCATTTCGGTCAGGCCCGCGTTCTCCTGGAGCAGGGCCGGGTCGTCCAGCAGCGTGACGCCGTGCTGCGCGCACAGCGCCCGCGCGCCGCTGTCGATGATCTCGGCCCGCTCGGCGGCATCCAGCGTGACGCCGCGCTCGGCCAGACCCGCGCGATAGCCGGTGAAATCCGTGACGGCGAAGGGGGTGCCGTCCACCAGCCGATGCCCGCGCGTCTCGTTGCCCGCGCGATAGCCCTCGATCTCGACGGGCACGATCTCGTCGTCCAGCAGGCACAGGATCGAACTCAGCGGGCGCACCCAGCGCAGGTCCGAACTGCCCCAGCGCATGGATTTCGGCCACGGGAAGGTGCGGATCACCTCCGGCACCAGCGCGGCGACGGCATCGGCGGTGGCGACGCCCGGCTTGCGGATCACGGCGAAATACACGTCGCCCTTCTTGTCGGCGCGCACCTCCAGTGCGTCCTTCGTCAGGCCGGTCGAGCGCAGGAAGCCCTCCAGCGCCTTCTCCGGCGCGTCGGTGCGCGGACCCTTGCGTTCCTCCTCGATATCGGGGGTGCGCGCGGGCAGGCCGGGGACGAACAGCGTCAGGCGGCGCGGGGTGGAATGGACGACCGGCTCGCCATGGCCGATGCCCGCCGCCTTCAGCCCCTTCGCCATCATATCGCGCAGGGTATCGCGCGCGGCGGGCTGCATGCGGGCGGGGATTTCTTCGGACAGGAGTTCGAGCAGGAGATCGGGCATCGGTCGGGGACTCTGGAATACGGGCCAAGAAAGGATGGCGCGGCGTATGACACGGGCGGAGGCCGGGTGCAATCGGATGGTCCTGCACCGGCACGATCCGGGGGCGGAACACCGATATGATGAGAAGATGTTAAGAACCTGCACACGCGCGATCGGATAAGCGTATACGGAAAGCCGCCCCGACCCTTTTCCAGCGTACAGGAAATCCGATGCCCGCCAGACCCCATACGACCGTGACCCCCAACACCCCCGCCTTCCTGAGCGAGGCGATGATCACGCCGACGGGCTTTCGCGAATACGATGCGCGCTGGCGCTTTCCGGAGGAGATCAACCTCGTCGGCATCCAGGATGTCGGCCTGTCCCTCGGCACGATGCTGCGTGAATGGGACAAGGCACGGATCGTGGTGGGGTGCGACTATCGCGAGTATTCGCTGGCGGTGAAGCAGGCGCTGGTGCTGGGACTGATGGACGCCGGGGTCGAGGTGGTCGATATCGGCGTGGCCCTCTCTCCGCTGGTCTATTTCTCGCAGTTCGACAGGGATATCCCCGCCTGCGCGATGGTCACCGCCAGCCACAACCCCAATGGCTGGACCGGGGTGAAGATCGGCGCGGACCGCCCGCTGACCTTCGGCACGGAGGAGATGGGGCGGCTGAAGGAGATGACCCTCGGGGGCCTCGGCCGATCCGCACCGGGGGGCAGCTATCGCCGCGAAACCGGCGCGATGGAGCGGTATCTGGACGATCTGGTCGGCGATACCCGCCTGTCCCGCCCCCTGCGTATCGTCTGCGCGACCGGCAACGGCACGGCGGGCATCGTCGCACCGCGATTGCTGGAGCGGCTGGGGGCCGAAGTGATCCCGCTGCACACGACGCCGGACTACACCTTCCCCCACTACAACCCCAACCCCGAGGCGATGGAGATGCTGCATTCCATGCGCGACAAGGTGCTGGAGACGGGGGCAGATTTCGCGCTGGGCTTCGACGGCGACGGCGACCGCTGCGGCGTGGTGGATGACGAGGGGGAGGAGATTTTCGCGGACAAGGTCGGCGTCATGCTCGCCCGGTCCTGGGCCGCCAGCCACCCCGGCGCGATCTTGGTGGCGGACGTGAAATCGACGGGTCTCTTCGTCTCGGACCCCGTATTGCAGGACGCGGGGATGACCACGGATTACTGGAAGACCGGACACAGCCACATGAAACGCCGGGTCAAGGAACTGGGCGCGCTGGCCGGGTTCGAGAAGTCGGGTCACTATTTCCTGGCCGGGGATCTGGGGCGCGGGTACGATTGCGGCATGGTCGTCGCGCGCGAGATCTGCCTGATGGTCGACCGCGCCAGCCAGTCGATGAGCGATCTGCGCAAGGCCCTGCCCCCGGTCTGGACCACGCCGACCATGTCGCCCTGGTGCTCCGATCTGGAGAAATACGACGTCATCGACCGCATCGTCGCGCATTTCGAGGATTTCGCGGCCCGGGGCGGCACCCTCGCCGGAAAGAAGATCGAGCAGGTCATCACCATCAACGGCGCGCGTATGCAGCTTGAGGGCGGGGCCTGGGCGCTGGTGCGGGCGTCGTCCAACACGCCGAATCTGGTCGTCGTGTGCGAAAGCCCCGAATCGGAGGCGGACATGCGCGCGATCTTCGCGGATGTGGACGCCTATCTCGATACGGTCGCCGAAGTCGGGGCGTACGACCAGAAGATCTAGGAAAGCGGTCTCCCTCCCGTCTTCCGGGGCGAGGAGCCGGGAGTTCATCCGGCCCGGCAGCCCTATCGCAATCGGGCCTCCCTTTCGAAGAAGTCGCTCCGGGACTTCGCCCTTTCATCCGATTGCATAGTGTCCGGCACGGCATCATCGGTAGAATTTTAGCGGAAAAGCCGTTGCCGGTATAAACGCCGTTATCCTATGCTTGGTACCGTTGCAGGACCCGGAACCGAGCGAGACTGCAATGGAACCCGCAACGCCGACAGTAAAGATGCACTTTCCCGGACTGGCGGAAAAGATGCGCCTGCCCGCCTTTCGCGACACGACTGCGGAACAGGTATTCTGGCAGCATCACGATGCACAGATGTTTCACTTGCGCCTGATCTTTCTCGTCTTCAGTCTCGTGATCTTCGCCTCCTTCTACTTTCTCGACATGCATGTGGGCGGCGAACCCGCATCCCTGATGGTCACGATCCGGTTGATTGCCGTGATGTTCATGCTGGTCGGCATCGTCAGTTTCGCCATGCCCTACGGAACGCTGCAACAGCGCGAGAACGCGATGGAGATCTGCGCCTTCTCGACGGGTATCAGCACGATCCTGCTGCTGATCATCGCCCCGCCGGAAGCCGCCGACCACTACCAGTTCGGTCTGGGCGTGATCACCGGCGTGGGGGCGCTGATCATGACGCCGCGCTTCCGCACGACCGCCCGCATCCTGGCAATCACGATGGGCGTGTATCTGGTGACGGTACCGTGGCACTCGGGAACGATGGTCGACGGCGTGATCCACACCTTCTACAACACCCTGATCGCCATCGCGGTGCTGGTCGGCTCCTTCGAGCGCGAGCGCCTCGCCCGGGTGCAGGCGGTGATGGGGGAGGCGCTGGCCCGTTCGAACGCCGAATTGCGCGTGACCCAGCAGGCGGCCATCCGGGCGCGGGACAAGGAAATCGCCGCGAACCGCGCGAAGAACCAGTTCCTCGCCAGCGTCAGCCACGAACTGCGCACGCCGATGAATGCGATACTCGGCTTCTCCGGCATGATCCGCAGCGAGATCTTCGGTGCCGAGACCAATCCGAAATATGCCGAATACATCGAGCACATCCACAGCAGCGGATTGCTGTTGCAGACCAATATCGACGACCTGCTCGACCTCGCGCGCCTCGAATCCGGCAAGATCGGGTGGGTCGACGAGACTTTCGCGCTCGACACGATCCTCGACAGCACCCTCGCCACGTGCCGCGCCACCGCCCGGGAGGCCGGGATCACGGTTTCCCTGTCCAACGATGCGCCGGGCGTCGTGGTGAATGCCGATCCGACCCGGGTAGCGCAGGCGACGATCAACCTCGTCACGAATGCCCTGAAATTCTCGGAACCCGGCCAGCAGGTCGATATCCGCATGGCGCAGGACGCGGCGGGCACCTGCCGCATCCACGTGACGGATACCGGATGCGGCATGGCGCCGGAGCATCTGGAGCGGGTGTGCATGCCCTTCGCCCAGGCCCATGCGGACAGCTATTCGAAGGGCAAGGGGGGTCTCGGCCTCGGGCTGGCCATCGTGTCGGGAATCACCGCGATGATGGAGGGGCAGTTCGAGCTGACCAGCAAGGAGGGCGTCGGCACGACCGCCACGCTCGTGATCCCGCCTCACCGGGTCGTCACCCTCCTCGACCGCGCCGCCTGACCGGCGACCCTCCCGAAAAGCACTTGTCATTCGCCCCGATCCGCGCAATCTCGGAGCCTGCACGAACCGGGGAGGACAGGGCGTGAAACAGACATCCCGCTGGGATACGCGCGGCCTGGTCGCCGATGCGCTCGTGATGGAAGGGCTGTCGGTCGAGGAAAACCGCGCCATCTTCTTCGACTGGGCTTTCGGCCTCGCCGAACCCGAGCAGGCGGCGCAGGCGTCGCGCGACCTGCTGGCCCTGCACCGGACACCGGAAAACGCGGATCACCCCATGATCTCGCTGCTGGAGGACGCCGCGAACGGGGCCGCACCCCGGCGGGGCCGCACCGGACGCCGCCGGGCCGCGCGCTGACGCGACGGGAGCACCCCGCCCCGGGCAACGCCCCGGGGGCCGAACGTCATCCGCCGGAAATCACCCCAGCCACCGCACCAGCGATTCCGCCGCCCGCTCCACCGTCTCCGTCGATCCGGCGAAGGAGAAGCGCATCGTGCCCCTGCCCCGCACCGGGTCGAAATCCAGACCCGAAACCGCCGCCACCTTCGCCTCCGCCAGCATCCGGCGCGAGAAGTCCATGCTGTCATTCGTCAGCGCGCCGACATCCGCATAGAGATAGAACGCCCCGTCCGCCGGGGCGAAATCGCGGAAACCCAGACCGGGCAGCACCTCCAGCAGGGTCGCGCGGTTGCGGCGATAGACCTCCAGATGCGCGGAGAGTTCCTCCTCCGCATCCAGTGCCGCCAGTGCGGCGACCTGGCTGACATGCGGCGGGCAGATGAAGTGATTCTGCGCCAGCCGCTCGACCGTGCGCACCATGTCGGGCGGCACGACCATCCACCCGATGCGCCAGCCGGTCATGCAATGGTATTTCGAGAAACTGTTGATGACGAAGGCATCCTGCGTCAGTTCCAGCGCCGAAACCGGCTTTTCGCCGTACCAGAGCCGGTCGTAGATCTCGTCCGAGATCATGGCCGTTCCGTGCGCCTCGCATTCCGCGATCAACGCGCTCAATGCCCCGCGCGACAGGGCCGTGCCGGTGGGATTGGCGGGGCTGGCGAACAGCAGGCCGTCGATGCGCCCGCTCGCCCGCGCCCGTGCCAGCAGGGCCGGGTCGGGCTGATACCCGGTCGCCAGCGTCGCCTCCAGCCGCACGGGTTCGATATCGACCGAGGCGAGGATATTGCGGTAGCTGGGATACCCCGGATCGGCCAGCGCCAGCCGCGCCCCCGCATCGAACAGCGTCAGGAACGCGAGCAGGAACCCCGCCGAGGACCCGGTCGTCACAACGATCCGCTCCGCCGGGACATCCAGACCGTGCACCTGCCGATACATCTGCGCCAGCCGTTCGCGCAGCGCGGGCAGGCCCAGCGCGACGGTGTAGCCGAGCGAATCGCCGCTCGCCAGCGCCGCCATCGCCGCCTCGCGCGCCAGGCGGGGCGCGGGGGTGCCGGGCTGGCCGACCTCCAGATGCGCGACGGGATCACCGGCGGCATCCGAGCGCCGCGCCGCCTCCATCACGTCCATGGCGAGGAAGGCGGCGACGTCCGAACGGCGGGAGGGCTGTCTTTTCATGTCGCCTGTCTGGCCGGTATCGCGCGCCGCCTCAACCCCCAACTCGCATCTTGCGCTCCCGGGGGGAGGCGATAGTCTCGGAGGCAAAACAATCGGGAGGATACCATGTTCACACGCCTGCTCGCGGGGGCCGCCACGGCGCTGGCCCTGACCGCCACGCCGCTGCTCGCCGCCGACACGACCATGCGGATTTCGCTGCAACTGCCGCTGAAGAGCCATCTGGGCCAGAATCTCGTATTGTTCGAGAAGGAGGTCGAGGAACGCTCGAAGGGCGCGATCGACGTCGAGATCTACGATTCGGCGCAGCTCTACAAGGACAAGGAAGTCCCCGCCGCCGTCGGCTCCGGCTCGATCGAGGCGGGGGTCGCGTCGCTGACCCGCTATGTCGGTGATGTCCCGGCGGTGGACGTGTTCTACATGCCCTTCCTGCTGAACACCGAGGAGAAGGTGCGCGGCGCGGTGGCCAGGGGGTCGGCGGTGCGCGGACCCATCGACGAGGCGATTCTCGATACCGGCGCGACCGTGCTGTGGTGGCAGGCCTATGGCGGCGCGGTACTGCTGTCGAAGGGCGGGCCGATCCGGACGCCCGACGACATGAAGGGCAGGAAGGCCCGGGTCTTCGGCAAGACCCTGGGCGATTTCGTCACCGAAACGGGCGGCGCGCCCACGCTGATCTCCGGCTCGGAACAGTACCTCGCCTACCAGCGCGGCACCGTCGATATCGGCATGACCGGCGTGTCCGGCGTCAAATCCCGCAAGCTGTGGGAGGTGATGGACACGATCACCGTCACGAATCACGCGGATATCGAGTTCATCGTGGTGGTCAATACCGACTGGTGGAACGACCTGCCGGAGGCGCATCGCGACATCATCTCCGCATCGGCGGAAGTCGCGGAGAAGGACGTGCGCGACCGCGTGGCGCAGATCGAGAAGGACGCCTATGCCGCCGCCGAGGAGAACGGCATGACCGTCTACACCCCCACCGACGAGGAGATCGAGGCGTGGAAGAAGGCGGCGGCCCCGGTCTACGACACCTATCGCGAAAGGACCGGCGAGCTGGGCGCGACGATCCTGAAGGCGGCGGAATCGCTGTAGCGCCCGGCGGGGGACGCTCCGGACGACAGGGGGCGTTCCCCGCTCACGAGGAGTTGCATGGACATTCACACTCCTGCCCTTTTTCGGCGACAAATCGAAAGTGTGAACGGTATCAGTTCACTATATCCATCCCTTACGAGGAAAAGATCATGCGTTCTCTTTGCCTGGCCGCCCTGGTCGCTTTCGGCACCGCGACGACGACCCCCCTTCCCGCCTTCGCGCAGGAGGGTGTGAGCGATTTCGACTGGGATTGCCTGTCCAACCCCATCAAGACCTCCGCGATGCTTCAGGGCTGTTCCCTGATGCTCGTCGAGATCGCCGACCTCGAAAACGCGGCCCCGGAGGTCGTGAACGAGCGTATCCGCAAGACCGCCGACAATGCCGAGGCCGGGGGCGGATCGAAGATCAGGCAGAATGCCTGCACCAAGATGCCGCTCGCGTCCTATCGGGGCGGGAACGGGGCATCGGGACAGTTGTATTCGGCCCTATGCAGCTCGTTCTGATCCTCGATATCCGCCTGTCGGGGGCGCGGGGATGAGCGGGTTGAACCGCCTGACCCTCGCCCTCGCCTGGATCGCCGCGCTGCTGTTCGTGGCGTCGGGGGTGATGCTGACCTACGAGGTGCTGGCGCGCTACTTCTTCATCCGCCCGACCATCTGGGCGGCGGAACTCAGCCAGCTCTGCATGATCTGGGGGTGCCTGATCGGGATGCCGTGGCTGCTGTCGGCGCGGCGGCATATCGCGGTGGATGCGGTGATCCGGCTGCTGCCCCGGGGCGTGCAGCGGGGGGCGGAGGCCTTCGCGATGATCGCCGTGGCCGTCTTCTCGGCACTGGTGGCGTGGAAGGGCTGGGATATCTTCCACGATTCGTTCGAGCGGGGGCGCACCACCGGGTCGATGCTGGATCTGCCGAGCTGGGTCGCCGAACTGGCCGTGCCGGTGGGCTTTGCACTGTTGTTCGTGCAGGCGCTGGTCGAGACGGGGCGGGCGTGGCGCGGGGCGCTGCCGGATGCGGGACGGGGACACGAATGACCGTCGTCCTGATCCTCGCCTCGCTGTTCACGCTGCTGCTGGCCCGGGTGCCGGTGGCCTTCGCGTTGGGCGGCATGGGCCTCGGGCTGCTGATCCTGGGCGGATTCTCGCCCCTGATGGCCCCGCAGGCGATCCTCTCGACGCTGGACGGGTTCATCCTGCTGGCGGTGCCGCTGTTCCTGCTGATGGCCAACGTGCTGCTGAAGGGGGGCGTGGGCGCGGATCTGTTCGCCGCCGTGAATGCGTGGGTCGGGCACTGGCCCGGGGGGCTGGCGGTCGCGACGATCATCTCCTGCGCGATCTTCGCCGCTATCTCGGGCAGTTCGGTCGCCACCGCCGCGACCATCGGCACCGTGGCCATCCCCGAAATGATCGACCGGGGCTACGACAAGCGGTTCGTCTACGGTCTGCTGGCGGCGGGGGGGACGCTGGGCATCCTGATCCCGCCCTCGATCCCGATGATCGTCTACGGCTTCATCACCGAGGAATCGGTCGGGGCGCTGTTCCTGGCCGGAATCGGGCCGGGTCTGGCGCTCGTGATGCTGTTCATCGTGTTCTCGATGATCCATGCCCGCGTGACCGGCGTGGCGGGCGATACGCAGGCGGCGACCTGGGACATCCGCCGCACCGCCAGCATCCGCGCCCTGCCCTCCGTCGCGCTGGCGCTGCTGATCATCGGCGGCATCTATTCGGGCGCGTTCACCCCGACCGAGGCCGCCGCCATCGGCTTTGCCGCCGCGCTGATCGTGACGGGCATCGTGCTGCGCAGCCTGACCTGGACGGGGCTGAAAGAAGCGATCTTCGATTCGATGATCACCACCGTCGCCATCCTGCTGATCGTCGCGGGGGCCAAGGTGTTCGGCAAGGCGATCACGCTCTACCGCATCCCGCAGGACATCTCGACCCTGATTACCGAGACGATCCACACGCCGCTCGGCTTCATCCTCGTCGTCAGCGCCGTCCTGCTGCTGATGGGGCTGGTGTTCGAGGCGCTGAGCATGGTGCTGATCATGACACCCGTATTGTTGCCCTCGGCCATGGCGCTGGGCTTCGACCCGATCTGGTTCGGCATCTACATGGTCATCATGGTCGAATGCGCCCTGATAACACCGCCCGTGGGGCTGAATCTCTACGTGATACAAGCCGTGGCACGCGCGCCGATGGGGCAGGTGGCGCGGGGGGTCATTCCGTTTCTGGGGCTGATGTTCGGGACCGTCGCGCTGTTGTACGTGTGGCCCGACCTCGCCCTCTACATCCCCTTCAAACTGTGAGCGATCCGATGAGCCAGCCCGACACACTGCGCGCCCTGCTGGCGCAGGACCGCCTGCACGTGATGCCCTGCTGCTTCGACGCGCTGTCGGCCAAGATGATCGAGCAGGCGGGGTTCGGGCTGACCTTCATGTCCGGCTTCGCCACCTCTGCCGCGCGCATCGGGGAGCCGGATCTGGGGCTGATGGCCTATTCCGAGGTGGTCGACAGCGCGCGCAATATCTGCGATGCGACGACGATTCCGCTGATCGGCGACGGGGATACCGGCTACGGCAACGCGATGAACGTGCGCCGCACCGTGCGCGGCTTTGCCCGGGCCGGATGCGCCGCCGTGATGATCGAGGATCAGCTCGCCCCAAAGCGGTGCGGCCACACGCCGGGCAAGGACGTCGTGGGCCGGGACGAAGCCTTCGACCGGATCAAGGCCGCCGTCGATGCCCGGGCCGACGACGATATCCTGATCCTCGCCCGCACCGATGCCCGCCATACGCTGGGGTTGGGCGAGGCGATCGAGCGGGCCGCGCACTTCCGCGAACTCGGGGCCGATATCCTGTTCGTCGAGGCCCCGAAGACGGTGGAGGAGATGCGGCAGGTCTGCGCCGACCTGCCCGGACCCAAGATGGCGAACATCGTCGAGGGGGGCGAGACGCCGGATCTCTCCCACGCCGAATTGCAGGATATCGGCTACGCCATCGCCGCGTATCCCCTGACGATCATGGCCGCCGCGATGCAGGCGATGGCGGGGGCGCTGGACGCGCTGGCGCAGGACACCCCGCGCGGCCCGATGCTGATGGATTTCGCGGAATTGCGCCGGCGCATCGGCTTCGACGACTATTACGCCGCGTCCTCGGCCTATCGTTCCTCCGCACGCTGAAGCACCGGAGGGCATGTTCACATCTTCGCCATCCTCTTCGGGTTTAGGATGGCGCACCGTCCCGCGACAGGAGTTCCGCCATGCGATCCCTCGCCTTTCTGAAGAGCGCCACCCTCGCGCTCGTCCTGTCCGGCATGGCCGCCGACGCCTGTGCGCGCAGCATCTCGACCATTCGCGATGCGGAGATCGAGGCGACGCTGGAGCGGATCAGCGCACCGGTCTTTCGGGCGGCGGGCCTGCCGGTCGGCAGCGTGGAAATCTTCATCGTCAACGACAAGTCGCTGAATGCCTTCGTCGTCGGGCGCAATATGGCGTTCCATACCGGCCTGCTGATCGCCATGGACGATCCGGGCGAGCTGCTCGGCGTCATCGCGCACGAGACGGGGCATATCGCCGGGGGCCACGGGGTCCAGATCGGCGGGGCGGCGAGCATATCGCAGGGGACCGCGCTGCTCTCGACCATCCTCGGCATCGCGGCCATCGCCGCCGGGGCCGGACAGGCGGGTGCCGCCGTCCTCGCCGGGGGGCAGACGCTGGCCCAGCGCGGGTTCCTCAGCTATACGCGCGGGCAGGAAAGCGCGGCGGACCAGGCCGCCGTCACCTATCTGGAGCGCGCGGATATCGACCCCACCGGCATGGTCGAGACGCTGCGCCGCCTGCAGGCGCAGGAACTGGTCTCCATCGGACGCCGCGACCCCTACACCCTGTCCCACCCCCTGTCTAGCGAGCGCATCCGCAGCCTGACCCGGCGCGTGAGCCGGTCACCCACGCTGGGCCGCGAAGTCGATGCGCAGACGCGCTACTGGTACGACCGCATGCGCGCCAAGCTGCGCGGGTTCCTGCACGCGCCTGCCCGCACCCTGCGCGACGTGCCCGATGACGGGTCGGAGATCGCGCTACTGGCCCGCGCCGTCGCCTATCACCGCACCCCCGATCCGCAGGCGGCCCTGCGCACGGTGGACCGCCTGATCGCCACGCGCCCGGGCGATGCCTACTACCACGAGTTGAAGGGCCAGATCCTGTTCGAGGGCGGGGCCGCGCAGCAGGCGATCCCCGCCTATCGCCGCGCCGCCGCCCTCGCCCCGGACGAGCCGCTGATCCTCGGCTCGCTGGGCCACGCGCTGCTGGCCCTCGACCAACCCGCCGCAACCGGGGAGGCGCGTGCCGTGCTGACCGAAGCCGTGCGCCGCGACCGCTACAACGCCAGTGCCTGGCGCTGGCTGGCCCAGGCGGAGCGGCGGTCGGGCAACACGACCGCCGCCTCCCTCGCCGCCGCCGAGCACCAGATCATGGCGGGGGACGAGAAGGTCGCCGCGCGCCACGCGAAGCAGGTGCAGGCCGCCTCCCCCACCGGATCGCCCGCCTGGTTGCGCGCGGGGGATATCCTGGCCGAGATCGACCGGCGGGAAGATCCGGACCGGTAAACTCTGCGAGACGGCAATGGTTTTTTAGTCGCCACGGTCGTACCTGACATTGTAAGACAGCCGAAAATCGTAGCAAGGGTGCCAAGATGTACGGAAAAATCGGAATGGCCCTCGGGGCCGTCGCCCTCGCGGTCAGCGGGTTCACCGCGCTCAGTTCGTCGGGCAAGCGGATCAATGTCGAGCCTGCCGTCGTGCACGGGGCCTTCACCGACTATCTGGTGCGCAATCCCGATACGGTCGGCAACGCGGTCACGGATTACATGACCGCCAATCCCGGCGCCGCCTCCGCCCCCTCGGGCGATGCGATCCGCAGCTATCTGCTGGCCAATCCCGGCGTGATCGTCGAGGCGATCAACGTCTACGAAGCGCAGCAGAAACTCGCCGCCGCCGCCGCCGACGGCGACCTGGTGCGGGACAATGCGGAGGAGCTGTTCAACGACGGCTTCTCGATGATCCGGGGCAATCCCGACGGCGACCTGACGGTGGTGGAGTTCTCGGACTACAATTGCGGCTTCTGCAAGCGCGCGCATACCGAGGTCGAGAAATTCGTGGAGGCGGACGGCAATATCCGGCTGGTCATCAAGGAACTGCCGATCCTGGGCGAAGGCTCCATCCTCGCCGCCCGCGCCGCCCTCGCCTCGCGCGCCCAGAAGGACGGGGAGTTGTACCCCGCCTTCCACGATGCGCTGATGACCCATCGCGGGTCGCATACCGAGGCGAGCGTGATGTCGATCGCCACCGATGCCGGGCTGGACCTGACCGCCCTGCGTGCCGATATGGAAGGCGAGACGGTGCGCGACCAGATCAACCGCACCTACGGCCTCGCCCGCACGCTGAAGATCAACGGCACCCCCGCCTTCGTCATCGGCGACGAGGTCGTCCGAGGCTTCATCCCCGCCGAACGCCTCTCCGAATTCGCCGCTGCCGAGCGCGAAGAGGGCTGATCCCCTTGCGATTGAAGACATGAGAAAGGCCCCGCCATCACCGGCGGGGCTTTTTTTATGGAAGCAGGGACGGATGCGACAGGATCAGGTGCTTACCGAAACTTCGGCACTTCTCCTGCCCCGGACTCGATCCGGGGCCTGTTGCAACCGAGTGCCGATACTCGTAAAGGCCCCGGATCAAGTCCGGGGCAGGGAAACCAAGGCCGGAAATCAATGCCGGAAGTGGCGCATCCCGGTGAAGACCATGGCCAACCCGGCCTCGTCGGCGGCGGCGATGACGGTGTCGTCCCGCATCGATCCGCCCGGCTGGATCACCGCCGTCGCCCCCGCCTCCGCCGCCGTCAGCAGGCCGTCGGCGAACGGAAAGAACGCATCCGAGGCCATGACGGCCCCCCGCGCGGGCGATTCGGCCAGTCCTTCGGCCTCCGCGATGTCCCCGGCCTTGCGCGCGGCGATACGGGTGGAATCGACCCGGCTCATCTGGCCCGCGCCGATGCCGACCGTCGCGCCGTCCCTGGCATAGACGATGGCGTTGGACTTCACGTGCTTGGCCACGCGCCAGGCGAAGATCAGGTCCGACAGTTCCGCGTCGGTCGGTCGGCGCTTCGTGACGCAGCGCAGATCCGCCGCCTCGACCCGCCCCGCATCCCGGTCCTGCACCAGCAGCCCCCCGGCCACGGGCCGCAGCACCCGCCCCGCCGCCATCGAATCGGCCAGCCCGCCCGTCAGCATCAGACGCAGGTTCTTCTTCTCCGCAAAGATCGCGCGGGCATCGGCATCGGCACCGGGGGCGATGACGACTTCGGTGAAGATCTTCACGATCTCCGCCGCCGTCTCGCCGTCCAGCGGCACGTTCAGCGCCACGATCCCGCCGAAGGCCGAGGTCGTGTCGGTGCGGTAGGCGTGGCGATAGGCGTCCACCAGCGACCCGCGCGTCGCCACGCCGCAGGGATTGGCATGCTTGATGATCGCGCAGGTTACATCCGTTTCCGGAACGAATTCCGATACCAGTTCGAATGCCGCATCCGCATCGTTGATATTGTTGTAGCTCAGCGCCTTGCCCTGGATCAGTTCCGCCGTCGCCACCCCGGGGCGCGCGTTACCATCGGTGTAGAACGCCGCCGCCTGGTGCGGATTCTCGCCGTAGCGCAGGGATTGTTGCAGCGTCCCCGCCCGGGCCACCCGGCGCGGGGTGTCGTCGCCGACCTGCTGCGCGTACCATGTGGCAATCGCCGCGTCGTAGGCCGCCGTGCGCGCATAGGCCCGCGCCGCCAGCGCCCGGCGTCCGGCGGCGTCGAAGCCCCCCGCCGCCACCGCCGCCAGCACATCGGCGTAATCCTCCGTATCGACCACGACGGCGGTATGCTGCCAGTTCTTGGCCCCCGCGCGGATCATGGCCGGGCCGCCAATGTCGATATTCTCGACGCAGGAGGCGAAATCCCCGCCCCCCGCCACCGTCGCCTCGAACGGATAGAGCGTGACGACCAGCAGGTCGATGCCGAGGATGCCGTGGGCGTCCATCGCCTCCGCATGGCTCGGCACGTCGCGCAGGGCCAGCAACCCCCCATGCACCGCCGGGTGCAGCGTCTTCACGCGCCCGTCCATCATCTCGGGATAGCCGGTCAGGTCGGCCACGTCCCGCACGGGCAGGCCCGCATCGGCGATGGCGCGGGCGGTGCCGCCGGTCGAGACCAGCTCGACCCCCCGGTCGTGCAGGGCACGGGCGAAATCGATCAGGCCCGTCTTGTCGGATACGGATAGAAGCGCTCGGCGCACCGGTTCAGTCGTCATTCTTCCTCCGCCGGGGCGATCGCGCGCCCGTTCAGTTTCTTCAGCGCCCAGCGCACCTGTCCTTCGGTATCGCGCAGGGCGCTCTCGATCACGATCTGCTTGGTGGGCAGGGGGGCGACGGGACCGGGGATGTAGACGCTGTCCTCGATCGCCAGCTTGCCGCCCGACTGCATCATCTGCCACGTCTCGCCATCGGCCAGCGTGATGATCGCCTTGCCCTCCTCGACCGAGACGGCGACATCGGGATGCAGGTGGAAGCGGATCGCGAAATGCGGGCCGTCGGGGCTTTTGCGCTTGGCGCGCGAGCGTTCCAGCACCCGCGCCCCGCCCTTGGCCAGCGTCAGCGTATCCTCGCCGCGCAGGTCGCCGCCATCGGCATCCAGAAACAACCGCCGGTAGTGGATCAGCCCGTGCCGCGCGGCATAGCCGTCATGGGCCGCGAGGGTCCAGATGCCGCTTTCGTCCCGCTGGCTCTGGCTGTCCACGATCCGCGCGACCCGGCCCAGACGCCGGAACCGGGTGTTGACGCGGTCCTGGAACTCGCAGGGCGAGCGTTCGGCCACCGTCAGCGTCGAATGCGCGGCGGAGGCCCGGCACGGTCCCTCCCAATCCGCGCCCAGATGCACGCCGGAGCCGCAATTCACGATGATCCGCTGCGCCCCCGACGCAAAGGACAGCGCCAGCGGGGCCGCGTGGGACGACCGGGCATAGGTGCCTTCCGCCGGAGACCCGGCATCCAGCACCGCCGCGATGCCCCCGGCGGACAGGCGCAGATAGCCGGTATCGGGGGCGCTTTCGGGGGCGGGGCGGGTGTCGCCGGATTCCACGAGGATCAGGTCGACCAGCGCCGCCGCCTCCTCGCGCCCGCCATGGAACATCGCCAGCGACCCGCCGCCCAGGCGCAGCATGCGCAGCATCGGCGCGGCGCGCTCGATCAGGGGGGCCAGCGCCCCCGCCATCGCGCCCTCGCCCGCCGCCTTCAGATCCTCGCGCACCTGCACCAGCATGCGCAGGATGTCGAGCAGGTCCGACGGGTTGCGGCTGTGCGGCCCGCCATCCCCGGCCAGACAGGCCCGCGCCGCCGCCAGGACGCCGTCCATCCCGGGCTTGAGCAATCCGCCCTCGCCCTCGACGCACAACCCGACATAGGCGACCCCGAGCGCCGCGCGCAGGCGGTCGCGGGGGATCGCCTCGCTCACCGCCGTCCTGCGCAGATACCGCCCCTGCGCCGCGAGGGAGCGGAACAGGTCGGTGCGATAGACCATCTCGGCGTTCTCGGTCAGCAGGTTCGCGCTCATGCACCACGCCACGATGCGATCCCCCACGACCGGGGGACGCCAGGGCAGACCGCCCGCCCGGCCGTGGCGATGCAGCCAGCCGTCGGTCATCTTGCGCGCGGCCTGCCGGGCCGTCTCGCCATCGGCGGCGCGGAAATGTTCCAGCCAGCCGAAGCCGTGGGCGGCCTCCTCCCATGCTGCGGACGGCGCATCGGCCCGCCACGGGTCCCCGCGCTCGACCCGCGCCGATGTCCCCGCGAGGGCGAACTGCCCGCGCAGCAGGGCCGCCGCCGCCTCCGGCGAGCCGAGGATCAGGCTCTCGGGCTTGAACGAGAAGCTGTCCGGCACGCGCCCGCGCGCCGTCATCCGCCTCGTGATTCCGGCCTTCCAGCCGTCCCTGACACGCGAGACCGCGCGGCGCGACAGGCCGCCCGCGTGTCTGGGATCATCCTTCGGATCATCCTTCGGATTTCCCTGCGGCATCGTTGGCCGCCTCTCTGCTCTGTTTGCCCTGCGCGGAAATTAAGAGGTTCGGAACGACTTGTCACGCATCCATGCGCAACGGGGTCGCATCGGCCCGAATTCGGGCAAGACCGGCATCCTTCCCGACGATCGCCGTCCGTCCTGCCCGGTGCGGGCGGGAGTGCCGTCGCGGGTCACGTTTATATGACCACTCCGACCCATTCCGGACGTATTTTCCGCGAAAGATGATTCCCATGAAGAAAATGATCTCCGCCGCACTCTGCGCCATCGCCCTCGGGTCCCCCGCATTCGCCGCCTGCGTGCCGGTCTCGTCCGGGTTGCCGGGATGGCAGACGCTCGATTTCGACGATCTGGCCCCGAATACCTGGGCCGAGGATGGCGGGGCGCTGGTCGCGTCGTCCCGGGCCAGCGCGTCGATGCTGTACGCGAGCGTGCCCGCGACCACCGCGCCGGTGCTGACATGGCGCTGGCGCGTCGACACCCCCGTTCCCCCCACCGACCTGGCGCGCAAGGGCGGTGACGACCGGTCGCTCTCGCTGACCGTCGGTTTCGCCTACGATCCCGCCCGGGCGACCCTGGGCGAGCGGATGAAGCGGATCGTGGTCGAGAACGTCGCCGGGGCCGATGCGCCGGGGCGGATCATCGATTTCGTCTGGGGTGGCACGCAGGCCGTCGGCACCCGTATCCAAAGCCCCTATTCCGGCAGTTCGGGCCAGATCGTCATCCGCCGCAGCGCTACCGACGCCCCCGGCACATGGCAGAGCGAGCGCGTCGATCTCGGGGCGCTCTACCGCGATATCTGGGGCAGCGCCCCGCCCCCCGTCACCCGGGTCGCCGTGTTCATCGACACGGACGATACCGGCGGTACGGGACAGGCGCGGATCGCGGATATCTGCTTTTCTCAGGGGTGAGAATCCCGCCGGAATGCAGGATACACCGGCGATCCGGTCATTAACCTTTTGTTAATGTTAAAAAAACCTTCAACCTCGTGGAACCAGGGGCGTCCCGGGCGGTTATCCGTGCAGTGAAGAACATGAACCGACCAGAAGGAACGGATGCATGAGCCTCCCCACCGCCTCCGCCAGCATCAGCGACAGACACACCGTCAGCCCCTATCTGACGCGCCCCCTGCGCACCCACGCGCAGGCCAAGGCCGAGATCGCGGAAAAGAAGGCGCGGATCGAGGCGGCGACGCCTTTCGTGCCCTGGATATGCAGCAATAACGGCATCCGGTTCGAACAGTCGCGGATCGCCGCCTAGAGCGGGATGACGGACACGCGCTCTCCTGCCGTGCGGGGGGGGTCGTCGACCGGGCGTACCATCAGCGCATTGGCCCGGGACAGCAGCGCGAGGCGCGAACTGTCCTGGCTGTCGAACGGCTGCACCGTCAACGCCCCGTCCCGGGTGGTGCAGCGCGCGCGCATGTAATGCTCCCTCGGGCCGTTCTGCGGGATATCCGCCTCCAGCACCGCCTCCTGCTGAACGGGCGGCGTTCCGGGCATGCCGGACAGCACCGCGAGCGCGGGGGCGAGAAAGACCCGCCCGCACACCATGGCCGATACCGGATTGCCCGGCAGCCCCAGCATCGGCGTGCCGTTCAACCGCCCCGCCATCAGCGGCTTGCCGGGCCGCATCGCCACCTTGTACAGATCGAGTTCCAGGCCGTGACCGGTCAGCGCGGGGCGGATCAGGTCGTGGTCCCCGACCGATGCCCCGCCCAGCGTGACGAACAGATCCGCCTGCGCCCCCTCCAGCGCCAGTTGCCGCAGGGCATCCGCCTCGTCCGGGGCGATGGGCAGGATTTCGGCGACGCCCCCCAGCGTCTCGACCAGTGCGGCGAGGCCGAAATTGTTGGACGACACGATCCCCCCCGCCCCCGGCCTGTCCCCCGGCAGGGCCAGCTCGTCCCCCGTGGCCAGCAGCGTGACGCGCGGCTTGCGATGCACGCTCACGAAGGCATGACCGGCGGCGGCGAGCAGGGCGATGTTCTCCGGCGACAGGCACGTTCCTGGCTCCAGCAGCGTATCGCCCTCGGCGAAGTCCAGCCCCGCACGGCGCAGATAGGGGGCGGGGTCGAGATCGCCGCCCAGCGTGATGCGCGCGCCCTCCCGCGTCACGTCCTCCTGAATGATGATCCGGTCCAGACCCGGCGGCACCGGCGCACCGGTGAAGATGCGGATCGTCTCGCCCGGCGCGACCGGCCCGGCGAAGGGATGCCCCGCCGCCGCCTCGCCCACGACCTCGAA
>Ga0115031_1000924_pt1 | contig 21501 bp, 19 predicted proteins | sample Maine_Asex4_meta_FD_87301 | JGI IMG/M metagenome (GOLD analysis project Ga0115031, IMG submission 87301) | Marine algal microbial communities from Maine, USA - Maine_Asex4_metaG | ecosystem: Host-associated > Algae > Red algae > Unclassified | place: Maine, USA | collected 2015-01-05
CGGTGGGTGTGTTCTGCGGCGGGCCCATGGTCAGTGCCGCTCCTGATCCGGTCGATGTCCCGATCGTCGACACCGGACTGATCGACGTGCCGGTCGGGTGCCCCGTGCCGCCGGCTGCCGACGTGGCCTTCATCGGCACCGCCGTTGCAAAGGACTTCGAGAAGGTGCGCTACGAAATCGTGCAACTTCGTGCCGGGTCCGTGACTGGCTACTCGATCGACGGACTCGTCGACGTGCTGTACCTGGACGACGCCAAGTTCGTCGATCTCGACCGGGACTACCTCGTCGGTGCCCGTTTCGATCCCGACTTTGGTTCGCTGTTCTCCACGGTGCGTCCGTCCGAGCCACTGTTCGGTGGCAACGACGTCATCGGGTTGAACGACACCGATGTGGAGTGCCCGACCATCGATGACCCCGTCCGCACGGTGCTCCCCGACGGTACGAGCGTCGACTCCGGCGTCATCACCCCGCTGCTCGAAGACAAGACGACACTGCTCGCCACCATCGGTGTACCGACGGCTGTCGTGTTCGCCGCAATGCTCGGGCTCGTGCTGTTGCGTCGGGCATGGCACTACTTCATGAAGGGCATCTTCGAGCTCGGTCGAGCAGCGGTCACGCCGACGCCTGATCACAGATCGATTCGTGTCCGTGAGCACCGCGAGGGTGAACAGACCTCCTAGCTGAGTCGACGAGACCACCTCGTCCCGAGGGAGAATGGCGTTGATTCACCGACCGCAGACGAACTCTGTGACAACGGGTGTGTACGTTCGGTCGTGTGATCGAAGAGGCGGAGATCAGTGGGTACGGGCGGCCGGCTTCTGAAGCTTTGGCGACAGCTGTGGCGAGGGCCAAGCAGGCGGGGCCGCTGGCGGCGGTGACGGTGGTGGTGCCCAGCAACTTCGTGGGTCTGTCGGCTCGTCGTCTGCTCGGCTCGGGGGCGCTCGGCGTCGGCGCGACCTCTGGCATCGCGAACGTCTCGTTCGTGACGCCGTTCCGGCTGGCCGAACTCGTGGCGGCTGACCTGCTGCTCGACAAAGCGCCGATCACGAACCCGGTGCTCGGCGCAGCGGTTCGCCAAGTGTTGGCCGAGGATCCCGGTTTCTACGCTCCGGTCGCCGACCACGAGGCGACCGAGGCGGCACTCGCGAGCCTGTTCGCCGAGATGTCGAACGTCGACGAAGCCGGTCTCGAGTCGATCGAGGACGAAGGGTCACGTGCGGCGCTGCTCGCCGTGAGCTTCTATCGCCGGATCGCGGCGCGCCTGGGCTCGTTCCACACGGAGCACGACCTCGCAATGGCGGCTGCCGGCCGCGCCGACCTGGACAGTCGGCTGCAACCGTACGGTCACATCATCTGGTACCTGCCGGCGCCCGTCACGCCAGCGATCGGCCAGTTCATCGGTCAGGCGTTGCATCGTGCCGTGTCGTCCTCGGTGATCGTCGGACTGACCGGCGTCGAGTCGGCCGACAAACCCGTGTGGCGGGCACTGGAAGCAGCAGCGGTCAGCCATGTGCCGATCCGGTTCGACAGGGTGCCGGTCGGTGACGAGATCATCACCGTCACCGATGCCCCGGAAGAGGTACGTGAGGTCTGTCAACGGATCCTTGGTCTCGTTGCGGACGGGGTGCGCCTCGACCGGATCGGTGTGTTCTTCCCGACTCCGGATCCGTATGTCCGGATCATCGAGCAGCAGTTCGCTGCCGCCGAGATCGCGGTCAACGGCCCGGACCCGCGCCGACTTGCCGACTCGGTCGCAGGGCGGACACTGCTCGGGGCGCTCGGTCTGTCCGCGGTACGGTGGCGGCGCGACAAGGTGATCGCGGTTGTCAGCGGCGGCCCACTTCGGTTCGACGATGGCAACGTCCGCCCAGCGGTCTGGGACGCCCTGTCGCGCGACGCCGGCGTGGTGATGGGTCTCGCCGACTGGCGCAACAAGATCGAGTTCGCCGCCAAGCGGACCCAGGCGCACATCGACGAGGCGCTCGACGACGAGCCCACCGATTCAGGTGCCTATCGGCTCCAGAGACTGCGCGATCGACTCGTCGACGGCCAGAACCTCATCGGGTTCGTCGAACAGCTCCACCGACAAGTGCAGGCTGTCGAGAAGGCGATTGGGTGGCCGGACAAATGCGCGGCAGCAACGGCGCTCCTGCACGCCCTCCTCGGGACGGAGCACCAGCATTCGCGGTGGCCGGAACACGACCAGGAGGCGTTCGGACGCGTCGAAGATGCGCTCATCAGGCTTTCATCGCTCGAGCAGATCGAACCGTCACCGACTCATGCAGTGTTCCAGCGCGCGCTCCGCACCGAACTCGACGTGGCGCGCCGCCGGCACGGCCACTTCGGTCATGGTTTGGTGTACGGCCCGATCGGTACGGCTGTCGGCCACGATCTCGATGCCGTCTTCGTGCTCGGCGCGACCGAGGGGTTGCTGCCGGTCCCACGACGCGATGATGCGATTCTGCCCGAAGTGGTTCGCGTGAACTCGCTCGATCAGCTCGAATCGAGGGGCGCCCGGCTGGATCACCAGCATCGAGCTTTCCTGGCGGTGCTCGCGGCAGCTCCCGCTGGCCGCCGCACCATCACCTTTCCTCGCGGTGACCTGCGTTCGAGCCGCACGACGCTGCCGTCGCGCTGGTTGCTCGACACCGCGAGCCACCTCGCTGGAGCGAAGGTCCACGCCACCGATTTCTCCGACCTGGGGTCCGACGTGGTCACACACATCGATTCTTTTGCCGCAGCGGTGCGTACGTCCGTCCCGGCAGCCACCGTCGACCAGCGCGACCTTGCCTCGCTCGGCGCCGTAGCCGACGCTGGCGGCGGCGTCGTCGACCACGAGCTCGCAAGCCTGGTCGGGAAGGGTTTCGCTGCTCAGCTGGCTCGTGGGAGCAGCGACTTCACCGAGTTCGACGGGAACCTCGAGTCCCAGGTCGGTGGCGGCCGCTTTCCGTTGCCGGCGATCGGCGACCGTGCGCTCTCACCGTCGCGCCTCGAGTCCTGGGCTGGCTGCGGCTTCAAGTACTTCCTCAGCTACGTGCTCGAGGTCGCTGATCGCGACGACCCGGAGCGCACCGACGAGCTGTCGGCACTCGACCGTGGGTCCCTGATCCATCGCACGCTGGAGCGCTTTGTCGGTGAAGCCATCGAGGCGACTCCGCCGGGACCCGACGAGCCGTGGTCGGCCAGCGCTCGAACGCGCCTGCGCGAGATTGCCGACGAGGAGTGCGTGGCCTACGAGCAGTCGGGTCGAACTGGCCGCCGCGTGAACTGGTGGGTGCAGCGCGACGACCTGTACGACCTGCTCGATGCATTCCTCGCCGCCGACGATGAGTTCCGCAAGAGTCACCGCGCCACGCCGCACCGAGTCGAGCTCGATCTCGGGGTGAAGTCCGGTCAGGTCGTCCCGGTCACCCTGCCGAACGGTCAGGCGATCAGCCTGAGGGGAATGGTCGATCGGGTCGACATCACCGAGGACGGCCGCGTGCTGGTCAATGACTACAAGTCGGGCAAGGCACAGAAGTACGACAAGCTCGACGACGACCCGTTCCTGGCGGGGGGCACACTCCAGCTCGGGATGTACGCCGAGGGTGCAATCCAGGAGACCGGGAGGCAGTCCGCGGTTGCCCGGTACTGGCGGGTTGAGCGGTTCGGAGACGACCAGTGGGTCGGCTACTCGTGGACTGCTGACCTGCGCACTCGCTTCCACGAGGTGTTGACAGCGATCACCAGCGGGATCGGCCAGGGCGTGTTCGCAGCGCAGCCGGGGGAGTGGAACACGTGGCAACAGACCAACGAGAACTGTGGCTACTGCGACTTCGACAGTGTCTGCGTCCGTGATCGTGGCGACCACGAACTGGCCAAGGCCGACGCTCCCGCCCTGGCCGTCAGAGTCGGCCTCAGCCCATCGCCGCCCCGAGCGGACACCGAGGTCGAATCGACATCCGACTCGGTGCCGGCATCGGACGGGGAACGCTGATGGAAGCGACCTTGAGCGACCAACGCGCTCGCGACCTGATCAGCCGGGTGGGGCTGGACCAGACCCTGTTCGTCGAAGCCGGGGCCGGCACCGGCAAGACCTCACAGCTCGTGTCGCGCATCGTCAACACAGTGCTGCGGGGCGACGTACGTCTGTCCGAGGTCGCGGCCATCACGTTCACCGAGGCGGCCGCCAGCGAGCTGCAGTCGCGCATCCGCGTCGAGTTCGAGAAGCACACTTTGACGGACGATCCGAAGCACGCCGCCCTCGCCGAACAGGCGATTGCCGATGCGGACCTCGCCGCGATTTCCACGGTGCACGGATTTGCCAGCCGGATCCTGTCCGAGTTCTCGGTGTTGGCCGGCCTGCCACCGCGCGTCAGCGTGCTCGACGAAGTTGCGTCCCAGCTCGAACACGAGCGCCGATGGGATCGTTTCGTCGACGTCTTGAACAACGAGACCCAGTTCGAGGAGCTGATGTATCGGGCGGCACTGATCGAGGTGCCGCTGTCACCGCGCTACAAGGGCCAGGCGTCGTTCAAGGACGTCGCATTGAACTTCGCCCAGAACTGGGACCGCCTCGCCGACCTGGACGGCAGGGCGGCGATCGGCGAGCTCCCGCCGATCGACTTCGGACCTTTCGACCGAGCGGTGGTTGCGCTGGCAGGAACGGTCGAGGAGTGCACCGATCCGTCCGACATTCTGTCTGTGCACCTGAAGCAGAAGCTGCCGGAGATGCAGCGGGCAGTGGCGATTGTCGACCCGCATCGCAAGGTCCGTCACATGCAGAAGCTGCTCAAGGAGTCCAAGCGGCGAGGCCGTCCCAAAGTCTGGACCGGCGGTCGGGGTGGCAAGGCGGGCAACTGGTCAATGGCCCCGAAGGATGTCAAGGAGCTCATCGGCGAGGCTTCTGACGCTCTCGTCAGGGTGCTCGATGCCGTCAGCGCCGACGTGGTCGAACAGTTGATGCGGCTCACGGCGACCGAAGTCGTCCACGCCGCGAAGGAGCGTCAGCACAACGGTGGCCTCGAGTTCCACGACCTCCTCGTTCTCGCGCGCCAAGTGCTGCGCGAAGAGTCAGAGGTCCGGAACACGCTGCACGAGCGGTACCGCCACGTGCTGCTCGACGAGTTCCAAGACACCGACCCCATCCAGATCGAACTCGCCTCGCTGATCGCAGCGTCGCCCGCCGACACGCAACCAGCTCGCTGGCAGGACCACCGCGTCGAAGGCGGCCGGCTGTTCTTCGTCGGGGACCCGAAGCAGTCGATCTACCGGTTCAGGCGCGCCGACATCAAGCTCTTCCTCGAAGCCCGTGACACGTTCGGCGCGGCCGGCGACGGCGCTGTGCGACTCGACACCAACTTCCGGACCGTGCCGCCGATCATCGACTGGGTCAATGGCCTGTTCATCGAGGCCATGCCCGAGGAGATCGCCGACAGGCAACCCCGCTACGAGCCGCTGCACGCGGGCCGGCAGTTCAGCTCGGACAGAGACCATCGTCCGACGGTGCTCGGAGGGGCGCACGCTGATCCGAAGGTCAAGGCCGGTCCACTGCGCAGCGCGGAGGCGGCCGACGTCGCCGCCATCGTCGACGAGATCATCGCCTGCCCGAGCGATTGGCAGGTGTTCGACCAGAAGGACGAAGACTGGCGCCCGGCAAAGCTCAGCGACATCACCATCTTGATCCCGACGCGTACGTCGTTGCCGTTCCTGCGCGAGGCGCTCGACGGGCACGCGATTCCGTACCGCTTGGCGACCGGCACACTCGTCTACGACACACAGGAGGTGTGTGACGCGCTCGCCGTGATGAGGGCGATTGCCGACCCCGGCGACACGCTCAGCATGATCGCGGCCCTGAGGTCCCCGCTCTACGGTTGCTCCGACGTCGACCTCTTCGTCTACCACTCGGCCAACAAGCGCTGGAAGCTCGGCAACCCGACCCCTGACGGCCTCGCCGACGACCATCCGGTGGTTGCGGCGCTCGGCCACATGCACTCGCTGTGGGGGCAGCGCTGGTGGCTCAGCCCGGCAACGCTGTTGGAGCGCGTCATTCGCGAACGGCGGGGCTTCCTGCTCGGGTACGGCACACAGCGCCCGGCGGAGGTGTGGCGCAGGTTGCGTTTCATCATCGATCAAGCCCGTTCCTTCGAGGAATCCAATGGTGGGGGGCTGCAGGCGTTTCTCGACTGGGCTGACCTCCAGAGTGCAGAGGGGTCGCGCGTCCACGAGCCAATGCTCCCGGAGACCGACGACGACGCTTTGCAGATCATCACGGTGCACGGTTCCAAGGGGCTCGAGTTTCCGATCACGATCCTCTCTGGCATGACCACGAAGGCCCGAGCAACGCGCAACGGCGTGTCCGTGCTGTGGACCGGCACCGGGCCACCGGAGGTCAAACTCCGCTCTGGGGTCGCAACGGCGGAACACACCACACGCGCTGACATCGAAGAGGAGATGGGCACGCACGAGAAGCTCCGGCTTCTGTACGTCGCTGCGACTCGCGCCCGAGACCATCTCATCGTGTCTGGTCACCACCAGGCCGGCAAATCAGTCGACGATACGTACGCCACCCGCCTCGCCGCGTTCGCTGATGCCCACCCGGCGCTGTCTCGCCGCTTCGCTGCGCCGATCGCCGCCTCGATCGACACTGACGACCCCGCAGCCCCGGACGATCCCGGCGAGACGACCGAGACGACCGAGACGACCGAGCCGACCGAGCCGACCGAGCCGACCGAGACGGAGCGCGACCAGGCCCTGATGCGTCAGCCGGCGAGCGGAGCCCTCGCCGAACGCGATCGTTGGATCGCTGACCGTCGAGCGCTCCTTGCACCTCACGACGCACCGATCGCGTACTCGGCAACAGCGATCGCCAGGGCGGTCGACAGCACCGTCGAGGACACCGACACCGACGTGGTGCCGTCCGACGATGCCGGCGCCACAATCATTCGCAAGAAGGGCCGGGCTGGGTCGGCAATCGGCAGCGCGGTACACGCCACGCTCGAGTTCATCGATCTCGCTGCGCCGACGGACCTCGATGCGCTCGTTGCGCGCCAGTGCGAACTGAACGCCATCACCGATGCCACCGACACGGTGATGGCGCTCGTCAGGTCCGCCCTCGAGTCCGACGCCGCAGCGCTCGCAGTACAGCACCCGTCCTACCGCGAACTGTACGTCGGTGCGCCGATCAGTGGCGTGATGATCGAGGGATACATCGACCTCCTGGTCGAGACACCCGAAGGACTCGTCATCATCGACTGGAAGACCGACAGTGCTTCGTCTCCGAAGGAAATCGACGCGAAGCTCGCTGCGTACGAACTGCAAGGTGCCACCTATGCCGTTGCGCTCGAAGAGAGCACCGGGCTCGACGTGGTCGACTGTCGATTCGTGTTCTGCAAGGTCGGCGGCGCGATCGAGAAGTCGGTCGTCGACCTCGCGGGCGCAAAGCAACGGGTCCGGTCCACTGTGGCTGCCGGAGTCCTTCAGCCGCCTGCAGCGCCACCGGTCCTGGCGACACAGGCCTCGGGCGATGAGCCGTCGATCGACGTGACGGTGCAACCCAGCCTGTTCAGCGACTGATGCGCCGCCTCCTCGATGTGATCATCGGGGCACAGGACGACGATCGACCCGCCTGACCCGGTGTAGTTGGCGTGAGCTCCGTGCGAACGAGCGGTAGCGATCATCTCCAGGTGACCGGCAACGAGGTCGATCATCGCGATCCGAGCATCGAACGTCGCATCCATTGCCGCACCCAACCGGGCGATGTCACCCGACTCGAATGCCGCGGCAGCATCGATCGCATGCTGAGCGAGCGTCGGCATCACACTGGTGACGACGTCGTCGCCAGCTTCGTACCGGGCGCGCAGGTCGCCGTGTACGACTTGGCTGGGCTCGGATTCGCCGGCGTGAGTGGCCACGAGGAACCGGTACGGATGACCTTGAACCCGGTGATCGACTGGGGTGAATCTGCCCGGCCCCGAGAGCGTTGCGGTGCGGTCGAACTGCATCAGCATCGGACGGTCGTGGACCTGCACGACTCGATCCTGCAACCCGGCGACGATCCCCAGCCTGTCGGTCTCCACCGCCAGCGCAGCGACAGCGAGGTCGCCGCTACCCATGGAATCACCTGCCCAACGCAGCAACGCACGAATCGATGCGATGACGATCGCGCTCGACCCAGCCAGGCCGACCGACATCGGAATCGTGGTGGCGACTCGGAGCCGAAACGGTCGCAACGCACCACAACGGCGTGCCGCTGTGGCCGCTGCTCCGAGCATCAGGCAGTGCGGAGCCGTTGCGGTCGAGGTCCGGGCGGCGCCCTCCACGTCGGCCCACCGGTCGAATCGGCCCACGCCGGAGTGGGCATCGACGAACTCGTAGCCTTGCTCGACTTGCTCGATGTGCGCAGTCGCGGAGTAGGCAGCAACCGGAATGGCGAACACGGCGCCCCGGTATCCGTCCGATGGGTTGCCGGCCAGGGCGGCACGCGCCGACACCAGCTCGACGATCGGCGGCGTCATCGTTTCCGATTCTCCACGTGCTCGTTGTACCACGTCGCTTACGCTGAGGTCATGGTGATCCGACGGGCCGTGATGGCCGACTTCCGCAACCTGTGTGTCACTGCGATGCGCGCATTCCACGATGATCCGGTGATGCGCTGGCTCTACCCAGACGACGACGTCTACTTCCAGCTCAACGGTGCGGTCTTCAACTCCTCGATGACGTATTGGCTGACCGAGCAACAGCCCTGGTGCACCGACGATGCAGCAGCGCTGGCGATCTGGTATCCGCCGGTCGAGCCGGGGGCCGCTGAACCCGAGCGCGATCGCGACGAATCGGGCGCACCGCCGTCCCCCGAGATGCAGGCGCGGTTCGACCTCATCGGCCCGGCGATGGAGGCGAACAAGCCGCCGGGGCCGTACTGGTACCTCCAGCTCCTGGCGACGCACCCCGATTGGCAGCGTCAAGGCCTTGGCGCGGAACTGATGCAGGTCGTGTTCGACCAAGCCGATCCGCAGGGGGTGCAGTGCTACCTCGAGACTGAGCGCCCCGAGCTCGTTGCCTACTACCGGCGCTACGGCTTCGAGGTGCGCAGTGAGTGGGACATCGACCCCGATGCAACGCTCGGCGAGGTCGGCCCGCACATGTGGGGCATGCTCCGCCCTGCCCGCTGAACTCTCACCTCCGACAGGGTGTCGCCGTAGGAGCGCAGGGGAACCTCAGGCGACAGCGGCGTGGGCTCGGGAGCGTAGGTCACTGACGGCGTGCTCCAGGCCCTCGGGATCGCGATAGAGAGCACTGCCTGCGATCAGGACGTTCGCACCGGCAGCAGCGGCGCCAGCGATCGTGTCGGGACCGATGCCGCCGTCGACTTCGAGATCGATCTCATCGCCCCGACCCGAAGCGACGATCATGGCTCGAACCTCGGCGATCTTCGGCTCCATCGTCGAGATGTACGCCTGGCCGCCGAAGCCGGGGTTGACGGTCATCACGAGCACCAGGTCGACGAGGTCGAGGACGTGTTCGATTGCCGATGCAGGCGTTGCGGGGTTGAGCGCCACGGCAGCATTGCCGCCGAGATCGTTGATGTTGCCAAGCGTGCGGTGGAGGTGGGTGCACGCCTCAGCGTGGACAATGAGGCGAGCGCAGCCGGCATCGATGTACTGCTGGGCCATGACGTCGGGCGTGTACACCATCATGTGCGCCTCGAACGGCACGGTGCAGTGGGCGCGAGCGGCCTTGATCACGTCCGGGCCGAAGGTCAGGTTCGGGACGAACTGGCCGTCCATCACATCCCACTGGATCAGATCGACTCCCGCTGCTTCGAGTGCAGCGACTTCTTCACCGAGCTTGGAGAAGTCGGCGGGCAGGACGGACGGAACGATCTGAATCGGGCGGGCCACATCGAGAAACTAGCGGGACGTCCGCCGTGCTCCGGAATCGATCGTGCACCTGACTCAGTCGTAGCTGGAGTTGACGTCGTTCCACTCGTCGTCGGATGATTCCCAGACGTCGTTCCGGTTGGTCGAGGTCGCCTTCCAGTTCTCGGCCTCGGCCTTGCTGTCGTACGGACCGAGTGTGTGGTCCGACGGGCCGCGGTTGTCGGCACGTACAGCGATCTGTTTGTCGAGATCCCAGTACCAGTCGGTGTCACTGGTTTCGATCTGGCGGTCACCGGTCTTGTCAGCCATGACAGCAGTCTTGCATGGCTTTCAATGCCGATGCTGTCTCGTAGCCTCAAGTTCATGACGCTGACTGTCCGCCCTGATCGCCTCGTCGCCGGCGGCGACGCCATGGCCCGCGACCTCGACGGACGGGTGGTGTTCGTCCGAGGTGCACTGCCGGGTGAGGAAGTCGTCGTCGAAGTCGAGTCGGAGAAGAAGGACTTCGCCCGAGGTGTCGTCGCCGAAGTGATCGAAGCATCCCCCGACCGGGTCGAACCGCAGTGCTACCACCGACGCGCCGGGTGTGGTGGATGCGGTTGGATGCACATCGAGCCGCTCACTCAGCTCGAATCCAAGACCGAGATCGTGCGCGAGTCGCTGCGCCGGATCGGTCGCCTCGACCCCGACGTCGTCGACGGACTCGTCGACATGGGTGACGCTGTGCCCCCGTTCCGATACCGGACGACGATTCGCGTGGTCGGAGGCCCCGACGGGGGTCTGGGCTTCCGCGAGGAGGGGACCAACACGGTGCTCCCGATCAACAGCTGCGACGTTGCCGACCGTGCGCTGTCGGACTTGCTCCCCACGTTGTCGATCGCTCCGGGCGTCGAGGTCACGCTCCGCACATCGGTCTCCACCGGTGCGATCACGGCGCGGTGGACCAAGCCGAAGGGCAAACCGGGCACGGGCCTGGTGAGTGGCATTCCCGAGGAGGTGCACATCGGTGACCGAGCATTCCTGACCGAGATGGTCGATGGTCACGAGCTGCGGGTCTCGGCGGGCTCGTTCTTCCAATCCGGTGTCGAGGCGGCTGAGCTGCTGGTCGACGCCGTCAAGCGGGCAGCGCCTGAACTCGCAACTGCCCGCCACGCTGTCGACGCATACGGTGGCGTGGGCCTGTTCGCCGTCGCGGCGATGGCCGACGTCGCCAAGGTGACGCTCATCGAGTCGTCGAAGTCATCCTGCTTCGACGCCGAGCACAACCTGGCCGGCCGCGATGCCAATGTCGTGCGCAAGGAAGTCGGCAACTGGGCGGCATCGCACGGCAGCGACATCGACGTGATCATCGCCGATCCCGCACGTCCCGGCCTCGGAAAGCCGGGTGTGAATGCGCTGATCACGGCTGCTCCGGCGCCGATCGTGCTCGTGAGCTGCGACCCCGTGTCATTGGCCCGTGACACCACGTTGCTCGCAGCGGCGGGGTACCAGCCCGAGCGGGTCGAGGTGCTCGATCTGTTCCCGCAGACCGCTCACGTCGAGACGGTCACGCGGTTCACGAAGCAATGAAACCGGCTGCACCGAAAGTCTCGGGAAACAATCATCCAGATTTCGGTGGGCTCCGTAGAAGCAATGTGAAGCCGGAGTACACCGAAGCATCAGATGGTGCGCTCGTCGTGTCGATTGGTCGCTATCAGCAGGCAGCGCTCGCCGAGGCGTACCGCCGCAACGCCGGAGCGGTGTACGGGCTTGCCAAGCGGCTGCTCAGCGATCATGCCCGAGCCGAAGAGGTCGTGCAAGAGGTGTTCATCCGGTTGTGGAACGGGCCCGAGAAGTTCGATTCTGACCGTGGCACCTTGCGCAGTTTCCTGCTCGCTCAGACCCATGGCCGAGCCGTCGACATGATTCGCTCCGACGTTGCTCGCCGCAAACGCGAAGACCGCGAGACCCGCGAGCAGGCCGAAGGCGGCTACGACCTGGCGCGCGAGGTGTGGGACATGGCCTTGGCAAGTCACGTGCGTGATGCGATGGCTGTGCTCAGTGCTGACGAACGTGTAGCGATCGAGCTGGCGTACTTCGGTGGGCGCACCTACCGAGAGGTTGCCGACGAGCTCGGCGAGGCCGAAGGAACGGTCAAGAGCAGGATCCGGGTCGGCTTGAAGCGGCTCCGAGCCGAACTCGTTCAAGTCGGTGTGACAGTGGCGGCGGATTGAAAGATGGCGGGAACGAAGAAATGGACGCAACGATGAACGACGCGAACAGCGGTGACTCCTACGAGCTCGATGAGCTCCTCGGCGCGTACGCACTCGATGCGGTGTCGCCTGATGAAGCGCGAAGGATCGAGGACTACCTCGCCATCAACCCGAAAGCCCGTGTCGAGGTCCGAGAACACCGAGAAGTCGCCACGATGATGGCCTTCACCGGAATGGATGCACCTGAGGGCCTCTGGAGCAAGATCGAGCAGGAACTCGATGCTCCGGCTCCGAGTCTGGGATCGGAACTCGCCAAGGTCATGGCGCTCGGCGAAGCCCCGAGTCGACGACGGTTCTCATCGGTGGCTCCGTGGCTGGCTTCGGCAGCTGCCGCGATCATCGTTGCATTCGTTGCCATCGGTATCGCCGACCGGGCGTCGGCGCCCATCGATCCGCTTGTTGCAGCGTTCGACGAAGCCGAATCCGACCTTGAATCGAGTCGGGCCACGCTGATGGCCGAGGGGTCCTCGTTCGAGGCGGTCGCGATCATCGACGAGGACGGCCACGGCTACGTACGCGCAGGGGAACTCCCTGCACTCGACGCTGACCAGACCTACCAGCTGTGGGGCGTCGTCGACACCGGCGACACGGAACCTGATGTGATCTCGCTGGGCATCTTCGGCCCGAACCCCGAACTCGAGACATTCACCACCCAGTCGGCCGTGGTGGCGCTGGCCATCACGATCGAGCAGGCGCCCGGCGTGATCTCGGACGGCAACCCCGATGGGATCTACGTCGGTTCGATCGGCTGACGGGCCTGCGTAACCTGGGAGGGTGATCCTTCCGAAGCTGTCTGCAGAAGTCGCCGATTCTCGAGCCAGCGGGGCCCCGATCGTCGCACTGGAATCGACGATCTTCTCGAATCTCGGGTTGCCATCGCCGTGGAACGCGGAAGCGCTGGATCGGTGCCTCGCCGCCATTCGCGCTGAAGGCGCTGTTCCTGCGTTGACTGCGGTCCTCGATGGCGAGGTCCGCCTGGGTCTCGAACTCGATGAGCACGATCGGATCCTCGGCACGGCGCGCAAGGCGGCCGAACGAGATGTCCCCGTGGCCATCGGACAGCAGTGGGAGTTCGGAGCGACGACGGTCTCTGCCTCGGTCGCCATCGCGGCAGCCGGTGGTGTGGAGGTCTTCGCGACCGGCGGTCTCGGTGGGGTGCATCGCGGCGCGGAGTCGACCGGGGACATCTCGGCTGATCTCGACGCGCTTGCGAGGCACCACATCCTTGCGGTGTCGGCCGGAGCGAAGGCGTTCCTCGACCTCCCGCGCACGCTCGAGTATCTGGAGACTGCTGGCGTCCCGGTGCTCGGCTGGCAGCACGACTGGTTTCCGGCGTTCTACACCCGCTCGTCGGGCGTGCCGGTTCCGCACCGTGTCGAGTCCGCTGCGGAGGTCGCACGCATCGTGCGGGCATTGACCCGTTCCGACTCGGGAGCGTTGCTCACCGTGCCGATTCCCGAGGCTGACGAGATCGATGCCGTGGAGATCGATGCGGTGCTCGCTGCAGCACTCGAGGAATGTGCGGCATCGGAGATCACGGGAGCAGCGATCACACCGTTCGTGCTCGGCCGAATCGGCGAGGCCACCGATGGGCGTAGCGTTCCCGCCAACCTCTCCCTCGCCGAAAACAATGCCACGGTTGCAGCCCGAGTCGCCGTGGCGCTGTCGCTGACCTGACGTGACCTGGCCCGACGCAACGTGACGTGACGCGATCGGGGCAGCCGGACGCACCAGGGTGAGTGCAGTGAGTCAGCGGGTCCTGGAGGCGACGGTCGCTTCGATGCGTGCGAGGAACGAGCGCCGCTTGGCATCGGAGCATCGGTCGACACCGTAGAGGGCCACCCAGTCGACGCGGCACAGTGGATGGCACATCGCCCGCAAGGATCGTGTGAGCGTGCGCTTGCCGCCCTCGCCTTCGAGGGCGTTGATGTACTTCGCTGATCCGTGTGTCGTGACGGCGATGATTCGCTCGACGTTGCGTAACTTCGGTTTCAACCGGTTCGCCCCGGCCGGGAGTTCCCATGCGACGCCATTCACCCAGACCCGGTCGAACCAACCCTTCAACATCGCAGGCTGACCGGCCCACCACGTCGGGTACACCAAGACAACGGTGTTGCACCACTGCAGTGCTTCGGCGTGTTCCGTGATCGTCGGGTCGGCTCCCGGCGACAGGTGAGCAGCGCGCTCGGCCGCAGTGAACTCCGGGTCGAAACCGATGGCATAGAGGTCGAACAGGCGGACGTCGGCGCCTGAGGTCGCCAATGCGCTGAGCACGCGATCGCGTGCAGCAGCGACGAGGGAGGTGGGTGACGGGTGGCAGTACACGACGAGGGCCCGGACGTCGGTGGAGCGCCCCGGACGGCGGAAGGGAATGGCGAGTCGAGGCATCAGTGGGCGCCGAGCGTTCGTTCGATCGAGTCCAGGAAGTCCTGGCGTTGATCATCGGTGGCGGTGTCGACCGCGTAGAGGCCGAGCCATTGCGTACGGGTCCGCGGGCCGCAACTCAACCGGAGGGCTCGGCTGATGGTGCGACGTCCGTTGTCGTTGATCGCACGGACGGCAAAGCGCGGAGACCCATAGGTGGAGATTCCGATGAGGCGACCGACGTTGGTGAGGCCGGGGCGCACCTTGCCTCGCTCGTTCAACACGAACCCGACTCCCGGCACCATCACGCGTTCCAACCAGCCCTTCAACATGGCGGGCAACCCGCTCCACCACGTCGGGTAGACGAAGACGAGCGTCGCTGCGCGGCTTACGAGAGCGGCGTGCTCGGCAACGACTGGATCAGTGATCGGCACCTCGCCGTGATAGTCCTCGCGTTCGGCAGCGCTCATCGCTGCTCTGAAGCCAACGGCGTACAGGTCGAGCACGACGACCTCGTGACCCGCCGCCTGGAGCCCTGCCTCAGCCCGTGCCGCTGCGGCATGGGTGAGGCTGGCGGAGCTGGGGTGAGCGACCACGACGACGGCGAGCACGACGCCATTTTGGCCGGTGGTTCGTGGCGAAACAAACACGCTCAGCGCTGCGCTCAGCCGACGCCCGTCGAAGCAGCGTCGATGTCGGCTCGGCGATCAGATCGCAGCGTCACGACCTGCGTCGCTGCAACGCAGAACAACAGCAGCGCGAACATGACGTTCGACACCGGTGTGCTGATGCTGTTGGCCAGCATGCCTCCGATGATCGCCATGACAGCGCCGCAGCCACCCGCGACCCCGGCAACCCGGAAGTCGACGCAGGCTGTCTTGCGGTTGCGCATGGTGCCGACGATCGATGTCGGCACGATCACCGCAACCGACGTGCCTTTGGCAAACACGGGCACCATCCCGAGCGCGACGACCATGGCGGGCACCATCACCACACCGCCGCCGATGCCGAGGAGCCCTGACAGGGTGCCGGTTGCGAGACCGATGACGACGAGCAGGACTCCGATGGTCACGGTGAGCTCGTCGCGGCCCGTCGTCTCCGAAGCGGAGAACAACCGGATTGCCGTCGCGAGGACCGTGACGGTGAAAACGATCGTGATGGTCCGCTTCGGAAGCGTCGTGAGCAACTTGGTCCCGATCACCGCCCCTCCGACGGTCCCGAGGGTGAGGAAGCCGGCCACCGCCCAGTCGACGTTGTCGTTGTAGATGTAGACGCTCAAGCTGGCCAACGCGATCGGCAGCGTTGCGGCAAGCGATGTGCCGTTCGCGAGCCGCCGATCGAGCCTGATCACCAGGACGAGGCCGGGAACGATGATCAATCCGCCCCCGACGCCGAACAGCCCACCGAGGACTCCGGCGGCGATGCCGATCAGCGCGACGATCCGGAGGTCAGGTGTCGTGGAGGTGGCCGCCGATGCTGTAGTCGTCGCAGCGCTGTCGTCGGCGGGCACGATTGCGACCATAGAGCGTTGTCGTGGATCGGCACCATTTCCGAACGCGGTACGGTGGCGTATGGCAAAGATGATCGACATCGAAGGAATTGGCGCGGCGTACGCGCAGAAGCTCGCCGGAGCCGGCGTCACCACGACCGGCCAACTACTGAAGGCGGCGGCCGGTGCAGCGGGTCGCAAGGACCTCGCCAAGCAAGCCGACGTCACGACACAACAGGTCCTCGAGTGGGTCAACCGCGCCGACCTCATGCGGATCAGTGGTGTGGGGACACAGTACAGCGACCTGCTCGAGGCCTCTGGTGTCGACGCCGTGATCGAACTCGCGCAGCGCAACGCGGCGAATCTCTACGACAAGATGCTCGATATCAACGCGGCGAAGCGGCTCGTCCGTCAGATTCCTTCGGCCGAGCAGGTCGCCGGCTGGGTTGCGCAGGCAGCCAAGATGCCGCGCGTTGTTTCGCACTGATCCCACAAACCTGGACGCACGGCGGCGATTGGACCCTGAGGCTGCGGCCGATGGCGGTTACCGTTGACGCCAATGAGCGTTCCCGACACTGCTGCTGATCTCTTCGTCGACGACGACATCCTCGACACCGACCCCGTCGATGCCGATGGGTCGCCGCTGGAAGTCCTCCACGATCGCGAGTACCGGGTCCGCGCCTTTCGAGTCGCTGCCGATCGTGTCTTGATCCGCGGTGGCGTCCGCGATCAGAAACCGCCGGGGCTGTACCTCGACATCGACCCGGACCCGCTCACGATCCATCACATGCAGGTCGACATCGAAGTCTCCTACCCGACGATGGAGATCGTTGCTGCACGCGTCCACATGGAGGTGCATCCGAACATCGAGTGCCCTCGGATCGAGCCGCACTACGACAAGCTCGTCGGCCTCTCGATCACCCGCGGTTTCACTCACAAGGTGCGCGAGTTGTTCGGCGGCCCTCGAGCCTGCACCCACACCACGGCGCTGCTCCAGGCCATGGCCCCGGTCGCCATCCAATGCATGTGGTCGATGCGGGCCTCGGATGCCAAGCAGTCGGGAACCGGCGATGAGCCCGGGGCAGGGGGGAGCATGCCGATGAAGCGGACCGACATGTGGAAGGTGAACGTGAACTCGTGTCATGTCTGGGCGGAGGATTCTGACGTCGTCGCGAAGTATGCGGCTGGCGGCACCTTCGAACCGCCGGTCTTCGCGCAGGAACGAATGGTCCAACTGGGAATCACGGCAGAGGACTGGGCCGAGCGAATGGGTTCCTGACCCGCTGGTCTGGCCCCAACCGGACAACATGGATTCCGTGACCGAGCTGCCACCGCCGACCGGCGAACCGGTTTCGACGGCGCGCCCCGGCGACCCCTGGCTCGAACAGGCCCGCCGCCGCGAACGGCACCGGTCCCGGCGCCGACGACGCAGACGACGGATCGCGGCGAGCGTCGGTGCCGGCGTCGTCGGCTCGGCAGTGGTCGCGACGGCCGCAGTGCTGGTCCTCGCCCGCAGCAACGGCGCGCCCGCGAGCGAACCGGCTGTACCGAGCAGCAGAGAGGCACCGAGCAGCAGAGAGGCACCGAGCAGCAGAGAGGCACCAAGCAGCAGAGAGTCGTCGAGCGACGCCCAGCAGGCCGACACCTCCGATCCATTGGCACCGGGCACCGTTGCCGACGGAGCGCGGGTGGTCCGGGTCGACGATATCTGGTTGCTCGATCGCGGCAACGGGCAGTTCGATTGGGGAGCAGTGCTGTCATCGACGTCGGACGTGCTGCGCGCTGACCTCGACGTCGATGTCGTCCTGGCCGATGCCGACGGCACTGAGGTCTTCGTCGAGCAAGTGGTGTTGCCGCAACTCGCACCGGAGGGCCGTGTCGTCGTCGGCGGAGTCTTCGGTCGCGTCACCGATGGCGTCACCGATAGCGCAACGGGTGCCCCGGTCAGGGTCGAGGTGGCTGCAACGTCGGGCTCGGCCGTGCCGGGCGCAACAGAGTTGATCGTCGTCGTGACCAATGTGCGCCGCGTGGTCGGCGGACAGGTCGACAGCGACGACCGGCTTCTCGGCACAGTCGAGTTGGTCGAAGGTGACGTTGACGCCGTTGGCGCCACCGTTCGTCTGGCGGTGCTGTGGCGCGATGACGATGACCGCGTCATCGCGTCGGTTTTCGAAGAACTCGGGCGGATCGACGCCGACTCCCCGCTGGCGGAGTTCTCGCTGCGACTGCCGCGCGGTCACGTGCCGTCAGGCGAGCCAGACATGATCGTGGCGAACCCCGCAATCGCGAGTTGAACACCTTCCTGTACAGAGCGAGAGTCCCATCATCGAGGCCTCTGCGCGATCACCGAGAACCGAAGGTGTCGATTCGTGTCGGTGCTGGCAGACTGGCGTACACATGGTGGTCATAGCTCAATAGGTAGAGCACCAGGTTGTGATCCTGGCGGTTGGGGGTTCAAGTCCCCTTGGCCACCCCATACGCAGGCCCGGACGGGTGCCGAGTGAGTCAATTGCTTGGTACCCTCTCCGGCCGCTTGCTTCTCTAGCTCAATGGCAGAGCAGTTGACTCTTAATCAATTGGTTCTGGGTTCGAATCCCAGGGGAAGCACTCGACGAGGCAGCTTTCGTGCTGGCTGCGTCGTTCGAACTCGACTGTGCCGGGGGTCACTCCGAGCCGACGGTTCGGACCACTCGGTGCGAGGCACCAACTCGTCTGACTTCTCGGCTCAACGGGACCAGGAGTGTTGTTCGCGGTATCTGCCGACGCTGAGCGGCGTCGACTTCTGTCGACGCTGCCGCAGGCCGGACGTACCGAGGAACACCCCACCGGCCATCGCGGCCGAAACGATGCCGAGGAGCAGGGTCGTGTTGCGTGATCGGTTGGCGAGGCGTGGGAAGAGGCCCATCCAGGTGTTGTCGGACAGCGAGGTCAGCGGGCCGACCGGAATGAGGTATCCGAAGAAGACGATCAGCACCGACAGCGCAGCGAGGCCAACTGCGAGCGCCAGCGTGAACTCGCCGCGTTCGGGTCTGGTGACGAATCCGATGATCAAAAGCAGCAAGCCTCCGCCTGCCGATACGACCATCATCCACCAACTGATCGTGTCGACGATGGCCACGCCGCCGACGCGCGGGACCGGCACGGTGATGTCGGCTTGGAGCGCAGCCCGTTCGTCGCGGACGATCGTGTACTGCTCGAGTGCCGTGATGACGACGGGCTCGCTGTTGTCGCCGATGAGGCGAGCGTGCGCCGATGACACGAAGTCACCCATGAGCGCTGCGCCGTCGTCGAGGCGTGAGATCTGTTCGACGAACTCGCGTAGTTGGGCGGTCGAGGTTCCGATCGCTCCGGCATCGGCCGAGGCGATCAGCGTTGCAACTTCGCCACGGATCTCGGCGTCACCGAGGATCGAGTAGGCGACGCCGGCATCGGCGGAGGGCGAGAAAGCGACCTGCTGCATCCACCAGGTGCTGATCGCGACAGCGAACAGCACGCACGAAATGAGCAGGAACAGCCCGGCGAGTGAACGACGCATCGGGAGAGTCTGACAAATTCTCACCTGGTTTCGCGACTGTGGGGCCAAGTTGCTCGAAGCGCCTGGTGCGAATCGCCTGGCGGTAGCCCGTCTGTCGGTGTACGGCAGCCATCTCTCACTGTTCGAACGATTGGTACTTGCTCGAACAGTCGTTCGTTCGTTACACTGCTGTCATTCGAACGACGCGCTGGTCTGAACTCGTCGGCACATCGTCTCGATCAACTCTGTGACACCCAATCTCTACGGTGATCACCAACACCTACAACACACATCACGTGCATCGGGTTTCGGCCCCCAGACACAGAGCAACAACAGACAGGACCCAAGATCATGGCAGCAAGCAACGGTAAGAAAGATCAAGACAAGGCACTCGAGATGGCGCTCGCCCAGATCGACAAGCAGTTCGGCGCCGGCGCCGTCATGAAGATGGGCGAGCGCACGAACATGGACATCGAGATCGTGCCGACCGGAGCGTTGGCACTCGACCTCGCCCTCGGCGTCGGTGGTCTGCCCCGTGGCCGCGTCACCGAGATCTACGGTCCCGAGTCCTCGGGTAAGTCAACACTTGCCATGCACGTCGTCGCCGAAGCGCAGCGCAACGGTGGCGTGTGTGCCTACATCGATGCCGAGCACGCCATGGATCCGGTCTATGCCCGAGCCATCGGTGTCGATGTCGACCAACTCCTCATCTCCCAGCCGGACACGGGCGAGCAGGCGCTCGAGATCGTCGACATGCTGACCCGCTCGGGTGCGATCGATGTCATCGTCGTCGACTCTGTCGCTGCACTCACGCCACGTGCCGAGATCGAAGGCGAAATGGGCGACACGCACGTCGGCCTGCAGGCTCGTCTCATGAGCCAGGCACTGCGCAAGCTCACCGGCAACCTGTCCAAGACGAAGACCATCTGCATCTTCATCAACCAACTGCGCGAGAAGATCGGTGTCATGTTCGGTTCGCCCGAGACGACTCCTGGTGGCCGTGCGCTCAAGTTCTACTCCTCGGTCCGCCTCGACATCCGCCGTATCGAAGCACTGAAGGACGGCACCGAGGTCGTGGGTAACCGCACCCGCGTCAAGGTCGTCAAGAACAAGGTCGCTCCGCCGTTCCGTCAGGCCGAGTTCGACATCATGTACGGCAAGGGCATCAGCCGCGAAGGCTCGTTGGTCGACTTGTCGGTCGATTTGGGCATCGTGAAGAAGTCGGGCGCCTGGTTCACCTATGAAGGCGAACAGCTCGGCCAGGGTCGGGAGAAGGCCAAGGACTATCTCCGTACGAACCCGGAGGTCATGATGGAGATCAGCGACAAGGTGCTGATCGCCAGTGGTCTCAAGGAAGATCCGAATGCGCCGGTCGTCGAAGACGTCGCCGATGGTGAAGCGGAAGCGGAAGCCTTCTCCGAGGCTGACGACCAGCCCATCTCACTCGACTGAGTCGTCCACGACGTTCAGTTTCAAACGGGCGGTCGGTGAGCGTGTGGAGTCGGGCCTGACTGCACACGCCACCGGCCGCCCGTTTGGTTTCACACATCGAGCCTCGGGCCGGCTTCGCTGCCTCCAGGCAAGCGCACATCATCTGAGAGGATCAACCCCATGGCCACCATGAACTACATCGAACTGCCCGCCGTTGACGTCGACGCAGCAAAGGCGTTCTACTCAGCCGCCTTCGAATGGGATTGGGTCGACTACGGCCCGGGCTACGCCTCCCATACCGCAGGTGGGCTCGAAGTCGCTCTGAATGCAGCGGCCTCGATTGCACCGCCGCACGCTCCGGGTGCGCAGAACGGTGTCGGCCCGCTGGTGCTGTTCCAGACCACCGACCTGACTGCCTCGGAGGCGATCGTCGCCGGCGCTGGAGGCTCGATCGTGTCGCCGCCGTATGACTATCCCGGTGGTCGTCGCTTTCACTTCGCCGATCCGAGCGGGAACATCTTGGGCATGTATCAATCCGAAGCCGACTGACGGGTCCGACCGAGGGCAAGCGGTGCTGGATGGCTTGGGCCGACG
>Ga0115031_1000929_pt1 | contig 21439 bp, 23 predicted proteins | sample Maine_Asex4_meta_FD_87301 | JGI IMG/M metagenome (GOLD analysis project Ga0115031, IMG submission 87301) | Marine algal microbial communities from Maine, USA - Maine_Asex4_metaG | ecosystem: Host-associated > Algae > Red algae > Unclassified | place: Maine, USA | collected 2015-01-05
ACATGCCTGCTCTAGTATTTGTGCATTTGATTGGGCCGCGTGATCGTCACCTGTCGATGTAGCAATGAACGACACTTTCCCCCATGACACGTCAGGATGTGCCGCCTCTGCTGACACTGTCAGGGGCTGTTCTGGAAGCACAGTGGGACCGAGTGGGTCACATTACATTATAACACCGTTGCAGAAGACCAGTGGGCCGAGAAAAAAACAAAAAACCGCCATATCTCATTTTTGGTACACGCACCAAATGTCATTGCTGACCTCCAAAAGAATAGCAGTTGTAGAAGTCTGGAAAGCAGAGTGCACGACAACGAAGTGGATACGATACCTGATTGGCGTACGCAGAGGCCACCCTAAATTCACTGGTTTACATCTTGTGTTTGACTTCTTGCACGCCAATTTGGTGCTTCGGCTGCATGATTACTCTACGTTTTCATCCGGTTCGAGAGTACCGAAGAATTTCTCCAGATCTTTCTTGCCCGAACCTGTCCGCGGCGCGATCTAGGTACAAACGCAGTATTCCTCGGGAGATTTTGGAATATTCTGATCATTTCGCTTATGCTCAAGTGCGTTTCCAGGCTCTTCAGCCAGGCCGGCCACATCCATCATTGTTCTTGCCGGAATTTGGAGATTTCATTGGTCCACGAACGCTGCATGATGTCTGCAACCACTATGCAACCGCCAGTTCATGGCGGTCAGCACTACCGATAGAATTCTATTGCAGCTGAGAAAAAAGCGATGGATGCCGTTTCTGGGCCTCGCGAAGGTACGCTACGCGACCGACAATATGAGCGGCCGAGCATTTGACAAGAAGCACTCGTGAGCGCGCCTGTCTTCTCTGTTATCTGTGCCTTTGTTAGTGCAGATTCGAGGGCGAAGACTTCCTCGACGATGGACCATTCCAACGTGAAGCACTGTACATCCTGTATGTTGTCATTCGGAGGACAATATCAACCAGGTAAGTACGCCTTTCCACTGATGGTTCTTTGGCTCCTCTGACCGCAAGAAATGGACCCTCTTCGTCAACGGCGCACGTTTGACCCCTACCTGGATGCCAGTGAGGGGTGGCTCGCTTCGTCGGGCTTGTGCGTTTGCTTACAGAGCAGTGGGACGGCGCGATAAAGGACCAGGACAGGTTGTCCACCTCATGAGTGGGTGGCGACTCTCCCTGGCAGGCGGCCCGAGGGGTGGTCCAGCGCCTTGGTTGGATGCACCGATGTTGATTTGAGTCCGAGTGGGACTCATCCCATGGGAGGCGTGTGCCACTACGTGCAGCAGCGACCAGCACTATGCGGGTTGGTCCCTAGCTCATATCTGAAGGCAGCTCCCAGAGACCCCTCCCGGGTAGGTGGCCAGATTGTTTGAAGATTCGGAGTCCTCAAGCGGCGTGCCGCTGCTCGTCTGAGGGGAGCCGTGCTCCACTCCGTCCTCTGGCTGATGAGGTGCGAACGGTCCACAGAGTGTGCAAAGTTTAGAAATGGAAGGCTACATGGCTGCCGTGATCACCTTGGCCGCCGCGGCGCCCTCACGGGATACTCTATGTATGGACATGCCTCTGCTTGATTGTTCGCTTTCGCGTGCAGAGCCTTGCTGACTTCATAGAGGCGCAGAGTGTGACCACACGTCCGAGAGACACGCGAAGGGCGTTTGCATCCCTGCAACAGCTGTTCAGCTGCGGCGACGAGCGTTTTAGCACGTCGCTCACCACCCTTCTCCGCAGGCACTCCCCTGACGCACTCCTGGGAGCATCACCCTCAATCATCTTCTGTCGCCCTTAGTAATATTCACCACCATCTCCCAGAAAGGCATGAGTGTGTGGCGAAGATCATTGCGTACTCGAGCGGGGTAGCCACCTCGCCTGAAGCGACAAAGAGCACGGTGTCGCACGACATTTGCTGTGTGACACGGGTACGGCTGTGTGGAGTGTCGTAAGTAGGGCTGCGCGTGTTTCCACGTGTGCACGGCACTCGGGGATGACGGGCATATGCACTCCCTACGGGTTTGACTTGGGGCCAGATGACGGAGGAAACAAGCGGACGGGTTTGAATTCGAAGCGCACGTGTGCCCTAAGGTCTTACCCGTTCCTTCATCGCCTGCCGCCTACCCCTCCATTCCACAAGGAGGACACGTGCTATCTCAAGTACTGCCCGTGCCTCGAGAGATGCTTCGAGTGCAGGGTGGTAGGGCACCGCGTCGGAACGATGGTACTGTCTCCGGAGCGCTTTATCATGAACGGCAGAACAGGTACCATCACGCGGCGGCGCGAGGATCCACCGCTGCCAAAGTCCAACTTTGCCTGCACTTGGCTGCAGGAAAGCAACGAGGCTGAGTGGGTGCGGGTGCAGCACGCAACTTTCTGGCAGGAGTGGCGCGAGGCTCCGGAGATCGCCGTCTCTGAGGCACGGATCGCCGCCAACGTGCACGAGGTTGGAAGGGACTTCATCGAGGCGGCGAATACACTGACGATGGCCGGTGTCGCCGTCGCGACCAATTGGGTCAAACACCGAACTCGTTTTGAGGTGTTGGTTGCCGCCGTGGACGAGATGGTGCGAGAGCTTTCCTCGGCCGCCGCGTCGTCTTCGGCGGCGGCCTAAAACTTTGGGGGGGTGAGAGGCAGTACCGAAACTTCGGACGGGGTGGCCGAAGCTGACGCGGGGGTCGAAGCCGCCTGCTGGGAATGTGCGGCGCCCGGCCGGTCCGCGTCGACCGCCTTCGCGGTCGCCACCCCCTGGGGCGGAACCAGGCGGGCGCCGTCCGCTCCGCGGCGGACGGCACCACCGCGCTGCGCAGCGGCACCGGCGGCCGCCGCCGCCTGGAGCGCCTCACGGCCGCCCACCACGCCACCACCAGCTGCCAGCTCCCGCAGGTGCGGGGCGAGCTCCCGGTGGAGCAGTGGGCGAAGGGCGTCCCGGTGGGCGGGTGGCATGCCAATCCGCTCGTCCAGTGACGACAGCTCAGCGCGGCGCCGCGTCACGAAAAAAGCGCGCGCCGCCTCGATCGCCGCCTCCGCCGTCAGCCCGCGTCGGCGCGGGGCGCCCAACAGCGACGGCGAGAGGAGGTCGACGCCGCGCACGAGCGTCAGTGTGTCGGCGGCGGGTGACAGCGCCACCGTCGCCTCTAACGCGTCCGCGTGCTGCTCCAGCACGCGTACTTCGGCGAGGTCGCCGGCGCGGTCAACGGCGACGACCGCCCGCCTGGGCAGCTTCGCGACGCCCGGTAGCAGCTCACGCAGCCGCCAGGTGCGCGTGTCACGGCCTACATAATTTGCAAGTCGAGCGCCCGTACATGACTTCGGTCGTGGCGGGTTAATTAGGCTTGTTCCCTTGATACCTCCTTCGGTTGCACTAGTACCCGACAGAGTGGCATGCTCGAAACAGTGCTGGGAGCAGGTCGCCAAGGCGGGCGTGCGCCCTGCGGAGCACATCTGAATGCGGCACCCATCCCGCGCACATCCGTCACGCCCCTGCCCTTCATAGGAGACACAGAACAGGAAACCCCCCTAGGCGCCCTCGCACCGCTGCCCTCTATTGGCCCGGCACTGCCCGTGTCGCAATATACAGAGAGCCTGCTACTATCTGCTCGCCGTATGTGGTGGGGGCCACTCCGCGTGGAGGGCTCAGGTAGCCGCGGGGAGGATGGATTGATCCACGCCATCATTCAATCGACTGGGTGAGCAACCTTGCAAAGCTGTGGTAGATCTAGCTGGGTGGTCTGACTGTGTGCCTGATTTGTTCAGTAACTGATACTATTGGCTACACCAACGAAGTTTTGAGAACACGTAGGCGGAGACCGTGCGCATATCAACAATACGTACACCGCAAACATAATTGCCAATCGCATGGGCAGCCAGGACTAGCTCATGTGTGGGGGCTTCCCCAGAGAATTGTCACCTTAGAGCGAGAGAAAAAACGGCCTTCCTAGCCGGTCGCGCAAAAGTGGCTACATGGTGCGTCGCCAGAGAGAGGTCGTATCTGATTAACGCTCATAGAAAGTCACAGCAGTTCACAGCAGCTCAAAGCAAAACTTTTCAAGTGGCTGTGATCGTACTTTTCTCCCACAGGTGAATCCTGGAGCCCTCAGCAAAAAGTTTCAAGCAAAGGACGGTCACTGCTCGGTCACATTATGCTGTAACTTGCTGTGCGACTTGCTCGCATCCAATCATTCTTTGGTGACGCGCGATAGGCTTCGAGGTACAGAAAGCTCGGTCCGACCAAAGTTCCGAGACGACCAGGCGCGGTCTGCTTGCCGGCGACGACGATTCTTCCCACCGTTGTCGCCCCTCGTTTTCAAAAGACAAAAATCAATTGGCGGGATTAATTCCCATCGTAAGAATGGCCTTGCGCCGAGACGTACGAATACAGATACGTTCCTACGTGCTTGTCGAGTCGCCCGAGGTAACAACTGCAAAATACAAGGCCACATATCGTTCAAGCGTCGCGCAGCGCACCCGACGCACTGTTCCGGTCCAACGCCGCCCATAAAAGGGTCTTCGTGACCGCTTTGAGCATCGTACCGGGCGCGGGCCTACTACCATCAGGACAGGGACACGCGCCTTCTGCGCCGCATGTTGGCGCCACGCCCTTCGCCTGCCTTGTCCCAGTCGCGGCTGCTTCGTCCCTGGGTCGGGCCCGTCGTCCCAGTCGACGGTGCCTACCGCCGGCCACCTTCGCCGTCTCTCCAGTTAGGGCATACCGGCTGCTCATCGGCGCGGCCGCGACTTGCCTCCCGTAGTACTCCAACGGCGATGGACCCAGCAACAATTTCAAACGGTGGATCAAGGCGCGTAATGTGCCAGCAAAGATGGAGATGGCTATTCTCAGGTCGTACCAGTATTCTCCACGCTCTGTATTAGAGAACGTGGTGCTCGTAATCCATGATATGGGGGACTTCTACAGCAGTGCGAGAGCCTCTGGTGACCGTGGACGACAGTAGCTCCAACTGATGTTGAATGAGCGTTCCAACTGGCGTCGGATGAGCGGTCTGGCATTGAGAGAGCTGAGGAGGCCCTCTTCGACACGTCAGATGCTGCGTTGCTAGAAGGGTCGTTGGAAGGGGAGGTAGACGATAAGAAGTGAAACACAGAAAATATGTTGTCATTAACAACGAAGTCAGAAAAATGGACACATTGGCGCGTTACTGGTGATAAAAATGGCGTGCATTAATATCGAAGACCGTCCGCGGAATCCATGGCAGTAGAGCCACCACAAGTCGGTGGCCTACATGCGCGCACTACGCGTGTCCGCATGAGTATGAGCAAGTTGTGACTAGAAGGAGGCAGTGCTTCCGTTTCGCCGCAACAATCAGAGGCAAACCAACCTTAAAGATCGAGGACGCACCAATATAAAGAGAGGAGAAGAACACTAAGCGAGTAGACCGCCGGTTTTTGAATTTCCTGCGCAGACGCACAGAGAGGTGGCGTAGCGTCCATCGTCCCATAAACCATGGTGAGTTCATCACCTCTCTGCACTCACTAACATGCCCACAAAAACTCTGCGCAGAGGTCGCTCAAGGGGTGTGGAATCATAATGCCATGAAATCTCATACACAGTTGCAGGGGAAGTGCGGAGGTCGACAATGGTGCATTGTGCCTGTCAGTACAATTAGATCACGTGTGCTGGAAGGGAAGGAGGCGCTGTCTATCTATGGCGGCAACGAGAAGTAAGAGAGCCTCTCGGCGACGAGAGGGTCCAGCTTCGATTGCCCGCTGAGAAATAAAGCAAATTCAGGAAGGCGGCTTCGTCGCGAAGGTATGGGTGCGACAGTCGCAACCCTGCACGAGTTTACAGGCCCGCGATGACTTTGATCTGATCTTGCCGGAGAACGGTGTCTGCGTACCATGTAAGTTCAAGACTACTTGAAAGCACCGTGACTAGATTCTCATCGCGACTGGAACCGGCAATGCATATCATGAGGCTCTGGAGAGGACGAGGTAGGCAAGGGGGTAGTTGTTTCCTGGAAGGGACGTTGACTGTGTGGAAGACGAAGCGTAACAATTGAACATATGCGGCGTCCAACATGAGATTCCGCGATCTACTTGAGCGTCATCGAACCGAGATATAATACGCCTAGTTTAACATTGTTTGATCCAAAAGCACATGGATTAATTCTGCGTGGCAATGCCGCTTCATGGGTGTTTTGGCAAGTCCTGTCCTGGCTTCCGGCTAACGTTAGCAGAATGTGGTGGATCGATTAAATTTCAGCTCGGCTGACGCATGTGATACGCTGGGATGGGGAAGGCGGCGTTCGCCTGACAGCGACGAGAACAATCTTACGACATGAACAGGTCAGAAGTGTCAACGGCCCCATAGATTACGGACTCTGCGCGCACCCGCCAAACAAGCGAACAAGAGGTCAAGAAGGTGCAGACAGATATCAGTTTGACATAGGGCGGGCCACCGTACGTCGAGCAACACGGTGGAACATCGCATGAGAGCGTCTCTACGAAGCACTCAATGGCGATCACAGGGCCCGGGATCCCGTGCTCGACTCCATGCGAACGAATGTTGTCACGCCGGTAACACTTCTCCTCATTCTCATGACGGCTCATTCTCCAGTTGGTACGAGGCGCCCCGTGACAAACAAGAGGTATTCTCTCAAGAATGACGCCTCTCGATCGCGGACAATGATGATGAGGAAGATGAAGGTAATGAGTGGCATAAGGTATAGCGAGTAGCAGTAACTACAGAAAGATTGGACATGAAATCGCGATGAAACATGCATTTTCTGGGCTGGAAGCCACAGACGCGCGTGCTCAGGTGCAGGTACGTTGCAGCGGGAGTTCACGCGGTCCAGCCGACGGTTCGCTTGGGCTACATTCCAGTCGACGCCCCCAATATGAACGGCATTTTCTCATTTCGTGGTGCGATCATCAGCGAAACTTCAAGCAAGGGTCTGTTTCTGCATTAGTGCCACGTTGCGAAAAATGACCGGCCAACAGAGATGGCACGGTCTCGGTGCGGGGGATTCCATCGGATGCATGTGACTGTGTCACCCATATAACGATTGACCCAGCGTTTAGGCGGATGGCTGTAAATAAGATATGGCTCATCCCTCGTGTGCTTTTGAGACACTGCCGAGAACTGGAAGGTATGAATGAACCATTTGCAGTCAAAGGAATCTCACTTGGCGTTGCCCTACGTCGTCCGCGTTGCGTCCAGAGTCGACAAGGACCGTCGTTCGAATATCATTTAGCCCTCACCGTGGCTTTCTGGCACCCGTCCCACCACCAGCCTCATCTGACGCAGTCATCTGCTAGTGACGCGCCATGGCATGAACCTGTCGTTCCCCCTTACCCCCGCCTCCTCCCCGACCCCCTGCCCTCGCCTTCTACCCACCCCACGCCTAGATAGCACTGGGTGCATCGGCTCTTTTGGGTCTTAAATAGAGCTGTGGCTGCTGGTTGGGTTGCTCCGCAAGCTCACGGGTAACTGGCATTCATGTCATCCTAGGAAGACGTCTTTCAGATCTTGTTGCCTTTTACGAGGAAAAGTACAACGTGGAGTGCCAGAGTATCTCTCAGTAGCCGTCAATTGCTTGTGAATAAATGATGATATCAAGTGGCACCCGGGAACGTTGGCGAGCAGCGCAGGCGTATCCCCAAAATGCGAGTGTGCCTGGACGGTACGTATGATGACACATGCGCTAGGACATGGGAGACGGCCACGTAGATATCACACGCATGACTATCCATGAAGGCCGTGGTCGATCAAATTCTGACAACTTTAACAAGTGGTAACAGATCAGGACGTAGACAACACAAGGAAATTGAATGAATTGTGATGTAGGACGCTAGCTAGGCGTATGTGGACGAGTTAGAACCACGAATATCATGAGAAAAGCCTTCCCACAGAATTCTCAGGCCCAACACATCCAGTTCGCCCCAGCTGATGTATTGAAGTGCGCTAAAGCGGAGAGCACTGGGTTGGGTGGCACAGCATGGCGCCGGCCCGAAAATAGAGAGAAAAGTTTCCCTAAAAACGAATTCCACGGATCGCAGGCGGAATCAGTTCCACTGCCCAATCGGCGATCATGTGTGCTGCCCGTGCATCCCATAGATGTGCTCAGGCGATGCATTCAGACGGGGTGCCCCTGGATGCAAATTTCGAAACGTGTGTCGCTGGCCCTGCGGCAGCGGGATGAGCCCCACATAAGAACTGCCCGGCAGGTTCCGCGGCGGTGGCCGACCCATGAGCGCCTACCCCGTTCCTGACCGCCACCCCCCGCCAGACTTTTCGCAGCACTTTCTGGCGCAATGTCGGACAACACACATCATCCGCCCGCGAGCTCCCGCCCCTGCCGCTGTTCAGCGTCATCTACCTCACTGACCGACACCGACGCGGACGCAGCTGCCCTCTGTGGGTGTCCCTGTCGTTGCGCTACCACCCTTTGGGGCGAGCCGCAGTGCTGCGGCGTGTGTGACTCCCTTCGCGACGGCATTGAGCAGCCGTCAGATGCCACCCCGCCCCTGCTGTTCCATGCAATCGAAGGGGGATGAGGGCGTTGGCGCAGCCAGAGCCGACGTCGGCGGCGGTGCCCTTGTGATGGAGACGGCTTTCCGCGGCCACGGGGACACGGTCAGCCTGACGGCGATCGGCTCCACGCTATCCCCGTCGCGCTCGACCCAGAAGTCGTCGCCGCCGTCGCCGTCGTCGCCGCCGCCGCCTGTGGAGGTGCGGCTGCTGCCGACGGCACCATCCAACCACCCAGCGGCGGTCCCCTTGTGATGGAGATGGCTTTCCGCGGCCACGGGGACACGGTCAGCCTGACGGCGATCGGCTCCACGCTATCCCCGTCGCGCTCCACCCAGCAGTCGTCGCCGCCGTCGCCGTCGTCGCCGCCGCCGCCTGCCGAGGTGCGGCTGCTGCCGATGGCACCATCCAACCACCCAGCGCCGCCGTCGTCGCCGCCGTCGTCGCCGCCACCGCCGGAGCAGGTGAGGCCGGTGCCGGCGGCGCCGTGCATCCCCCCCAAGCCGCCGTCGTCGCCGCCGCCGTCCTTATCTCCGCCGGCTGAGGTGCGGCCGGTGCCGGCGACGCCGTCTAACTCCCCGGCGCCGGCGCCGTCGTCGCCGTCGTCGCCGCCACCGCCGGCGGAGGTGCGGCCGCTGCCGGCGGCGCCGTCCACCCCCGTCGTCGCCGTCGTCGCTTCTATTGTCGATGTCGCCGCCGGCGGGGGTGCGGCCGCCCACGGCAGCGCTATCGACACGCTCAAAGCCGCAGCCGTCGAGTGCAGAGCCGTCCGTAGCGCCGTGACGGTCAGCGCCACCTGCCTGCCCGCACGGTTCTCCACCAGCATCTCAACCGTCCGACAATGGGACTTCCCAGCTGAGTGGGCTAGCAGGCTGATCGCTGCGTCGTTCCCCTTGCGGCAGATTGCGCAAAATCAGCGCGGCACCGAGGCGGCGGCGGCCCCATTCGCCCGGCGATGCTCCTCGAACTCTGCAAAGCTCTTGGAACGCGCGTGCGCCTTCCCGGTGTAGTGCTCGTCGAGGTTGTTCAACTCCACAAAGATGTGGCAGATCTTGCACCACACCTGCCCAGGAGGCTCGGGTGGTGTGTGCGACAATGCCGCCGCGCCCACCCCGACGGCGGTGGGAGGAGGTCGTCGAGCGCGCGCCTCGCGCTCGCCAAGGCGCCGGGGGGAAAGCGCGAGGACGCGCACACCGCGCGACAACCCAAACGCCGAGGAGGGAGTGCAAGGGAGCGCACGCCGCGCAAGCACAGCGAGGCCGGGGGGTAAGGCCGAGGGAGCGCACGCCGCGCGATCACCCAGACGCCGAGGGGGCAGCGCGATGGAGCGCACGCCGCGCAACCACAGCGACGCCGAGGGGAAAGGGCGAGGATGCGCACGCCGCGCGACCACAGCAACGGCGAGGGGGAAGGGCGAGGACGCGCACGCCGCGCGACAGCCCAGACGCCGAGGAGGGAGCGCGAGGGAGCCCACGCCGCGCAAATACAACGACTCTGAGGGGAAAGGGCGAGGACGCGCACTCCGCGCGAGCACAGCAACGCCGACGACGGTGCGCGAGAGAGCGCACGCCGCGGGACCGCACAGACGCGAAGGGGGGGTGCCAGTAGCGCGCGAGCAGGACGGGCGACACGCAGACACCCACCAGGGGTGAGAAACACGACGACGAACCGTGCCCGGCCAGGTCCGCCGGCAGAGCGCGGGCGATGGCACGGCGACCCGTCTAAGGACGCCGCGCAAGAGCGGCGGGCCAGGGCTGAGCAACTCGTTTGATCAGGCCCGTGCCCAGCCCGTGGCCCGTGCAGCGCAGCCACGGGTCGGTATAGCCGGCAGCCAACGGCGCTCGTGCAGCACCGCGGACTTCCACAATGAAAAGGTCTCGTCATCCACTGTACAGCTTTTCGGAGCCACTTCCAGGGCCGTCACCCATACTCCTTGTATACTCTCTTAACTCACATCATATGCTCTTGCATGTCACTCCGAAACTGGTCGTTGGCAAGAGATCAACATCGGGCCCCCTTCGTATGGCTCTCAGGGCCGTGTATTGATGAACTTGATCGCATTAAAGTACAAGAGTGCCGCAATGTACAGCCATGAGAGGCCACAAAAGGACGGTGTAACTTTCACTTGCCGTATTGTCCTCGATTGGTACATTTGATAGATGCAGCGCTGCAGCGGCCGTGGCGGAGTGCGTGGCACGCGGGCCCGAAGTGCCCTGTCGTGCTGGTTCTCTCGACACCAAAGCAGATCTCGAAGAGACCCCCAGGACAGCATTATAGCACTCCCGTGATCTATTTTCAGAACTTGCGCAGCCCCTGGCCCTTCGTGATTCTCCACTGGTAGACTGCTGGATCACTTCACCTGTGCACATTTTCAACGTCATGGCAGTGGCCCCACTTGTTTCACTGCTTTTTCTGCAAATTGCTGAGATGCACGATTCCAGAAAGTATAGGTGTGGGTACGATCAGGAGCTGCGGCGCCCGCCCGCCGCGCCTGCGTCGCCCCCAACCGCGCCTGCGGCGCCCCCGTCCCTCGCCTGCGTCGCCCCCCTCGGTGGCGCCCGCTGGTCGGCGACGCCCGCCACCACTTTCCGTCGCCTTACCCGCGGCGCCCACGTTCCCCCGCCCGCCGCGGATGCTGCGCGCCAGCGCCAGATCCTTGACCATCACCGTGACTCGCTTAACGTGCGCCGCGCACAGCACAGCTTCCTCACAACCTTCCACAAGGTACGCCTCGGCTGCCTATTGCATGGCGTCCACTGCCTCGGCTGTCAGGCGCAGCCCCGGTCTGCAGTTGACGACCGCCTCCTTTAATAGCCGCTCAAACGAGTAGCGCGGGAGGAAGAGCTACCCGCGAGACTCAAACCGTGCAATCTTTCGCAGCGCCACCGCCCCCGGGTGGTCGCAGCGGCGCGGCTAAATGGCCGGCGCAGCTGCCGTCGCAGCCGCCTTGGCTGCCGCCACTTCGGCGCCGCCCTTCGCAACGCCCGCCGCACCGGCGCCAGCTGCCGTCGCGCCCGCCTTTGCGCCCGCCAGAGACCCAGACTGGCGCTTGTGCACGCCCGTGTACTGACGCGCCGTCATTTTGTTGCGGCCCATGGGTAGATGCACGCTAGAGCGGGCGCCGGTGATGGTCACGACAGCGGGGCACTTCGGCCACGCCCGCCGCAGAGAGCACCGCTGAAAGCCGCAAAGCGGACAGAGACACCCGGGGCGGCACACCGCGGCGGCAACCAGTCGGGCGGCGGGTGGGACACCCGCTCGTGGATGTGGTGGGGGCCGCACACAGCCCGTTGGCGCAGAGTCCGAGGAAGAGCGGCGGGCGCGACGGCGACGGGAGACGCACTATGTTGCGGCCGCGGCAACCGACCGCCAGCCGCACGGGCTTCTTATACGGCCTCGCGTGCCAACCAGCGCCACGTCCACAGGCACCCGCGCGCCACCTTGCACACGGGCGCGCGGGTGGGGCCCTCACTCCGCCGGCAGCGGAGGGGGCTGCCCCCGCAGGCGCTCGCTCTCACGAAAAGGCACATGGATGCATTTTTATTGGAGGATCTCTGCCGGCGACAATCTCCCCTCCTCCTCAAAATCATATTCACATCAGCACAACAATGATCTACGAAGTCCGCAATAGAAAGATTTCAAAAAAAACTTTTTGCAGCCGATCTCTGTTCCCATTGGTGGACACGAGAATCTCTTTCCGAGGCCGTTGGATGGCCGCCACCACGTGCGCCTCCAGCGGGGCTCATCGAGATTTCCGTTGAGTCTCTTGCCGCCTCAGAGCCGTCCAGCGGGGTGTATCTCCCACCCGCGTGCGCCGCCACGGCCACACAGCGGCGGAAAGGCGCCCCCTCGTCCCACACGCCCGACCAACGCTGGTGTCTCGCCCGTCGGCCGCCGACACCCGCGCACAGGCCCCGCAAAGCGTGCCCGGACCCCCCCCCCCCGCAACGTGTGTCGAGGGCCCCGCAGGCGGTCAAAAGGTGCACTGCGTCGGGTGCCGCCGGCCACCATCGGTGACCAACACTCGCCCCGCCAGCATGGCGCTGCCCGCCGCTACCGGCGCCACCGCCGCCCCCACCTCGGCACGTCCCCGCCTCCCCCCCCCGCACCTGGCCCCTGACTCTATGGGCAGGCTTGGCTGGCCGTTTTTATGGTCTGGTGTTGGTTGGGAGGGAGAGGATGACGCCAGGTGGTGAGCGGCGGACAACGCCCGCTCCCACACCGCCGTCGCCGTGGCCTCCGACATCGTCGCTGTCGTTGCCGACGTCGCCGCCCCTGCCCCCGCCTTGCCCGCCCCATGTTGTGGTACGTTTCCTGCCGGTCCCTCTGTGCTTTTCGCCGCACCGTCCCCCCGTGAGAGCTGCGCGAGCACGTTGCCGTGCGTCTCGACTGCAGGTGTGCACCGTGTCTCTCTTGTGTGTCTGTGTCTGCCTGTCTGCGCACACCCCCTCCCCTCTTTCCCCCGCCCCAGGCCACTGCGGGGTCCTCTAAGAGCCAATCTTCAACGTCAGAGCCTTTGTGGCCAAATGAAAACGCCGCCACCAGGCCCCCCTGCTCTGCCACCGAGGCAAGGACGGGAGCGCGCGACGTGGGACTGGGCGACCAAATTGTTCACGAGGGTGGCGGGTGGCGAGAGTGAGTGCCTCGCTTCTCCGCGCACCGGCTGGCAAGCAGTGAGAAAATGGTCCCTCGGCAGAACTTCTCTCCTCATCTGAGCGTTTACCGTCTCGCACCACAACCAGAGCAGTTACGCCTGGACTTCACCGGCTTCCGCCATATTGCGTCCCTCCAGGGCTAGAATACCGCACCTTTGAGCGGCGCTTGTAAGTGACTTGATCCATGGGATCACCTGCACGCGACAGGATTGACTGGGCCAGAGCACGCGACAGAATGGAATTGGCCAAAGCAAGGCATAGTCCGCCACGGATAAAGTCTGAACTGTTGCTGGTTCTTGAACATCGTTAAGCCCGCTGAGAGAGGTCATCGAGGATGGAAATAGAATGGGGTCGCGGAAGGAAAACGAAGACGTTGCATAATTGCTTCTGATGCCTAGAGGCGTTGCACGTCAGGGATGGGCTTTTCGGCTGCTCGTGCATTGCACTGAAGCAAAACAGCCAGCTTAACAAGGCGTGCCCCCCACCTCCCCCTTCGCTTTCTCGAGGTGCGAGCTATTGCTAACCTCCGAAAAAGGCGCTTGCAGAGAGACGGGAGGCAGAACCGACGACAGGGCGTAAAAATGATGTCGGATTGGCTGTTCGAAAAGACACGATCGATCTATTGGCTGGGAGTCTCCGCCAGTAATCTTGCAAGTCAATTACTATGTCATTCAGGAGTCACACAAAGTCATTGCAACCCAGAATGAGATTTCCTCGGGGTTTTGGGCCGCTTGCTTCGACCTGAAGAGGGAATGGAGAGGGATCTGGGCCAGACCCGTCATTTCTCATAAGATCTATAAATCTTCTTAGATTTCTTGAGATCTTGATGTGCTGCTTCAGTGCCCAGAGCTGCATGGGGAGAATTTGTAAGCAACTCAGACGATTCTCAGCCTTTCCATCTGTCCACCAGCACTGTCCAATGGTTGCAACCACTCTGAAGCCGCCATCTTTTGGAGTTCAGGAATAGCAGGAAGCGTATACATTGTGTACGCGTGCCCGGGCTCATGCCCGGGCTCGTGCCGCCGCAGCAATGGGTGAGACGACTGCCCACGTTGTTGCTAAGACTGCGTCGGCTGTCTATGACTGTGTCCGAGGAGACGATGCTGGTGGACACATTAACGGGACGATAACGATAACAAAGACAGTATACGGGACAGAAATAAGGACTTTACTAAATGTTACGTGCCACCGGTGTACGGTTGACGGCGCCCCAGGACAGGTGTGAGACACTGGACATCTCACACCTAACACCAACTGGGACCAGCAACGCCACTTGTTTGCGGCTATTCTGCGCGACTCGCTGGCGGCGGAGCCTCCAGCAGGCGATAGTGCGACAACTAGCACTGTCGCCAGCTTCTGACCTTTGTGCGAAGGCAGCTTCCTATAGGAGGGTGCCACTGCCTTCTTGCGTTGTCGAATTGTCAGCCGGAGGCCAACAGTTTTTAGATGGCTGCATTTACTGCCTTTGATAAATTTGAGATTGTATAAGAAGCTTTCCGACTCGGTTCCAGCCCTGCACTCTGCGTCGGTATCTCATGCCCAGGTTAGTTCGGAAAACTCCGGCTTGTGAAGCCATAACGAGATGACGCGAAAGAAGTTTCTGAGATAGCCGTGCGACGCTGACGTCAGATAGACTCAGCATGATTCGAAGGGTCACGTACAAAACAGGCCAGATGATCGGCCTATAACGTATACTTCAGACCGCTTGTTCTCCAGCTACCTGTGACCCTCCGTCTGATATCGCTCAAAGTAATCCAGGCTACCATCTGCGATCAAAACCGTGGGGTCGGAATTATATTCAATGTCGCGCACGCGTGTTCATAAGGACGATCCAGAAGATGATCGTACCGCGACTTCAGCTCAGTCCTGAACATAATATGCAAAAAATCACAACCAGCAAATCAGAATGATCCTTCCAAGAGACTCGGCAGCAACTTCACCGGACAACTGCGGATTCTGCAGCTGTTCGTGTGGAGAGATTTCCACTGAATGTGTGTGAACGCAGTCATCGAGCAATTCTCATATCCACTGTGGACTCTGTCTCGAAGATCAAGCAAAATAGCGCATAATTGGATCCCCGGATCACTACGCGACAGTTCCGCGAAACGTCGGTGGGCGTCACCGATTCTGCCAGTTCTTACATATAAAGAGTCGGGGACAAAACACTGCGACTTCATGGCCTTACTCAGAGCGTCTCCAAAAATGAAGCCAAAAGCCAGAGCCAAACGTCACGAGTGCCGAACGTGAGGCCATGTCACTGGCTCTCCAAACGTTGAGCCAAAACTAAAGAGGTCACGTCTCAAACTTGGGCCCCCCTGGGTGCTCAATATGGGCGGGCCTCTTTTTTGGCGGACCGACAATCCGCAGATGCCCGACAAAAACTCTTGGTAAATCGCCAATCGTCTCATGACTGTTTGCATGCCCCGGGTCACGCACTCCATAGGCGTAGATTGGCTCAAAATGGAACCAGGGGATTGCCCAACAGTTGAAGGCGCATCCAAACAGGCCTGTCCGAAGTGGCGCGCTTCCAAACAGGCCCGTTTGGAGCGGCCCTGCCGTTGAAGATCGAAACCCAGAGCAATCGCGTGTCATAGATTAGAGGTCGATTAGACGACTATATTGCAGACAGCTCAATTTCAGCCAGTTCGAGCGGAACACGAACGCCAAAGGTACTGTCGTTTTTACATCTAAGTTTTGTATCGTTCGCGTAAGTACATCCGATATCTTCGATTTTCTGGTGCGCCGAAGTTGGCAACAGTTCACCATGGGGGACAGGGCTGGGCTCTCATCAACGACGATGGCGTCGACAGGGGTCCTCCACGAGACCTGCATTGTCAAGCAGCCCACGCGGTCGAATGGTCGGCGACGCGACACCACCGACTCTACGTGGCTCCTGCACGTCCGTTACCTTCTCTGCGACCTGTCTGCGAGCTGCCAGAAGTGGTAGTGTCTATGAGTTACGCTGCTGCCCCCTCTGTTGGTGGTGGGCCGAGTAACGATGGTACGCTCAAGTTGCCATTCAATGTGGGCGCTTGGTACCAAGCACCTTTTGCTACTGATGGACATGTATCATGCAAGAGCGAGCACGGAAGGTGCCAAGCTGGGGCATACCACTTTCCAGAGGCTATTCCACATCCTGCTGTGTGATTTGGCTACCTGTCTATTCGCACTTGCTGGTTTATGGCTCGAAACAGCTGCCCGAAAGTGCGGTGCTTGCCGCGTACTAGGTCACAGGGTGACACACTGCTGCTCAACGTGGAGGGAAACGTGTGCTGCCGGTGCACTGATCCCTTGTGCGGGCCATGCTCCGCGCCTTCCGCTGGCGAGCACGGAAGGTGCAAAGCTGGTGCATATCCCTTGCCGGGAGTTGTTACACACTTGCTGTGTGATTTGGCTACCTGTATATTCGCACTTGCTGGTTTATGGCTCGAAACAGCTGCCCAAAAGTGCGGTGCTTGCCGCGTACTAGGTCACAGGGTCACGCACTGCCCGCTCAACGTGGACGGGAACGTGCGCTGCCGGTGCACTGATCCCTCGTGCGGGCCATGCTCTGCGCCTCGCGCTGTTTGCAAGGCCGTTGGTCACCAGCTCGATAACCTGGAGGCGCTGATCCTTGGATGGGCAGGGCCTTGATGGTCGCGTGCCAAGCACGACGTAATGCAAATGCAAGGTCGTGTGCAGCCTGCGCTTCTTTACATTCGACCAACGGTGCGCGCCCAAAAAAAAGGCCACTCGCGCTCAGAAGCGCACACTGGCGGGGACGCGGCCATCGGACGGTAAGCGGTTTCGCACGCACGTGGCGCAATCAGAGATGATCGATTTGATCGGTTTGGGCGGTGCCGCCGCGGCTCCTGCCGTCTGAATGGTGATTGTCGCAGCTGCGGTGGGCCAGGAGGCAGGGGCTTCTAGAGAGGCGGGCCGCATTCTGGGGACGCTGTTGCCAGATGCGGGTACCCAGTGGTGTGGCGGCACGGCGCAACCAATTACAGAGGCTCTAGGAGCTGTCATCATTGACAGATCGAGAGCGGACGTGATCGCATAGATCCGCGAGGCGGTCAAAAATGCGTCGAAGTACTTGTCGGACACACGCGCGGCTCGACGGTGGTGCAACAACGTGGCCGGGCTCGGAGCTGGCGGGTAGCTAGCTTTGGAGGAGGTGCTCGGCAGCAGCAACGCGTACTTCGGGGTCAAGGGCAAGGAGCTGAAGAAGGCGGAGCGACGGTATGTGTCTCTGCCTCACGGCAAGGCGCTCGGATTGTTCAAGCTTGCCATGTCCAATTTCACTGTGGAGGGGCGGGTGTACACCGGGGCTTCTTTTAGCTCTGAGGAGCTCACGTGAAAGAGCTGTGTGACGAGCTAATGGAGTGCCCGACGTGGGTAAGCTTGACGGTGCCAGCTGTGCTCGCCTCTCTGCGGCAGTTCATCTTCGAATTGCGCCCAGGTGATGAGGACCTTGGGCGATTATTGAAAGAGCCCAGCGAGCGTCTGAGCTCGGCTCGGTTTGCGTCCTCGAACAAGCTGCACCATCTTCGCCTTTCCGTGAGAAGCCCACTTTTCTGGGTTTCTAGCAATCCTGACCACTCCCCTCGCCCTTGCTCGGTCCCGGATGCGCGCACTCATTGCGGACGCGAACCCTTCCCCCACCTCCTCCCATCGCGCACTGTCGCGCCCCGCGAAAACTACGTCGGACCTCCCTTCTAGCAGCAGAGGGTAGCGACGGCGGCGGCGGCGGTGCGGCGGCGACGGCGGCGGCGGCGGCAAGGGCGGCGTTTGGTGCGGGCGGGGGATTTTGGTGCGGGTGGTGCGGCGGGCGGCGACCGCTGGGGATTCACCTTTCCCCGCGGCGGCGGCGGGCTTGACGGCACACGGCGTGGCTGCCGGATCGCGGCCACTTCGTCGTCGGCATTGTGTTGTGGCGGGGGTGTGTAGCTCTGGTTTTGTACATTGCTCGTGTGTTTATTGGTCTTACGGGACGTACATTTCATAGCGGCATACGGCCACTTTGACCAATTCACGACACATGTCACCAGTAATGTCAGCCAGCATTGAGTTGATCGTCAGCATGGGCCACGCGTTGAAATGCTCCGGGCGGGAGTAGCGTCGCAGCCAGCTACTGAATCCAGAAAAGACGTCTTCAATGAGATTGAAGTCCGGCGAATAGGGCGGCAAAAGCAAAACGACCATTCCGGCGTCTCTCACTGTTGCCAAGGCAACCTCATCATGCACGTTGGCATTGTCAAAAACGAGGATGCAACGCTCAGGCTGACGGGCCCACTCACCCCCCTTTTCCGCAGCGCTCATGCGAGGTAACACAACGCTCGTCATGAAAAGAAGGAAGTCCACAGAGGTCTGACCTGATGGGATGCACGTCATCATCCAGTCCAACAACTCATCATGCGACATAGCCAAAAATAAGCTTGTGCGCACCCCAGGCGGTGACGTCACGTAGGACTCAGAACGAGCCCCGCGCAGTGACGAGGCCCACCTCCGCTCCGCCACCCGCTCCACTCCGTGCGATTCATCCACATACTCACGGCAGCGCAGCGGGATGCGCCACTGAGCCACCACCCAGGAAACCCGGTTCGCCTCTTTACGCGTGATAAAGGCCCGCTCGACAACCTTGCGCATGTAACCGTTACGCCTCAGCACTCGAGCCACAGTCGCCGGAGCCACCTCAACCGCCCCTTCAACCCGTGCAGCAATGTCGTTGACGGCGTCCGCCATCTCGTCGAGAAACAGCTCTGGCGCCCTGCAAAAGGTCAACAGCACCGCATCACGCAGCTAAAAGTCGTCGGCGCTACTGTCGCGGTGCCGGTTCCACCGAGCGGGATCGTAGTGCCAGTCTCCGCCGGTGTCCAGAAAGTAGCGAAGGAAGTGCGGTGCAGACCGAACCGAAATGCGGACGTCCCGGGCGGCGGCCGCGACGCTGCGACTGTCCTCGCGGACCATCCTCACGAGGTGCTCTCTCTTATCCACGGACATCATTGTCCCACGCGGCGGGGAGCGGACGGGGGGGGGGCGGCGCAGCAGTGCACTAGAGGATGAGGTCCCGACGAAGCCTCGTGGAGCGAGGAAGGAATGCGGTCACAGACAAAAGAGGCTGGAAAAGCATCATCCATTGAAGGTGAGTGACGATGCTGGAGTGACTGAGGCTAAACGCTTGCAATTGCTCCTGATGCCCTTGTGTCCCGGGCGTTTGCCGTCAGTTGCCTTCCACCTGAACTCGTGGCACGCTGAAAGGCGACCAAACCTCCTTCAGAAGGGTTCGGTCTCGGCTCGTGCGGCTTCAGAACACCACTGGGAACGGAAGAAATGCACAGGAGCACCACTAGTCTGCGTAAGGACCGCCACGACAGTAGTTTAACACTGGCAACGATGGACTCCATTCCCAAGAGTGGGCGGTCAGTCGGACAGCTGTTCGACTTGATTGCAAAGATTGTACGACTTGGTTTCCATACGACAGAGTTTGAGACAAGAATGAGGATCCTGCCTGCCTTAATTGCGCTCTCGGACGACTCATCATGGCACGCACACATCACTTTGGAGCAATTATGGAAGTGTACAATTGTCCTCAGCACTTCAGTTCCGTTCAGATCGGTCGAAATTGGGCAAACTGCGACAACATGCAAATAAGGCCTATTTTGGACCGTCGCACCCTAGGTTTGGATCGCATCCCAGCCACCAATGCCCGTTTGGCAAAAAAGTGCCAGGTTTAGGCGGTCGGGTGGTTGGATCTATTGGTGGAGACGCTTTCACTACTATGATCACTCCACTCTCCGTGGTCAGCTGCCTGTCTAGTGTCGATCTCAGGGGCAATGCCCGGGATTTGTGTCGACTCGCAGGCGGGCCCCAAACTACAATGGAGGGGCGACCAACTGCGTCACTCAGTTGCATCATGGCAATACGTTCAGGTTGAACGTACGGATTATGCAGAAATCTGAGGTTGAACGGGCGAACCAACTGAAAATAATCATGGAAAGAACTGTTAAAGGTGTAGATAATTTTGCTAACAGAACTCGCTTATCTCGGCGACCTGCGAGACACTGTGCTCGTTGCATCTAGACAAAGCATCATCATATGCTGATACACTGTAGCGTCAGCCTCGGCCCAGCCGGTGAGCATCTGACACCCAAAGAGGTGCGCCAGGCGCACGCCTGTTTATTCTATGGCGATTTAGAGTCTGTCTCACTCTATTTGTCCTTGGAGAGCCTCCCGTTTTTGTGGAGAGACCAGAAATCCGCTGCTACGACCTCATTTAACAAGCTATCTTGACACGAAGGATGGAGATCTCCCAAACCTTTCTGCTGCAAGAACTGGTACGCAATCTTCTGCAGGATGCCCTTCAACGGCACACCTATATCGGAAAGATACGGCTCAGACGCTTCGTTTTCAGGCCTTCCGGCACACAGGGCGAGCCGCACGAGGTCACAGCACCGTTTTCATTCATTTGTCCTATGTTCACATACCTCGTGCATTCAATTGCACTAGTCTGCGCAGCGCTCCAATCCCACTGACTGAAGGTAGACGTCCGTAAAGAGTATGTCGAGAAGAAGCGGAAGAGTTTCTCGCAGCGGTCCCGTTACAGTAGGAGGCTACTCTAAAGTTTGCTCATTCAGAATTGCAATCTCTTGCGCGCCTTTTGAGAGTGGATCTCACAAGACCCGGCAATCAATCGACTCGCGCGCTTCGGTAGCAGCCAATGAGCGCCTGTGCCCAGGCACTCCCATATTGAAGCCAGGGCTGTCCTCGAAAGCCTCTGCGTGGCTCAAGCGCCGTCGCACACCTACCCCTCACTCGTCCCTCACCGTCGCCTGCGTGCCTCCTGTGGTCGCCGTCGTGGGGCAGCGTGTGTGTGTCACTGCACCGGTCGTCGGTGGTCTTGCCCAAGGTGACTCTTTGGTTCCTTACGGGCGACACAATGGCGACACAATACGACGAAGTGTCGCCAGAGAGTAGCGCGGAAAGGCTAAATGCGTCGCAGACGGTAGCACCAAAGGAGCACTTCAGCGGCGGATAAGCATCCGGCCGTGCCGGTTTCTGGCATAATCTGCGCAAACTATTTACCACTGATTTTTCGGGCATATGTTTCAGTACTATTTGGCGGCTTTAGATTTGTTGATCCAATTTAGTGCCAATCAATGACTGACAAGCGACCAGCCATATGAGGAGGACATGTTGGGGCGGCGCCGCCCGCCGCCGCCGCCCCGCCGGAGCAGCTCGCCACCTCGCCGCCGGCCACCGCCGCCGTCGCCCCGCCGTCGCCCGACGGCGGCCGGCCGCGCCGAGGCACCGTCGCCGAGTCGCCGCCGCCGAGTC
>Ga0115031_1000931_pt1 | contig 21423 bp, 14 predicted proteins | sample Maine_Asex4_meta_FD_87301 | JGI IMG/M metagenome (GOLD analysis project Ga0115031, IMG submission 87301) | Marine algal microbial communities from Maine, USA - Maine_Asex4_metaG | ecosystem: Host-associated > Algae > Red algae > Unclassified | place: Maine, USA | collected 2015-01-05
ACCCGGCGGTTACGCCGCAGCTTTCCTTGCCGCCGACGAAGGAATGGACGTTGTTCTCGTGGAAGCCGAAGGGAAGCTTGGTGGCACGTGCTTGTTACGCGGCTGCATTCCATCAAAGGCCCTTCTGCATGTTGCCAAAGTGATTGGCGAAACCGAAGAAATGGACCATGAGTGGGGCGTTTCGTTCGGTACGCCGACCATCGAATTAGAAAAGCTTCGTGCGCGAAAGAACAAGGTCATCGAAACACTCTCGGGCGGGCTGGGTGGACTGGCGAAAAAACGAAAAGTCACCGTCGTGAAGGCATTTGCGAAATTTGAAAATGCAACGACGATCGTTCTCGAAGGCGACGACGCTTCGATCCCTAATGGCAACAAGATCACATTTGATAACGCCATCATCGCCACCGGCAGTGTGCCGGCCATGCCGGGTGCATTCAACATCGGTTCTGATCGTGTGATGGATTCTACCGGCGCGCTGAATCTGGCTGACGTGCCTGACTCCATGCTGGTAATTGGCGGTGGCTACATTGGTTTGGAAATGGGTTCGGTCTACGCCGGGCTGGGAACCAAAGTTAGCGTCGTCGAACTACAAGACGGTTTATTGATGGGCGCCGATCGTGATTTGGTCAGACCTTTGGCAAAGCGACTGAAGACACTGTTCGAAGATCGCATCTTCCTGGGCACCAAGGTCGGCAGTGTGTCATTGAGTGGCGACCAAGTCGAAGTCACCTTTGAGGGACCTAAGAAGTTTGGCGTTGAGAAGTACGATCGTGTTTTGGTTTCAGTGGGACGCCGTCCGTTGACCGAAAATCTAGGTCTTGAGAACACTGCGATACAGACCGACAAACGTGGTTTCGTCGTCCACGATGAAACGCTGAAAACAGCAGAACCCAACATCTACGCAATCGGCGATGCCGCCGGTGAACCGATGTTGGCTCATAAGGCGAATCATGAGGGACGTCATGCGGTCGAGGTGATCTTAAAACACGCGTCCGTATTTGACAAACGTGCTATTCCAGCGGTCGTGTTTACCGACCCTGAAATTGCCTGGGCAGGAGTCACCGCTGAAGAAGCGAAGGCTCAGAACATACCGCACGAAGTTGTCAGTTATCCATGGGCCGCCAGCGGCCGCGCTCAAGCACTCGGCATCACCGATGGCCTGACCAAGTGGATCGTCGAACCAGAAACCGAACGCGTGCTGGGGTGCGGTGTCGTCGGTTCGGGTGCGGGCGAATTGATTGCAGAAGCCGTCTTGGCGATCGAGATGGGATGTGTCGCAAGAGATATCACAGAAAGCATTCATGCTCATCCTACGTTGGCCGAAACGATGATGAACGCTGCCGAAGTGTTTTACGGCACGGCAACGGAAGTCTACAAACCGAAAAAGAAACCAGCCAAGGCATAAATATAAGGGTAAAAGATAGTATCCTTTCGCTCCGCGAAAGTGCGCCCTTTCGCGGAGCGAAAGGCGACAAAGAATTCCGCGAGCATTCCGATACAAACCCGCAGCCCCTGCAAGTGAGTCACCGAGCACCGCAAATGCTTAATCGCTGGCGGCTTGTCGATCTAATTAGCCGTTTGGCCCGCGAGCCCCGGTTCTGTGCCGTTGGAACCGGGGCTCGTGCCCAAACGGCTAATATAAAACTTAAAACTTGATCCAAACAGATACAGGCCGATCAAAACCGGCCCTTTGAAAGACTTATTCTATGCCTACCGGCAACGTCAAACGTGTTCTACGGTCGTCGCGTGAGATCAAAAAAATGCGAGCCGCCGGTTTGATCGTTTGGCAGGCCCATCAGGCCGGAGCAAAATTGATTAAGCCGGGCGTCACAACGGCAGAGATCGACGCCACTTACATTAACACGTTTGCGCAGTACGACGCGGAGCCTCTGTTTCTGAACTACCAAGCGGGTGACCATCCACCGTTTCCTGCCGTCACGTGCATCTCGGTCAACGAAGAAGTCGTCCACGGCATCCCCAATCAACGTGAGCTGAAAGAAGGCGACATTGTCAGCGTGGACACGGGCTGCCGCATCAGCAACTGGTGTGGCGACGCAGCCGTTACCCATGCCGTTGGAAAGATTTCAGCGCGGGATAAGAAGTTGCTCAAAGTCACTAACGAAACGTTGAATCTCGCGATTCGTTTAATGGGCGAAAAAGCGATGTGGAGCGCAGTCGCCAAAGAGATGGAAGACTACGTGTACGACAATGGGTTTTCGGTTGTTGAAGATATGTGCGGTCACGGAATTGGGCAGAATTTGCACGAACCGCCGCAGGTACCCAACTATTTCAGTGACAACGAAGAGGATGACTTCGATCTGAGGCCCGGCGTCGTTCTGGCGGTTGAACCGATGGTCAACGCAGGCACCAACGATCTGCTGATGCTGGAGGATGGTTGGACGGTGATCACTGCGGATGAAAAACCAAGCGCTCATTTCGAGCACACGATAGCGATCACCAAAGACGGGCCGGTGCGACTGACGGGTGCTCCCGACGATGCAGAGTTGAAGGCGCTGCCTGAATCTTTGCATGATAAGAGCCAGTGGGTCAATTGGTAGTTTGGTGGTTTGGTGATTGCGTTTAGCACTTGAGAGTGCTTTCGTGGAGCGAAAGACTACAATCAGCTACCGGCGGTATCCAGGTACGGATCTTGGCCCATTTCACGTTGCATTTCTTGGCGTCGGCTTTCGTGATGTAGCAACATCTTCCGCGATTTAAAATGATTGTGTTGGATGTTGGCTTGAGCTTTGTGAAACATCGGCGCGAAACGTTTTAACGCACCGGTGGGTGATTGGTTATATCCGCGCAGCTTTTGGGCGGCTGATTCCCCGATGCCGTTTTTAAGGATATCGTCCTCCAGAGAAAGATATTGTCGAAACGAACCTGGGTCGCCCTGTCTACCGCATCGTCCGATCAACTGCCGATCAATCCGCGCTGATTCATGAAGCTCGCTGCAAATCACGTGCAGTCCGCCGGCCGCGAGCGCTTCGGCTGAGAGTTTGATGTCAGTGCCACGTCCCGCCATATTGGTGGCGACGGTAACGCGTCCCACTTCACCCGCCCCCGCCACGATCTCCGCCTCGCGCTGGAGATGCCGCGCGTTGAGGACCTCATGTTTGACTTTTCTGCGATTAAGAATCTTTGAGAGGATCTCGGATTTGTCGATGGATCGTGTGCCGATCAATACCGGGCGCCCCGTTCGATGCAACATTTCTATTTCGTCAGCGATCGCATGCCATTTCTGATCGTCCGTTCCATAAACGCACGTCGACAATTGGACGCGCTGCGGTGGTCGATTGGTGGGTACGTTGATGACAGTGACTTCGTAGATGCTTTCGAGCTCGCGTTCGGATTTCGCGGCGGTTCCCGTCATGCCAGAGAGTGATTCGTATTTGAGAAAGAGATCTTGCAACGTGATACGCGCCGATTCTCCCGTTTCGACGCTGACTTTGAGATTTTCACGCGCTTCGATCGCCTGATGGATTCCCGATCTCCATTTGCGTCCTTCCGCCAAACGGCCCGTGAATTCATCAACGATAACCACCTCCCCGTCCCGAATTACGTAGTGCCGGTCAGCGACGTAGTTTTGATTAACGTAGATCGCCTGTTCCACTTGTTCGTAGATGTCCATGATTGGTGTTTGCCGCAACAAATCTGGCTGCTGCAAGACACGCACCCGACGACGACCTGTTGCGGTAAGCGTGATCTGATTGTCGTCTGGGTCGATAGAGAAATGTTCGTCAATCGTGAAGTCGGGCGAAACTTCAGCTGACCAATTGAATAGCGCGATTGCAGCCTGCGCGACCTCGTCAGGAATACTGCTAACGATCAAAGGAGTCCGAGCTTCGTCTATCAAAATACTGTCGGCTTCATCGACGAGGATATAGTTCAATCCGCGCTGAACGATCTGAAGATTAGAATCCACTTTGGAGTGTACCATCGAAGGTATTTGGCTGACACCGGCAAACTCCATTTGACGGTGGATCAATCTGTCTCGGAGGAAGTCGAATCCAATTTCTTTGGCGGTCGTGTAAGTAATATCGCAATGGTAGGCTTCCAAGCGTTGGGAACGATTGCTTTCGTTGGTGATCACTCCGACTGAAAGGCCCAGACGCTGGTAAACGGGCTTCATTAGTTCGGCATCCCGCGCAGCCAGATAGTCGTTGGCGGTGGCCAAATGGGATCCTTCCCCGCGCAATGCGTTCAAAAAGATTGGCAGCGTTGCGGTCAATGTTTTGCCCTCACCGGTTTGCATCACGGCGATGCTACGATGGAACATTGCAATGCCCCCGAGCAACTGCACATCGTAGTGCTCCATTGAGATCGTTCGTCGCGCCGATTCGCGGACCAATGCGTACGCTTCCACGATCAGCTGTTCCAGTGGCGTACCTGAGCGCGCTTCAAATTTGAGTGCGAGGCTTTTTTTGGTCAGCTGTTCATCCGATAAATTTTGCAGCGATTGGCATTGGCGAGTGATCCTCCGAACGGCTGATTTCCATTTGGCTAACGAAGTTGAACCGCCAATGTTTCTCAATTTTGTCAGAAAAGACATATGGGCTCAGCGCGGTAATACAAGGGTCGAGGGAAGGACTCAATAAATGTCCGATAGTCACCCTTCGCTGGGCGAAAAGAGGTTTCTTTCGCCCAGCGAAAGGCGAATATAATTTTACGGCCGGTCCTTGCTGAACGTTTAGTACGACTGAGATTCGCGACCGCGTTCGCGCCAATCATTGGACGCCGTAGAAGCGCTAGATTGATAGGGATCGTATCGCGTCGTCGACTGTGCCAGCACTTGGCCTTGTGGCTGTGCAGCAGCATATCTTTGAGCAAAACTACCTTGATAGTTCTGAGGTTGAGTCGAGTTGTTGTAGTTTCTAACGTTGGGCTGCTCGAAAGCGCCTTGGTAATACGTCGTCGGAGTGGCCGCAGCGTAACGCGGCTGATTCTGCCGTTGCGGCACATAGTAGGGACGCACGTACTGGCCGCTGCCCCCGGTTTGATTTTGAACAAAAGGAACCGTCGCACGTACATTGGTCGCGTCGGTTACTGGAAGACGCGAGTTGTCACGCCGTTCGTCAGTGGAAGTTGTCCGGTAGTCGTTGGACTGAGTAAACGAAACTCCGTTACCCACACTATTGCTTGACGAAGCCGTCCGTGTCGCCCAACCGCCACCCGGGCTATTGACTCCAGCAGACGATTCTAAAACCGAAGTTGCGTCGGCAACGCGATTGCTGCCGCCAATACCGCCGGTACCGCCGGTACCGCCGGTTTGACCAGTTGATGAAGTATTTAGATTGTTACCGTCGGACTGTCGCCAACCTTGTTGCTGATTGTAGTTGGCGGGCCGGTTGGCGGGTGTGGGTGCATTTTGTTGCGTGTTGAGCAAGCCGCTGGGAAGTTGCCCGACCCGGTAGCCGTTGGCGTTCGCAGTGTTGTAGTTTCTACCACCGGGAATATTCAAAGAGTAAGTTGGGGGAGCAGGGATTCGTGCTTGGGCGAGTCCACCACCTCCTGCGGAGGATGCCGGATTCGCATTGTAGCCATATCCATAAGGCGCGTTCGCGTTGTAAGGTGTGTATGGCTGCGGTGCACATGGCTGCTGACCACAGTTTCGGCAGCCGGAAGAGAAAATCACGCCTCCTATGATTACTAGTGCAAACCAAAGTGGGCCGAAAGCAACGGCCGAAAAAAAAATTTCAGCGCAGCGGGTTAAGGGCGAGTCCGACTTAAATTCGGTTGTGGATTGGTTCGTCAGTTCGGCCATGGTCGCGTGTCCTTTTCGATCGGTCGCCCCGTTATTCGCGGGCGGAGACAGGAAAAGTTGTCCGATATTCGGGGAACGATCTAGCGCCGAAAATCGGGTTATTACGCGGCACGTTAGAGAGGCTCGCAGGGTAGGGCAAGCCCATTTTCAATACCGAACATTTACAATAAGCACACGAATCAACACTTTTGAAATTGCGACAACGCAAACGCGCCCGGCCATTGAGCGAATTTTTTCCAGTGCGCGGATACTCATTTGCTGCCGCTGCACGTTTGTATTCTCGCTAGCAGGTGGGGGGGAATGGGAAGAAGTTCTTAGATCAACCTTTGAGAGTCCGCGACGATGGGGTAGATTCATCGACATTGATTGTTGAGACGAATTTTGGATTCTTTTGAAATCAATCGAACCAAAACACGACTCAACCGTAACAAGAAACCACTGGTCAGGATGATCGGCGGATGCAGTCGCTACTAGCGGCCAACTGCAACATTGCAAATTGAGATCCACGGAAGGATTCACGATGCTATTGTGTCACAGGTGGGCAACGAGCGGAGGGACTCTGGGCGGAAGTTCTCGATTCGCCATCGCCCTTTTTTTAGTGTCTCTGCTACTGTTTCAACTTGAAGCGGACGCTCAGCAACCGGTCACCACCCAAAATTTTGCGATCTTCGCTGACGATCCTCAATTCGCAAACCGTATCGCTCAGGAGGCTGAGCGGTATCGTAAGGAACTTTCGATTTCTTGGCTGGGCTACGAGATTACTCCATGGAAAGAACGATGTCCGGTGCGCGTGAGCATCGACCTGCACGCCGGCGGCGAGACAAGTTTCGCGTTTCTAATGCCACCGGGTAGCAATCGTGGCGAGCCCACCGGTTGGGAGATGAAGATCTTTGGCCCTCCGGATCGTTTGCTTGACGCGGTACTTCCGCACGAGATCACACATACAATTTTTGCGACACACTTCGGTCGCCCGCTGCCTCGTTGGGCTGACGAAGGCGCTTGTACAACGGTCGAACATGAAAGCGAACGCAGCAAGAACCATGGCATGCTAATTAGCTTTTTGGGGGCAAGTCCTTCACGGGGTATTCCCTTTAATCGTATGTTTACGATGAAGAATTATCCACACGACATTCTTCCTCTTTACGCTCAAGGATACAGTTTGGCTCGGTTCTTGATCCAGCAAAGCGGACGCAGACAATTTTTAGATTACATCGCAGATGGCATGGACAAGGAACGACCGGGGTTGGAACTTGCGGCGTGGGATCAAGCCACGATGCGACACTACGGATTCAAGGATCTTTCCGATTTACAGATCCAGTGGATTCGCTGGGTGCGCGAAGGTAGCCAAGAAAACTTTGATCCAAATTTCTCTGATCCGAATGGGCAGCAGCTTGCGTCCAATCGGGTGGCGAGACCTGTAGCAAATCAGCTGAACGATCGCGGGTTCGCAAATCCAGATCAGGCAACGATACGTGTGGCGGGGCTTTCCAAAAGCGACGTTGCGAAGCTACCTATCAACAACGGTTGGTACGCGAAACAGATGAGGGTTAACCAGTCAACGCGCCGTGTGTCAACAGGTGACGCCGATGAAGAGGCCAACGTCGTACTACCGCCCAACCCATCCAAGACGATCTGGCGATAGTGGGTCTATCGGTCGCCAAAACGCGCAGAGGCCGCGACGCAGGAGTGAACGCTCTTCTCGCTACTTTGCTACTATGTGTTGGGTTCCCAGGTGTCGTCAACGCTAGGCTGCGTTAAACCCGTTTGCTGTCGATCGCGATGTGTTGCTGCCGATGGAAACCAAATACGGTAGTCTTCATGGGAGACTTCGTTTCGAATATCAAGCCCGCCCTCATGACCTCGCAAGATCTTCTGAGCAGCCGATAGCTCGAGTCCGGGGAAGAACTCTTTCGCGGCAGAAAAGATTTCGCTGGCATGAGGTTCAGGATCTTCATCTTCAATTTCAGCTTCTGCCGACCGCACAAAAACTTCAACCAAGTCTACACTAGTGACCAACGCGATTTTGACCACGGCCCCATCAACACCCCGACTATTTTTTACCGCTTCACCGACAACGTATCCGACTGCCGTTTTAATGCCACCGGCATCCACGTTGACCACTGGATGATCGCGATTGAACTTTAGCTCGATCCCAATCCCCAACGGCTCAGCTTTGACTTGATGTTCGTCAACCAAATTCATCATCAACTGATTGATGTCAACTGCTGCCGGCTGAGGAACGTATACTTGATTGACCAATAACATATCCTGGACCAAATCCGACATGCGATCTTGGCTGCGTTTAACGATCGCCCAGCCCTGTCGAACACGATCGAAGACATCTTCGGCCAAGCCTGATTCGACCAAATGCGTCCCGCCATTAATAGACTGAAGAATATTCTTGATTCGGTGAGAGAGTTTTTCAGCCGTTTCACCGACGGCAAGCATGCGTTCTTTCTCCAAAAGTGCTGCGTAATATTCATCGTTCTCGATTGCCGTCGCTACTTGATGAGCTATAACGTGCATCAGTTTTAGATGGTCTTGATTGAAGCTTTGCTCTTCGGATTCCACTGCAGTCAAACGGTCAACATAAATCAGTCCCAGCCCAAAGTTTCGACCTCGAATAGGCACGCAGAGCACTTCGGAGATCCCTGAAGCCAGAATGCTTTCTGAATTTTTAAGATGCTCTGACTTAGGAACATCGGATGACAAAACACCGATGTTGTTTTCATCCACATGCTGAGCAATCGCGCGACTGATCTTGAACTTCTTATTTTTCTCGCGGGGGTCACGGTATTGCATCGACCGTACCAAAAGTGGTTTTCGTGGACCGTCTCTTAGCAGGACGCATCCTCGGTCAGCCGACACCCATTCAAACGTCAGTCTAAGAAGATCATCCATCATAGGGCCGACCTCCTTTTGAGAAGTCGCCAAAGATGCGTCATAAATGAATTGCAGACTACTTTTCATTTGAGCAACGAATCGCTCGTCGTCGACCGCACGTTTCTTAGGCGATTGCAACAGAGTCGGACTCTCAAGTATTTGCAGAACGGGTTTGGCCGAGCTCAACGGCGCGTCACCTTGGGCCAGCACAATGAATACTGTTTGGCCAATGCTAATATTATCACCAATCTTAAGCCCGCTGGAGGCAATTAGCTGGCCATTTAGAAAAGTGCCGTTAGAGCTGTCGAGATCAATTAATTGAGCCGAATTATTTGTTACTTCGATGCGAAAATGTTTTCGTGATGCTTCTAGATCGGTCAGGCAAATCCCATTGCTTAAATCACGTCCCACTGTGACGCCTTCTTCGGTGACATCATAAACATGACCTTTTTCATTGCCACGCTTCGCGAACAGAGATAACGCCATTTCAATTTGCTCGTTAAAGAAGATTTAATGGCAACGACGTACGATTTCGATCACCGAAGAATCTGAAAACCGGTTGTAGAAACTATTCGTCTGACTGATTCTCGGCGGAAGGTGTGTCTGATTCAATATTTAGATCTTGAACCACTGGGGCTTCGTCTTCAGGCTTGTCGTGTTTGGAACCGCTGCAGCCAACAAAAAGGAAGATGCTAGTTGCGACCACTAAAAGATATCCTGTGCGTCTCATCGTTTTGGCTCTATCGAAATACTTAATGAAATGTGGCTTTGTAACTCCCCCCCGCGCGACAACTTTCGGCTCAATGGCCGTTGGGCGACAGCGAGCGGTTGAGCACTAAAGATAGGTTCAAAAACAAGTGAATTCAATGCGATGCTTCGAAGCAAATCCAGAAACATCGGAAATTAAGCACGACTTACCTCAAACTTTGCCAATTTGCCTCATCGCCTCGAACCCCGCCACCGCGACCGCTGAAGAAAGATTGAGGCTTCTCACGTTCGGGTGTGTTTCAATTCTCAGCAATCGTTCAGGAAAACGATCGATAATTGATTTCGGTAACCCTTTGGTCTCGCGTCCGAAAACGAGGACATCTCCTTGCTGGTAGGGCACATCAAGATAGTCCTGTGTCGCAAATCGGGAAAACAACCAATAGTTTTGAGAAGGAAGATGCGTCTGCAGATCGTCCCAGTTTTCTACCGTTTGCCACTCTAGATGTTTCCAATAATCCAGTCCGGCTCTGCGAACGGCTTTCTCGGTGACCTCGAAACCAAGCGGCTTCACCAACCAAAGTTTCGCCTGAAGCGCAACACACGTCCGCCCGATAGCCCCCGTGTTGGGAGGAATCTCTGGTTGATGTAAGACAATGTGCAGTGTGGGTTGATACTTCAAAACAACTCAAGTGGAAATGCGGAGACTTTAGAAAAACTCAAAACCGCTGTTTGAATCGTCTGGTTGGCCAACGGTCACCTAGTGCTCAAAGATTGACCGCGGTAGCTGAAAAATCAAACAACGATGTAGGAATTTGTTTGAGGTCATTGTATCGCAAGCAGTTTCTTAAAAAAACTTAACCACTGGTTCACTAAGAAAATGCTATTGAAATACTGTTTCATAATCATCTGCTAGGCTGCCGCAATAAATTTTTCCCGCTATTGGCCCAAGGGGTGCGTGGACCTAATTTAGATCATCGTCACACATCTTGATTTGTTACTTTTAAAATACACCGCTACCGAAAAATCGGGGTTACAGATGAGCATTTATAATGGCCAGATTTCTCAAGAGTCGTCTTTCGAATTCCCCGTGGCCCGATCAAGCGTTGCAGATTTGGCGAAGCAGATCGAGTTGGCGTATGATCAATTGGGCCATCGGGGCTTGACGACGATCTACTGCACAACCGAGGCAGGTAAAATTACCCTCGGGGGCGAAACTCCGACCTTCTATCTCAAACAGATTGCTCAAACGATCGCTGCGAAAGTCCTTGGTGTCGGGTCATTCAACAACCAGATAACCGTAGTCGATAGAAGTTAGTCAGGCGAAAAACCTCGTAAGCTGCGTCAACCAGCATTAGCGGTTGTTGCTCTTCTTCGTCTTCTTTGCTGACAGCATTTTAGGATTATTCGCCGACGGGCTCGATTGAGAGAAATTTGGCGATTGATCAATTTGAAGTTCTTGGCCAACGGAGGATTGGGCGACGTCTTCAGATGATGGAAGCTCAAAATCTAGCGATTGTGCGAACTCAATCGGGGATTGGGCCACATCATCATCAAACCTGACGACCTCACCTGAAGGCCCTTTGACAGTTGCCACTTCGTCTCGCCCACCATAGAGGGTATCTGATTTAGATTTTCCTAGATCATCAAAGTCGCCTTCGAAATTTAAGCGACTGCCGAAAAGTTCGTTCTTATGAGAATGGTATTCGTCCTCGTCTCTGAAATACTTCTGGGTTCCAAAATAAATTGCGATGGGGATCAGCCCAATCAGCATCCACCAAGGACTCAGCCACGGCGTGTCGAATTGTTGTTCACCTTTTGCGTCCGAGCGATGTCCGATTTGCAGTGTCGATGCGGTCAGATGGTGGTCCGCCTGCGCTGCTACCGAAGGTTTGAACTCAGGCAGAATGATTTTTGATCGCTGGGGTTGGTTAGCCTCAGAATCAGACGATTTAAATTTACGGGCGTCCAGGCTCGATTCCGATTTAAGATTTACCGAACGATGTCCAGCGACCCGAAAGGTAGCATTTTGCGGTTTCGCAGACGGTTTAGAGACTTGGCTGGTGATTTTGGACGACTTTGTTGTAGCAACCTGATTCGCGCTTTCTTCGACAGAGGCTGAATCCAAATCGGAGACGCTGACCTTTTTAGTACTAACAGAGGATTCCGACGCCTCTGGCGGTGATGCTTCGGTAAAATCTGTCATGATCGCCGTGAATGTTTTCGGTTGACTCTGGGTGACGTCAAACTTGCTTTCACTCAGATCAGCACCATCGCTACTTTCAAATGGTGAAGAAGATGGACTTGGTTGGAACGGAGACGTTTGTGACGGCGTTGTTCCAAACGGAGATGATTGCACCGGAGCTGTGTCCAAAGGTGACGACTGTGCCGGTGCCGATTCAAATGGAGACGATTCAAATGGAGACGATTCAAATGGAGACGATTCAACAGGTGCAGATTCGAATGGCGAAGATGCAACAGATGCCGATTCGACAGGTGTTGACTTGAACGGAAATGATTCGGCCGGCGCTGATTCCAACGGATAGTCTGGGGCATCGGTCGTTGCGAAAGGGTTGAAGGTTGACACCGTGGATTGGTCTGTTTCTGGTTCGGCCATCTCTGGTTCGACGACAGCTTTGGAGTTGACTTCGGTAAAATCAATTTTGGTAGTCGCAGTATCGATTGGCTTACCAGCAGAAACGACGTCCGCTTCCTTCGGCGTTGATACCGGCGCTGGAAAAAGCCCCCCTTCGCGACCGGAATCGACGATCGGCCATTTGATGATCTGAGGTTGAGGCACAGCACTTTCAACTGCCGGTTCAGGCAGGCGAGTCACCTCAGTTTCAGCAATCGGCTGGTGATCTTCTTCCTGGACAACCGTAGGGAGTTTCAATTTCGCCGTGAGCTCCTCTGGAGACACCGATTTCAAGTAAATAATTTTGCCAGTGGGTTTCGCCTTCTCAACTTTTTGTTCGCCACTGGGGGTTACCGAAAACTTGTTGCTAAAAGCTACTCGTTTGAGGAATCCATCTGGTTTTTCGGCGATCGTATTTTGATCACGTTGGGGAATTTCCGACTGCGCTGATCCCTGGCGTAGATCAACCAACGTCGTCTTAGATGTCGAAACCTGAGGTTCTTTGGCGGCAGGATTCTGAGTATCTTTCTCTTGGACTTTATGTGCCCAGTTAAGAACCGATGGGGAAGAATCTGCTTGCTGTTTCAGGCCAACCTTGGTACGCGGTACGTAGGGTAAATTGGAGTGATCGGCCGGCGGCGCGAATGATTGGGTTTGATCCGATCCAATGAACTTTGCATCTGTCAATCCCGTCGCTTGATCGCTCAGATTCAACCGCAGTGACGAACGTTGGAATTGTGAATCCGAGTGAATGGTCGGTGTGACGGGAGGTTGCTGTGCGAAACCGTTCGTCTGAGCACCGTCATAAGGTTGCTGATCTTGCCGGGCAGACCGCATGCCTTGTGCAGTGCGAATCGCCGGAGGTGCTTGATCTGTCAACGTCGCTCCGGGACTTTGCGTACCCAGCGGACGGTGAAAAACCGTTTGCACGTAGCTGGAGATTTCCGACCGGTTAGTACCTGCGATAACGGTGTACGTCAGCGAAGGCTGCGCCGGCATTGTGAAAGAAGCTGGATTGAAGGCTTTCGCACTTGGGAAGTTTGGCTCTGACATGAAAGAGGCTCCTACGGCGATGGCGGTGTCACCGCAATTACTGAGATAGAGTGAGTGAACTATCGGTGTAATCGGTACAGTCGCGCATCACTCTGTAACCGCACTGCTCGACTTCCCACGAAGAAAAAGCCGCTGAGGCGAAGAATAACCAGACCTTGGCGGTTTCAGAAAACAGGAATCATGGGAAACATGGAGAAGACGCAAAGTCTTTAACGCCCACTCTCCACCATCGTTTCGTAGCGCTAAGCCACAGATCTAATTGATTCCTAGCGTTTTGATGACGGCCTCATCGCATGATTGACGTGCTATCACATCCAGCAGCCTTGGAACGAATTGCCGATTGGCGCGAGCCCGGTGGCTGATGAGGGATTTGAAAGTATCGCCCAGCTGACCAAAGGTCATTGAATATTCAGGAATCAAGAAAAGCGGGTCGTAGCCGAATCCCGCATCACCAAATTCTTTCTTCAGAATGACACCACAACAACGGGCCTCGCAGTTGATGTGGATTTTCCCTTTTGGGTCTGACAATGCCATGTGGCAGGTATACCATGCGGTACGATTTGCCGCCGGTACGTCTTTGAGTTTTTCCAACAGAAGAGCATTGTTGGTTTGGTCATTAGCGTCGTTTCCGGAGAATCGCGCCGAGTAAATCCCTGGCGCTCCGTCTAACGCCTCCACGCTCAAACCACTGTCTTCGCCCAGCACCCAGCATCCTAAATGCATAGCTTGTTCGCGCGCTTTCAAAACAGCGTTTTCCTTAAACGAAGTTCCCGTTTCATCCACCTCAATTGCGTTGTCGATATCGGCGAGACTTCGCAGTTTGACAGAATGGGGCTTCAGTAGCAGCTCCAATTCGCGGCGTTTCTTTGCGTTGTGAGTTCCGAGGGTGAGTTCAAAAGGTTTCATTTGTGTCCTGAGATTTTTGACAGTGCTTTTATATTTACGCTGATTCTATCACTTCACGCTACTTTCGCTAGCAACAACAACGCCCACCGATAGCTTCATCCAACCATTCCGGTACTTCCGTCTGACAGCAGAATAAAAATTGCCGATGCAGCCTCGGCAAGGTTTCGATATTCTCCCTCGCCGGTGGCGATTGGAGCGACAGCTCGGTTCCACCAGAATTGCATTGTGTTTGAACATTCAAAGGTGAATTATGCTAGTCCGTCCAACCGTTGTCGCAGTCGTATTAAGTGTCACAACAACGCTTTTAAGTTTCAATTTATCGTCAGCTCAGACCAGTTCGCAGCGAGACGCCGTCATCGGCGGAGTAACTGGCGCGATCATTGGCGGCATCGCTGGCCACCAGAATGACGAAACTTCTGAAGGCATTGCCATTGGTGGTGTCGCGGGTGCGATCGCAGGCCACGTTTTGGGAAAAGCGAAGGATCGCAGCTTACAAGAACAATACTACTACCAACAACAGGCTGTCCAAGCAGCTCAACAACGTCAACATCAACAAGCCGTTCAGCTTCAAAAAGCGGTGTCTATTGATGACGCGATTGCATTGTCCAACAGCGGCGTTAGCCCACAGTTGATCATCAACCAGATTCAATCCAACGGCGTCCAACAAGAAATTGGTGTCTCTGAGATCATCATCCTGCACCAAAATGGTGTAAATGAACTGGTGATCCACGAGATGCAGCAATCGGCCGTTGGCGGCCCCGCACAAGCAACCATCATCACCCAAGAACCTACAATCATTGTGGATCGCTCACCTGTCGTCGTTACCCGTCCTCGGCCAACGATCGTTTTTGAGCAGCACGGAAGTCCTTACCGTAGCCAACGCGGATACCATCCTACTCGTGGGAACAATGTCTATCATGGCCCCCGTCGGGCCGCTTACGATCGCCACACCTATCACCGCTAACAATTTTTGCGACTCAGCCAATGGTCCGGTAGCCGGTGACTGACAGTTAAAATAGAGTGACGTTTTCCTTTGATCTCTCACTAAGTTCTTACCGTCGTCGCCCTAGCACTAATTTGGGCCTGATCGCAATCAATCGTGGCCAACCTCCAACCTAACGAAAAGACTCCCACCGCAAAACTGTGGTGGGTGATGTTCTTTCAATATTTCATCTGGGGCGTTTGGGTGCCCCTGCTGTTTGGCTACCTTGGACCTGAGGGCCTGAACTTTTCGGCCACGCAACAAACGCTGATCCTCGTTTCATTTCCAGTATCAGCGCTGTTCTCGGTGTTCTTTGGAAACCAATTCGCTGACAGGAATTTTGACGCGGAAAAATTTTTAGCCGCTAGCCATCTCATCAGCGGACTGGCGATGGTCGGTTTGTATTTCTCCTCCAGCTTTAGCGCATTCCTACTTTTCATGTGGCTTCATGCCCTTTTGTTTGTGCCCACGACCTCGGTCGCCAACTCCGTTTTATTCGCGGCAATGCAAAACCCCAAAAGAGAATATGGGCTCATCCGTCTGGGTGGAACGTTTGGTTGGATGACGGCCAGTTGGCCAATGTTCTTTTTGCTCTCCAATGAACCGATGGCCGTACGCAACACGTTTATGGTCGCGGCGGCTGCATCGTTAGGATTCGCAGTTTTCAGCCTGACACTTCCGTACACGCCGGCCAATCGCTGCGATAAAGGTCTGGCATGGTGCAAGGCCATCAAGTCACTCGGCCTACCGTTCGTGTTTGTGCTGTGGATTGTGGCAATGTTGGATTCGTCCACTCATGACCTCTACTTCATGTGGTCCGGCAGCTTCATCGCCAGTATCGGCGTTGATGCCAAATGGATCATGCCAATCATGAGCATCGGCCAGTTGGCCGAAATTGCGTCCATGTTTGCCATCGGCGCAGTGCTGGCTAAACTCGGATGGAAATGGACACTGATCATCGGCGTTAGTGGACAGATTGCCCGGTTTGCCATCTTCGCGTTCTTTCCACAACTTCCGATGGTGATTCTAGCAATCGCGTTGCATGGCATGTTCTACGCGTTCTTCTTCGCCACCGTGTTCATCTTTGTCGACGAATTTCTACCCAAGGAAATTCGCGCAAGTGCCCACGGCATCTTCAACTTCATGATGCTGGGAGGTGGTCCGATCATCTCGCGATTGATGGCTCCGGGTTTGTTTAAGCAACACAGCACCACGACCGACGGCGTCGTTTCGGTGGATTTCCCAAACCTATTCCTCTACCCGTTGGCGATCTCCATCGTGGCGGTCTTACTTCTGCTTTTCGCGTTTCGACCGCCCAAGGAATCTGCTCAGGTTTGAGCACTGGCGAAGATTGAATCGTTCGTTTTCGAATGTGTGCATGGTTGGATTCGATTCAAATTCAGAATTTTGAAGCTCGGCGGGCGGCAAATCCCCGCTAGCACCTCTTGGCCGTTCGCTCCGACTTTACCAACAGGTTAGTCATGTTGTACTTTTTGTACCGCCATTATGCTTCAATGGAAACGTCTAATAATAGGATTCTTCCGTTGGATCTCCAGATCCTTTTGCTGTCGTTATTGTTTTCCGATAGTTCTTTGGAACAGGAAAACAAATATGTTAAAGCAAATAATCTTATCAAGCGTTTTAGTATTCATCTTGGCGAGTAGTTCCCACGCGGACGGGCCTCTGAGAGACGCAATCGGCGCCAGAACGACGGGTCGTGGAGGAGTAAACATTGGATTTTCTGACAACGGTCAGATGATCATTGATAACCCTGCCGCGATCGTGAACATGTCATCGCTCCGTCTGCGCGACTTTGGCTTTGATTTACTGATGACTGATCTGGATTATTCTGATCCGGATAACCCCAATGCTCCGGCACAAGATAATCCGGTACCACTTGGCCACTTCTCGATGGCCAGAAAGAGTGCAAACTCCAACTTAGGATTTGGTTTGGGAGTTTTCTCGCAGGGAGGGACTTCGGCAGAATATGAAATGAATGGACCAGCTCCATTCCTAGGACGCCAAAATTACAAATCATTCGGCGGGCTCATTCGCGTCCTACCTGCCATCTCTTATCGCGTGAATAATCGGCTTTCTATCGGTGGCAACTTGGGTGTAGCGGTAAAGCACATGGAGCTTGAGGGCCCCTATTTCTTACAAGGTCCAAGTCCGTTTGCGGGAACCCCAACAAGAATAGACCTCCAAGCTACTGGCGCAGCGCTAAGCTGGGCGACTGGAATTCAGTACCTTCTGACTCCTGCGACAACAATTGGACTGAACTATCAATCAGAAACACGTTTCAGTCTTAATGGTAACGCCGTCATCGCTGTCCCAGGATTAGGATCGTCTCGTTTTGATTCTACATTTGATATGGCGTTACCACAATCGCTTGGCTTTGGCTTGAAGCATGTGTTGAATCCGCGCACGAGAGTAGGTTTGGATTTAATTTGGTACGACTGGTCCAGAGCATACGATTCGTTTGACATAACGCTTCAAGATCCAGACAACCCCGTCTTCGCAGCGGTGTTAGGGAACCAATTGGAAGAGCAATTCCCGCTTAGATGGCGAGACACAGTTTCGGTGAAGCTAGGTGCTGAACGTGACCTTGCTAATGGCCGGGTTGTCCGAGCCGGTTACGTTTATCACAGAAACCCAATTCCTGAAGATACTCTGACACCGTTTCTTCAAACGACTTTAGAGCATGCCTTCTCAGTGGGCTACGGTTGGAAATCCATATTCGGTGATATCGACTTGGCCTACCAGTTCTCCTACTCCGGAGAGAAATCGGTAGGAACAAGCGCGTTCATTGGAGGAGATTTTGACAACGCAACTCACAGAACTCAGGCACACTGGCTTTCCATCAGCTGTATCAAACGATTTTAAATCCCCGTTCGCCCAGTAGACGTCTTACCCAGCGCCGCGACGAACTTTTCGTTCGAAAAATGCACGCTATTAGCCCGTTTGGCGCTAGGGGGCTGTTGATTAAGTGAGCCGCTTAGGCGCTAGGCCCCTAGCCACGGTTCTTGCATATAACGAAACTGTGGCAAGTGCCAAACGGCAAATGCCATCAGGGAAAGCACTCGTTCACGGCCTTGCGGCTCACCCGCGGCGGATCTCGGAGCCCTTGAAGCGAATGTGGATTCGGTAGATTGACTTCGGAGAATATTCAATTGCCCCAGTTTGCAGGTCGAATCGTTCCGGAATCTCTTTGATTGTTTTATCAATTACCGCATGAAACCCGCGTTCAGAAAAGATGTCAATCAGCATTGCCAATGCCAGCGGATCATCAAATATTTCATCCTCTGAATTCACCGTCGCGCGGCCCGAGAGTGCATGGCGAGTGATAATCGGCATGAACTTTTCCTGAATCGTATCCACGACGCAGATAAACAATGGACGGTGCTCAATCTCGTAGCTGTCCAAGCGGCGGACCAATTCCTGACGCGCATGAACGATAATCTCTTCGGCCAAAGGAATCGGAGCCAGTAAATCGAACGTCGACGTCTCTAATTCGAGTGAACTTTGATATTGAAGCTCGTTGAGAATATTGGCTTCCACCTCTGCGACCGGGCCTTCAGCATTGATGAAGTGGTAATGATAAATCTCTTTTAAAGATTGCAACGCATCCCAAGTCTGTTCCTTGAACACCTGGTAACGCCGCGCCGATTTTTCAGGGCTTAGATCCGTCGCCCGAACTGATTCAAGGAATCCAACGCCCGTTTCCTCGACCTCTTGGTTATGACGGGCAATTTCGAACCCGCGTTTCAGTTGACGGTCAATACTGGTCTGCTGAGCGACAAACAGCACCATCGCGTGAATCGTGGGACGACGGAAGTGAATTGCCAACGGCGTTTGCTTATAGTGGTCGTGCAAACTGTCAATTTTATCCACCAACATCTTCAAACACTCAACCTGCACTCGCGTTCTGGGAAATCCGTCCAGCAAAGCACCGTCAGCGTACTCAGGCTTGAGAAGCTCGCGCAGCATAATTCCAATGACCTCCTTGTCGCCGACCATCTGGCCATTGTCTTTTAACTTCTGGGCTTCAGGCGTATTTAGCAAATCGCTCACCACGATCGGCGGACACGTCAAACCGCGCGCGTTCATGATGAATTGGGTATGTGTACCCTTACCGGCGCCTGGCGCACCGCCAAGCAAAATCAGTTCTTTAGGAAATCGCAAATTCTCATGCCCAACCTCTTCCTCTAAATTGCTCCATACCGTTTTAAAGATGACTAACGCATCTTTAATTTCAAGGTCAACGTTTGTCTGCGAGTGAATGGTGTTTTTGGACATAGTGCAAAAATTGGTGGCGAAAATTTAATAACGATCCATGCAGTGAAGAACCAAAACGGCCCTTCAAAACCACACGAGAACCAATGTTCTAACCCATCAAAAGCTCCGTGCAAACGCCTAACAGCATTCTAACGAAAGTGAATGATCTGTTTCAGATAGCGCACCAACCGTTGCCACAAGGGAGCACTGTCAATCTTCACCTTTGCTGTGCCTCGGAAACCAGTGAGAACTCTCCGATCGGTCTCAGGAGTGATCGGCACCGTTGCCTCATAATATGTCAACATCGGTAACTCACCTCCGGAAGGTGATGGTCGAGTTGCGACTCCGCCGCCGTTATTGCTGGACAGTTCGCGCGGAACGTCCTTCAGTTGATCTTGAGAAACGCGTTCCACAACCCCACAAAATTCAACACCGGGAATCTCATCGAGCATCAACCGTACCGTTTGCCCGGCTTTTACCAAAACTGCATCGGACTGCTCAATCACAATCACCGCCTTCATCGCTTCTGGGTCACCAACCATACAGAGAAGCGTTCCCGGTTGGACCGGAAGGTTTTCGTTTTCTAAATCCAATGGGGAACCCGACCAACGTTTCAAACCGTTGGCGGCCGTTTGTCGCTGAGCAACATTCGGCGGTGGAATAATTACTCCCGACCGCTTCGCCACAGCGTTCATTTGCTCCTCAGATTCAACGTTCAACTCAAGCTGCTGCTCAATAGCATTCAACCGCGCCCGCGATTCGGCCAGCATCCTTGGCGATCGCCCTTTGAGCGTTTTGTAAAATTCGATGTCGGACTCCAACTGTTTTTGACGTCCCAACAACTGTTGCGTCTTAATCTCTGTGTCAATACTTTCGATACGCGCGATCAACTGCCCCGTTTCAACAGAATCTCCCGGACGAAACTTAACTTCTGTCAGCATACCTGGCTGAGTCGCGTAAACCATCTGGGCGTCTACAGGACGAATGACAAACGGGGCTTTTACGTGATACGGCACAGGCACATAAAACATCGCCACAATCGCGACCGCCGCCACGACGACAGTGGCGAAAAATCTACTGGCTTTCACGTCACGAAACCTTCCTGGATATAAAAAGAACTTAGCCACCTTATAGCCCGGGATAACCAACATCCCCACTAGCGACATCAAAATCAGCATCTGCCCGATGATTTCCAATCCATAAGGCTTAAACATTTCAATTAGAAACCAAAAGATCATCAACATCACCATCCAACGATACACAAACGACGCAACCGCATAGATTGCGAACTCGACCTGCGATCTCTTTGGCATTAACCGCGACTCGATCGGCTTCATTCCCAAACATGTCACGCGCAGCTGACTGGTGAGCGCCATGTTTGATTTTTGAGAAAGGTTGGGGATCTCCAAATAATCGGCCAGCATGAAATAGCCATCGTAACGTAACAACGGGTTAGCGTTGAACACCAACGTGGTGAAGCTACAGAGAAACATCACGTTCAGAGCCAAATAATGCAGCGATCCTGGCTGGGTGTACCACCAGATAAACGTCGCACTGGCAGCCATCACAATTTCAACGTACATGCCGGCAGCGCCGATGGCGATACGATGCCACTTGTTGGGCAAGGTCCAAGAATCTGACGTATTGCAATACATCGCCGGCATCATCACCAGCATCATGAATCCAATCTCATGACACTCGCCGCCAAAGTGTTTGCACATCAGACCATGACCAAGTTCATGAATGGACTTGGTCACGATCAGAATCGTTCCCATAAACAAAATATTCTTCACATTGAAGAACTGGCTGAACTCAGGCAGCTTCCGATAGAACTCGTCCAGATTCATCAACACCAACGCCAACGCGCACAGACTAATCAGAATACAAATTATGAAACAGGTTTTGCTGAAGAACCAACTGACTTTGGGGTACAGCCAGTTGAGAAATCGCTCGGGGTCTACGCCGGGAAATTTCAGGGACATGACGCTCATCACCAGCTTCAGCCCCTTTTGTTTTAGCTCTTTGTGATGCCGTTGTTTTAAGGGTTGGTCTTGCCCGGCGGCATCCGACAGCAACAATCCGTTCTTGTGCAGCGAATTGGCCAGCGCGTAGACGTCCTCGATTCGAATCTTCATCTCTGGGAAAGAGCGTTCGAGCTGTTGTTTGATTTGCGAATAACTATTGATGCCGTCGATCATCATGTACGCTTCGTACTCCGGT
>Ga0115031_1000940_pt1 | contig 21332 bp, 16 predicted proteins | sample Maine_Asex4_meta_FD_87301 | JGI IMG/M metagenome (GOLD analysis project Ga0115031, IMG submission 87301) | Marine algal microbial communities from Maine, USA - Maine_Asex4_metaG | ecosystem: Host-associated > Algae > Red algae > Unclassified | place: Maine, USA | collected 2015-01-05
AACCCGCCCTCCATGCCGCCCGCACCGACTTTGTTTGAGGGAAAATAGTTTGACCGAACAACCAAATATCGGCTGGTTTGAGGGGCGGGAGCATCATTATCCTTTGCGGGTGTTCTATGAAGATACGGATTATGCCGATAATCGCATTATGCAGACAGACGGTTTATTTTCTTTTATGAATCAGTGCTGGCGATGAGAAAGCTCGGAATAATATTCTTCTGCAATTTGAGTCGACGTACCTAACTCCCTCAATGATGAAGGGTGCTGCTTTAAAATATTGACCAGATGAAGCTCTTCATGAATTTCAAGGCAAATGACTAAGTGATATCGACAAAACGATTGTAACCGACCATGACTGCCAGTTAAGAGGGTATTGGGGAGATTGAATCGAAGGGCGGTTCATAATTGGGGGTGTTATGTCCGGGTCTCAAGATTTTTTTCAGAGTCCGATTCTCAATTCGCCCTATGAAGAGCCTTCACGCCATCACCGGCTAGACGAAAATGGTCAGCCAACTAACGAAGCGTCTATCATTGGCCGACGAAAGTCTGATCTCTATTCTCCGGTTCCCAAGGCCAAAAGATCAAAGAAAGCTGCAGTACAGCAAGATGACATGTTCGAACAGGACGGACTTGCTAAGTACAATCCTCATGAGATTATCAATGAAATCCGTTCACACGTAAAATCATGGCGAGAGCTTCCCAATCCAGCAGATTGGAAAGTTACACCAACAACTCAAAAGTTACTTCAATATTGGCGCGATCCTGCCAACTTTGAAACTATCAGACCATTTTTCTGCCAACGAGAAGCCGTGGAAACACTAATTTGGCTTTCTGAAGTCGCGCGAAAACAAAAGCGGTATGCGAATATTTGGAACCACATCGAAAGCGGGAATGCGGAGGCAAATCCTGAGCTTCTGCGAATAGCGCTCAAGATGGCCACCGGGGCGGGCAAAACCACGGTCATGGCCATGATTATCACTTGGCAAACTTTGAATGCCGTACGTAGTCCCTCGAGCAAGTCCTTTACCAAGGGGTTTCTTCTCATTGCACCTGGCATCACAATTAAAGACCGCTTGAGAGTGTTGCAGCCATCTGGGCCAGATAGTTATTATGCGTCGAGAAATTTGGTGCCGCGCGACATGCTGGCGGATCTCGGCAAGGCGAAAGTCGTAATCACTAATTATCATAGCTTTCAAAAGCGCGAAAAAACCAAACTCTCCAAGGGGACAAGAAGCGCTCTTTCGGGTTGGCGCGAAGAAGAAGTCAAAACAAAAGAAACGGAAGGCGAAATGCTTCGTCGTTCGTTGGGTGATCTGATGGGCACCAAAAACATCTTGGTCATCAATGATGAGGCTCATCACTGCTATCGCGAAAATCCAGAATCTATCGAAAAGAAGGATAAAGAAGGCAAAGATAACGCTGAGACAGCGCGCCTTTGGATTAACGGTATTGAAGCAGTGAAACGCACCATGGGCGTTCTGTCCGTGTATGATCTGTCAGCCACACCATTTTTCTTGAAAGGTTCTGGATATAGCGAGGGCACACTTTTCCCTTGGACTGTTTCCGATTTCTCTCTCATGGACGCTATTGAATGCGGCATCGTTAAGCTGCCGCGTGTTCCTATTCTGGACAACATGCCGACCACAGAAGACGGCAAGCCTGTCTATAGAAATCTATGGGACCACATTGGCAAAAACATGCCCAAGAAAGGTCGTTCTAAAGGGGGGGAGCAAAACCCCAATGATTTGCCTTTACCGCTGCAAACGGCTCTTAAATCACTTTACAGTCATTATGAAAAGACCGATGCTGAGTGGCGAGCTAACGGACATAAGGTCCCGCCAGTTTTCATTGTTGTGTGTAATAACACGTCGACCTCGCAGCTTATCCATGACTGGATTGCAGGTTATGAAACCCCTGATACTGGTAAAGAACCTGCCAGCTTTGTGCCCGGGAATCTGGACTTGTTTTCGAATTTTGACAGTCATGACCGGAGACTAGCCAAACCCAACACTTTTTTAATCGATAGCGTCCAGCTCGAGTCCGGCGACGGTATGAAAGATGCGTTCAAGAAAGAAATGGCTAGCGAGATCGAACTGTTTCAGCGCCAATATCCGAATACGAAGATTGATGACCAGCAGCTCTTGCGCGAGGTTATGAATACGATCGGCGAAAAAGGAAAACTTGGCGGGTCGATTAGATGCGTTGTGTCAGTCTCTATGCTGACCGAAGGCTGGGACGCTAACACCGTCACGCATATTCTGGGAGTGCGGGCATTTGGTACACAGCTTCTTTGCGAGCAGGTTGTTGGGCGGGGGCTAAGACGTCTTTCTTATGAAGTTAATCCAGAAGAAACCGACCTGAACGGCAACCCCTTATTCGATGTCGAATATGCTGACATAATGGGAATCCCATTTGATTTTACGGCTAAGCCAACAATTTCTACACCGTCTGCTCCGAAGCCAACCACACGCGTCGCCGCTGTAAAAGAACGTTCTGTGCTTGAAATCCGATTCCCGCGCGTAGTTGGGTACCGCACGGAGCTTCCTGAAAAACGCTTTGGCGCTGAATTTAATGACGACTCCAAGCTGACGTTGACGCCAGAATTAGTCGGGCCCTGCAAGACCCTAATGTCCGGCATTGTTGGTGAACAAACTACCATGGAGCCTGCCGATGCGTTCCAGAAACTCGCCCGGCCGTCATCTATCTCATACCATATTACAAAACGTCTATTGGCGACGCGGTTCAGAGATGATGAAACGGGACCAAACATATCTTTGTTCCCAAAGGTCAAGCGCATCGTCAGGCAATGGCTGGACGCGGGCTATTTAGATTGTCAGGGAGGGACGGTTCCCGGCATGCTCGCTTATGAGGAATTAGCAGATAAGGCCGCGGAGCGTATTTTTCTGGCATATAATCGATGGGCTCAAGCTCAAGAGGAGGACGGGGGTGAGCCATCCGTCAAGGCCATCGTGGACCCTTACAACCCGGAGAGTTCCACTCGGCATGTCGGTTTTATTACGTCCAAACCGGTCTTCGCAACCGATCCTGGGAAATGCCATGTCAGCCATGTCGTGGAAGATAGTAATTGGGAAGCGGAGATGGCACGCGTTTGCGAAGCTCATCCTCGCGTAATCTCCTATGTAAAAAATCAAGGCATGGGTTTTGATGTACCATACCGCAAAGGCTCATCGGTTCATCGTTATATCCCGGACTTTATTATTCAAATTGAACGGGGCGAGAGAGAACCGCTTAACCTCATCATCGAGATCAAGGGCTTTAGAGACGCTGATGCCGCCATCAAAGCGGACACAATAAAGACCCTATGGATTCCCGGAGTTAATAACCTCGAACGCTTCGGTGATTGGTCCTTCGCAGAGCTCACGAGCGTTTTCGAAATTGAGGACGAGTTCGAAAAGCTGATTGGATCTCTAAATGGGTAAATATTACGAAAGAGAGGATTTGGTCGACAAAGGCAGAAAGTATTGCCTTGCCATGCTGGTAGAATGTCAGCGCAGAGGTCAGCCGTACATTACCTATGGAAAGCTATCTGCAGTTATCGAAAGCCAGACGTCACTTTCGAATATCTTTGATTTGCACTGCAGGGAAGTTGCGGGCGTGATGATGAACGAATTACTGGAATATGACGAAGATATTCCACCCATTAACGCGATGGTTGCCAGTCAGCATGGTATTCCAGGAGAAGGTGTTGCCGGGTATATAAATGACGCTTATCCGAGAGACACAAAAGGCGATTGGCTAGCACTTACGAAGGACAAAAAGCTCGTGCTGCTAGAGAAAATTCGCCGTGACATCAGAGATTATGAGCATTGGGAAGATGCGCTGGACGAATTATATGGGAGCACTGTCAAAGCTCTCCTGCCTAAAACCAAGCCTAAGGAAAAGGATGGCGTGCGGGACGGCTTAGGTGGTGGCGAAAGCGACGAGCACAAAAATCTTAAAAAGTGGGTTTCGAAAAACCAGACTAGAATCGGTGTGCCACAACGAGCATGGTTGCTCGAAGTCGAACATAAACTGCTTTCCGGGGACATTGTTGATGTCGTCTTTACTGACGGGGCTGATTTTTGGCCGGTGGAAGTAAAATCAATAATCTCGAATGACGCAGACTTGGAAAAAGGAATGTATCAATGCATCAAATATCGTGAAGTTTTGAGAGCACAACAGCTGCCTGTCCATGCTAACGTTACGTCAATATTGGTCACGGAACGAAAGCTGCCGTCTGACTTGGTTTCTCGCCGTAAGATTTTGCAGGTGAAAACCAAAACCGTGAAAGTAAATTAGGACACCTCGATGGCTAAAAAACCTAAGCAAATTGAGACCTACGACCATGCAGGCGGGCGGAAAAATATTCCTACCGCTGAAATGCAGTCTGTGGCGGAAATGGTGGAAGAAACGTCCCCTATTGAGCCGGTGTCCTTTTCGCGAGAGACGCCTCTGGCCGAAGGCGAGCGCCGAGAACGCAATGAGGGTCTTGATCCTCAATTAATCTGGAAGGGTGTGAAAATCACCATAACGGCCGAGCAGGCTCGCCAGTTATCCGAGACTGGCGAACTCTCGCTAGGCGAGGCGCAGCTGGTTTGGAGGGGTAAGGATGAGCAAGATTGGTCAGACCTCGTAGTCAATGTGCCGCCCATTTATGTTCAAGAAAAAATCCACCCGCGGGTTTTGATCGATGAGCTCAAAAAAATGAGCGATAAAGAGGCCGCGAGCGGAGCCTCTATGGTCGATCTCTTCGCGGATTTTAATGGTATTGATTTGGAAGCGCGGACCGAATTTTACCAACATGATGTCCATTGGACAAATCGGATGATTTTGGGCGATAGCTTGCAAGTAATGGCATCACTGGCGGAGCGTGAAGCCTTGCGCGGGAAAGTTCAATGCATCTATTTTGATCCACCTTACGGGATTAAGTTCAATTCAAATTGGCAGGTCAGTACGAGAAATAGAGACGTCAAAGATGGTAAACTCGAAAGCCTTACGCGCGAGCCCGAACAGGTCAAAGCTTTCCGAGACACATGGAAAGACGGCATCCATTCATATCTCACTTACCTACGTGACCGTCTTACCGCTGCACGGGATTTGCTGACCGAAAGTGGCAGTATTTTCGTCCAAATCGGTGATGAGAATGTCCACCGAGTTAGAGCGTTAATGGATGAAGTTTTTGGAGAAGAAAATTTTATAAGTGAGATTAAATTCAAAACGACAAGCAATCGTACAGCAGAATTTATTCCATCCGTCTTCGACAGTGTTGTGTTTTATGCCCGGGATCGGAGTAAATTAAAGTTTCGTTCGGTGAAGGCGCTTAAGTCATATGATGACGTGACAGAAGATAGCTATGGAGTTGTTGAAGTTGATCGATTTGAATGGCGACGTCTTAACAGAACAGAGAAAGACACTCCGAAAGTCAGTGAGAAAATCGGTCAATTATTTGGGATGGGCGATCTAACCTCTTCACATGAATATATTCGTGATTATTTTTCTTACACGGGCTCAAGATTTCATCCTAAAAAAAGATACTGGTCGACATCGATCGTTGGTCTCACTCGTTTAGGGCGAGGTAACCGTCTCTGTAATGTAAATGGGACCCTCCGATATAAACGAATTTTTTCTGACTCCCCTACGCTCTATCAGCATAATATTTGGTCTGACACTGGCAGTGGTTCTCAAACTGAAAGCCGTACCTACGTTGTTCAAACGATTTCGCGGGCAATTGAACGCTGTATCCTAATGACAACTGATCCGGGAGACATTGTTCTCGACCCCACTTGCGGCTCTGGCACTTCAGCTACCGTAGCCGAACAGTGGGGCCGCAAATGGATCACTATTGATACTAGCCGAGTCGCTCTTGCACTGGCGAGGACACGGCTGATGTCAGCACGGTATCCATATTACCTCATGGCAGACACACCAGAAGGACGTAGAAAAGAAGCCGAAGTGAGCGGGCGCGTACCGCCAGAAGGATTGTCGCAAGGCGACCTTAGCCAAGGGTTTGTTTATGAACGCGCGCCGCATATCACCCTTAAATCCATAGCAAATAACGCTGAGATCGACGTTATCTGGGGGCGATATGAAGCTAGGCTCAAGGCGATTTTAGCGGAGTTAACGATACAGCATACCGAGGGCTGGTTAGACACCTATCGTCTTGACCAAAATTACGATGTTGAGGTTCCAGACCAAATTCAAGAATGGGAAATGCCGCGTAACATACCAGACGTATGGCTTGAATCCGCCGAGCCACTTCACGCTGAGTTCTGGAAGCTTCGTATCGCCCGTCAAAGCGAAATTGATATAAGCATTGGACAAAAAGCCGATGTCGAATTACTCTATGATCGCCCTTATGAAGATAAGTCCCGCGTGCGAGTCGCCGGGCCTTTTACAGTCGAAAGCCTTTCACCGCACCGCGTCGTGCCAATGGACGATCGCGATGATATTCTTGATGAAAGCGACAAGGGAGGCGCAACCCGGTCTTCTATCGCACCGGAGGAAGATTTTGCTCAGGTTGTCCTTGATTACCTGCGAAAGAACGGGGTGCAACAATCAAAAAAGGGCGACAAACTTACTTTCACGCATTTAGGCGCATGGCCGGGAAATATGATCGCTGCGGAAGCACACTTCAATGAAGGTTCGCACGCCAGACGCGCAGGCATTCTGCTGGGGCCGGAATATGGCTCTTTAACTCGCAATGATATTACCGCTGCTGCGCGCGAGGCGATTGAAGCGCGATTTGATATATTGATTGCTCTAGGGTTTGCCTTTGACGCCCACAGCACCGGTCTCGATAAACTAGGTCCGTTGCCCATTCTAAAAGCCAAGATGAACCCTGATCTCCATATGGCAAGCGACCTGAAGGATACCGGCAAGGGCAACATGTTCATGGTCATTGGTGAGCCCGATATTGATGTCGAAGAAAGCGCCGACGGCATGCTCACTGTACGCCTTCATGGTATGGATGTTTTCGTTCCAAAGACAGGTGAAATTCGCTCTGGTGAAAAAGACGACATTGCTGCTTGGTTTATTGATACGGAATACAATGAAGAAAGCTTCTTCGTTCGCCACGCATATTTCCTCGGTGCGGGTGATCCATATAAATCCCTGAAAACGTCATTAAGGGCTGAGATCAACAAAGAGGCCTGGGAAACACTCCGCCGCGATGTATCTCGTCCTTTCCCAAGACCCGAGTCCGGCCGCATCGCCGTGAAGGTCATCAATCATTTCGGCGATGAAGTGATGAAGGTCTTTACTGTTTAAGGAGTAACTTATGGCGTCAACATTCATAGCTCTGCCTTTGACATCCGGAGATGCGTTTCTGCTCCGTACTGATGATGAGGGTGGACGTGAATGGAATATACTAGTCGATTCTGGAAAGAAATACGGCAAAAATTCAAGAGAACTAGCCGACATCCTATCTCAGATATCTCCAAGGGTTGATCACATTGATATTGCCGTCTGTACTCATCAAGACGCTGATCACGCGAACGGTTTTTGGTTTTTTGCTGAAGACTGGTATGATCTTGGTCGGACCATAGGTGAGTATTGGCTGCCCGGTCGATGGGCTAACGCAATGCCTGAAATATTGACTGACCCGGCCGCTTTTTCCGCTAGTCTCGCTCTAGGAGCTGAGCAAGCCAGTGGCATACTTCTAGATCAGAGCTTCTCAGAGATAGCTGCTGAAAGCCCCCTTTTGTTATCAAGTGAGAAACTCAACATTCTTGGTTCCGTTAGTGAGGAAGATGAAAAGTCTGCGTTCAATGTAGCCGAAGTTGAAGGTGAACCGTCTGATAGTTTCGCGGCAAGTTTCGGCCTAGATGAAGGCGAGTTCGAAAGGTTGCAGTCTCAAATTGATGAAACTGATGACATGATTGACCCTCTGGATGTGGCAATAGACAACCCACTTCCAGCCTCGATCGCGTTTCGCAATCAGTTCCGTCTTAAGTACTTTTTTCCAGACTTTGACGAAGAGGAGATTCAGAAACTTCACCAACTCGATTTAGAAACACGAACGTCTTATTTAGAGGCCATGGATGTCGCAAAGGCTATTCGTAAAATATCTCTCTCTGCCATCAACCATGATATTAAAGTTCGGTGGTTTGATTTTGGTGAGTTTAAGAAAACCGGAATACCCAAGGGCGGAAAATCGGGAGTTTTAGAGCCTCTCTGTGCGGTTGAAGTTCAGCCAAAACCTAAAACGTTTCAGAAAATGTCTAATATGGCGATGTTGGTGTCACTACGTCTTTCCAAGCAAAATGTTGAGTCACTCGTGTTTTATCGGCCGGAAAATGATGCAGCGCCGGGCGTGTTGTTCTTGGGGGATACTCGGCTGGCTTATGGCGTAAATCGCCCCGAGGAAAACTTCGACATCAGTCACGATGCGCCCAAAAGACCAATTATAGTCACGGCTCCACACCATGGCTCAAATAAAAATGATCGGGCTTATGAGGTACTGGATAGTTGGCTCGGAGGTGCGGAAACTATTTTCATACGTAATGGGGGGCAATCAAACCAAAAACTTGATGAGTATCGAAATCGCGAGAAGAGACGTTGTGCCCAATGCGTGCAATGTCATGGTAAGAATTGGAATCAGTGGGTTGCCGTCAACGAGGTAAATAGTGACTGGCTTTGGCCTCCCAAGGCAAATGCATGTGGGACACCGAGAAGATGAATTTTTTTATCGCCCGTACATTCCAACCCGCGCTCGCCAAGCTCGATAATCAGTCGCAAAAAGCTGCGATGATTACGGCGTTCAAACTTCAAATGAACCCGGCCGGTGACGGCAAGCAATTTCACCGTATCAACAAGGCCAAGGAAAAGAATTTCTGGTCTGTTCGTGCCAGCCATGACATTCGGTTGATTGTACATAAGACCGGCGACGCACTCACCCTGTGTTATGTGGATCATCACGACCCAGCCTATGATTGGGCGATGCGGCGCGTGTTTGAACGGCATCCGAAAACAGGCGCCATGCAGATAGTTGAGCTGGTTGAAACCGTCCGCGAGGTTACCCCGAAACTGGCCGGGCAATCCGATATATTCATTCCTCCTACCCCAGAGAAGTTTTTTCCGCCATTGGGCAATATTCACAAGGACGATCTTTTAGCACATGGCGTGCCGGAGAGTTGGATAGAGCGCCTAAAATCCGCTAGCGAAGATGAACTGTTAGAGCTTTCAGAACGCCTCCCAGAAGAAGCTTGCGAGGCCGTTCTAGCTTTTGCGACCGGTGGCCGACCTCCGCCTCCGGCTCCAGTCATGTCTGATGCGGCCCATCCAGATGAGAGCCGCCGAGTCCGTGTTATTGATAACCGCGACGAACTTGAAGCGGCATTGGAATATCCGTGGGAGCAGTGGACGGTCTTTCCGCACCCTTCGCAACGCGAGGTCATTGATGCAGATTATGAGGGTCCTGCACGCGTCGCGGGATCTGCTGGGACGGGGAAATCTGTTGTGGCCTTACATCGAGCTTATCGCCATTCGCAAGAAGATGGCGCACGCGTCTTGCTCTCAACATTCTCAACACCTCTGGCGTCTGCTCTATCCCGCAAGCTGGCCATATTGAACGGGCATGAAAACAAGCTGGTATCAAACGTCAATGTCGGCTCTTTCGTGGATTCGGCCTCAGAATTGTTCGAGCTTATTTCTGGACGTCGCCCGCTTTTTGTTTTGAGCGATGCTATCCGGAAACAATTTTCTGAAATCGCGCCCGATGAAAATCAGACATTTCTTAATTCAGAATGGGAACATGTCATCGATGCCTGGCAAATTGGCTCGCTCAACGATTATTTGGATGTAGCACGGATGGGCCGACGTTCCCGCGTTTCGAGAGATCGACGCGAAATCCTTTGGCCTATTTTTGCTGAAGTTCTTAAGTGGATAAAAGAGAAGAGACGGATGACACATGCAATGTTGTTCGCAAATGTGGCCGATTATTATCGAGAACGAGACACTAAACCATATACCCATATATTGATTGATGAAGCGCAGGATCTTGGTGTGCCGGAACTTCGTTTCCTCGCTGCGATTGATCCTAACACGACGAATTCTCTTTTCTTTGCAGGTGACTTGGGACAACGCATTTTCAAACTTCCCTTTTCATGGAAAACGCTGGGTGTAGATGTAAGCGAGCGCACTTCCGTTCTTACGGTGAATTACCGAACTACTCATCAAGTAAGGTTCTCCGCGGATAAACTCCTCCCCAGTGAGGTGGTTGATATGGACGGAATTGCGGAGGTCCGTGACGATACGATTTCTATCTTCAATGGGCCAACTCCAGACGTCGAAACTTTCGACACTCAAGAGGCAGAAATCGCCCATGTTGCGGCGTGGGTGCAATCGCATCTCGATGCCGGCGTGCCATCCCATGAAATCGGATTGATTGTTCGATCTGATGCAGAACTTGCACGAGCCCGCCAAATTGCGGGCTTAGTGAATTTGCAGCCCCAAACCCTGACCGAAGCCATGCAGGTTAAAACGGATGCGCTCCCTATAGGCCGCATGCATTTTGCAAAAGGTTTAGAGTTCAGATGCGTCTCCGTTATGGCGTGTGATGATGACATTTTACCGCTTCAATCCCGAATTGAGTCTGCTTCCACTGAACAAGATCTGGATGAGGTTTATACAACGGAAAAACATCTCCTTTATGTGGCCTGCACCCGCGCTAGAGAAAGTCTTATCGTAACAGGTGTTGATCCTGCTTCGGACTACTTGAGTGATATGTTCGCTTAGAGAGTCTAAATACAAATAGAGTGCATTAATTTTTAAGCTAATGTCTTTCGATTGTGGGCCCCAATTCACTGATTGAATTTTTGGAAAAACTAAGGCCCACAATAACTAAGTCAAAACGGTCATGGGAAATTATAGCGCATTCAAATAATCCAACATATTATTTTCATCGCTCTGGACTTGCCGTAATTTGTAAATTCACGGCAATTTTGGTGTTTGAAATTTAAAGACTCATCAAGAAATCCGTCAGCTTATCTTCATCGCTCATAATTTTTTCCGAACCAGAATCTTCCACTCTATCCAGCATTTCCAATGCCTTCTTTTTTATTGAATTACTGGCGTGCAGATACGGTAAAGTGGACTTAATATCAGCGTGCCCCATTAGCAGAAAAAGGGTCGAAAGTGGAACACCTTCCTCAAGGTTACGCATAGCAAAAGTGTGTCTAAGCGAATGTGGTGTGATATTTTTCCTTCTGAGAGTTTCACAGCTAGTTAGTGCTCGTTTAACATATTTTTTGACAATCCTGTCAATAGAGTCGCGACTAAGTTTTTTTTTCTTTCTCTTACCAAAAATGGGGTCGTTATATTCGAGTCTGTTATATCGAATCCAATCTATAACTAGATCAGTAGTCTGATCATACAGAGCAGCGGTTCTGTACTTTCTGCCTTTCCCAAAAATGGTGAGTGATGGTCCATTTAAATCGGCACCAGTGATGTTTATTAACTCTGAAACTCGGACACCAGTTTCGATCATCAGACGTAAAATTAATTTATCTCTCTTTTCATACCACGTAGTGCCTTTGTTTAATTTTAAAATTGCTTCGCATTCAACATTGCTAAGAAAACACATAGGTTATGAACCTGCACTTTTATAAGGGATGCTCAAGATTTTGTGGCAATGGTTCATTAGATCGGGCTCTCTCCCCATGACATATGTGAAAAATGATTGGATGGCTGCTAGACGAGCATTGCGAGTGGAAAAACAATTGTTTCTTACTTTCTCTAGATGCGTCAGGAATTTGCCGATCAATTCTGAGTCAACATCTTCAAGTGATAATCGATCTTTCCGAATGCGAAGGGCGTCCTGACAATAATCAAGAAATATCTGAAATACATATTTATATGTATCAATTGTATTTGGACTTAAATTTCTTTCAAGCATGAGACTTATTTTGAAGTAGTCTTGAACGTAAGGGGCAATGTTGTGTCCGTTTCTCATTGTGCTAGCTCCAAACTCGATGTTTGTTTTGAGACTAGTTTCATGAGTTCAGGAACTGATTGTAGATAATAGTAAGTGCTATCCAAATCCTTGTGACCGAGTATGGTACAGAGCCTAAATACTGCTTCGTCTATATCCCTCCCATCTCTAGTCGCTTCAATTAGGACATTCACTGCAAAGGTATGCCGAAGGTCGTGTATCCGGGGACCTTGCCCGTGCTTGAAATATAGTGCAGCTTTTCTGAGGCCAATCTGCTGAGAAATTTGCGAAAATGAATATCTTGCTGTATGCTCTGTGACGTATCTACCGTTTTCAACAACGAAAAACTTGGAAGGTCGGTTTTCAACTAACCGGGAGGTTTCGGCGAAGTAGCTTTTCAACAACGCCGACGTCTTTTCCCTAAAAGTAACTAGTCTCTCCTCCTTTATTTTACTGTCGCGAACCCACACAACATTTTTTTCAAAATTAAAGTCCTCATAGGTTAGGGCTAACGCTTCATTTATTCTTAGGCCAGTTACATGGATCAAGCTTATTAGGCTATGGATCGCTAAACGTCTTAGCCCCAAAGTAGATCTCAGACGCATAGCCTCCTTTAAAAGGCGGTCTATTTCAGACTGACTATAAATGTAGGAACGAGGTCGTCGGCGAGGAGGTGCTTGTATTAGCGATTTTGGTGGTACTACTGTTTCGGGTTCGTACTCTAATAACCAAGATACAAAACCTCGATAAACGCTCAACCTTGCTTTCCAAGTTTGAAGGCTCGCGTTACCATAGACTTCTTTCCAATCTAAAAAATGTGCAGGTTCAAGTCTTGAAAAATTCCCTTGGTCAGCGAATTTAGCAAACTTGAGTAAATATCGTTCTTCACACTTCAGCTGAAAGCCAAAAGCTCTTCGCTCAGAAATATATGAACGCATGTAGTTTTGATACCTCATCAGACTGACCCTCCATCTGATTGATCAGGTGTGATGGAGCGGAGCGCCTCGATATCTAACTTTGCATAAATCCTGGTTGTATCTTTTGATTTGTGACGCATATAGGTGCTGATGAATTCTAATGGGATGCCTTTAGCGACCATATTGGTGGCCAAGCTGTGTCTAAACACACGGGAGCCGACATATTTCCCAGCAGGACATACTCCAGTGCGAAGGGTGGCTTCTTTTAAGAGGTGGTTGGTGTAAGCTCCGTCTTTATAAGGTCTATGGGGCGCTTTTATCGTCAGGAAAAGATACTCAGAATCTCCTTTCCTTTCGTGCTCTATGTACTCTTTGATAGCGGACAAGGTTTTGTCGGTCAGGGGATGTTCCTTGTTTTCTAGTCCTTTGCCCCGGATGAGCATTTCCTTTTCTTCCCAATGGATGTCGTTTAATCTTACTCTTACAACCTCACGTGCTCGTAATCCTGCAATTACCATTAGTAAGAGCATCGCATAATCGCGCTTACCGCGTTTAGGGTGGTTTCTGACTGACTCTGTCAGTCGATCAATATCTTCTTTAGGTAAGTATTTTGGTAAGACTTTGGCGTGTCTAACTCTTTGACGAGGTATGTTTTTCGCCAAGTTAGAATTAATGTATCCTGCCCAGAATAGAAAGTTTAAAACATTCCGCAAATTTCCAGGCAATCCCCTAGTTTTAGGTGCTGCCGCAATCCTAGTTTTTAAATAATCAACGCAATCTTTTCTCGTGATAGATGGTAAGTCTATGGGAGACATTCCGAACCTATAGTCAAGAAAATGTCGAAGGAATTCGCAATAATTTATGATCGATCTCTCAGCCAGTCCACGTAAGTTTCTCAAGTACTCTTCGTACTCAGCAGAGAGCCGCATTATTTCTTTGTGTCGGCCCGTGCTCTCTAATTTGATCCTCTCATGATCTTTTATGTCCTCATTCTGTAGAAGATATTCAATAAATCTTTCTAGTATGGACTTCGACCATTTCTGGTTTTTCGAAATATTTTCTACCGCTGTCGATGCGACCGACCTAAGTTCACCTGGCGTTGGGTTTGATTTTTTTACCGGCAGAGATTTGTAAGACTTGATGAACTCATTTAGAGCTTTTCGGTTTTGTCTCTGAGCTACCATACAGTAGCCTTGGTTACTTAGTTTGTGCAGCCATTTTTCTTGGCGCTTGATCAATGTGATTTCGAAGTTTTGCATTTGATGCTCCTAGTTGTTGGAGCGTAAAATCAGCGCGAGCGTCACCAGCAACAGAAATGATCTGCTTGACATTCATAGTGAAACTGGTAACTAGAAATTCTATACGGGATTTCTAATCTCATTTTGAGCTCAGTTTGTTATAGCAAACTGGGCTCAAGCTTTTTTTACGCTAAGTAAAAAAGTATTTTTCTGTGTAACTTATATTTTATCCTCTGAATTCAAATTAGAGAGCCAAGCGCTCACGTCTTTTGTGTACGCATAACTACCGCGTCTGTTGGGAATGGAAAAAACCTTTACTCCCAATCGTCCTTCAGATTTTGCTTTTCGAAAAGCTGAAGAGTTTTTGAAGCCAAGTGCGCTCCATAGATCTTTACCAGATAGTAGTGGTCCATATCTGTCACCCAAAAATTGGTGCTTCAAATTGGGTGATATATTTCGGGCTTGTTTCACATTTAATCCTGATAGTTCGCGTCTAGTCACAGTAAGGAATTATTGATATTGACGTCCACTATGTTTGTAAAAGCGTTATACAAACACAGAATTGAAATCTGTTTTATGCCAACGAGTCATCACGAAATCGATTATCTGAAAACGGCGTTTTGGTTCAATGAAACAGCGAAAGCGCTAGGTGATCTAAGAAAACCAAAGACGCCTTATTGGTTCGCTCAAAATTTTAACAAAGACTCAACTTTGAGCTCAGCACAAGTTTTAGAAAACTGGAAGGCAGGCGTCCAATATTCCGGAGATCAAGAATTTGATAGTTCTGGTTGGTATAGGAGGAAAAATGGAAAATCCGTTCCGATCATGCACCTTGGTTATCATCCGGTCTTGCGGGTGGCAGAGAGTTTCCCGAAAACCTCAACCGCATTCTTTTCTATTTTTTGGCGAATTCTCAAGGGAGAGCGTATTTGTTTGGCTGAGATTGAAGAATGGCTTTGCAGCATAGGAATGAAACCTGGGTTTAATTTGAGTCCCGAAGGAAAAATGGATATTGGAAGTGGCCGTAACCTTGACGGTTATGTAAGTGTATTTCCTGAATTCTCTTTCATGGGGCACCTAGCGATAGATGACAAATTTTGGGAGTTTGGTGGAGACGGTGACTTAAGTATACATGAGCTTATGGGTGTTTTTATCGATCGCCCGGTTTTCAAGAGGCTTGAAATCACAACGGTTCTGCTGGTTTGGGCAGACCAAAAAGAAAATCACGATTTGTGGAATAACCTTTGCGAGTATTATCATCAGCTTGTTCCATATGTAGTTCTGGACAATGAGCTCTCTGTCAGGTTCAAAATTCTCGATGCAATGGATGGCTATGCCATGAAACGGGAGTTCTATGATCTCAATATGCGGAGGTCAGTCAAAGCCAACTGGGCGGATCATGACATAAAACCTGTTTTTTACGATCATTATTTCTCCAACCTAACGCTGCATCCCTTGTTTGATAGATTGAAAGAGACGGACGAAATTCGGAGCAAAATTTCGAACTTCTTGACTAATCTGGTCTGTGAAAACGAATTATTGTGGAAAGAGGGTGAGGGGCTGTGGTGGGATGCCGGTTTTTTACTTCACGGCCTTTGTAGAGGAAAAGTGGACAAACTGAGAAAGGCGAAATTCTATGAAAAAAAGGGATTGAAGAGGAAGTTCACCTCTGGCTTGCTGGTTTGCCTCGAAAATCCAGACATGTTTGAAGTTAAGTATTCTAGTTTTTAGATTTTAGTCTGGAACTAAAGACTAAAAGGGGGCGTGGATTAAATCTTTTGGACAAGGTATTTAGGGAGATCCCTCCTTATGCTTACGATTCTAACAGGTAAGGTCCTAATTCATTTTTCAAAAACTCAGGACTTCGGACAGGTTTGCCTGACGCCGTAATGCATGCAGCTTCGATCTCAGCTTTTACAATCAAGGTTTCTTCTCGAAAGCAAGATTGTGAGATGAGTAACCTCGCTCCCTTTAGGTGGTCATAGGTTGTATGAATAACCAAATGATCATCTACTTTCGCTGGAGATTTATACTCAATAGCGACCTTTCGGATTGTAAAAGCTAGCTCATGTTCATCCCATAGGTTTGCGTGCGTGATGCCTAGGAGGTTCAAAAAACTTGAACGAGCGCGCTCTAAAAATCTTAAGTAATTTGCGTGGTAAACGACGCCTGAGAAATCTGTGTCCTCGTAAAAAATATGCACCGGATATAAATGAGTGCGTTCTTCAAAAATGCCTAAGATGTTCATGGAGGTAATTGGAGAAGTCATGACTAGCTTATCTTAATGCACTACCGCGAACTTATGTGTGTAGCTGGGTTTATTTCTAATCGTGTCACCCTAACAGCACTTATAGACTTCCACAAAAGAAATTGTATAGTGCGACCAACTTGTGAAAAAGACGCAAGCTGGAGCATGATAACTCTTTCGCGATGAACTCACTGGCCAATTTTGGCCGGGTTGCTGTCGCGTATGTCCAAGGCTCGCCCTAAAGGTGGCGGCGCTTGGACCGAGTTCGTTTCAAGTTATCATAACCCGGCTTTGGTTGGAGATTTGTATGCGAGTACAATTGGTTGGAAATTACACTCTGGATGAATTCCAGGAGGCGATCTCTAAAATCTTGAGCGATTTTAAAGATAATGACGTAAATTCTTTTCGTCATATAAATCTCTACTTCAGGCCTTGCGCCGACTGTAGAGAAGTCGAACTTATTGATGATGGTAAGTCAGTTGATCACATGGTCTATGATCTGGAACAGAAACGAAAAATATCTGTCAAGTCGGGAGAGCTATCGGTTGTTACCTCCCGAAGAAGCGAAAGTGCGAAAAGCGAAGAAGAGCTCTAGTGGCTATGATTCGAAGGACGACAGAATTTGCCAGTCTAGGCATCGACCCATTTTATAATCGTGTGGTCAAACATCAGTAATATTTCGAAATTCCACTAAGATGTTTTGGTGGTGTCGGTTTAGGTATTTAGAGACGTTTACATTGTTCAATAATGAACGAACATAAGCTTTGGCCAAAGTATGGTTTAAGACATCTGTTCCATAGCTATCTTCAATCAATTGGTATTCTCGTTGTAAGCTTTGCATTTCAGCTTCCATTCGGGCCATCTGTTCAGGATTGAGGCCAGTTACTTTTTTGGGCTTTTCTGGGTTGATGAGCTGATCCTGCGGCGTGGCCGCAAGCAAGGCGCGGGAATATGCAACAGTAAAAACACCCGCATCTTCCATTAAGGTTACGGCCTCAACTTGCCTTACCGGTTTCATGCGCCGCAAATTAGCGAAGACGTGAAGGCCTATTATTTTGTCTTTGAGCATTTCAGACACTTCCGGACATATGTCGCGCAAGAGGTTCCGTTTCAGCCTTATGCTGCGCACATCCGCATTGAGGGCCTTGGCAATTTTCTCCTCTGAAACACCTCGTGTTATTGCCCGCAATATCATGCGGTGTTCTTGGATGGCGGCGACCCGGTTGACGTATTTATTGTAAGTGAAGGCTTCATCATCCGACGAGAGGATACAAAGCGCTTTAGACACGCCTAACTCTTTTAGGGCTGCGCGCCTTAAGTGCCCGTCGAGCAGAATATAATTTTTACCTGATTTGTTTTGTCGCCTTACAATAAGGGGCTCAATAATTCCGATCTCGCGAATTGACGAGAGGATTTGTTTAAACTTTATGCTATTGTGTGTAATCTTGCGGACAACTTTTGTCGGGATTAGCTGATCCAACTCCAGCTCAATTACATCCTCTTCAAAGGCGATATGTATACTTTGTTTCTTAGTCACTCAGAGAGCTCAAGTAGGTGAACTAAAGGCTGCGGCATTGTGGTAAGACCCTCAGCCCGCAATAAGGTTATAAAGTGATCTTCTTTGCAAAGTTGCTTTAAGGCTTCCGTGACAAATAACATCTGTTGATTAACGTGATTGGCTTTGCGCGTTATCAATTGTTTGCGGTCTACCTCTTTTTGGTAAATTCGTATGACGTCCTGACCTGACAAATTCTTGCGTTTCTTTCCGCTCCTTATTCTACCTTGGGAGTCATCGGCGCCTTTTCCTCGAGCGCGTCTTCGTTCAAGTAACTGTTGTACGATTTTGAGTTTTTCGCCTCTAATTTCATTGTTTTCATATGCCTCATGCAAGGCCTTTTGTTCATGTGCAGGCGAGCTTGCGATCTGGATAGCAACATTGATAGGCAGATGCTTTGCCTCGACAGCTACAACTAACCGCTCTTCCCCATTTTTGAGTAAGTGCACAATATCCTTTGCGTAAGCTTCTCCTAATCCAGTTTTTTGAGAGATGAGTTTTGGGCTATACCCCTTATTGATGAGCGCTTTAATGCTTTTCAGATGGTCTAGCGGCCTATGCTGACGACGTGCTAAGTTTTCGACAAGGCTCTTCAGAAGTATCATTTCCTCCGGTTCATCAATCACAATGGCAGGGATGTGAGTTTGTCCGCAGGCCTTGAGGGCCTCAATTCTTCCCTGTCCACAAACGAGATCATAGTCTTTTCCGGGAATTCGAGATTTTGACCGCGCGACTGTTATTGGTCGTTTCAAGCCGACACGTTTAATATTCTCAACGATGTCTGCAAAAATCTTTTTGTTCCGTACCCTAGGGTTAAGGATATGAATCCGTTCAATCTCGATAGATTCGATTTTCGTATCAGTGACCGTCATGCGGCCTCGCATATGTTTGTCCGCTTTGTCAGAGCATAGAGGGCATCAAGCTGGTCAAAACGAAACGCATCAAGTTCGAACCCATTGGTCTGGCACAGCCTTACCTTGGGCTTGTTTAGATGTGCCAGTGGCAACAAATAGTAATCTAACGCTGCCTTATTGGCAGCGTCCATTCTCACAGCAACCGTGATGTCCGGTGAGTGACCTGTATCCAACCGAATTTTCCAACGATAGGAGCCGGCCTTAGTCAAGAAACACCGACAGATCACAATTGAGATACGTAGTTCCCGATTAATGCAGACGATATCAGTGCCTTCTTCAAGACTTAGCTTTGTGCCGAGCGCTTCTATTTTTGAAATCGTGTCTGCAAGTATATCGACATGATATTCTCTCAGTCTTTTGTTGATTTCGATGTATCGGTAGTCTCGCCCTGGGTCATATCCAATTAGTTTATAGGCTCTCAATAAACTCCCAAATCTATGTTGATAAGCTCCGCTTGAGGGCATGCCCATTTGCTCATTTATGATTAAGCCTGAGAGGGAGCCTTGTTTTTCATGCAAGGCCTTTAAGTGATCAAGCATCTCTTCGTCTGAATATCGTTTGTGGCGTTCTGCCAGAATTCTTTTGACCTTCATAAAGTCATTAATATCGACAATAGCCTCAAATGCTCCTTCGGCTCTGACCCACATATCTTCCGTATTGGTGACGTGGCGTTTTTTGAGTTTATTGGAAGTACGATTGAAAACATTGTTGCCGATGTATTTTTCGTTTGTCAGAATCTCATGAACCGTACTTCTGGTCCAATCTCGGCCTAAATCTGTGCGAACACCATTGCGATTAAGCTCTTGGGCGATTTCACTTTCTCGCAGACGCTCATCAATGAACATCCTGTACATTGACTCAACGATCGTGATTTCTTCTTGAGGTCCGGGTACAAGAATAACTCTGTCTGTTTGAAAGCTCTTATGTTCACCTGGCTTAAGAAGGGTTTTTGTTTTCCCATGTTCATCAATCAGCATTCTGCGCAAGCCATACCCAGCTGCGCCGCCTTGACGAAACCCCAACTCGATTAATCGGCACTGACCTGCAAAGACCTTTTTTGAAAGTTCACGACTGTATTCTCCCGCCATGGCGCGCTTAACGCTTTTGATGATCGTAGAGCCCGGACTCCCATCGTTTTCAAATTGTTCTGCAACATATCGTACATCCATACCGGCTCGGCGGCAGATATATTCATAGTACGCGCTTTCATCAGCGTCTTGAAATCGACCCCACCTTGTAATGTCGAGTACGAGAATAATGGTAAAGTCGACATCTTCATTTTGAACATCAGAGATTAAACGATTGAGGGAGTCCCGCCCTTTGAGCTTCAATCCGCTTTTTCCTTCGTCGGCATATTTTTCGACAATTTCGATACCCCGTTCAGCAGCATATGACTTGATTGCGTCAGCTTGGTTTTCGGTTGAGTACTTTTGATGGTCTGTAGACATGCGGACATACATCGCGGCCTTTAGGGAATTCTTGTTTGGGCCACTTCGTAAGTTGGCAGTCAGGTCCTCTGTCACAAATGTTATGCTCCTACGCTTAAGCTTGGGAAAAGTATGGTCATAAATATCAACAGGAGCGCGCCCGTGTCATTTCCAAATAAGAACCAAGATTTATTGATTGGAATTACTGATCCAGACGTAGCAACTATGGTGTCAAAAGCCCTGAAGCGGGAGCATACGAACGACAGTTCTAGCGTTAAAAATATCAGCGCAAGAACAGGCATAAACCGCCATACGATAGCTAAGTGGTATCAGGCTATAAACGCCCCTAGCAGCGAGCATTTATTGGTATTGGCGGCAATCTACCCAGAGATACTAAAGGGACTTCTCAAAATGATTGGTCGGGTTGATGTCTGGCGCTATTCTCTTCTGAAGGGTGTTCCCGGAAAAATGGTCGGTCAAATTGGAGAGCAACAGGACCCTCGTGCCGTTTACAGTGACAAATTTGTCCATATTGATGTCGTCATCGATTTAGAGTTTGCGACCTCATTGAACCAAAGGCAGCTTTGGTTCCTTGGAGAAACACAAAACAACTCTCACGTTAGAGCCGATGCAATAGTAACGGTTTGGAGAAAAACCCTTCGAACTGCCCGTAGAGACATTCAAGGGATGTTGGATATTGATATGATTGCTTATTGTGGCGCGCCCAAAAATGGTCGTTATATACTCTGTGAATAGTTCGAGAGTGTCACTGATGAGCCTCTACGCTACCAAACAGGACGTGGCGCAAACGCTTTGAAATTGTCAAAGCAAAATCTGGAAATCGAAATAGCTTCGCTATTGCTAAACTCCTTCTATTGTTTTGCGCAGCGCGTTATCTCGATGTTGATAGCTTGATGCATTGATTTTTATATGGATTTTGCGATTAAGCCAACATAACGCGAAAATCGGCATAAAATGTGTTATGTCGATATCGGCATAATACGGATTTTTCCGGCATTGTTTATTACGCGAATTATTTGCGCTTTTGTGAGCGCGCACGGAGCAGTTTTTTTCGCCTCGTCGGGTTTGAACATGCCAAGCTAT
>Ga0115031_1000944_pt1 | contig 21261 bp, 14 predicted proteins | sample Maine_Asex4_meta_FD_87301 | JGI IMG/M metagenome (GOLD analysis project Ga0115031, IMG submission 87301) | Marine algal microbial communities from Maine, USA - Maine_Asex4_metaG | ecosystem: Host-associated > Algae > Red algae > Unclassified | place: Maine, USA | collected 2015-01-05
GCTCCTGCTGCATCGAAACAATCGTTTTGATGTGTTCAACATTTCGTCCGAGTGAATCAAGTTCTTCCACGACCTTGGTCTGCGTTTTTTTCAAGCTTTCAGCCGACATGCGCAGGAAGTTGTGCAGAACCTTTCCCTTTGGATCTTTGCTGAGGAATTCCGGCGTGGCTTGGTTTTCCTCTAACAGATCAGCGGATTTGATGACGTTTTCAATGCCGCTATTGTTCACCATGTCCCGCGAAACAGACAGCGATACATTGATGCTGTTAAGCACGTTACCTACATTGTGGATGACGTTGCTTGCAATCTCTGCCATTCCAGCTCGGCGAGACGCAGAAACCAGTTGGCGGTTGGTCTCCTGAAGCCGAAGTTCGGTTTCTTTCAATTCCGTAATATTCTTGCTGATACCAAAGGTGCCAAAGACATTTCCAAATTCGTCCTCCAATGGCATCTTGGAACTGATAACCCAACTTCTGGTTCCATCGGGCTTGATCTCTTCTTCGCAAATACCAATGAGGGGTTCTCTGGTCTCTATGATTCGACGTTCGTTTTGAAAGAATCCTTGCGCACAATCGAAATCCCAGAAGTCAAAGTCGGTGCTTCCAATGATACTTTCAATATCGCGTGCCCCAAACAAATCAACCATGCTATGGCTAACACGAATGAATCGAGAGTTGAGGTCCTTGAAGTAGATGAAGTCTTGTGTTGACCGCATTAACGAGTCCATTAGCATTTTTTCGAAGCCAAGGGATTCAAAAATGTCCTCGACGTTGTACCGGCATACAATTCCATGAAAATTGCCGTCGTCTGAAAATATTGGATGGCATTCAAGAGACACAATTAGATCTTTCCCTGCGTCGTTGCAGCGAACGTGTTCCCTTATCTGAGATTCTTGCGTTACTGAGACCTGATTTTCTACTTTAATTAGTAAATTTTGAATTCCGTGAAGCTGGACATTGAAGTCTGTTAGACGCGTGCCCAAAACATCTTCCAACTGCGCACAGCAGATATCATTCAAGTAGGATTGGTTAGCAGATATCAACTTGAGGTCGTTGTCGCGAAAGTAGATTCGCTGTGACGTGAGGTCGTAGAATCGAGATTGATGGAGAGATAGATCGTGCATCGAACTTGTTTCGTTCTGTCAGACGAATGGAAGTGAAAATTAGTGGGAAGGCGTTGTGAGTGAGTTCTGAACTTGTGCGAGAAGCTGCCCAACCAGAGGCACTGTAGGCGGAGAGTGTTGGCGATCAGCACATTGCTTGAACTCATTCCACTGTGCTTCAAACGCTTTGACGATTTCAGGATCAAAGTGCTCTCCTGATTCGGAGAGGATTAGCAGTTTCGCTTCTTCGGCTGGCATTGCCTTTTTATAAACGCGTTCCGATGTGAGTGCGTCGAATACATCAGCGACAGCGACGATACGTGCAGAAAGCGGGATCTGGGTTCCAGAGAGCCCGTGCGGATACCCGTGGCCATTGAATTTTTCATGATGGTAGCGCGCGATTTCGACAGCCAAAGAGAGGAAATTGCTAAAGTCGGATTGCAGCGATGAATCCTCTAGTGCATCAGCGCCGATTTCAGCGTGTTGCTTCATGACTTCAAACTCGTCGCGCGTCAGCTTCCCTGGCTTCAGCAGAACCGAGTCAGGAATTCCGACTTTGCCAATGTCGTGCAAAATACTTGATCGGCAAATCTCGTCGCAGTATTGCATCGTCAACGTCTCTTGGTAGGGGCCATTGTTTGACAGCCATTGTGTTAAGAGACGGGTGTAGCCCTCGATGCGCTCGAGGTGATGGCCTGTTTCGGGGTCTCGCGATTCTGCAAGTCGAGCGAGCGTGAAGAAGACTAAGTCACGAGTTTCAAAAATTTCATTAGTTCTTTCGAGCACACGCGTCTCAAGCAATTGGGTGTTTTGTTCGACGGTTTTTGAGAGTTCCCAGCGTGCTGTTTGAGCCGCGGCGACTTGGCGAAGTTCCAGCGGATCAAAAGGCTTCTTTAGAATCAAAAGTTTATCGGTGCGGACTAATTGGAGGGAAATTTCTTCCCAAGAGTGGTCGGAATATGCAGTACACAAAACGATCGGAAGGTTTGGATCAATCTCCCAAATCCGTCTTGAAGTCTCGACACCATCTATTCCCGGAGGCATGCGAACATCAATGAACGCGCAGGCATATTGACGGTTTTGGGCAACGCTTTTCTTAACAAGCTCGATTCCATGCAGGCCCTGAAGAGCAGAATCAATCTGATAGGTGGGCGTACTGAATTCCAAAAGGCGTTGTTTTTCGGTTTCACCAAATAGAAACTCAGTCGCTTCAGTTAGCTCTTGGTCTTCCGGGGAAGCGCAGAGAACTTTGCGATAGTCGTCATGAATCGCTTCATTGTCGTCGATCGTTATGATTCTGAATGGTTGCTGAGTCATAATCCAAAGTCGGTTTGAGAAGAGGTGGAGACGCTAAATTTGAAATGAGGTAGCGTTGCGGATTGATCCGTCGTTAAGTGAAGGCTAGGACGCATCTTAGGGCCAGATACGCACGGCGCCGAAAGGAATCCAAATTCAAATTGGAGCTGTTCGGTTTTTGCAGGCAGTTCTATTTGTAAGGATGAGCAGATAGAGCCCTGATGTGAGTAATGGGAGGGGGGAGGCTATATTCAGTAGGGGAACTGTAAAGTTCATTTCAATGGTAGAGGCCGCGGCGCGGGCCGTACGGTTTTGCACCGACCAGGAGGCTAGCGCCCAATGGCACTTACTTTAGACGAAACGTGGGATAATCTTATCAGCCGCCACGCGATAGCGTCCGGTCCTAAGCGCGTAAGACCGGACGCTATCGCGTGGCGGCTGGTGGGTCGATGCGTGGCATCAATCTAAAGTAAGTGCCATTAGGCTAGCGCCTCTCCGCTATAATTAGACTTTGCAGTCTTCCTGCTATATTCAGCAGCAGTTTTGATTTGCGAATCGCGTCGGTTTTCGATTGATAAGCCCTGTGACTTTAAATTTTCGACAGGTGGTTGGCTCAGTTGCCGATTTGTTTGAGCAAGGTTGCCGTTTGGCAAAATGCAGTTTTTTAAATTAGGTTTATAATTAATGAAGATACTTTTAAGCAACGATGACGGTTGGGACGCACCGGGTATCAAATTGCTGGAATCGGTACTGGCGGAGATCGCTGAGGTTTGGACGGTGGCTCCCGCAACGCCACAGTCGGGCATTAGCCATCAGATGACATTTGAGCGACCGATGAAGCTGTCCCAATACGCAGATCGGCGCTATCATTTAGACGGAACACCGGCCGATTGTGCGCGGGTCGGGCTGACGCAGCTGGGGGAAGACTTCGACTGGGTGTTCTCCGGTGTCAACAACGGGGGAAATTTGGGAGTCGATTTCTTTATTTCCGGCACCGTTGCCGCGGCGCGCGAAGCGACGTTCTTTGGAAAGAAAGCGGTCGCAATTTCACAGCACCGGTTGGATTATCCAGCGGCGTTCGACTGGGAAGCCGTGCGACCGTTGTTGCGTCGAGTCGTACAAGGGGTTCTTGAGCGACCTGATTTTGCTGCCGGCGATTTGGCCAACGTCAATCTCCCGGACTGCACTCAGCGCGATATTCAATCGGTACAGATCGTTGACTGCGAATTGGATCGCAGTCCGTTGCCGTATGACTACGGAGGGGGGCAAAATGACGGGGTAAAAATTTCAGGCCAACGAGGCGTGCGAAGTTTGCTGTACATGGGGAGGTACAACGACCGAGCGCGCGAGCCGAACAAAGACGTGGAGGTTTGCTTAAGCGGGAATGTGTCCGCCGTTATTACACGCCCAAACTTGATACCGCGTTAGTGGAAGCGGATGAGAAAAATCCTAACACTTCAGCTGTCTGAAGTAGGTGAAATCAATCTGCAGGATTTTGCAATCAGCCGCAGGGCGATAGCCCAATGGCACTTACTTTAGACAAAACGGAGGATAACCTTATCAGCCGCCACGCGAGAGCGTCCGGTCCTACGCGCTAAAAACCGGACGCTATCGCGTGGCGGCTGATGCGCAAATGCGTTGCATCAAGCTAAAGTAAGTGCCATTAGGCGATAGCCCCCGGTCCTTGTTAGCCATGAAGGGACCGGACGCTATCGCGTTGAGGATGATAAATTCAACATCAGATGGCTGAAGTAACACGAAAAATCAAAATCCATGGCGTTTGACGGTAGTTGCGAAAACTACAGAGCCAGAAAGTAGAGTCTCAAGTACCCAGTGGGCTCAACAGTAAACTTCTACTCCCCCAATTCGACATTGTCACGAGTTCCTATGAGGCGGCACGGGAACTTACAAAGTGCGATTCTAAAGCGCAAGTCACGTTGCCCGGCCGCTGTTGCCTAATTATTGATAAGTAACGAAATGAATCCGCTGATATCAAAGAAATTGACGACACCGTCGCAATTGAGATCTGCTTCAACCTGATAATCGCCCGTGGTGAATAGATCAATAAGTGGAGTAATGTCAAAAAAGTCAACGCCCCCACTCAGGTTTGTATCACCCAGCAAAATAGCCGTGGATCGAAAAGCCAGACCAAAGTCGGTATCAAAGCTGCCAGTAGCCTTATTGGTTACTCTTAGATGATAAGTGCCTGCCGACAGATCTGAGATAAAGATGTGCTCCACATTGTCAACGGAGCTGTCGCTGGAGTCGATCTCAGCAGCTAAAAATCCGGTTGAAGAATCGTATAATTCTAGGGAGAGGTCAGCCAATGAGGTTGTGGGGTTAAAAGTAAAAAAGGAAGAGTTTTCAACATTTATGTTCCAAGTGAGAGCGATGGACAAATCATTCAGCTTTTGGCCTTCCCCGACTGAAAATTCGTAAAATCGTTTTTCGCCTGTTGCAAGTGAAGGTTCGTAATCCCAACCGTTGAGGCCCACCGGGCTGGCCGGATCGGATGTTGATCCGTCAAACTCTCCACCCTGCTGGATATGGTGATTGTTAAGGACGTTGAGTTCACCCGCGCCGTAGACCATATCAAGAGGTTGTGTTTCCGAGTGGCTCCAAACAACGGGCGCTCTGTTAACGTCTACCAAATCGTCTTTGGTGGCACCAGCAAGAATTGTGGCTTTGATGACTTCCTGTTTCACGGCATCTGTGCCAGAACCTGTCTGATGAAGAATTGAGGCCGCGCCACTGACAACTGGAGTTGAGTAACTGGTGAATCCTTGGTCCACGACTACGTGAACATTAGTTCTACCAGGACCATTTAATGTGGTCAAACCCGAGGAGTGTTTGCCATTTGTTTTTCCCACGTTGATTGTATTGTAAGCTTGAACCAATCCGACAGGTATAGTGGGGCCGTTGTTGGTTCCAACTACGGTCGTGGTATTACCTTCGTTAATAACGTAATCTAATCTTTGCAGCAAGTTTTCGGCTGCTGCTTGATCAAATCCATTTGCTGGATCCAGACTTAAGATGTAGCTATGATTAGAGACATCATAGTTTTGTGCGACGGGGGTACCGCCATTATTCAAAATTTGGATATTCAACCATTGGCTTGCGCTTAACAATTTAATTGATGGGTTGCCGGCGGAACCGACTGCAGGTGCCGTTCCACGTTGGTTTCTTGCAGACGTGCCTTTAAACCCATAGATGCCAGTACCAACAGTAGAGGCATGGCTGTTGCTTCCAACGCTCTGCGGAGACCCGAGATCATCGAATGTCTTTTGGTTCAAAAATGAGTTGGTGGGGGAGGGAGCATAAGTTCTTGAGATCACATTTCCATTGCCATCAGTTTCCACACTGCCTGCTTCCACGTGAAGCAGATTCACTCCACTGCCGTTAACATTTTCAGCACCTGCAAAATCTCTCAATTCCAATAGGTCGATCCCCGTTTGCTGAGACGCAGCGCTACTTGAAAGGATGAAAATGCTAAGCAAAGCAGAAGCTGACAAACTAAGAAATGACGCGACATGACTTCGGTTTTTGTGCATAGGAGGCTCATTTTTGAGGAGTAGCGAGGTAAGGCTGGGGAAGGACTCAAATGTCAAAGATGGTAAGTTTGGGAAACGCTCATCCGCTGACTATCGAAAAGTAAAAGCGAAGACATTAGTCAGTGCTTTCGTGAAAGAAACATCCACTGATGTCTATATACCGCCTTTTAGATCCTGAGGCAAACAGATTTATCTGTAAATTTTCTAAGTGTTGACGCGTAAGTGCGATAGCAAAAAATTTCCGTAAATTTGAATTTTGCAGCCAAAGCTATCGCAGGTCGACACTTTGTCCCAATCCGCAACTGATTGTCTGTGTGCTCTAACTCGACAAGCTGCCAATTTCTCGTTTTGAGGGGCGTTACGCACCCTTATCCGACATTATTTGGCAGCTTCATTTCAGCAAATAATTAGTGGGAAGTCGAGATTAGGACACAATTCCAAGACTTCCGGGTCAGATCGCTGTAAAAATTTATTTCCGCAGATAACCTGACACTGCCGTGGCAATTCGTACCGCTGCCTGGCCGTCGCCGTAGGGGTTTTTGGCCTGCGCCATTTTTTCGTAAGCCAACCGATCGGTGATCAGATTTTCAACGCTTGAGATGATACTGTCGGCATTGGCACCTACCAATTTTACAGTCCCCGCAGATACGCCTTCAGGGCGTTCGGTAGTATCACGCATCACCAGCACCGGTTTTCCTAGCGAGGGGGCTTCTTCTTGCACGCCACCGGAATCGGTTAAGACGATGTCGCTGTGGTTCATCAGCATGACGAACTCCGAATAAGGCTGGGGTGGAATCAGCTTGATATTGTCATAGGTTCCGAGTAAATCATAGACCGGTTTTTGGACCTTTGGATTTAGATGTACCGGATAGATCAACAGATAATCTGGATGCGCCTGCGCGAGTGTTGAGAGTGCTTTGCAAATTTCGTCAAAACCGCCGCCAAAATTTTCTCGGCGATGGCCGGTAATCAACACGTATTTGCGTAGCGTAAAATCTTCACCAATGACATCTGTTAATTTTGACTTCAGTTCTAACTGAGCCGCCGGTTGTTTCTGTCTTTCGATTTCTAAATGAAGTGCATCGATTACTGTATTGCCAGTTACGTGTATGCATTCCCTATCGACCAATTCTCGAAGCAGATTATCGCGGCTGGTTTCAGTGGGAGGGAAATGCAGATTGACTAAAGGACACGCTAGCTTTCGATTAGCTTCTTCGGGAAATGGTGAACGCATGTTACCTGTTCGAAGTCCAGCTTCTACGTGCCCTACGGGAATACCTCGATAGAAGCAACAGAGTGCCGCTGTGAAAACGGTTGTTGTGTCTCCTTGCACTAATGCCATATCAATATCAGTCTTATCCAGCAATTGCTCGATCCTTGTAATGAGCCTCGCAGTCAGACCGGGAAGCGTTTGATTGGGACGCATCACTTCGAGATCATGATCGACCTTAATCTGGAAGAGGTCGACTACCTGTTGAAGCATCTCTTTGTGTTGCCCCGTTGATACCACCACTGCTGATAGTCCGTCGGTAGACTCAATGGCCTTTACGACAGGCGCCATCTTGATGCCCTCGGGGCGTGTGCCCATAAAGATTGCGACTCTTTTCATGTTTGCTTTCGAGTTTTGAATGTAGGGAAGAATTCGTCCGTGACTCATTCTGAAGCGACGGCCAAAACATCATCTGTCAACGGAAATTACCGATTCAACGTCCCGCAGGTGTCGATAAGTATTTTCTCTGCGATTCTGGAGAGCGGTATTTTTAAAAACGCGTCGTGACCGACTAGAATCAGCACAATGTCGGCGGTATCAAGGGCATTTGAAAGCGATACTAAATCAAATTCCTCATGCGAGTCGAGATTGGGTTCGACGATCTTTAGTTCACCAACTTTGCGTCGCTTTAATTCTCTAACAATTTCGACCGCTGGCGACTCTCTTAAATCATCGATGTTAGGTTTGTAGGCCAAGCCAAGACAGGCAATCGTGGGATTCTTATAGCGGTCTGCTTTTGCGACCACGCGGTCAACGACCCAATGGGGTTTTGCCTCGTTCACTTCGCGTGCGGTGCGAATCAGGGGTGTAACCTCTGGTGCGCAATCGACAAGAAACCAAGGGTCAACAGCGATACAATGTCCTCCGACGCCAGGGCCGGGATTGAGGATGTTGACACGAGGGTGATGGTTGGCCAGTCGAATAAGCTCCCATACGTCCAGATTCATCTTTTCGCTGAACAAGGAGAGTTCGTTCGCAAATGCGATGTTGGTATCGCGAAACGCGTTCTCAACGAGCTTCGCAGTTTCTGCTGTACGACAATGCGTTTTCAAGAGTTTGCCTGTGACAAAGCTGCCATAGAATTCTGCAGCTTTCTCCGTCGAATCACCATCAATACCTCCAATAATCCTATCGTTTTCAACGACCTCCCGGAGAATCTTTCCGGGTAGCACCCTTTCAGGAGCATGAGCGAAGTGTATGTCACCCTTCTTAAAATTGCTTTGCTCAAGAACGATTGACTCAATCATTTCAGTCGTTCCCGGTGGAGAAGTAGATTCCAGCACTACTAGATTTCCACTTTTCAAAAATGGGAGGATCGACTTGGTTGCGGCGCGAATATATTTCAGCTCTGGTTTCTTCTCCGCAGTCAGCGGTGTGGGCACGCAGATCATAAAGATGTCAGCGGCGGCTGGCGTTGTATGAGCCTTGAGGTTTCCTGTCGTGACCACACCGCGAACAAGAATGTCCAGATCAGGCTCGACAATATGAGCCCTGCCCGAGTTGATCGTTTTGACGGCTTCAGGATTGATTTCCACGCCGTGAATCTGGTAACCGCGCGAACCTAGTACCGCAGCAGTTGGTAGGCCAATGTAGCCGAGTCCAATTACGTAAATCTTCTTGTTGCCATCAATTTTCATGCATTTTCTCTGTTTTTAATCATACTTCGGGTAGATGGCCCGTTAGTGGCCAATGAAATTCAGACAGGCTGTCTATCTTAATTGCTAAATTGCTATCAAAGCACTCAACTTCGCATTGCGAACCCGATTCAGTCAAAATCCAGCCGATTCGCCCCAATTCGATTGGCGAAGAATATCGAAGGACATTTGTTGACTGCCGTTTGCCAAATTCTTCGCAGTACCAGCCAGTTTCGACAGTAAGGCTGCCGCAGATAATTACAAGCTTTTTTCGCGTTGATTCAAAGGAGAGCGAAAATTCGTGCTTGCCTGCGCTAGATGCCGTGGCCTCGATGTTGACCGAAGGATGAAAATGTAGAAATCCCGTCAGCTGTCTTAAAGCCGAAGTCGAATTTCGCTGGCAAACGATGTCTAGACAGATGATCGAATCTTTGGCGGAGGCAAGCACCCGCTGTAAAGAACTCACTCCCAGTTCTTGATACCCATCGTGAGAAGCCGATCGCCACGTCCAATCATCGAGCCTGCCCTCTCCGCAGGGGGTAATCTTTGGACGCGCACCCATGCGAAACTTCGACCAGATATTAGCTTGGTTCTGAGCATCGATGGTTGCAACGTTGTGACCGATAGAACCGCGACAGTAGTGCCGCATTGAGTCGTTTTCATAGTTGAAGTTTCCGCTATCAACGATCCAGCGTTGACTCTCTACAGATAGTTCGAGGTTGAACGCATCACAGTGGCCATGCGCCGGTAATCCGTCGGCGGCTATCGGGCCAAAATCAGCGATGGCGTAAATGCTGGCCGAACGAAATATCTGATAGTCGCCGACTTTGTAATTTCCCGATCGTTCAAGCTCAACCTCTGTATGTTGGTTAAGTTTGGCGACCTTCAACAATTCATCGATAGAAGGAGCTTCGTAAAATCCGCTGTCGGCAAATAAGGGAATTTCTCCATCGGGATGCAGGATGGAAATAATAAACTTCAACATGGGGTCAATATATTGATCAAGCAACGTAACCAGCGGCGCGTGCTGGGGACAGCATATTTTGATCCTAAGCAAAGCACCAAGCATTTGGCAGTGATACATCGGGGCAAGTTCGAAGTGTTCGCCATGCCGAAGGATCTGTTTTGGAAGTTCCGCCGCTAGAATATTGGTTGCCATTGAAATCCATGAGGACGAATGCGGACATTGCGTTGAGCCTCCTAAGATGGCGAGCGTGGCCGCATTTTCGATCAGATGATTTCCACCGAGATCGTGTTCAAGATTCTTGCTTAAGTAATTCGCTTGCGACGTGAGACTTTCTAGTAAAACTTCCGTTAGTTCGGTCCCCAATCCCCCATCGCCCTGTCCCGTGTCTTGTTCGGACAGATAAAGCAGCCACGTCCACGCGACGATGCGACGCGATAAGCAGTAAGGATGCCAAGCGTCATCGCGAGCTAAAGTCACTTCAGGTGCGAACCTTAAAAGCCACTGTGACAAAAATGAAATGACTTCAGGCCAGCTTTTATTGGCTGCCTGGCAAAGCAGGAATTCGTGATAGTGAAGTTGGAATCGCCAAAGGTGGGGCTGCTTTTGCAAAAGTGATGTCTCCCACTGCTGGGGATGCCCTAAATCGACCGAGTGGTTCAGTAGTGTGAATTTGCCAGTATCTAAGTCGCACTTTTGGTGTGACGGATGTTTGGCTGCAAAATCGGAAACTATTTTGGCAAGCCGATCTGCATTTGCATTTTCCCCTAGCGCACTATCCGACACCGGTAGCGCTCCCACTAACTGTTTTGGAAAAAGCTTGCCGGGGATTGTGTTGGCGCCTCGCCGAGCGATGCGCAGAAGGTCGTAATGCTGAAAAATTTGTAGAACTCGGCTGGCCTTGGTCTTTAGAGACGCAGGTGAACTGGCATTTTGCCATGCCAATTTCTCCAACGAATTCATGGGCTGGTTGTCACTCAAGATACCGTCCCTAGAACGCTCTCAGCACGTGCGACTTTTTCTATGATCTCAAGGTATTCAGCGGCAAGCGCGTCGCGTGTGTAGTTTCGTCCGACGAAATCTCGACCGCCTTCGCATAAGCTTTGGTAGACCGCTTCGTCATCACAGAGCTCCAATAAAGCGTTTACCAATTGTTCTGCGTCTTCGCTTTCTATGCAGATGCCCGTTCCGCTTTGCCGGACGATGTCCGCGGATTCCCCCTGTACCGCCATGACAATCGGCTTCTGCATGGCGATTGCTTCGAACATTTTGGATGGAATGACTGTGGCAAATAGATCGCTTTTTCTGAGATGGATAAGTAAGCAGTCGGCGGTGGCAAGCACCATCGGCATGTCTTCCTTAGCCAACCGCCCGGTAAATTTGACCCAGTCACTCAAGCCAGCTTCTGAAACTTGTTCCTCGATTGCGTTTTTGTTCGCGCCGTCTCCAATTAAGCAGAATGCTATATCAGCACGACCTAATTTTCGGAGCCGTTCTGCTGCCTCTGCCACGACACTAAGCCCGTGTGCCATGCCGATTGTGCCCACATAGGCACATGTAAATTTGCTTCCCAGTTCATATTTATCGCGGAAAGGCTGCGATGGCGAACATGGAGGAAACGAATCAAGATCAACCCCATTGGTGATCACAGAGATTCTCTCAGCTACGTCGACCTTCCCAAGAATATTGTCGCGATAGCCCTTGCCTACTGTCACGATATGATTGGCGCTGAGATACATCCATTTTTCAATTCGTTCCAAGAATCGAATTAGAACTCCCTTTTTCATCGCACCCACGGTAACGATTGATTCTGGCCAGATATCGCGGACCTCAAGAAGGAAGGGACACCACTTGAGTCGTGAAGCAGCTGAGCCCGCCAAGCCGCAAAACAATTGGGGGGAAGTTGAAATTACAAGATCAGGTCGGCGAACGAAGAAGAGAAAACAGAATACCGCTGAAAACAGATAGCTGACGTAGTTGAGGATTCGGTGGCCGCCGCCCGCGTTGGCCGCCACGTAAGTCCAAACACGAATGACTTTGATGCCGTCGATCTCTTCGCGTTGAGGCCAGATTCGGTTCTGATAACCCTCGTAAACGACTCCATTGGGAACGTTAGGTGCGCAGGTGATGACAGTGATTTCATGGCCTGCTTTCACCCATCGCTTACAGTGTTCGTAAGTCCGCGACGCCGGCGCGTTACCCTCTGGTGGAAAGTAGTGCGTGAAAAATACAAGTTTCATCAATACATTCGTCAGACGGATCTATAGCAAGTTGAGCCCATGCGATTTCGCGATGATAAGCCGAGTGAATTCTAGCTTAAGTGCCAGACGCAGGGTTTTCACATGCATTAGACTTATACCTGAGACGTCGTCAAGTTCCGTGAAGTTTTTGGAAATGCTGATAACTCACTACTCATCGAGTTGCGTTCGTAAAAACTCAATTGTTTCCTGTTTACGTTGGGATAAAAGTGACTTGCAACGTTCAGAAACGTTTTCGAGATTTTTCAACAGATCACAGGTAGCTCGACCGACGGACTCTGCATCAGTTTTGTCAAAATCAAGGCAATAGTCGCTGCATTCAAGATCGGACATCATTGAAGGGATCTTTGTACCTAACCTTTGTCGCCACAAAGCGACCGATGGTGTGCCACTGTTTAGGGCGAAAATTTGGGAGTGAAGCCTCTGGGCAATTAGGATTTTCGCGCTTGCATAGAACGAGATAAGGGTGAGTGGGTCGTAACATTCCACGACAGTAGCAGAAAATCCGTGCTCGACGAGAAGATCTGCCAGAAGATGTGAGACTTCAGCGTCACGCATTACTTGAATGACGATGACAATAGGTAGGTCAAAATCTCTTTTAACGATTGTTAAAGCAGCGAGAAATAGTTCCAGAATTCGTTTTCTGGTTGCCGCACGATCTTCCTCGTAGTCAGCCACTCCATAGTCACCCAGCGACTCGTCTCTTAAAGTGATGGCGATGAATTCAGCAGGGAACTCCAGCGAACTAGTGGCAAGTTCAGGGGGTTGAGCCGGCATAAAGTAGACCAAGTCCGGCACCGTCATCGTTTTGGAAGTGCAGCTGGAAGCGTTACTGAGATTTTTCTTGGAAGAAGAATCGCGAAACAGTACGAAATCCGCTGACGCAATGAACTCTGCAAACCAGTTTCCAATTGTCCCTTCAAGCGATCCAATTGTTTGCGGGAGGAACCCCACTTTGTTACCGGCCGATTTAGCTATTCTCAGTGGCAACGCAAACGCCGCCAATCGCGATATCGCTTTACGACTACTATTCCAGTAATAAAGATTGCCACCATTCTGCAGTGCCCAGTCACAGTGGATCATTGCTTGGTAGGCTGGCGAATTCTTGAAAACAAAACGACTGACAGAAGGAGCGATGAGAGAGAGAGCGGACTGAGTCGCACCACTAAAGATGCGACGCAATTTTCCAATGCTGGATTGACTAGAACCGCGAAACGGGTTTGGACATATCGTCAGTTCTGAATCAAATTCTCGAAGTTTTTGCGTGGTCGTGATGTGCTCCTCTTCGTCGGTTCCATACCTGGTCACGACAGTAATCTCTGCATCCTCGCAAACCTGACGGACCAGCGAAATCGCGCCCAAGGTCAGTGCGTGGTCGCCAGCGTTTGTACTTCCCCACGCGTAAAATATACTGATTCGCTTTTTAGTCATGACTTCTTAGCCTTTCGTGCAGCGAGCCAGACGAAAAAGGGCCTGTCTCAAAAACTACTGACGGATTCTCTAGCAACTGTCCTAATCGTTTAGCAACGGACTTTACGCCCCACAATTTCGCCAGCTCCAAAGATCTTTGCCTCATACTTGTTCTCAAAGGGATATCAATCAACAGCTCTTCTATGCGGTCTGCCAATTCTCTATCGGAAGGGGTAATGAATCCATTGACTGAAGGTTCAACCAGAAATCCTTCTCCCGACCTTACTCGTGGCGATACGATGATCGGTAAGCCAAAATGGGCCGCATGTCCTACTACAACTCCCCAGCCATCGTAGTGAGACTGCAACACAAATAGATCCGCTTCAGAGAATAGTTGGTTTAGCGTCGCATGGTCACAAAATCCGCGAAATTTAATTTGGTCTTTGATAGAAAGCAGATTTACTTCAGCAGTCAAATCTTCTTCCAGCGGACCGCTTCCAGCAATGTCAACGATCACTTTGGTGGGATCTGAAAGCAGTGAAATCGCGCGAATCAAACGAGAGTGATTTTTTCGCTCAATCAATTGACCAACAGATAAAATCTTAAAAGGCCCCGACCCATCTGCTGTCTTTGAATCGACCAGTCTTTGTTGCTCGCTGTCGTATTTTTCACAGAATGCGTACTTTAAAAAAGTCCATTTTTTGAAGCCAATGTTGTAAAAATCATTGGACGCGCCAGCGCCTATTCCCAAGTGGACGATCTTTTTGTGATTGAGCAAATATCGCAAGAATAATCGCATAGATTTTCCAGGATTTTTCTTTAATCCTTCCGATGCAACCAGGATGCGTTGGCATTTCCCTAGGTGAATCACAATCCAAAGTAGCAACGCCATATAGAATCGTGGCGTCGTAAATCCGTGGAAATATATATTGGGAGCACTGATTGCATGCCTAATGCCACGCAATAGCTTCGCGGGGTGCTTGAGGCACAGCTTCTGTGCACCCGCGGGGATTTTCCAATTGTTCTCTGCGCGAAATGCAGGGAAATCCAACAAGTAATAAAATTTTACCGAGTAGGCAGGATTGCTATGGGCAAGTTCTTCTAAGGCCGCCGTGGCGTGATTGTTTAAGTAGCCAAAAATGGCAACCAGTTCTTTTGTTTTAGGAGTAGGCAAAGTTGGAAGTAAAATGTTTGTAAATCTGACAGCTACGCAAATCTTCTTGCGTTAGGCCTGCTTCTGGGAAGCGAACCATTTCGTGGCGAAAATAGCCAAATGACCAGCAAGAAAAAGATCAGATTAATTGGTGTAGAAACAGATGCCATTCCACTTGTTTCGACCATGCTGGCTAAAAGCATGTAACCAATAAGTAGATTGCTGAGATAAAACAGAGGTAAGCTTCCAGCTTGTTTGAGCAACCGTTTGTCAAACAATCGCACAAGAGACAAATAATAGAACCATACCCAAGCCAGCAGGTTAAAAATGCCTCCTTCAAACATCAGACTTAGGTAGGCATTATGGCTTCTAAATCCCATGATAGTATTCTCAGTTCCAAGACCATAGCCTGTCCAAAGGCGTTGCGAAACATACTCCCATGAATATTCCCAAACTGCGTTTCGATCTAACATGTCATATTGAAGCTTATCAGCTGACTTGTCCTCTAAAAAAAACTTTGCGATGAAGTTATCCGAGCCTAGACTGGAAATCGCTATATTCTTGATTAGTTCAATTGCGGAAGGTAGCATCACCCAAGCTAAAACCGAACCGATAACAACTGAAAATAGAACAAGCGGTCGGTTTTTACGGGTATTTCGTTCCACGTACATGAAAACCAACGCGCCCAGAAACGCGCAGAGACTAGTGCGGCATTGCAAAAGCAGTGAAAAACCAACACAACCAGCAATTCCGGCTATGCGAAAGGCTGGCTTCTCCGTCAAACTAAGGACTACCATTGCGGCGACAGACAACCGCACTGCTAACGCATTCGCATTGATTTCCGTGCCGATGTAAAAGAGGAAAAGACAAACCGATGCTTCTACGACCGCGAACAGTATCAGGCCTTTTTCAAGTTCCTGCTGATTAAAAATAGGAGCGGAGTACCACAGAGCTGTTAATGTGAGAATAATGCCCATTGACTTAAACAACACGGATGTTTTTAAGTAGGCTTCTGTGAACCCAGCAAATCCGCCCATTAATCCCAGTATTAAGGTGACCAGAAGAATACCAATGATCGACGCCTGAAAAGCTTTCGGAATTGCCAGCATCGAAAACTGCCGTTTGCAAAAAAGTGAAAACCCAACCAGTAGCGCCATGGCCCCACCCTGCAAAATGTTGCCCATTGAGCCTTCGAAAAACTTCGCAAACAGGCTCGCATTTAGGGTTATCGCGAGAACCAGTACTGACGAAAGACTTGCTCTTTCGGAACTCGAACGCCTGTCTTGCACGACTGCATAGGGGAGAAGTTGTGAATTGGCTTGCATGATCTAAGGCTCAGATAATCCATCGGATACGAGTTCGAAGTAAAGTGATTCTAAGGATGAAATCATCAATTCCTTTTTGAATCGCCTAGCGACGTCAGCGCTAACCCTACCAGTATCGCTTTCATCCTTCGAGAGGATATTTTGAATTGCATCTGCCAACTGACGAGAATCTTCGGGATCCACCAAACTTGAAGAGGCACAACCTTCAAGAATTTCACTAATTCCGCCTACCCGCGTCGCAACCACGGGCAGTCCGGCAGCTAATGATTCAAGAATGGCAACGCCTAGAGCTTCCTGTCGACTAGGTAGAGCAGCGAGTTTGACATTTCCGTAGAGTTGAATCAGATTTTCTCGGTTTACGCGCCCTAAAAACTGCACTCGATCTGAGATTCCTAATAATTCAGGCAATCGGCGAATTCTTTTGTCGGCTTTCTGACTTTGAGCGCCAGCGACAATCAGGGAAACGTCATTGAATTTCTCATCGAGTAGAGATACAGCCTCTATTAGACAATCAAGCCCTTTACGATGCCAATTGCATCCAACAAATAGGATCTGTCGCTGGCCAATAAGTTGCTGGTCAAATTTTTCGCGTTTGCTTCGGGCTTTCTTGAACGGCTCGAGGTCGACCGCTTTATAAATTACGTGGGCTTTTTCAGTTGGCTCAACCTGATATTGCTTTAGTACCCGTTGACGAGTGTATTGAGAGTTGCAAATGATACGCGACAGAAATCTGGTTGCCTTGCGTTCATGGAATCTCCTCCAAGCAAGACTGGCAAGGCGGCGAGGTCCGTAATCTAACAAAGTACGTATCGGATTATCAAAGGCATCCGCCGCATCGTAGTCATTAACTTGTGCAATGACTGGCCCTCGGTAATTCGCAAACAACCACATGGTATGCGCGGTATTGCCATGAACAATTGCTGATTGATGGGTGCCAATCGAGTTGGCCACTTCAATCGCTAAGCGTTGCATCGCTTCATACTGCTTGCGTGAACTCTTAAAACACCCCGAAACGTGTATCTGATCATGTTCTTGGTCACTTTCAGGCGTAACTAAGTGGAAGTCTATTTCAGGATGCTGAACAAAGGAATCCCAGAGGTAGTTTGCGTAGATAGCAGGCCCATTGTTCACTACACCAAACTTTGTCGGCGTTACAAATACCACGGGTAATTTGCTAACTGATTTCTGGTGCATAGAAGTCAAACTGTGGATTAAGATATAAGTTGGTCAATAATTGTTCGGTGGCCAGCCAAATATACACTTTTTTCGCTTGAAAAAGTCTTGTCCTCTTCGCATGAGAAAATGTGCCGGCAAATTTTGACAATGCCAGCACGACGAAGAACATCCCCTGCATCGCCTCATACGAAACAGATTAATCTGTCAATGAATCTCAACGAGTATCCTATGCGAAAACCGATTTTAATCTGAGGCCTGCTGAAAAATTGGTATTGACCGCCGTGTATTCTATGCACCGTTGTTCGTGAATAACCTAGTGCTGTTTGACAACATGCCGAAGTAGGTAAATAGAATCAAACAGAAATTCGCGTTGTTTGTATATTCCCGCCTGGCTGAGCCTGAACAACTCAGGAAGGTAATGACCCGAATCTCATGATTCGTTGCTGAACATTTAAGTCATAATTTTTATGACTTGGGCAGTTAGGCAACTGTGAAACTGTTTAATTAGCCACATATCACCTTGAGCCTTCAGAAACTTCGCAGTTGCGACAAGTGAGCTGCAATTTTGAGACTGCGTTTCTGAATTTTTCGATATTGCTTTCATGGTTTCTATGGAGGCCCGAAGAATGAATGTTTTTAGTTTTGGAGATTCGATCGATGCGTGACAAGGTGAAAGTTAAGTTCATCTCAGGTGGAAAAGACTTCGCAGAGATACTGTGCACAGATCGCCGGAACATTTTTTACGGCACCGAAAGATGACGGGGCAAGGAAGATAATAGGTGTTTCGTTCGTCACTGTTTTTGTCGAATAATCAATCGTTAGCAATAAACAATCTTAGTCAAATCTGACTTTTTGGCGGCGCATCATCGTCAATTTGCGCACGATCCCCAGAGCCAAAATTATGGAAACCAATACCAATACGACAATTGCAATTCGGTTTATCGCAACAGGCGTGTGAGTAGATTGAGCGGATATTACTAGGAGCAGGCTGGATGCAGAAGCCATGACGGTGAGTATATACCAAACCCAGATACCTTCATGCTCCGCTTCGTTTCCAACAAACCGGTCCATGATTCTTAAGCTAAGTGGTCCAACGAATAGCAACTGAATTGAGGTACCAATCAATACTCCAGCAATGCCGATCAACGGCGTAAGAATAGCGCTGATTAGAAAATTTAGACCAACCAAGGCAACGCTCATTTTCAACAACGAGCTAGTTTCTCCAATGGTATACAAAGCGTTATTATGCAAACTTGTCACCGATCTTACTACCAGTAAAAAAATCAGTAGCTGAGTGTAGATGAGGTATGAATTATACTTGTCTGACCCTAACCATAAACGGTAGAGATCAGGAATAAAGGCAGTCAACAGTATTGCTATCAACCCAACGCAAAGTACTAAGAGTTGGGCGTTATTGTTAACGAATAATGCGAGCCTGGCTTTTCCTCTTCGTTTCAGAATTGAAATGAAGATGGGATTCAAAACTATGAATACCTTGCTGAGCAGACTTTTCAAAATCCCAAATGGCTTAGTTATGATGGAATAAATGGTTACAAAACGAACGTCCAGAAAAATTGCAATAACGAGACGGTCGGATCCTTGGCTGAAGAACGAGACTAGCGAGAGTAAGAATGTTTGCTTGGCATAATTCCACACGTCACCAGAAAACAAAGTGGTGTTCGATGGCATTCGAACCAAATCAATGCTCAACAGCGTCGTTTTTAATTTTGAAATAATGATGAGGTCAAAAAATACACCTGTCAGCAAGATGAGCATTTCACCCATCAAGAGCCAATAAATACTGATGGCGTAAAAGTATACAAGAGCGATCATTACCCCACGAATGCAAAGCTCTATCAATGCTAATCGATTACGCGCATAAAACACGCCAGCTCCCTTGACGATCGACTTTGGAAATTGACCAAGAAAGAGGACGAAAGCATAGATTCCAGCTGCAATGAATAGCCAGAAAGACTGTGTTGCATATTCCGATGGGATATTAAAAAAACTGTTTCGCCACACTGCAACCAGCAAAAATATGAAGAATGCCGATATCGCGCTTCCACTCGAAAGTATCATACAAATGGTGACGGCGTGTGAATATTTGTCTTGATCAGCGTCCTCTAGGTACTCGGCAACATAACGCAATATCGTCTGACCACTTCCGAACTGCAAGAATAGGAATGAGGAAGCCATCCCGATAGAGAGAAGGTAAATTCCGTAAAGCGAATCGCCATATATATTTAGGAAAATTGGTACTTGGACTACACCAAGCATCAATTGCAGGCCGTATATGACATAGTTACTCCCCGCATCTTTCAAGAACTTCTTTAAATTCATGGGGCCAACGGGAAGTAGGTCGAAATCATCACTTGTTTGACAAGCGATTTTTCGTCAGTCCCTTTCCCAGTTCTGAATCGCAGCGCAGGCGAATTTTTTGCGTGATCTGCGGGCATTCGCCGTGCCGAATAGAAACTGCATGACATTATGATTTTTGCTCAAAAAACGCAGCGATCTTTTCGCCCAGCTTTTTGAAATCCCCAATGCCTTCAATTTTTCTTCGGCCTGCAAGGCCTTGTTGCTTTGCGAGTTCAAAGTCATTCGCCAGTTGAGTCATATGTTCCGCCATACCCTCGATGTCGTGCTCATCAATCATGAATCCTGTCACCCCATGATAGCTCTCGTCCAGAACTCGCCACGCGTCGGCGTATCGCTGTGCCGTGTCGCAGGTACTTGAAAGCGAAACGCTGAAACGGAGTTTTTTTTCGCCAGTTGGCGTTGCCTCAACTGCCAGCACTTCGGGAAACTTGTCGCCGAAGGGATCCTGTTCATCTTCGGGATCTGGAGCGTCAACACCAAGTTCACTGTGCGCACCTGTACTGCCAGTCCCCGGGACTTCATAGTCGCCCTGCGAGGATCGAGTGGGTGTTTCTGCACAGCCGCTGAGCGATACGGCAAAAGCAAGCAGTATAGTTGTTAGGATTTGATGCATGTTTCTGTGAGACGAGTAACGGCAACGATCGCGAGTCAGGTTAAGCAACCGTCGATTCCCGGAGTCATATTGCAGGGCGTTCCGAAACCAATATCGAGCGATACGTAAACAAACGCCCAAGATTTTCAATTCTCGCGATGTTGTGTTTGATGACCATATTTTGATTGGTAGTTGGCTTGGAAGTTTTGGCGATCGTGCAAAACTCAGATATGGTATTCTTGAATTCATGGAATGTACGTCGGTTTTTTCGATTCAGATTTCAATCGAGGTCTCAATTCAAACAATGAAATTGACTGCTTGCAACGGAGGCTTCCAATGATGGCTATATCATTTGTTTTCAGTCGAACTAGCACAGGAATTTAGGATCGAAAGTAGTTTTTCACACTGCTTCGTCAAATTGCCGTTCTCCAATATGTGGGCTTGGCCAGCTTGCCCGAAATCAGCACACCTTTTCAGATTTTGGCTTAATTCAAGCATTCGCTGGGCCATAGTCTGCCAATCATGCTCGTCTACAAGGTACCCGGATTCACCTTCAATCACCTCGCTTGGGATTCCTTCGTGGCGAGTTGAGACAATCGGCAATCCGTGAGAAGCGGCCTCGGCGATCGCGACGGGCCAACCTTCCGCATCACCACAGGAAGCGGTCACCGAGTGTTGCACAAAACAATGAGCACGATCCCAGTAGCTCACCAAACCATCGTGGTTTATTCGACCAGGAAGCGAAACAACATCATTAAGACATTGTTCATTTGCGAACTGTTGTGATTTCTCATAAAGCGGGCCGTCCCCAATCATCGTCAATCGAACATTGCAATTCTGGCGGTGACATTGTTGAAAGGCACGGAGCGTTGCGATAGGCGACTTTTTCTCAACGAACCTTCCAATCCCCAAAAATTCAAACGTTGAACCTTCGGAAAATCGTTTGGTTTTACGAGGCACTCCGCAACGCACGCCAATCGGCAACACATGAATTTTGTCAGGCCGACAACCGGATTCAACCAGCCGGTCTTTCATTAATGGATTTAGCACAACTACCGCCGAGGCATATTCATAGACCTGCCTTACGCCCTTTACAAAGGAAGGTCGTCGCAAGTGGCGTGAGGCATCCTGACCAAGAAACTGGACAACAA
>Ga0115031_1000946_pt1 | contig 21256 bp, 12 predicted proteins | sample Maine_Asex4_meta_FD_87301 | JGI IMG/M metagenome (GOLD analysis project Ga0115031, IMG submission 87301) | Marine algal microbial communities from Maine, USA - Maine_Asex4_metaG | ecosystem: Host-associated > Algae > Red algae > Unclassified | place: Maine, USA | collected 2015-01-05
AATTCATGCACTCTACGTGGGTTATGCAGATATATTGGATGTAAACTAAAATCGATATCCTATTTTGAAATCCATTTCAAAATCCAATCCACCGGATTTCAATAATTCTACATCTGCAAATTGTGAACCATAAGTCATGAACGAGAAAATCTCAATTATAAAATGGTCTTTGATCAAGAACTTATAGCCAGAATTAACTCCAGGCTTTATGCCTAAAAGGCCACTCGTTTTACTGATGTCTGATGGTACTTGGAAGCGAGGATCATTTGATAAGCTAGTCAAATTATCTACCCATGCCATTGCATAATTATCATCTCTATTTAGTAATATTTCAAAAGACAGGTATGGTCCAAGGAAAAAACCAGAAGCCTTTCTTTTGTTATTGAATGGATAAAATTTTCCAAGAAGAGTAGGTATAAACCTTGTAGCAGAGAATGATTGTGACGTTGGATTAATAAGGTCGAATTTTCTAACATCTTCATCTCTTAGATCAAAACCAGAAATAAAGCTTAATCCAAATCGACCATCAATGATGTATTCATATGCTGGCTTGTATTGTTGGTTGCGAATACCTATCAGATTTAGATTGATCTCATGAAAACTTTGACTCGTTACATAATAGGGCGATACAAATATGAGTACAAAAGAAATGATCGTAAAGTATTTCATTTAGTTGATTCTATTTTTTATCCAAATAAATCAAATTTATCATAAACCATAGCACAGAGCATCCTTTTTAACACCTTCTATTTTGATCATCTCAGAAAATGAGACTATCGGGCATCACTTTTTAAATATTGATCAAACCATTCAATAATTGTATCGTTACGTAACTGAGTATGTGATGACAATGAGTGATTGCCATCTTCCAGAATGATGGCTTTAAATGATTTGCCTAATCGTGTCAGTTCTTTTTCCATCAATTGCGCATTTATCGGTAAAACGCGCCAGTCATCTAAGCCATGCAAGAGCAAGACCGGTTCGTTAATCTCAGAAACCCATTTAATGGGGGACCTATAATCGTAAGCTGCTCTGTTTTCAATTGAATCACCTATCATTTGTTTGTAAACTCGTTCATACATTTTAGGTCTTGATTCAAAATCAATTCTAGGATCTACGGGTGCACCAACCACAGCAATTGCTTTGACCTCGTCTGTTAGTCGTGAGATTTGATATGTGTTAAGACCGCCTCTTGAGATTCCATACATACCAATATTATGATGATCCATAAAGTCAATCGACTTAGCGATATCGATGAGACGAAGAATATCATTCAAATCCTTTCCACCCATTTCATCAACACCATCGCTAAATTTGTTTCCTCTTAATTGTGTAGCGATAACAACATAGCCCTCATTTGCTAGTTCTTGGACCAAATCAAAGCTTCTTATTGTGTATGTGCCAAAATCTCTATTTCCACCTCTAGACGTAAGGACTACTGGGTATGTGCCTTCAGCTTTTGGCTTAAAGATATATCCTGTGATCGTTAATCCGTCAGATTCATAGGTCATTTCATAATTTTCAACATCACCGAATACTGATTCTGGTATTGCAAATGAATTTTGTGTGATGATAAGAGGTGAAAATGTGTCTTTAGAATTGACCTCTCTTGTTTGACAAGAATAGAACAGGATTAGTAAAAAGTAAAATGGAAAAAGACTCGAGGTTTTCATACGTCAAAGCTAATGAAGACAAAGATAATAGATAGATTCCGACAATTTGACAGTCAAAATTAGTGTAAAATTGATATAACTGTCAGTCCAAATGGTCTTTTTGACAGATTATTCTCAATAGCATGCAATGGCACATGTATTGACATACACTATTTGATTTTTAACAGAAAATATTACTATACATGAGCAAAATAATTGGAATCGACTTAGGGACTACAAATTCTTGTGTCGCAGTAATGGAAGGTAATGAACCCGTTGTGATCCCGAATGATGAGGGACGACGGACGACTCCTTCTGTCGTAGCGTTCTTAGACAATGGAGAACGAAAAGTAGGAGATCCAGCAAAGCGTCAAGCCATTACAAATCCGACTAGAACCATTTCTTCTATAAAGAGATATATGGGAGATCGTTTTTCAGAAGCGAAAAATGAAATCAGTAAGTCAGCATATAAAGTTGTAAAAGGTGATAATGATACAGTCCGTGTAGAGATAGACGGTAGAATGTATACACCCCAAGAAATTTCAGCAATGGTCCTTCAAAAAATGAAGAAAACGGCTGAAGACTTTTTAGGGACAGAAGTCAAAGAAGCGGTCATCACTGTACCTGCTTATTTCAATGATTCACAAAGACAAGCGACAAAAGAAGCTGGGGAAATAGCAGGACTTGTAGTGAAAAGAATTATCAATGAACCAACAGCAGCAGCATTAGCATATGGTTTAGATAAGAAGAACGCAGATCAAACAATCGCTGTTTTTGATCTAGGAGGAGGTACATTTGATATCTCTATATTAGAACTAGGAGATGGTGTTTTTGAGGTGAAGTCTACGAATGGAGATACGCACCTTGGAGGTGATGATTTTGATCACGTGATTATTGATTGGTTGGCTGATAGTTTTAAGGAGCAAGAGAATATTGATCTAAGAAAAGATCCAATGGCTCTACAGCGTCTTAAAGATTCTGCTGAAAAAGCAAAAGTTGAATTATCGTCTTCTACGGAGACTGAAATCAATTTACCTTATATCACAGCTGTTGATGGAGTACCAAAACACTTAGTGTTGAAGTTGAGTCGTGCTAAGTTTGAGCAATTGGCAGATGATTTAGTACAGCGTACACTGAAGCCATGTGAGGTGGCACTTAAAGATGCTGGTCTTTCAAAATCAGATATTGATGAAATTATCTTAGTCGGGGGATCTACTCGGATACCAAGAATTCAACAAGTTGTCGAAGAGTTTTTCGGTAAGAAGCCGAATAAAAGTGTAAACCCAGATGAAGTTGTCGCAGTAGGTGCTTCTATACAAGGTGGTGTATTAAGTGGAGATGTTCAGGATGTATTGTTACTAGATGTAACTCCATTATCATTTGGAATTGAAACGATGGGTGGTGTATATGATGTTGTGATTGAATCAAATTCTACAATTCCAACTAAGAAGCAAAAGACCTATTCTACGGCGGCAGATAATCAACCAAGTGTTGAAATTCACATTCTACAAGGAGAGCGACCGATGGCAAGAGATAACAGATCGGTAGGTCGGTTTATCCTTGACGGAATACCACCAGCACCAAGAGGAATGCCACAGGTAGAAGTGACTTTTGATATTGATGCAAATGGAATATTAAGTGTCTCAGCTAAAGACAAAGGTACTGGCAAGGAGCAAAATATTAGAATCGAAGCGTCAACTGGTTTGTCAGATGAAGAGATCGCAAAAATGAAAGCTGAGGCTGCTGAGAATGCAGATAGTGATAAAGCGGCAAGAGAGATAGCTGATAAATTAAATGCAGCTGATACCTTAATCTTCCAAACGGAAAAGCAGATGACTGAGTTTGGAGATAAAGTGCCAGAAGATAAAAAGGGTGCGATTGATACAGCATTAACTGACTTAAAGGAAGCACATAAGGTACAGGACATGGAGAAACTTGATCCAGCGATGGAAGCATTAAATCAAGCATGGCAAGCTGCTAGTGCAGAGATTTATGCAGCGACGCAAGAAGCAGGAGGAGCAGCTGGTGATCCAGGTGCAGGTACTGCAGATGCAGGAGCTGGTGCTACTGGTGAATCATCAGATGATGAAGTGACGGATGTAGAGTTTGAAGAAGTAGACGATAAAGGTGACGACAAAAAGTAGTCGCTAAAATAATTTATAGTTGAAAGACTTGGAGTGTTTGATTACGCTCCAAGTCTTTTTTGTTTAAAGATATCGCCCGCATATTGATGATTTTGTTACTGTCTTCGTGGCAGTCTTTCTATTGTTTTGAACCACTAGCCTCTACGGCTATGAGCAACATTAAGATAGACTTACTTTTCTATTTTATTTTTGTAATTCTTTGTACATAATGTGTGGTATAGAATAATTTCAATATTATACCAATTCAATTAAACTGTCATATGCTGAGTCCAAAAATTCAAAAAGCTATAAAATCGGTCTTGCCTGGAATCTTTTTATTTGGTTTTACAGTCGGGACAGGGAGTGTGACAGCCATGGCAAAAGCAGGAGCAGATTATGGCATGTCCATGCTTTGGGCAGTCTGTCTATCTTGTTTGATCACTGTGTTTCTACTTGACCTATTTGGGAAGTTTACGATTATTACGAAAGATACTGCACTCTCAGCCATTAGAAAACATATCCATCCAGCAGTTGCCTTATTTTTTTTGATCGGTCTCACTGCTAATGTTTGTGGAAGTGTCATTGGTGTCATGGGGATTGTAGCAGATGTATGTGCTGAATGGTCAAAAAATATATATGACGGGGGCGTCCCTTCGATTTATTTTGCAGGCTTTTTTGTGGGTCTCGTCTACCTCATTTTTTTACAAGGAAACACAAAATATTTTGAGCAAATCCTCGCAGTAGTTGTGAGTATTATGGCGATCTGTTTTTTAATAAATTTCATCATGCTCGCTCCTCCGATTCATGTCTTAGCAAAAGGCATGATTCCAAATATGCCAGAGACTGGTAATGATAAAAATGCTTTTTTGGTCACTGCTTCAATGGTTGGTACAACTGTTTTTTCAGGCTTATTTATACTGAGGACTACTTTAGTCAAAGAAGCTAAATGGACTATGGCAGATTTTAATACACAGCGAAAAGATGCTATTTTTTCTGGTGTTCTAATCTTTTTAGTCAGTGCAGCGATTATGGCAGCTGCTGCAGGCACCTTGCATGTAGAAGGCGCGAGCCTAGAAAATGTATCTGAATTAATCACACTACTGGAGCCATTTGCTGGACGAATAGGTGTTGCTATTTTTGTGCTTGGTTTAGTTGCTGCTGGAGTTTCTTCCCAATTTCCCAATGTCGCTCTATTGCCTTGGCTATTGGATGATTATCATCAAAGAGAAACAAATATGAAGAGGAAGGATTATAGAGTATATGCCTTTGGTATTTCTTTATTAGGATTAGTTGTTCCAATTTTTAATGCAAAACCTATTGTGATTATGATTATCTCGCAGGCCTTTGGTGCATTGTTATTACCCATAACAGTTAGCTGTATTTTAATTTTAGGAAATAAATCTGCTCTCATGGAATCCTATAAGTACTCTATGCCTATCAATATTGTCTTGCTTGGAATTTTACTTTTTTCTGTAGTGATGAGTTACATGAGTATCACTGGGATTGTCAGTATTCTACAATCACTCTAGCAGGTTAAAGTGCTTCAGGAGTGCTGACTAGCTGAAATATGTTTGTCTCTCCCGTAGATGATATGTGTGCCTCTAGATCAAGATCTTACTAGTTGACTGATGGCGGATATGAGCCACGAATTGTACTTGTGCGTTTAGCTTTGCTCGAGATACCCATTGACTGAACCTGAAAATTAACTCGTGAGTTACCTAAGATTTGAACAATGATAAAAAATGAATGAGGAATTATTTTTTAACACAGACTTCAGATTACACTTCCTTAAAATAATATTACTGATTAGGAATATCTGCCTTACTGAACTCGTATAATTTGTTTTCTTCCATTTCTTTATATTCAAGAACTTGCTTTAATGCATCCGGTACAACATCACTGCACATAACGATTAATGACCCTTCAACAGCATTTTCTATAGCATGAGTAATGGCCTCTTTTTCTGTTTTGAATACTGTTATTTTTTTATGTGTATCATGAGATTTGATGCCCTCAGTGAGCAAGCCGATAAGTTCTTTTTCGGTTTTACCGCGTAAGTTTTTGTCCTGTCTTATGATCACTTCATCAAACATCTGGCTGGCCAATCGGCCCATCTCTATATTGTCTTCATCTCTTCGATCTCCAATGCCAGCTATGATCCCAATTTTGGGAGAGCCATCTAAGTTTTCAGTAAACTTAAAAAGAGCAGTCATACCAGCTGGATTATGAGCATAGTCTAGAAGTACATTGAACTTATTAAATTCAAAAAGATTCAACCTACCAGGTGTCTGAGCTGGAGAAGGAATAAATGATTCTAATGCCATTTTAATGTCTCTAAGATCAAAGCCTCTGATGTATCCAGTCAAGGCTGCAGGTAATACATTTTGGATCATAAATCTAGCTTTCCCGCCAAAAGTTAGAGGGACATGTACAGTATTCACAACCCGCATTTTCCATGTGCCTTTACATATTGTAATAAATCCATTTTCATAAATAGCCGCAAGACCGTTTTGTTTCGCGTGCTCTTTTATATATACATTGTTTTCATCCATAGAAAAGAGAGCAACATTACACTTTAAATTTTTGCGCATATTATATACGAGTTCATCATCAGCATTTAAGATGGCATAGCCTTCAGGTAGGACTGTTTCAGGTACGACACCTTTCAGTCGTGCCATTTGTTCCACAGTATTGATACCACGTAGGCCTAAGTGGTCTGGTGCAATATTCGTAACTATGGCAATATCACAATAATGAAATCCAAGACCAGCACGTAATAAGCCACCGCGAGCAGTTTCCAAAATCGCAAAGTCTACCGTAGGATCTTTTAGAACAAACTCGGCACTGACAGGTCCGGTACAATCTCCTCGATCCAACATGTGGTTTTGTATGTAAATGCCATCACTAGTTGTATAGCCAACTTTATGACCCATCATTTTTACCATATGTGCGATTAGCCGAGTAGTCGTTGTTTTTCCATTAGTCCCCGTTACAGCGACGATTGGGATTCTAGAAGTAGAGCCCATTGGGTACATCATGTCTATGACGGGACTCGCTACATTACGCGGCATACCGTCAGTCGGTGCCAAATGCATTCTGAATCCTGGACCAGCATTTACTTCTAGAATAGCACCGTCTGTATTCTTGAGAGGCTTAGAAATATCTGTTGTCATGACATCTATCCCGCATATGTCCAGACCAATGACTTTAGAGATACGCTCTGCCATAAAGATATTCTCTGGATGGACAATTTCTGTGACATCTGTTGCCGTACCACCTGTAGAAAGATTAGCCGTATCTTTTAAATGGAGTATCTCGTCTTTGGACAAAACTGTATCTAGAGTGTAGTCCTTCGCATTCAAAATATTTTCAGTCATTTCATTGACTTTAATCATAGTCAGCACATTCTCATGTCCATAGCCTCTTCGCGAATCTTCATTGACAGAATCTATTAAAGTTTGAATACTGTCTTGCCCATTGCCCACTACATGTGCAGGCGTACGCTTAGCTGCTGCCACTAATTTGTAATTGATGACAAGTAGTCTATAATCATCACCGACCACGAACCGTTCTACAATGACACTTCTGGAAATTTCTTTGGCTATTTTGTAGGCCTCTAATGCATCTTCCCAGTTATTAATATTTATTGTTATTCCACGACCATGATTTCCATTGATGGGTTTGATGACCAGCGGGTAGCCCACATATTTGACTGCGGACTCCAGCTGTCTTTCTGTTTTTACAATGTCACCTTTTGCCACTAGTATATTGGCTTGCTCCAAGAGATGTTTCGTATCTTCTTTATCACATGCGACTTCAACTCCTATACTGCTGGTTGTACTGCTGACTGTCGCCTGTATTCTCTTTTGATTAACTCCATACCCTAATTGGCATAAAGAGTATTTATTTAATCGTAGCCAAGGGATACCACGCGACACAGCTTCTTCTATAATCGATCCAGTACTTGGCCCCAGTCTTTCGCTTTCGCGAATTTCTCTCATTGCTTGTATATCATTTTCTAGATCATATTTTTCGTTAAGGCTTAGTGCAATTGCGATATTGACAGCAGCCTTAGCTGCATACCGCCCAGCTTTTTCTTCCAAATAAGAAAAAACGACAGAGTAGACGCCTTCCTCACCAAAACCTCTAGTTCTACCAAAACCGACCTCCATGCCTGCCAAAGATTGTATCTCAAGAGCAATGTGCTCTATGACATGACCCATCCAAGTGCCTTCTTCTACGCGTTGAAAAAATCCACCTGCACACCCGACGGAGCATCTATGTTCATACATCCCAGGAAACATAGTCCTGAGACGGTCTAGAAAGCCATCGATCTTATTCGTAGGCCTTTGTTCATATTCCTGTAGATCTAAGGTCATCACTATTAATTTATGTCTTCTTATAGACCAATAATTTGGTCCTCTCATAGCTCTGATCTCTCGAATATTCATTTAATAGGTGCTTTTACTAATTTATAATATCTGTCTTACTAAATATAGAAAAATGGTTTGAACAATAACTATTAATGTGTTTATTTGCACCCTTAGCAATAAAAAATATGGCATATAAAGGCATACTTATTCCCATAGGTGGAAATGAAGATAAAGGAAGTGGTAATCAAGATGATGGTTTTGACTTTATCACTGAAGGTATTTTAAGTCAAGTTGTAGCGGAGAGTGGGGGATTAAATGCATCAATATTAGTGATTACGACGGCATCCAGAATTCCTGTAGAAGTCGGTGAGAATTATATAAAAGCGTTTAATTTATTGGCTTGTACTAATGTTGAAATTTTAGACATTCGGACGAGAGAAGATATGGAGCAAAAAGCATTACTTGAAAAAGTTAAAAAAGCAGATTGTATTATGTTCACAGGTGGTGACCAATCTAGGATTGTAGATATCATTGGTGGGACAGAGATGCATCATATTTTAAAGCATCGTTTTCAAAATGAGCAAATTGTTATAGCTGGTACAAGCGCAGGCGCTATGGCAATGTCAAGTGAAATGATCTCTGGAGGGAGTAGTTCTGAAGCTCTTTTGAAGGGATCGGTTGATATGAGAGATGGGATGAATTTTATTCCAGGATTGATCATCGATTCTCATTTTATTAAAAGAGGTAGATTTGGAAGGCTTACAGAGTCAGTCGCAAAATTTCCTCATTTGCTTGGAGTAGGACTAGCAGAAGATACAGGAATGATCATCAGAAATTGTAATCACTTTACTATCATTGGATCTGGTATGGTGATCATTTTTGATCCGAGTAGTTTATCTCATAACAATGTAGAGATTCTACCACAGGGCACACCGATGACCTTGACCGACTTGACAGTTCATGTATTGGCTAACGGAGATTCATTCAAGATAGACGAGAAGAAAATAAGAGTGAGTGATGATTGAAAAATATAAGGCTATTTGTAAATTTTGATTTCTGTTTGAGATTGATTTCGACTGGCTCTATACATTCCATCGCAGTTAAATACCATAGCAATATTTCCTTTTTGATCAATGCCTACAATACCGCCATCTCCACCTAATTTAGTCAGTTTATCATGGATAGAATATTCTGCAGCTTGTTGAAGTGATAGCCCTTTGTATTCCATCAGACATGAAATGTCATACGCTGTAACTGCCTTCATAAGATATTCTCCACTACCTGTACAAGAGATTGCACACGTTTTATTATTAGCATAATTGCCAACACCTATTATTGGGCTATCCCCAATTCTTCCAAACTTTTTATTTGTCATACCACCTGTCGAAGTTGCAGCAGCTATATTTCCATACTTATCTAAGGCTACCGCACCGACAGTACCGAGATATTTTTTTTCTGTCTTTTCCGCAGTATGATCTAATTGAAATGAATCGCTGCCTTTTATTTTTTGCCATTGTTCATATCTTTGTTCCGTATAAAAATAGCTATCCTCTTCGATTTGTACCTTATATTTTTTACCAAATTCTAAAGCGCCATCACCTATCATCAAGATATGATCTGAATGCTGTCTAACTAAATTGGCAAGAAAAATAGGATTTTTTACATTTCTAACAGCAGCGATTGCACCTGCTTCAAGCGTCTTACCATCCATGATACTCGCATCCATTTCATGCTGTCCTATAGAATTGAATACAGCACCTTTTCCAGCATTGAATAATGGACTATCTTCTAATGCTGCTACAGCTGTCTCTACAGCTTTTGTGGCTGATAAGTCAGCATGTAATGCTTTGTATCCAGCATCAATTGCTATCTGCAAAGCTTGTTTATATTCAGCTTTCTTTGAATCAGTCATCAAAGATTTTTCGATTGTCCCAGCGCCTCCATGTATGGCAATTCCAAAATTATAATCTGACATAAAACCTCATTTATTATAACCGTAAAAGTAGTCAAAAGGAAAGTCCGCTTTTAGTTTAAAAATATATACATTTTGTATATTTTTGGTTGACCAATTATTGGTTTTGTCTATGCTTAGATTATCAAATAGAATTGAACTTGAAAACTCAGTCGATCTAATCATGATTCAGACAAAATTTATATAGTGAAAATTAAAGAAGCGTGTTATTGGCTAATTTCTGTCAGTAAAACAGTCATCCCTAATACGGGTTTATAATCTTCTTTACTTATTTGATAGGCATAAATTAAAAAACTGCACTTTTGATAAACGCTTATACAATAAGTCCTTATCTTATAATAATTGAAAGATTTGATGATTATGATTTCAAATAACTAAAAGAAAAATGTGAGTTATCATGTCCAATTACTAAAAATATTGAGCTTAAAAAGTACACTACTTTTATTTGGACTATCCTATATGCTGTTACTTTTTTTTAGTTGTCACTCTTCAACAGCTGATGACATTTCTAAAACAGAATTAAATAAAGAGAATCAATATAACACCAGCGAAATGGCTATACAAAATGGCATGGTTCTCTTTAATCTTCATTGCGCAAGTTGTCATAATTTTTCTGAGAATTTGATTGGTCCAAATCTCGCAGGTATAACTTCTGAAGTGGATAAGGAATGGTTAATCAGCTTCATATCTAACTCCCCCGCAATGATCGAAAGTGGTGATTCACGATCAGCGAAATTGTTTGAAAAATACAAACAATATATGCCAGCTTTTAAGATGCTGAAGGCTGAAGATATGGAAGACATTCTTGGCTTCATGCATAAATTTTCTCAAGGAGAAAAAAGAAGTAAGAATCATCGGGCCGGTGGATTAATCAATCCTATACCAGAAAAGATTCCTACTTCAAGTCTAACTTTGCTAATTGAAGAGCAGTTTAAAGTTCCTCCTAGTTCAGATATGGCTCCAATATCTCGAATTAACCAGATGTCTTTTGCTCCAGACGGTCGGCTATTTATCGTTGACCTCAGAGGGGATCTTTTTGAAATCCAAGAAGGCAATAGACTTTCAACGTATATAAATATTCGAGATTCGCTTCCTAATTTTATAGATAATCCAGGCAAAGGATCTGGATTTGCAAGTTTTGCGTTTCATCCAGATTTTGTAGAAAATGGCTTGTTTTATACAACGCATACAGAAGCTCCCAATAGTGCAACTGCTGATCACCCATTACCTGATAGTATCGAGACAGTCGTGCAGTCAGTACTACTCGAGTGGAAAACAGAAAACTCTTCTGCGCAATCTTTTTCTGGTAATCACAGAGAATTGTTAAGAGTTGATATGGTCTCTGGAGGCCACACTTTCCAACAAGTAACCTTCAATCCACTTGCTCAGAAAAGTGATGTAGATTATGGAATGCTTTACCTTGGTATTGGTGATGGAGTCGCTGCCTTAAGAGGATATCCTTTTTTATGCGACAACATAGAAATGATTTGGAGTAGCGTTATCAGAATAGATCCTTTGGGACACAATAGTGATAATGGTCATTATGGAATTCCTATTGATAACCCATTCATAGATATGCCTAATGCCGTAAAAGAAATATGGGCTAGTGGATTTAGGAATCCTCACCGCATCACTTGGGATGAGTCGGGTACAGGCAAAATGATTATCACTAATATAGGACAACATAGCATTGAGGAAGTGAATCTTGGTGTAGCAGGAGCTGATTATGGTTGGCCCTATCGGGAAGGAAGCTTCTTATTTGATTTTGATGCCAACATCGAAGTAGTGTATCCACTACCATCAGAGAAAGACAATTATACCGATCCTGTTGTTCAATATGATCATGATGAAGGGTCAGCTATTTCAGGAGGCTTCGTCTTTGTCGGGGATAACATCCCTATGTTAAAAGGGAAATATATTTTTGGTGACATGTCAAGAGGCTATATTTATTACTCAGAAATTGAAGAAATGAATCAAGGAGAACAAGCAGCAGTTTACAGGCTAAATGTTAGTTTGAACGGAGAGCTATCTGATCTGGAAACTATCACCTCACATAAACGAGTTGATCTGAGAATAGGAATGGATATTGACAGAGAGCTGTATCTTTTTTCAAAAAGCAATGGAGCGGTATATAAAGTAATAGATTGTCAGAATATCAAAACGCAAAAGGTCGATAGTTAATGATTGATAGCTGAACTTAAGTGGATTATGGTGAATAGACTAAAGACAATGAACGATCGGTTCATCTCACATGTTTCATTTCCTACATTATGAAAATGATGAGCACCCAGATAATTATGTGAGCAGGCACGACATGACAGTCTTGGGTTTTTTAGTCGATAAAATAAAGACAAGTATTTGGACATTAGGCAAACGGTTTCAATTGGCTTTATTGAGTCCACGAAGTATTTGGATATTGATTTGAGTATCAAAGTAATTTTGAATAGATGATTCTGATGGTTAGAAGATGTAAGAATCAAATCATCAAATGCTTACATGGAGTATCAGCTTACTCAGAAGTAGATGAGTAGTAAAGAAGTAAATTTTAAATTAGTCGATATCAACATTTAAATATGAAATATTCAGGAGTAGTTTCACTTATTTTAATTCTTTTTGTCAGTTGTAAAAATTCAGCAGTCCTTCCCACACTGGTTAACAATAATAAGGATGAGATACATCAATCCGCAGGTATTAAAAATGACCTACTAAATAAATTAATCGTCAATAATAATGATGAACTCTACCAGGCAATCTCTACTGCAGAGCCTGGAGATAAGATTATCATGGCTAATGGCATTTGGGAAGATGTGCACATAAAAATGACTAATAATGGTACAAAAGAGAAGCCGATTATCTTAACTGCGGAGATAGCTGGCGAAGTCTTTATTCAAGGTCAATCTGATTTACAATTAGGCGGAGATTATATTATTGTCAATGGTTTATATTTTGCCAATGGTTATTCGCCGTCAGGATCTGTGATCCATTTTGCTGTCAAAGATAATGTCGCGAATCATTGTCGAGTTACAAACTGTGTGATTAAAGATTATAACAAGATGCAAAGGAATCACCAAGATCTTTGGGTTCTTATTAAGGGGCGCCATAATCAAATTGATCATTGTTACCTTAGCGGTAAATCCAATAGAGGACCTACGCTGAGAGTCGATCTAGAAGGCAATCAAAATATCAACAACTATCATCAAATCATCAATAACCACTTTGGTCCACGACCACCAAAAGGAGGTCCAAGTGCTGAAACAATACAAATTGGTAACAGCTATACCTCAATGGCTCCAAGCTATACTTTGGTGGCAAATAATTTATTCGATGAGTGTAATGGTGAAGTCGAAGTGATCTCAAGCAAAACGAATTTTAATGAATTTAGACATAATGTTTTTTATAAAAGCGAGGGTTCATTAGTCACAAGACATGGAAACTATTGCATCGTAGATGGTAATTATTTTATAGGTGATGAAGCATCTAGTCATGTTGGTGGTGTAAGATTGATAGGAACGGGGCACACCGTGACCAATAATTATTTTAATAATCTCAGAGGGAAAGATTTTAGAAGTCCACTTGCTGTGATGAACGGGATTCCTAAATCACCATTGAACCGATATATACAAGTAACTGATGTAACAATTGCACATAATTCGTGGATTAACTGTACCGAACCATTACAATTTGGAGTCGGATCCAATGTCAGTCAAAAAGATGTGCTTCCAGCTTCAGAGATAAGATCTGCAAGACCAATCCGTACAGTCGTTGCAAATAACTTGATCTATAATACTAAAGGTGATGGTACACCTATCGTCGCGCATGATATATTAGATGGCATCCTTTTTAAGAATAATATAATCAATAATCAAGGTGTCGATTTTGAACGAATAGAAGGAGTCAAGTCTGTCGCTTTTGAGTTAAAACAAATAGCAGATTATATCTGGGCACCTTCAGTAGATTTTCCTAGCGGTGAAGTCTATACAGGATTTGGATTTGAACAATTTGACAAAGATTTATTTGGAGCTTCCAGAGTAAACAACAATGCTGTGGGCGCTTTGACTGGACGACCGACCTCTGCACCTGCAATTCTTGACAGATCACTGTATGGAGCTGACTGGTATGACACTGATAAAATGGAATCTGAAGTCACTCTTCATATAGTAGAAGGAGATGAAGATATAAATGGAATCATAGCTAATGCAAATAGCGGTGATATTATAGAATTAGTACCAGGGGATTATTCTTTTTCGTCTTCACTGATGATAGATAAGACAATAACAATTCGGTCTTCGTCAGCTGACAGTCCGGTCAATATCTACTATACTGGTCCAGCTAAAAGCCCATTATTTGAAATGAATCCTAATGCTAAATTGACGATAGAAGGTATTTCTATGAAAGGCGACAATAGCCAATTTGCATTTGCAAGCCTTCAAGAAAACATGTCTAGCTTATATAATTTTACAGTAAAAAACTGTGTGCTCGAAAATTTTGAATACATTTTAAAAGCCTATAAGTATTCATTTTCAGAACATATTAGTTTAGTTAATTCTTCCTTCCGAAATTGCCAGAATGGCTTAGAGTTATCTGAAGAGATCGAAGACAAAGGAGAGTACAATGCAGAAAACATCACAATTGATCTTTGCACTTTTGATGGGATAAGCGCCAATGTGGTTGATTACTATCGCGGAGGATATGACGAATCAACAGTTGGAGGTAATTTATCAATCACCAATTCTAGCTTTACGAATTGTGGTGCGAAAGAAAAAAACGGTATTCTTTTAAATACATATGGGATTATTAATGTGGACATCTCAGATAATGTTTTTAAGAATAATAAAGTGGAGCAAGTGGCAATACTCTGGGGTGCTAAAAATAATAGTCACTCGAATAATACGATTACGAATTCTGGTAAAATAGTTGTCGAAGAAAATCTTAAACTGAAAACATTTTATTGAGAATTAGCTACACAGCAAACTTAATAACTTTACAACCTCTGAAATGAAATTTATACTGAAGTCTGGTTTTTAGAAGCTGCGAACAGTGTAGCGTTTAGCTAAGGGATTCAGATTAATGGTTGATCGGGAGTAAGCCAAATATTATAAGTTCTTTAAGTAGAACAACGTGCTTAAAAAGGATATTAAGGTTTAGACAATTAGAAGTAAACAGGATTTCAATGGATGATTTTCCTATATCGTTGTATGATGACTGTAGCATATATTTTAATTTCTGACTTTTCTTCACCGACCATTGATTCCTATGGGATTACGCTTGATGAGAATCCATAGGATTTTATCTTCGTACGTAAATCTTAGTAATCAAAAACTCATACCGTCGGTATGGACTTTGTGAGATTGGAAACAACAACAAAGTGCTAAAATTGAGCTGATGCTGTCTGTATGTAAAAACCATACATCACAAATCCATATTTTGGACTTGTCTAAAGATCCTATGATTGATAATTTAAGATTACAAATTGAATAAGAGTAAGCCCAATTTTTATGAGTGTTCTTTATGTATAAAGTCGCTCGAAAAAAGAAAACCTGGAAAGCCAAAATGACCTTCCAGGTTTGTCATATTTTGTATTAGTTATTTCTAACGATAAATTCTACTCTTCTATTCAGTGCTCTTCCTGCAGCTGTATTATTATCAGCTACTGGATATTCTTCACCTAATCCGCTTGTAGATAATCTAGACATATCAATTCCTTTAGATACTAAATAATCTCTAACTGCATCCGCTCTTTTTTGAGAAAGAGCTTGATTTTTTTCAGCAACACCTTGAGAATCAGTATGACCTTGGATCAATACATTGATGTCTGGATACTCATTCAATACTGATACAGCTTCATCCATTCTAGCATATGATTCATTCTTGAATGTTGACTGTGACGAATTGAATTTAAGTCCTTGTAAGCTTGCCGTGAATCGTCGTGAGATTTCTGCATTTCTAGCAGAAAGTGCAGCAGCTGCTCTAGCTCTTTCTTCAGCTTCAGCTTTTGCTCTCATTGCAGCTTGTTCGGCAGAAGCTTTCTCAGCAGCAATTTTTGCTAATCTAGCGTCTTCAGCAGCTTTAGCTTCAGCAGCCTTTTTCGCTTCAGCAGCTTTAGCTCTTGCTTCTGCTTCCGCCTTTGCTTTCGCATCTGCAGCTTTACGAGCAGCGATTCTTGCTTCCTCAGCAGCTTTTGCTTCAGCAGCAGCTTTTGCAGCCATGTCAGCTTCACTCATTGGACATCCTTTGAATTTTTTGAGACCTGGGATCTCAGGACACATATCTTTACTATCTCTGATACCATCACCATCTGTATCCATTTTCTTGCTACCCGTTTTCTTGCTTCCTGCATCAGACACCAAATTATTAGGTGTACCAGAACAACTTTCGCCTCCGAAGATATATCTCAAACCAACTCTTGCACTCCATCTTGAAGCACCATTACTAAGATCAAATCTTTCAGAATCAGTCTTGCTATCTTGATAAGTGTACTGTGGAGTCGTACCATCATCAGCATAACCTTCGAAGTCTAATAAGAAGTAATTATTGAAATCACCAGGCACACTGTATCGCGTTCCCCATGAAGAGTTAATCAAGTTTGCGACATTAAATACATCAAATGACAATTGGAATTTGTGGACATTGCCACCAAAATCAGCTCCAAAGTCTTGTCTGATCGCTAGGTCAATAAAGTTAACCCATGGCGCTCTTGCTCCATTCTTCTCAGCATATTGACCTCTTCTGCTGCTTAGCGAAGGATCACTTTCGATTAACGCATTGAGATTATCCCATTGCTGTGCTGCTGTACCACCATCATAATCAATTAGATTGATATCATTTTGATCCATCGGTACATAGACCAATGATCTATATCTAGATGTACTACCTCTTTGATTATTTAGGTTTCTTGCATTTCTGCCTCCACCGATGATATATGAAAATGCTTGACCACTTTGACCATTATAAAATATAGAGAAAGTTGTAGCAGTATTTCCGCCCCACTTAGCTGTATAATCAAATGCACCTAATAATCTACTTCCCATGGAGAAGTCTGATCTACCATATGATGGATCATTTCTGCCATTCACATGGACTTGACCTCTCCATCCGGATGAGTTTTGTGATGAGGTTCCTTCACTTGCTGCAAATGAATCACCATAGGTATATGCAACTGTAGCATTAAACCCACTTGCAAAACGCTTAGCAATACTGGCAGTCAAATTATACCCATATCCTTGATTTGTATTTGACCCAACATATACTGCACCAAAGTCATCTTGATCAATTTCAGAATTAACAAATACTGGACGATTGTCGCCAGAACCAGTTAGATTAAAATCGACTTCTGTACTTGTATTAAGATTTGAATACGTAATATTATTCAGTGTCTTGGTATAGATTCCTTCTAATGATACTGCCCAGCCACTTCCTAGTTGAGTATCATATGCAAGATTACCTCTTAAGACCTGAGGATATTTAAAATCATTCGTAAATAGATTCATGTCTCCTGATGGGACTCGAGGAGTTTCGTAAGTATATTGATTTTGAATGTCTGGTCTAAACTGAATATCGTCAATGGCGAAACCACCAATAAATGTAGATGATAAGCCATTGTTGTTAAACATAGCTCCAGGCCATACGAATGGAATTCTACTTGTGAAAATTCCGATTCCACCTCTAATTTTAGAAATCTGATTATCCATTTTATATTCAAATCCAAGTCTTGGACTAAACATTAACTGACCATCTGGTGCTTTACCCGCTGTGATATTATCAGCTAAATCATATTGCGCTGCTAATCTTGGAAGTACTTCACTATTGAACCTTGGAGCTTCAGCAGGATCATCAGTGATGATTGGAATATCTAATCTTATCCCTGCAGAAATCGTCAAATTATTATTAACTGAAATTTCATCTTGCGCATAGAAACCTAATTGCATAGCCTTGAATTCGGCAGCTGATTGTGTTTGATCACCAGCGATATTATCGACTAGCGAATAAACTCTAGTGTAATCACCAGCTGAATTACCACTAATGAAATCGTCTAGCGAATCAAATTCATATTGACCAAAGTTCCACGGTATAAATACATTTCTAATATTATAGAATTCATTGTGTGTACCTACTGTGAATGTGTGCTTTCCTTTATAAATCTTCAAATTATCAGTAATTGTAAATATTTTCTGACTCAAGAAGTTAGCTGTAGAAAATGGTTCAGAACCGAATCTAATCTGTCCACCACTATCATCAATAATGACATAAGGAAATGCTTGACCTAAAGGATCTCTATTGTCTTTTACATTTGTATAACCAACGATAAGATTGTTAGATACTTTATTACTGAATCTTGAATTCAATTCGATGGCACTACTATTAGTCGTCGTCGGGAAGAAGACTCCATTATTAGAAAAGTTAACAGTTCTAGATCCGCCGCCATTTCTATTGAATTGCTCAGCCTTAGTATAATTATGTCTTAATGTTAAATTATTTCTGTCATTCAAGTTGATGTTAATCTTTCCAAATAACTTTACGCCGTCAAGATCATCTGATGTGTCACCAAAAGTACCAGCATCATATCCATATTGATTCATTAACACATTTCTCAAGTTCTCTAGATCAGCAACAGATGCTCTACCTGATTCACTCGTATATGTCTCAATCGCAAATGGACTTGGAGTCTGATCTTTCTGTATTTCAGCATTCACAAAAAAGAAAACCTTATTCTTTATGATAGGACCTCCTAATGATGCACCATAAGTTTTTTCTGTAAAATCAGCAACTCTAGTTCTCTCGCCTAATCCAAATCGATCAACTAGTGATTGATTTGTTTTACCGACTAATTTTTCATTTTTCAAAAAGTAGTATGCAGTTCCTTTTAAGCAGTTCGTACCTGATTTAGTCACAGCGTTAATTCCACCACCTGCAAAACCACCTAAGGTTACATCGTAAGGTGAGATCACAACTTGAAATTGGTCGATGATATCAATACTGAAAGGAGATACACCTGTTTGACCACCATTTGTACCTGATCCTGCTAGACCGAATACATCATTATTGACAGCACCATCCACATATATTGCATTATATCTATTATTGATACCTGCAAATTGGATTCCACCGTTTGACGTATTGGCTTGAGGTGTTAACCTCGTAAAATCCGAAATGTTTCTGTCTAAAGTTGGCATTTTTTCAATATCTTCAGTAGAGATTTGAGTACTTGTACCACTGTTTTCACCAACGGTTCCAGAAGTGGCAGTGACTAGGATTTCATCTAGTTCGACACCTCCTGCCTGCATCACGATGTTCATTCTTTTGTTTTCACCAAGTCTGACAAATACATTGTCAATAACTCTATCAGCTTGACCGACATAAGTCACTGTCACTTTGTAAGGCCCTCCGACTCTCATATTATCTATACGGTATGCTCCATTTAGATCTGTGGCAACTCCATAAAAAGTGCCCGATGGTCCGTGAACTGCTGTAAGGGTAGTCCCGATAAGGGATTCTCCATTTTGATCACTAATCTGACCCGAAATAGAGCCAGTCGTTGTACCCTGACTATATCCTAAAATAGGTATGAGAAAGAGTAATAAATAAACAAGTTTCTTCATGATTATTATAAAATGATTAAGAATTATGATTTCAATGTAGATAGTCTCATGCGAGCACAAACATATAGTTAAAGGATGGATGGTATATTAATTTACCGTTAAATTATATAAATTAATATATAACTAAATTATATACTTAAGGCAAAGTTATCGAATGTGAATGACCTAGACTAATTTTATTTGCCTGAGCTCCATTATTATCTTGACATACAATCCGTAGAAAACGTCATGTTTACCGCAGTTTTATGACGATATAGCGAGCTATAACGAGTAAATCTAAGATAGAAATTGTTGATTTCCATGAATGTCTTCTGCAATACGTGTCAGTTACATACTATGAGCTCTATGTCAATGCCTTGATTGAGTTAAAGTCGTCGAATTCACCTTGTTTAGATTCAACATGATAAATATTAGTAATATTTTAACTTTTCACTATCATGATAATCAATGGATTATCACTTCGGAATGTTATTTTTGCGCAAAATTGTAAAATCACTCATTAAACATACATTCATGAAAAATTTAGTTTTTATACTATCATTATTTGTTTTCGCAATGGTCACGACTGACCTCTCTGCACAAATCAAAACACCTGCTCCAAGTCCTAAGAGTACAATTACTCAGACAGTTGGAATGACAGATGTTACGGTTGAATATTCACGACCAAGTATGAAAGGCAGAACAATATTTGCTGCTGATGGCTTAGTTCCGTTTGGTAAAGTTTGGAGAACAGGTGCTAATCAAGCAACTAAAGTTACATTTAGCGACGATGTAACTGTTGGTGGAAAAGATTTAGAAGCTGGTTCATACGCTTTGTTTACAACACCAGGAGCCACATCTTGGGATGTGCATTTTTTCCCTCATACAAGTAATAGTGCAGGTGGATATGGAGATGCAACTGCAGCAGCAGTTGTCACTGTCACACCAACAGCATTACCTTTTAAAGTAGAGTCAATGATGATCATCTTTGATGAGTTAACTTCAGCAGGTGCTGTGATGGAGCTTATCTGGTCAGACGTAGTAGTACCAGTACAAATAGGAGTACACGCTCATAAGCAGGCGATGGCTTCTATCGACAAAACATTAGCTGGACCTACAGATAATGATTATTACAATGCTGGTGTATATATGGCTAACAATGGTGGCGATATGGATAAAGCATTATCATACATCCAAAAAAGAACTCACGGTGAAAAGCCTGGTTTCTGGCAAGTTAGACAAGAAGCTGAAGTATTAGCTAAAATGGGCAAGTACAAAAAAGCGATTGAAGTGGCTGAAAAATCATTAGGACTTGCGACTACTGCAGGCAATAATGATTATATCAAAATCAATAAAGATAATATTGCAAAGTGGGCTAAGAAAGCCATGTAATACGCTTCTTTAACCGAATACATAAAGCCGCTGTTCTTGCAAATGAATAGCGGCTTTTTTTAGTTGTATTTCGTTTGGTAAAGTAAAATTATCCTTAGACAGTTTTAGTGATAAACGGTAAATAAATATGGACCTCAGTACCTAATCCCTTCTCTCCAGATTTTAAATC
>Ga0115031_1000954_pt1 | contig 21147 bp, 22 predicted proteins | sample Maine_Asex4_meta_FD_87301 | JGI IMG/M metagenome (GOLD analysis project Ga0115031, IMG submission 87301) | Marine algal microbial communities from Maine, USA - Maine_Asex4_metaG | ecosystem: Host-associated > Algae > Red algae > Unclassified | place: Maine, USA | collected 2015-01-05
ACAAATCAAGTACAAACAAGTACAAGTCATACACAATGGAATGCCAACAAGTACACGAGCTTGAGTCACCAAAAGCCCGCGTGTAAGTATAGCTCCAATGGAATTCCCGAGCGGAGCTCAACAAGTCGTGTAACTGCACACCGGCTACGAGTTGTGTTACCACACCGCACTGATGTCGTGCAACCACACCACGCACGCCCGCATAGGTAAGGGACGGCCACGTTCGCAACGCGCAACCATGCGGGAAGAGGGAAGATGGATGCACCCAGCAGCCTCGACTAGATCTGAGAAGTAAAAGCAGCGACGAGGGCCATTGCACACGCCAAAAGCACATCATACACAACGAAGCAGAAGAGACGGGAACGTCGCGCAGGGGGAACAGATGCTCGTGTCAGACGCGCTGCACACAAACACAGAACGTACGCACACCGCTCTCCTCAGTAAAAGACTCTACTCTCCCACTGACTCCTCTGACGTTCCAACTGACTCCACTGACTCCACTGACTCTGCAACTGACTTCACTGACATTCCAAATGACTCCACTGACTCTGCAACTGACTCTGCTGACTCTCCAACTGACTCCACTGACTCTCCAACTGACTTCACTGACTCCACTGACTCCACGGACTCAGATCCTTCACCTGCGCTTGAAGTCGCGCAGGACGGACGCGCACCAATCAAGGCGTGTTCGATCATGCGCGGGGCCGTTATGCATCCTCAGGTTGTGCGGAGCAGTACTCTTCCCGGGCATACAGTGCGGCCCCGCACTGTTTCATCTGCTTAACTGTTATACATCCTGCATACTGGCAGTTCGATTGACGTCCACATCATCACGTGCAGCCATATCACTCACAGATACACACTAGCACCTCCCTGTGTATCATACCATGTGGGTCGACATTTCGACGAGGAAAGATGTAACTTCCGAAAGCCGTGCAGTAAACGGATGCCTGGTACAAGTCTAAGGCCAGCGTGGGTGCGGCACATGGCAATATGGCGCCATCCGACGACAGAGCGTTCTGCGGAGGGGCGAGGAGGGAGGTAGAACTGCAGCTGGCTCGTCAGGTGTGGCACTGAGAGCGACAAAGACAACGGAACATGAAAGGGCGGCGGGAAGGAGTGTGGTGCGGGGGTGGGCAAGGACTGGGAGAGCGGATTGTCCTCGCCTGGGATGGGCCTCAGCCCCACAGTCTCATCTGTGGCTGCAGCTCGGCCGTGGCCCACTTGCTAGTTGAAAACTGGTTGTTGGCCACCGAAAACCTTGGATGAACTGGTTCGGCCGCGCGAACCAATTGGGAATCCCTAGTAACTGCAGATCACAGCAGCTCGCAGCACAGAAAAAAAAATTGCTGTGATCGCTCTTGCCCCCCACCGGGCCACCGAGGGGCCCTCAGCATGCAAATGTTTTTCAAGGCATAGCCACAGCATGGTGACAGCATGCTGTGGCTGTGGAACGCGCTCGGATCCGATCATTCTTCGGCGACGTGCCATATCACACCGCATGATCATCTGCGAAGTTCTCATGCTCACCCCTGCTGCCTGCTGTCTCGTCAGGCTGTCTCTTCGGGGCATGTCCAGCAATGGAGCCAACCGCCCAACCCAACAGCCACGTGTGGGTAGCGTGTGGCTTTGCTACTGGGTCTCCAACCACCGGGCCACGACCCGCCGTTCCAGGTTGTAGGCCGCGATTTGGCTGAGTGGCCACAATGTGTCGCCCTCCAATCTCGGCGAAGTAACCAAACAAGCGCGGGGGCAGGACCGCCGACGATCTCAGGAGTTTGTGATCGCCACGGGTCAGCCATGCTATTGGCGTTAGATGGCCACGTTCGGAACCATGTTTTGTTGGAGCGCTTTGGAGCGCCGCCAAACGGGCCTGTTTGGACCTTGGTGTCGTTTCGCTGCCGCTGAAGCTCCAGAACTAAGCGATCGCGCGGGCCCAGCACGAGACCCATCAGAAGACTACAATAGGTGAGGAAGGGCTATATTTGGACCGTCACACCCAAGTTTTGGTCACCAATGCCCGATTGGCCAAACGGTGCCACGTTAAGCCACGTTTGGGGTTTTGGACGGTTGGCTCCATTGCTGTAAACGCCCTCAGCGCCGGGCCAAGCTTTGACCGCCGCGCTCCAGGTCTTGCGCGCTAGTCAGCTACTGACCGTTGACTCCTTGTTGGGCCAGAAACAAGGTACCCCACCTCCAGCGGACTCAGGCACGGCGGCGGACCGGCCGGCGGACCGCTGCGATTGGTCGGCGGAGGTCGGATCCGCTGGCAAGGTCCTCTGGAGGGGTGCCGAGACGAATGATACGTGGCATCGGCGCCGGCGAATATGTCCCTCTACTAGATTGGTAGGGGACCCCTCTGAGGTCCACCTCTCCAATCGGTTGCCCCAAAGGTGCCACCTATAGTCGGCCGATGGACGCAACGGTGTGCGGCCGTTAGCCCGATAGCCCGCCAGCGACGGCGCGCGCCCTTTATCGGCAGCCATGGCGAAGAACGCGACGGCCGCCGACCGGCAGACTGAGGAACACTCTTGCTTCCGGCTCGAACCCCCGTCCCATGAGGCCCCGTCATTGTGAGGCCGCAGCCACTCCTCCCAGTCCCCCTCTCAGCCACTCCTCCTACTACGTTCGTCTACCGCCCACTCCTACTGGCATCCCCGCACCTCCCCCGCCCATCAGACGGCTTTTGGGTGGTCGGCGCTTGCGGCACGGATGTAGGCGCCAAGCCTCTCACTCCTCCGATTTGGGTGCGGGCCGGGTTGGAGCTGCGCTGGTGTGGCCTGAAGGGGCGCTAGAGCCGGCCCTGACCACGTCTTGGCCGCGGGTCACCCCGCTTTGGAGCGTCGCGGCGGGCATCAGCGTTCGTGTGTGGTAGTGATGGCTACTGGGACGGTGACGGGCGCGGTACGGTGCCGCTGTTTTTTTCTAGGCGAGGTTTGCCGCCCTGCGCCTCTGCCGAAGCTGCTATGTTCCCATGACGGGCCCTTCCCGTGGCCTTGTGGGGTGTACAGCATGGTTCTTATAGCAGGCGGCGTAGATCCAAGCCTCTGGGAGCTCCGTTCATTTCCTCGCCCCTCGAACCCCTGTACTGGTCGGCCAATTGGGATGCACGCCCTCTCTTGACGGACACCACCCTACCCTCCTGCTTCGTCGCCGTCGGCAAGCACCCCCCCCCCTTCTCCCTGAATACTTTGCGTGTTGTACTGGTTTCTGCCCGCAAGGCCGATGGCAAAAGACCCCGTGGAACAATTAACACAGGATGCGGAGCGACAAAAAGGAGAGAGAACACAAACGCCGTCGATCACACGGTCCGAAGCGCACCAGAACGCCGGAACGAACGCAAACGCACCACTCTTTTGTTCAAGGAAGCATGCTGACCCAGGAATACACAGTAGTATACCCTCCGGGGAAGCAAAAACGCGCACGAGTCCAACCAACGAGAACGGTGATGTGGGGACCGGTGCCGAACGGGCCACGGCCCTGAAGCAGGGGCCTCTGATGGCCCCAGGCGCACGTCAAAGAATACGATTCCACTGGAAGGGATATCTGGCCCACATTCTTATGTCAGCTGGGACTGATAAGTCCCACAAAAGCTCACGGGAGTTAGACTAAGGATTTCCAATTTCTCGTTGGAGGTCCCTGCGGGATAATCTGCGTTGGCCCAGATCTGACCTTGGCTTTGGGCTCAGCTCCGTAGGCGGAGGCTTCCACAAACCTCCCGGCCCTTCCAGGGGGCTCAAATCGAAGGGGCTTGCGCCGCCTTCGTTTGTGTCAGGCCCCTTCTTGATGTTTGATCACGCAATCCTCTTTTCCGCACACCCCGGGAGGGGGGGCAGTGGGTCACTACCCCTCACAGGCCACGGGCGGAGCCCCTGGGACGCATACCACCTGATCCCTCTCTTGGAAGCGTGCCGTGGGACCCTAACAGGATGTCTATCGCACGGGAAAGCTCAGATGAGGAAGAAGCGCCGAGTCGGGGCACATAAGGCGGTCACCACTGAGCGGTGGTTTGGAGTTCTGGGATTCTCGCAGGGACCCTGGTAGTCACATGTTGGGGACAGCGCCGGTAGAGCGAGTCCGGGGCTTGCCCGGCGTACTTGACGATCTTGTGCCGCCCCCTTGGGTGGGGCTCACCTCTTCTTTCCAGGTCCCCGATTGACAGATTCCAATGACGTCGGCCGGTGAGGCCAATTTGGGGCCCCGCTGGCGATCGATAGCCATCAGGGCGGCTCGGGTGAGATGCTCGGGCCTTCGGAGGAGATTGACGTTTTCCTGGCCAACCTCATGTCGGCTGCTCGGCAAACACCGGCCGTCGAGCACGGCCAGTATGGGCGGTACTTTTGGGAACCCCCGGGGGTGTCCCTGGTAGATCAGCGGTTCTCGGCTGTTGACAGCCACCGGATGATCTTCATCTGGACGACCGTCCGGCCTATATTTTGTTCGCTCTACGCCGTCGCCGAGGGGAAGGCTATGGACTTCCCCTTCCTCTGTCTAAGGGACTATTATCGGGTGTGCCGTGTCCTGTGCAACTTAGCGGCACGGAAGCTACCCCCCGAGGTGGCTAACACGCCATGCTCCTGCTGCGAGTATTACCCGGGCTCTCTCCACAGAGTAGCGGGGGCTCTTTGGGGGTCTGAAATCATGAAGTCATCTCGCACACCGCGCAGCGGTGTGCCGCCTACAGATTGTTGAACCGTCCTTTTGCACGTCGTCCAAGCTGGGGATGCACTTGATGTGCACGCTGGGTATTTCTCGCGCGAAATCGCGTCGGCGATGAGCACAGCGATGGCGGAAGTGCGTATTGTTGCGCTTGTGGGTGTACCTGACGGCGTGCAGCTCGAGCGACACGGTGGAAGGCGAGTGCGACAGCCTCTCGCAGCCTGGAAGCTCCGAGAGTTGCCGCAAGGGCTCTGAGATGTCGCCCAGAAGGGCCTTCGGGGAGTCCACAATCAGCGACATCACCGCCACAAGAAAGTTGGGGATGAAAGCGGCGATGTCTCAATGTTGCTGAAATACGGCGTCATCAGGCCAAAAAGCCCCTATCCTACGAAACGCCCGATATCAGCGCCCCACGGTGGCCACACTCACTCTCCCTAGCTCTCCCGCCTCCGCCCAGGTCATCCTACCATCGACAAGCTAGGATGTCACCAGCACACGTCGGTCCTCTACGAACGTCATATGGACGGCAACAAGCCCCGACGGCTGCATAGTCCACATTGGCACCGTCTTGACTCCCACATTTGCAACCTCAGCACAACCGAGCACGAACGCATGCATCGCTCGAAGTGCGGCGCTTCTCAGCGTCTTCCGCGGTGACGGTGCTGGTCACAACAGACCTCTGCGACACGAAACAAGGGCGTAGAGTCCTGTGTGGTGCGAACTGTGAGGTCATCGGAGAGGCAACGGATGCGTTCCGTGGCGGCCGGGCGATGTCCACACACAATGGCTCAGAAAATAAAGACAGGCGGCAAACCAACGTAAAGGAGGCGTCCACACAGCCTGTGGCACCCAGTACACAGCACGATGCATCCAATTCGATAACACATCGTTCAGTAACAGGATCATCCCGCCGCACGCATCTGGCAGCGCCCCGTCGCTCTCACCAGCCTCCTCTCAGACAATATGGACATGCGTCCTTTGGACGCGACAGATGATTGGTCTTGAAGACTACTTTTACATCCAGGGCCTGAAAGCTCGCACCTGGGATGGCAAAATCGGACGTGGGGGACAAAGATGTTCCCGGCACTCCAATAAATTGGTCGCGTGTTTTCATTCATACCCTCTTGCCTGAAATGGTAGGCATGTGCCTGACAACCTCTCTTGTGAAGTGAGCGTAGAGCTGCCAGGCGGCCATTTCGTGAACAGGAGAGTGGACCAACAAAGAGATGCGTCGGCCCCTGGCGGTCGGAGTCAGACGAGCGCCACGTACGCGTCACGGAGGGCCACCTTTGGCCGACGCCCTGTGTAGCTCTCGCTTGGTGTCCCGGTGTCATCCACCACACAACAACCGTCTGATGGCTCACTAGCTCAGCCAAGACGCTAGATCACCTGTCTGTAAACGTGGTCCCTGTACACGCCCTGCCGGACCGCCCCCCCTCCTTTTCCCTTCGGGGCGGGAATCGTCTAGAAATGCCAGATGTGAATGCTGATGGTGTAGACGCACGTCATTTCTGCCACCATGCCCGGTACTGCTTACTGAAAGCGGTCTGTGACCAATCTAGAGGCACCCACCGTCGCCGTGGCGTTCACTGTCTGGACACAGTCGACCGTCGAGGACCCTTTTTGATCCCCCTTTTCGCTCACTGCCATTATCTGTGTGCAATGCTTTCTATGCATACCTTCACCGTTGCAGTGCGCTCCACGATTTCAAGCGTGCGACGACGTTCGGTAGACGAAGTGCACGCTTTAATGGACCTGGCTGTTTTTCTCCTCGGCTTCTTGCTTCTTTTGAGCGCTCATCGCCACAGTCTGATACGTTATTTGCACCAGTCTCTTCTTTCTTCGAGCGGCTTGGCCATCTGTACCTGTCGCGGTGGGGGGTCTCTGTAGTGGACCATTCAGGGCTTGACGATATTGCATCTTTTTTCAGTCAGTCGCTTCCACGTACTCACCGCTCGCTTTCGTGAGACGCTTGTAGTGAGATTCAGTGCGTCACCTTGCTTGTAAAAAGGACAGGGTCCGTCCATGATCATGGTCATCCATGTTACTTAACGTCGATGGCAGAGACTGAGTGCGTGCGAACGAGGGTTTAGAGCCGTATTCACACTTGCACTGTTAAGTGGCATGCCGTACATGGCGTATGTTGAACCAGGAGAGGTCCACAAGAAGGCCAACAGGTCATACTGAATGTATGGGCTATTGACCTTCTGAGGCGGTTCAGCGACTTTGCACTCTGACAAGGCGGCCGAAGACTCTTGCGATGGGCACGTTTTGCGGCCACCAGTCGCTGGATGGCGGTGCCAAGCTCGATGCTCCCAATTGCGATGTTGTCACTATTGAGTGCTTCTATCGCCTGCGTCAACAGAGCCCCGTGTTTACCCCAACCCACCGCCACACCAGGACGTGCAAAACTCAAGCGGGCGCTCGTAACATGCGCTGTGACCGTTTTGTCTAGGACGGGCATTTGGCCGGGACGATCGAGTACGAGGCGCTCTACGAAACGGTCAGCTGGGAAGACGGTTTCAATTCAGGCCCCAAGACACCATGTGGGGTACACGTTGACTTCTGCGTGTTCTGGAGCGTTGTCTGACTGTGAAGGGCCTTACTACTTCTTAAATTGGTTTGTGTGTGTGTGTGTCACGTCTGGAGTTCTGATTGTCTCGATCGGCATTTTGTTTCCAGCCCACTGAGAAGGGAAAACTTGTCTTCCGCCACAAGCGCACATTTTTCATGTCAGCCGCCGTCATGGTGTTCCCTTCTACCTCCATGACGTACACTTACGTCAAAAAGCACAGAAGGCCGATCGAGAGCGCTACGCGGAGAAGGACGACCACTACCTCAAGGAGAAGGCAGCAAACAGGGCGCTCCACACACATCCCTCAATCGTGGGACGCTACTGCGCTATGGCGGAATCAAGCGCCGCGGGGGCGTTCTCCACTCCCAACTACGCAGAAACGGACATCGACAATCTCGTGGCAGTTTCCGGCCGCTAAGGCAAGGTCACCGCCGTCTCGCACGCCAAGAACAAAGACAATCTGCAAGCTGCTCTTGCTTACCACGGGGCGGAGTTCCCTTCCCGAAGCGCCAATATTTGGCTGCAGATGAGAAAGCTAGTGGCCGGCCGGAACTGCCCGACAGTGAGCGCCGTCGGGGGCGTGGTACTTTTCTGGGCTTTGACGCGCCGATTAAAAACATTCAGACGGTCTTTTCCGCGCACGGGGCGGCCCGTTTGACCTTAAGGACCCGGTTGCTGGCAACCGCGCCCATGCGGCTTCGCGCTCCTGCGACGATTCCAAGCATTCGGCTCGTAGCCAATGGCGTTGCGCGCACGCTCGACACCCTGACGGCGCCGTCTCCCGCCGAACAAAGTGTAGAGGCTGCCGGTAGCGAGCCATATGTAGCTTCTTTGCTGGACGCTTTGGGTGTCTTTGACCTGTTTAAGAAGCGGTACACCATCAAAGACGACGCCGTCTGTCTGGCGCTCGTCAAGAGGGTCCTTGTGGAGAAGGGGATTCCTGGGGCAGTAGTGGTTGACGCTGGCACGCCGGTCAGTGACCTCGTTGGCCTCTTCGAGAGCACTCTACAGGACTGTTTTCAGTGGACGTTTGGCAACAAGCGGTCCTTGGGTGTATTTTGCCGCAGCTGTGGGGAGGTCACAGCTCTTTGATACGATATTTGTGAGATTTTCTGCATTCTTTCTTGTTCCTTCGCTAATTGCGTGATCATGATAGTGCTATTGCTGATGGCCCAATTTCGTCCTCTCCGGACAAGAACCAGAAGAAGAGTACCAAATCCGTTTTTCTAAAAGTTTATGTGTTTTTATACATTTAGTGCTACTTCACCTTGAAAACACCTCTTTCATGAAATTGGTTGAGTTTTGTCAAAGAGACTACTGATTTGCTCGGCCACGCCGTCGTTGCCGACGACGAGGGACCCGGGGCGATGGCAATGTCTTGCTACCGGACATCCCGGACGTTGCAGCCACCTACGTCGCTCTTTGCGCTGCCCGTGCACCCCGTCACTGTTTGATGCGACAAGCCACTCCCCGTCGGTTCCCCGCATGCCCAGCATTGCGCTCACTGAGAAGCCGGGTGCCCCGTCGTCGCCTCCTGCGGCACTAGGTACGCTAGAGCTTTTTTACTGGCGGCGGGTGACTGTGCGATCGAGGGCGGCGATGTTACTCATTTATGGTGCTCTGCAGATGCTCGTGTCAAATTTAGACCTTGCAAATCGGGCAACCGCCTGATGGACACGCACTCACCGTGCTATATCTTTTTCGTCTTTCTTCGACTTCTGTCGGTTTTCATGTGTCCATATTTTTGTGATGCGCCGAGTTCTCTACTGCTCTTCCATTGCATGTACATCTACTCTTCGTCGATGCGGCGCATGTCGCTCGTTCGGGCAGCAGCTGCCGCGCTGCCCGCTCTTCGTGAAATGCGAGGTCCAATGCGGCCGTGCCTCGCCGTCGTGTCCTCAATGCGCGGTGTCCTGCGCCAAGTGCGGCGCGAAAGCGAACTCCGAGGACGCCCTTGTCGAGGCGGTGCAATATGGGACGCCTGATCGCTTCGTCTTTCCGCAACTCGAAGAGGAGGCGATGCACTACGGGATGATGCAAAAGGCTCCCCCGAGTGCCCTGGCTCGGCGGGAAGTCGACCAAGCTGGAAGGAAGCGGCTGGCTGAAACTTCCTCCCATTCTGGGGAGCGATTGACCTCGCATTTGCGGCAGTCGGCGCTGGTGGACGAGTTGGGCTCGGGCGGTGTGGCGGATATGGCTCCTGTGCGAATGTCACCGGGCGTGGCGGCGGCTCTAGAGGACGAAGGTGCGCCGCACGACGCGAACCGGATGCTCGGAGCTTTTGTGACCTACAGCGCGGCGCACGGCAGGGCGGGGGCCTCAGAGCCCCCCTCGGGGCCCCTAGAGAAGCGTGACTCTGACGCCGGTCATCAGGCAATGATGGACGACCTCAAGGATGCCATGAGCAAGCGCCCTCGGTACACAAATGACCAGCGCATGGCCATGCGGCGGCGGGCTGCCGGGGCTGGTCTGCAAGCGGTACGTGGGGGGGCTTCTTCTGTAGAGACATTGGGCTCGGCCAATCCCTATTTTGTGGTCATGTCGTTGAAACGAGCCGCCGTACGCCACGTGCAGCTGTCTGACGGTCCCATCCTCAAAAACTTCAAAAGGGCGATGGACGAATGAGTCCTCGAGAACGCGTACCACGGTGGCACCGTTACAAGCTGGGAGTTCACGACGGAGAAAGTATGCGCAAATTTGATGGGTTGCACCGGGCTGGCCGAACTGCAGTTGCCTTCGGTGCTGGCATCGATGCGACAGTTCATCAAGGAGTCTCGCCAAGGGGAGAAGAACCTGAGGCGTTTCTTCTATCCGGCAATGTCTGGGTCACCCTGCAGGCCCACAAGCGCGGAAATCATTGATTGTTGAGGTGTAGGTCAGACTAAACGCGGTGTGCGTGTTCAAAGCCTCACAAGAGACAGAACTCTTACCTCAGCTATGAAAATCAAACACCTGCGCTAACGGCAAGGGAACGTCAGCATGCACACGCGACATCCACCGTCGTCCTAAATTACTCTCCTCCAGTTGAACGCGTACAGGGCATCGTCGCCAATGCAGACCGTGATAGGCGCGAACTCATGTCCTCACTCCAAACCGTCCAAGCCGCCAACGCAGCCGCATAGCTTAACAGCATCCAGGCTGTCACATACATAGGTGCAACGCATATCGACGCATCATGACAGAAGAGAAAGCGATGAAACAGGAACGGCCGCAGTTTCACATGCCTGGGGCTAAACATGAGGAGAACCTCATCAGAAACGAAATAAGAGGCCAAACTCGTGACCAACGCATGCGAGGTACTCTTTGGGACCGCGAGGGATGTCGTAGAAGCGTGCCTCGAGGGCGGCGCCATGGCGTTGTCCTGATTGCGTGTATCCAGGCTTCTACGGTCAGCACACAATTGCGAATATCTCGGCGGTTTCTGGTCCTTGAGGACTCTACATGGGGACAAAAGATGGGCCAGAGTCTCGGCTACGAGGTCCATAGCCGCAGAGTACGAGTATTTTGAACCTCCAAAAGACAGTTCACGCGACGTGTACGGCCCGTTTTCCACGTAAATAGGCCTGTAGATGAGGGAGACCTCATCAGAAACCCAGTATGAGGCCAAACTCGTGACCGAAGATTGCGAGTTACTCTGTGAAGCTGCGGGGGAGGTCGACCCCATTGATGCCACCTGGTGCAGGGCGGGCGGCTGCCGCTGAAGGACCTGTCAGGGCTGCTGGCGTACTGCAGGCTGGTCCCCATTCTGGTTGTCGCCCGCTCCCCTCTGGTCGGCGCCGCCCCGGCGCACGACGCCCTGCCGTCGCCGGTGGAGCGGGCGGCGCCTGCCGCCGCACTGCTGACGAGCGGGCTCCCGCGCGCGGGGGCGTCACTGGCCCTGGATACTGCGTACAGCACGGGGGAAACGCGAGCCGCGCCCGCTTAGAGCCTGCGCACGTTGCTGACCGACATGACTGATGTGCAAGTCCACGCAATGGTGGACGTGGGCCTGTTTGGGTCAGTTGGTGTGGCGAACCTGTCGTCCATCGCTTTAAGTAATCCCCGCCGTGCCGCTCGCCAATCTCTCGCCTTCCCTTTGGGCGTGGTCCTGCGACCGTGGTGCTATACACTGGCTTTATTGCGTCGGAAGCGGTCTCTGCCATGTACTCGGCGTCCGACGCCAATACTGCCGCTGAAGAGCCGCACGCCGCCGCAGTGTTGCCGACAAAGACCGTGGCGTCAGCCACCAGGCTTCCCCCGACCGCTGGAGATCTCGCAGCTGCGAAGCAACCGCGGTCGGCTGTTCCTTCTCCTCCGGGCGGCCGGCCGGCCCCCCCACCCGCCAAATTAGCTGTCCACGGCAGGTATCGTCGGTAATCTGGGATATTGCTGGCGTCTACCATGCCCGCCAATGAGGCTTCCGGTATGGATGTCGACGACCCCCGCGTCTCGGCCACCACGGCGGACGGCCAAGGCGAATTGGCGGCAGCCACGCCCCCGGTGGCCGCTGTCGCCTCTCCCCGCGCCCCGACCGGGTCCACCCCTGAGCATTTTTCTGCAGCAACGAAGTAGGCGGCAGCAGGCGCCAGGACGGCTGCTACGGCAGTGCTGCCGAGGCCGACCGCTGGGGCGTCCGCGCGCGGTGTCGTTGCTGCCACCGCCAATCGCGCGCGTCGTGGAGCGTCAGCCGGGAGTGGTCAAGGTCACGCGGAGAGACGCACCCGGACCACCCTTGCCGTGCTGGCGCGTGTGCGTGCCGCAGTCTGCAGCAGCATCCTGGACGGCGCCCTGTCGCTGCCGCCGCAGGCTGGGCAGGATGCGGCCGTCAGCGTGGTCGCGTCTGCTGGCCATCTCACAGCGAGAATCCAGTGTGGCTGACCCGCATCTATGTATGACAGTCTTGCGCGAAGCTTCGTGAGCAGCGTCCGGTCTTTTTGTCTAATGTTTTCGCTCTCGATCGCGTGGCTCAGATTTTCTGCAAAATCTTTGCAGTACCCCGCTCGAACCTGAATGTCACTTGCTGTGACTGCATGTGCCCGTCGGCGGGGGCACGACATGCAGCGGCATGGCCGTGCCGGCGACAGGCGGCTCGTGCCGCGTGCCTGTAACCCCGCACACTCGGCTGCCGACAGCGCCATATGCAAGTACTTGTCATGTTTGTATACGTCTGTGAGAGCTGTACGCGAGCAAGACAACCACCGATGAGATCTTGGTGCGAGTTGTGCATATGAACGCTTGATGGGTGGCGCAAAGGGACCCGTCATCCTCGCGACTGCGCCTCCTCTTCGTGCGAGGCGACCCGCACCGCATGAGGTGCGCTGAAGGTGGAAGGCTGAACCTTGTGGCAGCATTGACGGTGGTGCCGTAGACCTGTCTTGCCACTCAGACAGTCCCACTTCACGTGGGGGAGGAAGAGCAACAAGGCTGACTGGGGTTGCATACATGTGCTTTGGGGTAGACGCGCGAGACGGGCGCGCGCGCGGGGCGGGCGCCTGTGCCTGTTGTCAAGAGGAGTGGTGAGACGTATGCGCGTGGAAGCCCGGGGCGGACGCCGAGCTCGGGGGTGCGCCGCAGGCCGTACGCCCGCGCCGGCGGCTCGCCCGCTCCCCCTTCATGAGGATGACACCCGGCTGGCAACTGTCCTCGCTGACGAAGGCATCAAGAGAACGCGTTTTTTTCATTGAGGGTTGAGAACGGGCGTTTTCACTTCGAACCACCAGCGTGATGCGGAATTGTGGCGCAGGAGGAACGTGTGACGGCAGGAAACATGGCCCCCACACTCGAAGACCACAGGGGGAAGGCGGGGGCGCCATACCCGACGCCCCCCTTTTCCCCACCTGGTACAGTTGTCGTGGCCCGCCTCGGCCACGCGGCCCCCCCCCAACACGCCGCCGAGTCCACCGCACGGCGACGACGCGTACCGCCTGGCCCCGGCGGGACTGGCCCCATGGGCCCTGAGGGGAGGTTTCTCTGAGGGTTCTCTGAGCGTCCTTCGAGGGTGTCTGGGTGGGGTTTTCTGAGAGTGTCAGGGGAACAAACGGGATAAGAGGGCGAGGCGTGGGTTTCCTCGAGGCCTTCGACGCAGGCAAGTAAACTTCGGTTCACATAACTCGTGTTTGTCGCTCGGAACGTCTCCCCCCGGTCGACGCCGCGCGTGTGTGTTCTTCGGGGTTTCCTTCCGGGGTGGGTATTCCCCGACAGGACTACCCGGCGACACGGTCTGGCTCGCCTTCCCCCCAACTGGGTGGGGTGGGCTGAGCGTGTTGTCACATAAAGGGGGGGTGGTGGCACCGCCACGGCTGCGGTCGTCGGCCACCGCCACCCGTTGCGACGGCGGCGCCACATGCGAGCACTCTACCGCCCTTTCTTAGCTTCGGAGGCGATTGGCCAGAGGTGGCAAATGATGTTTTTTTATTTTTATTATGGTGATTTGAAGGACTACACTCATTTTACATCACAGGTCTCATGATTGCAATCACATGCGCATGCAGGGGGCTTGACAGTTGGGCTTACCTGGTTGGGGCTAATAGAGGTTACAGATGGATGGTTGACCAACCAACCATCAGATTTAAGCTTTTCACTGGCTGCTTGGCCAGTCCACGACTGTCATTGGTGTCAACACTGCTAAGGACATGCACTGTTCCGCTCACACAGTACGCTTTCACGGATGACATAACTGGCAACGAGCATGGCCATCTGACGCTTTTTGCGCGCAAGTAAGAGCAAAGAAGGAGTCTCAGCGATTTGACGGCGCGTCGGGGAGCAACACATGCACATGAAAATAGTCCTCTCCATGAAAAGCCAAGGTTGCCGTGACATCAGTACACACTCTCTCCACGTGAAGTGAATCATCGACATCCGATTGGCCGTGAACTGGATCATACAGTACGTGCACACGTCCGAGCAAATACGAACAAGTCAAGTGGAAATACACAAATCTGAAAGACTTCGCTGAGAGGTTTCATGCAAAATCATATGTAGGACTTCTTGCTAAAACAGATGCATGCATGTGGCGCGTCCTTTCATGTTCACCAGAATTCGACGAAAGGGCAGCGATCATGCATGGTCAAAGAGTTGATCGGAGTTTTACAAGACTTGCAAAGAGATAGAAGTGACCTTCCTCAAATGTACCAAACGCTTCACGTCGTGCCTGAACCATGATAGCATAGCAAGAATACTCAGCCTCGAAAGAAACGAACAGTAATCCTGGGCATGTCTCGTGGTCCAGGCGGCTGCGATGGTGCTCCCTTGGCGTCAGAGCATACTGGAGGAGCCCAACCAGCCGCCCATCGTTTCTGCCGGCGTGATACATTCCTTAACTCTCACATGCGTTCTTGTTTGCTTGCGGTGTTTTTTCTTTAGCTTCTGCAATTTCACCCACAGATCTAGGGTTTTCGAGCATTTTGTGTGCTGTGTAACGTTTCCTGAAGTGAGCATTTTTACCTGAACAGCCAAGTTGGGCATTGAACTTGACAAGAGCAATTTGACTTGGCTTCAAGTTTTGCCACATGGATTTTATTGAGGAAACGGTGGACTCCACGGAGCGCCACGTGGACTTCACCCGCACTAACCGGTTATCACAGTTGCTACGTAGCATCGTTCATAGTACATCTGAGTGAGGTTGCCAGTTTCGGTCCATTCACGCTGGCCTCCTACGTATTATCCATGGCACGTGCAGTAACCGCAGCGCAGGGGGACGCTTTGTAAAAGCCACGGCGTCGTCTCGCGCAATCGCTCAGGCCAGACCTTAGCCGCACTACCCAGAATGACGTGTCGCTCTGGCCGTACGTTCTTTTCTCCCTATCTGTTTCCGCGCAGCGGCGTCTGTTTCGGGCCTGTCTTCTTTCCGCAGAAACAGAGCCTGCAACCCTGCCGAAGTTACACTGGTAGGTTTGCGCTGAATGCTTAGTAAAAGGGCTTATGACGTCTAACGACAACTGGGATGTATCTGTGAACTACTTGTGCGTATTTCAGCTCCCCCGTGAAGGTGGTCAAAGAGTAGAACCATGGCCACTGATAATATTCAATAAGAATCGCCCCATACGTTTTACAATCAAGCGGTTGATTTGATTAGAGCTGTTATCGTAAGGCTGTTTAGATGGCTTCTACCATAAAAGGCAGTTTAAGCGGAAACGTTTATTGAGCTATTGAGGTAGGACGCAATGACAGCAGAGGACACTTCTCAGTGTTGCTGATCCCCGAAGTTTGTCCTGGTGGACAGAGACTGACTTGCGGACCGACTCTCTCCACCAATCAGGTGCGCCCCTGGGACTGACGTGGTGCTCCTGATTGCCTACATGTGCCCATAGAGCCTGGCGATGCGTGATCTGTAGTGTCTATTCTACTGCTCCCGAGGCTCAAATGAGGCTCAGATGAGGCTCAAATGAGGCTCCCTCTCACATGGCCTGGAAACGCAGCCTTTTTGGGGTGTCTGGGGCAACCCTTCCGAGTTTTCATCGTACATAGCCGCAGAGTTGGCCCATAGGTAAGTGGACTGCGCCGAGTCCAGATCTATTCTCAGAAAGAGCAGCCGATGACAGAAACATGGTCACAGAGAGGTATCAAAAACAGCCTCCAATCAGGGGAATCGGCTCAAATGAGGCGGCCAGTAGAACAGACACTATGGCACGACGGTGCCGATCGTGCAACTTGTTCCCGAACTGTGCTAGTGAAGAGTGTCCTGACTGCTCCACGAAGGTTTGTGGAGATTCGGCTGGTGCCTTGCCGCCGCGGTCTCAGAGTCGGCGCTTGGCCTCCCCGCCAACGACGTAACCCGACGCTTCATGCTGATACACTCCTTCGTAGAGACGCACTGCACTGCGCACTCTGCCTTTACCACCATTCACCACTTTTCCCGGCCCCTGCCACAATCCACCTCACTGCTGCCCCTCCCTTCGCTAATGCTGGCCCCGGCCGGGGAGTTGTGCTTCTCGGTACTCGTGGGCCCCGAAGTAGAGTTGCAGGTTGCCAACAGTGTGCCACTGCTCACGGGTTGCATGACACGACGTTGCTCAAGTCGATGTGCGGCTTTTCGCCAGTGGAGTTCGATGCGATTGTGGAGCTGGCTTGCGAGCGTGTGGAGCGGACTATGGACCCGCGGCTGCACCGCTCTGTCGAGATGAACGATTTGCGAACCCCGCGCCGCCTGGTATGTTCGGCTGTTGAGATGATTCTGTTGACTCTGGTTCTTTTGCATGGGGGAGAGGAAGCGGCGCTGCCACTCTGGACCGTTTCCTTCAATATTGGCGTGTCCCTCGCGACGGTCAGCAACTGTCATTTACATTGCGTTCTTGCCCTCCATGACACGTTCATGCTAGCGTGTCCCATTGTGTGGCCTAGTGTGGTGGAGAGGCGGGAGATGGAGGGCCTTGTCAATGGGTTCCCCTCGGTATCATCTTTGTCGATGGTACGAACGTTCGTCGGTGACGCCCGACGGACACCCAGGAGCAACTCCAAGCCTATGATGGGCACCATAATTTTCATTGCTCTTTCTTGCTGGTCTGGGTGGATGTGTATGGCTTGATTGTGCGAGCTGAAGTGTCCTCCCTTGGCGCCTGCTCAACCGAACCGGGTTACACCTGTTTACTGGGTCTCACTTTGACGGCGACCAGCACGCAATCGGTGACACGGGGCTTATTGGCGCAGGTCGTGTGCTGGTTTTCCCTTTTCGAAAGAACGCTGAGGAGACTGACGTGGACCAGGGGAAGCGAAAGACTGACATCCGCAACAGCCGCGTTTGCAACGATTGGTGCATCAGTGACGTGAAAACCGCTTCCGAGTGTTTTTGGGACGGTGGTCGTACAGGTCTGACTTTTCTGCGCCTTCTTTTGAGCTGTGCGCGATGCTTGGCAATTCGAGAAGGAAGCAAAGCGGGGACCGCCTGGTGCCGCTCCACAGGCAGCTGGTCAACATGGACGTCTACAACGCCACGAGGTTCTTGTTTTCATGAACAAATGTCTATCTGAGAGTGACTGGCCGCCAGTCCGGAGAAGCTACCGACGGTGGCACACACCCAACCAAGAGTGCAAGCGCACGACACGCGCGCCCCCCCCCCCTACGCCCGATCAACGCGCCATCCTTGCCGCCGCCGCTGCCCACCGCTGCGGCACCCCGCCGCCGCCCAAGAGCCGCGCGTTCCGCCACGCCGCGCGTGCCGCCGCCGCCGTGCTTGCCACGCCGCGGCGGCAGCGGCGGCGGCGGCTACCCTCTGCTGCGCGGAGGGAGGCGCATGTCAGCGTCCGCGGGGCCAAGAGCGGCGGGCAGGCGGGGGTCGGCGGGTTGGACCAGGCGCGAGTCTTCTGGCCGTCCACCTTCACCCGGACCCCCCTGCCCCGCCAGAGAAAAGGGGTCCCCCGCCATAAAGCCCAGCACCACCCTGATGATCCACCCTCACCTCCACATCTGGTGAAGCACCACCACCGACTTCTTGGCTTCGCGTAGGGTCCTCAGTCGGCACATGTCGGCGTGCGGTGATCGCCGCCGTGACACTGCTTCCACGGAGGTGGTGGAGTGGCGGCTGCGGGGGGACGACGCTGCGCTGAACCACAAGATGAACCGCTGGCTCCCCCCTCGGTGCGCGGGTAGTGCGCTAGGATCCAGTCGCAGTGCTGAAGACCTCCTGCGGGTTTGGCGCCCGGTCATCTGTCAGAGAACGCCATTTTCTTTTACAGTGTTTCTCCATTCCTGTAGGTTCCTTTGCTATCCACCCCTAGATAAGAACGAGACAGCTTTGCACTGCCAAGAAGGGCAATTTTGCCATCTTCTGCGCGAAACAAGAGGGCTACTTAGATGTCTATCAGGCGACGAAAAGGGTGGACAGCACTGGAGAAAGACTGTATTCGTTTCTTCCTGCTGTCTTCTGGCGGTTCTTGTTGCATTTTTTTTCCGTGTGTTTTTTGTGCTATTTTTTGTCCTCACGCTGTTTGTCAACACTTCTCAGCAATATCAGACGAGCTCATTGGCGTCGCAGCCCGAGCCCATACCAATAATTGAGGGAGCCCCCGCACCACCACCCGCGCGCCCATGAGTTTCGTCTGCTACCGCGCACGCGCCCGCACCTTCCCCCGCCACCTCGCGCTCCCACCGCCCGCGCCACAGGCGTTTTAGGAAGGTGTCGACTCGTCACTGCTCTTGTCCGATATCTGAACGAACGCCAGCGGCGTGGGGGGGGGCCAGCATTGTGCACCTCGGACATCGACGCCATTATGGCGTCGACCTCCGTCTGCGTGGAGCCGATCGACTTGGCGAACAGCGCCGCTAGCATACGCCCATGCTGGGCCGACGCTGTTGCGGTCTGTTGAGCTTGGTACAACTGCTGGTCTGAATAAATTTGGAAAGAAAGCGTATCGTTGTGGGCTCATTGCGCCTCCTTCTTGGCCGTAATTTTGCGCTTGTTGTACTTGTCCTGGTTCTTTCTCTGCTCCGTCTTGCGCTTCTTTTTGATGGTCGGGGTGTCGGTGCGTAGTTTGTCGGGCGTCGACTCGCTCGCCGTCCGCATGTCCACCTGGAGCGAACGCGGGAGCGCGTTCGCAGTACGCCAATGAGTGGCATGCTCCTTGTCCACAGCATCGTACTCCCCGTTCTTGGCGCAGCACACCTTGGCCGACTCCTTGTGATTGCCGCTCACAAACAACTTTACCATCTCGCCCGTGCAGTTGTCTGGGATTTGTTGGCGGAGGTGAGGGCGAATGGTGGCGTAAAAGTCGCTGTAGGCCTTGGCCTGCGCCTCGTCACGCAGGAGCCACGCAGTCGCCTCCTCACACGTCTCCTCGCACTTGACGAGGACAGGGTACACAGTCATTCTCTCCTTGTTGGTCAACCAGACACGTACGGTTGGCGCCTGCTTGGGAGCCATGTCCGCGTCGTGACGGCGCTGTTGAGGTGGAGAGTGGGGGGTTCAGGCGAGGAGGGGGGCGGGGGGCGAGGGAGAGAGAGGGGAAGGAGCATCACGGCCACAACAATGGAGCAACGAGAGGCTCGCGCGGTGGGGCAAGTTATCCAAGCGCTGCCAGATCCGGCGTGGCACGCATTGGAAGCCGCAACTAAAGAAACGGTCGAAAAATACAAACAAGTACATTACGCACTTTTCCTTGTCAAGTGCATTTGCATACGTGCGACGGATGACGATCAGCGTACAGAACAGAGCGTTCCAGATTCCAATATTATGGCACGTCGCCAAAGAATGATCGGATCTGAGAAACGCTTACGGAACGTCACAGCAGTTCACAATAGCTCTCAGCACAGAATTCAAAATTGCTGTGATCGCCATTGCCTCCCACAGAGCCATCAAGGAGCCCTCAGCATGCAACTGTAGTTCAAAGCACGGTCACAGCGCGGTCAGAGCATGCTGTGACTTGCTGTGGAAGTTGTTCGGATCCGTTCATTCGTAGGCAACGTGCCATATGCCAGAGGGATATCAGCTTCCGCAGAAGATAATGTCAGAGCTTATGTCACGAGCTAATTAGAATTGCTTTATCCGAGCCGAGTAATGATTATAATCATCCCTCTGCGAGCGGCGCGGAAATCCACAGGTATAACGTCAATGCAGTTGATCAGTCCAGTTCTGTGACCTGTCGTTCACACGTGGCAAGAACAGAAGTACGACCGAAACCCTTGGCAATCAAACTGATGTCGGCCCAAGGTATTGACAAAACTATTTTCGTGTGAAGACATGGAGAGATGGCCCTTGATGCTGCGCCGTGCAGCGACGGTGTGTCCTCTGTTCTCTGTGACGAGGCGTGACGTGCACACGCCACGCAGCGAGGGCCTTCGGGAGCTGGGGGCTATCTTCCTGTCGTGGTTGTGGGCCTCGCGCTGTTCCACGGCGGCGAGTCAAAGAGGCGAGATCATCCACGTCACAGCAGTTCAAAGTCTGGGCAAAAGAGCCAATACAAGATATTTCTGGGAGCACAGGCCAAAACAGCTTGTATAGCCTCTGGGTCAGATCTTGTCCGGCCTTCTTTCAGACTACGCAGGAGCCAATGACAAACGATCTCTGGTGGACAGGCTCTGGTCAGTTTGTTGGATCGGCAATCCGAGGAAGGCTCGGCTGACAGATCTCTGTCGCGCCCGCCACGTGACTGGCGTCAAGCCGCTGGTCTGTCGGGCGCCCTCGCGGGCGCGAACGGTTGGCGTAGCTGGGAGGTGGAGTGGGCCGATCTGCTGAGCAGAGAAGATTTGCTGAGCATTCTCCACACTCCCGCTACGCCAACCGCCCATCGACCAACCGCCACCACCCCCCCACGTGCTACGGAGCTTCTCTCCCGCACCCACCCGGTCGTCGCTGACTGGGTTTCTTCCCCGTTGTGGGATCCCACCGGGTCGGTGCGACCATACACGCTCTCAACTGCCTGGCTCGCAGCCGTCTACCCATCCGTGGTCGCTGCGTGACCACCCCAACTGCTCCGTACCCCTCTATATGTCCCCCTCGCCCCCTGTCCCCGACCCGCCCACCATTCCCCCCGCATGTGTCACCCAGCAGCTTGCCGACGATCCCCCTCTTGAGACCGCCACCTATTCCGCATCACCGGTCGCTGCCCCCCGCTCGGTCGCTGCCTCCCTCCCCTTCCCCCGGTATTCGTCGTCGGCTGCGTACTTCATGCTGCTTACGCCTTCACTGCTCCTGTATGTGGTGGGCCTTTGCACTGTCGCTGTGTCATGAGAGTGTAAATGGTGTTTGTGCGTGGAAGTGTTGACTGCATGGGCCGGGTAAACATCATGCGCTACGGGGCCTGGCCGTTGAGCGGCCAGCCCCCTGATCACGCATCTGACCGCTGCCATGTGTCATGCTCACTCCTTTTCGTCGTGCTCTGGCTGGCGTTGGTGTCTTTTTGCCTTGCGGCAAGCGGCGTGCGGTTGCTGCAGAGGCAGTGGGGGGAATGTCGGGTTTTGCGGGGGGTAGCGGGGGTGAAGGGGTTGAAGGGGGTGCAGGGGTG
>Ga0115031_1000965_pt1 | contig 21039 bp, 24 predicted proteins | sample Maine_Asex4_meta_FD_87301 | JGI IMG/M metagenome (GOLD analysis project Ga0115031, IMG submission 87301) | Marine algal microbial communities from Maine, USA - Maine_Asex4_metaG | ecosystem: Host-associated > Algae > Red algae > Unclassified | place: Maine, USA | collected 2015-01-05
CCCACCCGCCTCAAGCGCCTGCGCATGCGCGCCTGGCATCGCGGGATGAAGGAGATGGACATCATCCTCGGCGGTTTCGTCGATGCCGAGGCCGCGTCGCTGCCGGATACCGATCTGGACGATCTGGAGCGCCTGATGGACCGGCAGGACCAGCAGCTCTTCCTGTGGGTATCGGGCGCGATTCCGGCTCCGGCGGATGCGGATGCGGCCGAAAGCGCCATGGTCGGGCGGATCATGCGGCGCTTCGAGGGCGCCGCCTGACAAGTACGGTCAATTTTAAGCGCAATTTCATACAAGTACGTCATCCTGTGATATGAAATAACACGTCATGAGGATTTTGGGATGAGCCAGGAATCGGCATCTGTCCTGCCGGAAGCGGTTGGCAACGACGGGGAATCTGCGGATTTCCTCTCCCAGTACATCGAAACGCTTTCCTATATCGAGCGCCTGCACCGTCTGATTCTCGACGTCGTGAAGGACGAGTTCGAGCGGCTGAACATCATCGATGTCAACTCCGTGCAGGCGCTGTTGCTCTACAATATCGGCGACAGCGAACTGACGGCGGGCGAGCTGAAATCGCGCGGCTACTACCAGGGGTCGAACGTATCGTACAACCTGAAGAAGCTGGTCGAAGCGGGCTATATCAGCCACGAGCGGTGCTCGGTCGACCGGCGCGCCGTGCGCATCAGCCTGACGGAGAAGGGCCGCGACATGCGCGTGATCGTCTCGGAATTATGGGCGCGCCATATCGAGAAGATCAGCGAAAGCGACCTGCTCGGCCATAAGGACTTCACCGCCCTCGGCGATATGCTGAAGCAACTGGAACGATTCTGGAGTGATCAGATTCGGTACATATACTGAGACCGGGAATGCATGATTCGTGTCGATTCGGCCCCGTCCTGCCAAAACACCTTGCAATGGGCCGGTCGTCATGGAACTTGCATGGGTACATTCGATCAGTATCTGAGCAGAACCGGTATCATGCCCGTGTGGGGCGGACGTGATGTTTTCCGTCGGTAAGGCTTTCGGATTGCAATTTGGGGCGTTGAACCGATGGACGTTGTCGCGTACAATAATTGGAAAGCGCCCTCTACAGAGGTGCCACCCCGTCGCGAGCAGAAAATGACGGCTTACAGCGAAGTATCCACGCCCAAATTCGAGGAAACTTCGGTCTCTCTCGGTGACGAACTGCGCGCGGCGCGCGCAGCGCGTGGTCTGTCGACGGCGGATGTCGAAACGGACCTGCGAATCAAGGCCTATTACATCGAGGCGATCGAGGCGGGCGACCGCTCGGCATTGCCCGACAAGGTCTATGTGGATGGTTTCATTCGCAATTACGCCTCGTATCTCCAGTTCAATCCCGATGACGTTCTGGAGCGATTCGACGCGGAAACCGGTTTCGCGAATGCCCCCCGCAAGGGATTCGCTCTCACCAAGACCCCCTCCAGGGCTGCGGCGAAGAACCCGCTGGCCGGGTATACGCCGCCCCGCCGAACGGATTCGGGGTCGGGCGGCATCGGTCGCGGCCTGGTCGCCCTGTGGCCGCTGGTCGTGCTGGCCGGGCTGGGCTACGCGATCTGGTACGGCGTGATCGCGGCGCGCGAGGCGGGGATCATCCCCGACAATCTCAGCGTGATCGGGGCCGCCGAGACCGAGCCGCCCGTCTTCACCGCCAATATCTCGGACGAATCGATCAACGGCGAGACCGATGACGAGACGATCGAGCGCCCCGCCGATCTCAGCTACGCCAAACTCGGCACGCCCCCCTACTGGACCCTGTCGGAGGAACCCGCCGCCGACGGACCCGTCTCGACGATCGATGTCGCGACGGTCGGCCTCTTCGCGGCCCACAAGGACATGCTGAAGGGCAGTGCGCTGGTCCGCAACGCCTACCCTCTCGACATGACCCCGGCCCCGCCCGTGATTCTCGCCGAGATCGCCGCCGAAACCCGTGCCGCCCTGCTCGTGCAGCGGCAGGACGGGACGCCGGATGCGGTTGAGGCCGGTCTTCCGACCGATCCGCAGGCCGCGAGTCGCGACTTCGCGCTGGTGGCGCTGGAGGAAACCTGGATCGAAGTGAAGGCACCTTCGGGCCGCATCCGCTTCTCCGGCATCCTCGCGCCGGGCGAATCCTACGACCTGCCCGCCGGTGAGGCCCTCGCCCTGAAGGTCGGCAATGCGGGGGGACTGGTCGCCGAACTCGGGGGCCGGCGCCACGGCCCGTTCGGCAAGCGCGGCGCGGTGATGCGCGGCATCTCGCTGGATCGCACGGCCCTGACCCGGCGCTTTGCGGCCGCTTCCACCGTCGAGTAACGCCGGATTATCGTATTCCGTCGTGCAATCCCTTGAAGGTTCAGGGCGAAAGGGCGATACTCCTCCCGCATAGTCGGAAAGGAAAATGCGATGAGTGTTCGCCCGTGGCGTGATATCGATCGCCGCCAGAGCCGCCGGATCATGGTCGGGTCGGTGCCGGTCGGCGGAGACGCCCCCATCGCCGTCCAGACAATGACCAATACCCTGACCTCGGATGCGGGCGCGACCATCGAACAGGTCAACCGGTGCGCCGAAGCCGGGGCCGATATCGTGCGCGTCTCCTGCCCCGACGAGGCATCGACCGCCGCCCTGGCCGAGATCGTGCGCGAGACGACCGTGCCCATCGTCGCCGACATCCATTTCCACTACAAGCGCGCCATCGAGGCCGCCGAAGCCGGTGCCGCCTGCCTGCGCATCAATCCCGGCAATATCGGGTCCGCCGAGCGGGTGCGCGAGGTGGTCAAGGCCGCGCGGGACCACGGATGCTCGATGCGGATCGGCGTCAACGGCGGTTCGCTGGAGCGGCACCTGCTGGAGAAATACGGCGAACCCTGCCCCGAGGCGATGGTCGAGAGCGCGCTGGAACACGCCCGCATCCTCGAAGACAACGATTTCCGCGACTTCAAGATCAGCGTCAAGGCATCCGACGTCTTCATGACCAGCGCCGCCTACATGCAGCTGGCCGATGCCTGCGACTACCCGATCCATCTGGGCGTGACGGAGGCCGGAGGCGCGATTTCCGGGTCGGTCAAGTCGGCCATCGGCATGGGCAACCTACTCTGGGCCGGAATCGGCGACACGATCCGCGTCTCCCTGTCCGCCGATCCGGTGGAGGAAGTGAAGATCGGGTTCGAGATCCTCAAATCGCTCAACCTGCGCCATCGCGGCGTGACCATCATCTCCTGCCCGTCCTGCGCGCGGCAAGGCTTCGACGTCATCAAGACCGTCTCGATCCTCGAAGAACGTCTGGCCCATATCACGACCTCCATGACGCTCTCGATCATCGGCTGCGTCGTCAACGGCCCGGGCGAGGCGCGCGAGACGGATATCGGCTTCACCGGCGGCGGTGCCGGGTCGGGCATGGTCTATCTGGCGGGTCTTCAGGACCACAAGATCGAGAACGGGCAGATCGTCGATCACATCGTCGGACTGGTCGAACAGAAGGCCGTGGAGATCGAGCGCGAGCGCGAAGCCGAGGCTGCGTGACCGTCCGGATTCGCCGCGCCCGGCAGGCAGACGCCCCGTGGCTGGCCGCCGTCGAACTGATGACGGCCCCGGAATTCGCGACCTTCCTGCTCGACGGTCTGTTCGAGGGGCAGTCGGTGGGCGCGACCCTGTCCTCCATCTACGCGCGCGGGGGTACCGATTCGTGGGAATGGTCCTGGGTGGCGGAGGATGGCGATATCGTCGGGGCCGCCGGTGCCTATCCTACCGCGCTGGTACAGCCCGCCACCGATACCGGCGAAGCGGCGGAGCGGCTGGCGTATTTCGCGCCGATCCAGGCCGCGATGCCGACTGATGCCTTCCATATCTCGCGCCTCGGCGTTCTGGAACCCTATCGCCGCAAGGGGGTCGCCCGGGCGCTGGTGCAGGGGGTGCTCGATACCGCGATCAAGCGGGGCGAGAAGCGGGCCACGCTGTTCGTCTGGCAGGACAATGTGCAGGCGCGCGCGTTCTACGACGGCTTCGGCTTCACCGAATCAACCCGGGTCGAGATGCCGCCCCATCCCCGCGCGCTGCGCCACGGCACCACCCTCCTGCTGGAGAAACCCCTGTGCTGAAATGGCTTTTCGGCGGCGTGCTGGCGCTCTTCGTCGCCGCCCTCGTCGCCCCGCGCATTATGCCCGGCGATGCCGCGCGCTGGCATGGCGACCCGACGATCGCGACCCCCTCGGCCAGACCCAACAGCTATCTCGTCGCGGATCACGACGCGGTCCGCGTGGCCTTGCCGCCCGCCGAGACATTCGTCCGCCTCGACGCCATCGCGATGGCGGAACCGCGCGTGACCCGTCTGGTCGATGACCGGCAGAACGGACGCGCCACCTATGTGCAGCGCAGTGCCGTGTTCGGCTTTCCCGATTATATTTCGGTGCGCGTCGAGCCGGATGATGCGGGGTCGCGGTTGTCGCTCTACAGTCGTTCGCGCTTCGGCCACAGTGATCTGGGCGTGAACAAGGCGCGCGTGGAGCGCTGGCTGGGCAAACTGGAAAGTAATGCCAGCCCGAAATGATGCGCTCACGGCGACGTTACCTGTGCTGCGACCAACTGACACTTTCTGAACGCGGCCGAAGTCGCATCTTCCCCGTCAACGTTTCGATGACCGGAACGGCAAACAGGAGATTATACATGCTCAGGTCCGCAGCACTCTTCAGTATCGTCGCCCTTGCTTCCACCTCCGCCCTCGCCGGTGACGGATACGGCACCGCAGGTGGGTGCGACTGGTCGAACAAGGCGCAGGCATCCGTCGCCGCGCCCGCCGTGACGCAGAGCTATGCCCTGCCCGCGACGCAGACCACGACCGAATTCTACAGCACGGCCCCGCAGGCCTCGCCCCTGCTGCAATATGCGGGCATGAAGCCGGATATCGTCGATACCGCCGTGTCGGCCGGGTCGTTCAACACCCTGGTCGCCGCCGTTCAGGCCGCCGGTCTGGTCGATACGCTGAAAGGCCCCGGCCCGTTCACGGTCTTCGCGCCGACGGACGAGGCTTTTGCGGCCCTGCCCGCCGGCACGGTCGAGAGCCTGCTGATGCCCGAGAATATCGACAAGCTGCGCGCCGTGCTGACCTATCACGTCGTTTCCGGCAAGGTGACGTCGGACCAGTTGGCCGGTCAGCGCATCATGGCCGACACCGTCCAGGGCTCGACCCTCGACGTCAATGCCACGAGTGGCGTGATGGTGAACCAGGCCAATGTGGTACAGGCCGACATCATGACCGGCAACGGCGTGATCCACGTGATCGACAGCGTCCTGATCCCGTCGTCCTGATCCCGTCGTTCTGAGGCACGATGCGGGCGGCGGGGTCACTCCCCCGCCGCCCGTTCCTCTTCCGACAGCCCCGCCCACCATTCGGCATAGGGGGTGTTCTTCGGCTTCTTCCGGTCGACCGGCTCCATTCCGTCGTTCCACCAGACCGGCCCGCGCTCGCCCAGGGCATGCTTCGCCGCATCCACCTCGGCCCGCGCCGCCCGGGTTTCAGCCTCGGTCGCCGCATTGCGCACCCCGAGCCGCCCCCGCATCAGCCGCTTCACCAGGGCGCGTCGCTCCGCCTCCGGCAGGGCCGGATTCGTGCAGCGCCACAGCATGCCCTTGGCCACGAAGTAGCGACCGTCGGGGGTGTTGGGATATTTCTTCTCGCGGGCCATGCGGGTTACCTGTGGCACGGCACGCAAATGAAAAGCGCCCCGCAGCATGCGAGGCGCTCTTTTCGTGTTTCCGGAAGGATCAGCTACAGCCGTTCGTCCCACCACAGGAATTGCACTTCAGGCACGCCCCGTTGCGCACGAGGGTGAAGTTGCCGCATTCGCCGCAGGCATCGCCCTCGTAGCCCTTCATCTTCGCTTCCGCGACCCGGTCCAGCACCTTCGCGCTGACCGAAACGGTCGCTTCCACGGCGCGTTCGGCGACGGCGCTGGTGCCTTCCGCCGAGGGACTGACCGATTCGACCGCCAGATCGCCGGTGAAACCCTTGGGCAGCTTGGTGCGCAGATAGCCCATCGAGGCGAGCTGCTTGACCATGTCGAGGGCCGGGCGACCGCCGCCGCTGTCCTTGAACTCGCGGATATTCGAGCCTTCCTTCGCCTCGCCCGCGCCCAGTTCGTCGAAGCGCACGCCCCCCGTATCCACATGGGCCAGATCGCTGCGGCCCGAATAGCTGACCGCCAGTTCGCGGAAGATGTAATCCAGGATCGAGGTCGCGTTCTTGATCGAATCGTTCCCCTGCACCACGCCCGCCGGTTCGAACCGGGTGAAGGTGAAGGCGTCGACGAACTCCTCCAGCGGCACCCCGTATTGCAGGGCCAGCGAGACGGCGATGGCGAAATTGTTCATCATCGCGCGGAAGGCGGCACCCTCCTTGTGCATGTCGATGAAGATCTCGCCGAGACGCCCGTCCTCGTACTCGCCGGTGCGCAGATAGACCTTGTGCCCGCCGATGATCGCCTTTTGGGTGTAGCCCTTGCGGCGCTGGGGCAGCTTGTCGCGCTCGCGCTTGGCCACGTCGCGGTAGACGATCTTCTCGACGATGCGTTCGGCCAGCGCCTCGGCGCGCAGGGCGGCGGGGCGGTCGGCGGCCAGCGCCTCGACCAGATCCTCGACATCCTCGTCGTCGTCGATCAACTGCGAGGCGAGCGGCTGGGACAGTTTCGAGCCGTCCCGGTACAGCGCATTCGCCTTGATGCCGAGTTGCCAGGACAGGATATACGCCGCCTTGCAATCCTCGATCGTGGCCGAGTTGGGCATGTTCACCGTCTTGGAAATCGCGCCCGAGATGAAGGGCTGCGCCGCCGCCATCATGCGGATATGGCTCTCCCACGACAGATAGCGTTTGCCCAGCTTGCCGCAGGGATTGGCGCAGTCGAACACGTTCAGGTGCTCGTCCTTCAGGTGCGGCGCGCCCTCCAGCGTCATGGTTCCGCAGGCATAGCCGTTCGCCGCGTCGATCTCCGCCTTCGAAAAGCCCAGCGCGCGCAGCATGTCGAACGACGGATCGACCAGCCTGGCCGCGTCGATGCCCAGGGTGCCGGTGCAGAAATCCTCGCCCAGCGTCCATTGGTTGAAGGCGAACTTGATGTCGAAGGCGGAGACCAGACCCGCCTCGACGGCGTCGATCTGCGTCTTGCCGAATCCCTTGGCGGTCAGGGTATCGTGGTTGATCCCCGGCGATCCCTTCAGCGTGCCGTGGCCGACGGCATAGGCGATGATCTCCTCGCCCTGCGCCTTGCTGTAGCCCAGCGTCTTCAGCGCGCCGGGGACCGCCTGATTGATGATCTTGAAGTAGCCGCCCCCGGCCAGCTTCTTGAACTTCACCAGCGCGAAATCGGGTTCGATGCCGGTCGTGTCGCAATCCATGACCAGACCGATGGTCCCCGTGGGCGCGACGACCGAGGACTGGGCGTTGCGATAGCCGTGCTTGCGGCCCAGCTTGACCGCCCTGTCCCAGGCCCTTGTCGCCGCCTCGACCAGCCGCTTGTCGGGGCAGTTGGCGTGGTCGAGCGGGACGGGGGCGGTGCGCAGCGTGTCGTAGCCGGTCGCCTTGCCGTGGGCTGCATTGCGGTGGTTGTTCATCACGCGCAGCATGGCGTCGGCGTTCTCGGGATAGCGGGCGAACGGCCCGACTTCCCCGGCGATTTCGGCGGAGGTCGCGTAGGACACCCCGGTCAGCACGGCCGACAGCGCCCCGCACAGCGCCCGGCCCGCATCCGAATCGTAGCCCAGACCCATGGTCATCAGCAGCCCGCCGATATTGGCATAGCCGAGGCCCAGCGTGCGGAAATCGTAGGAACCCTGCGCGATGGCCTCGGACGGGAACTGCGCCATCAGGACCGAGATTTCGAGCGTCAGGGTCCACAGCCGCACGGCGTGTTCATAGGCCGCGATGTCGAACGAGCCGTCGACCTTGGTGAAGGCCAGCAGGTTCAGCGAGGCGAGGTTGCAGGCCGTATCGTCCAGGAACATGTATTCCGAACACGGATTCGACCCCCGGATCGGCCCGGATTCGGGGCAGGTATGCCAGTCGTTGACCGTGTCGTGGTACTGGATACCCGGATCGGCGCAGGACCATGCGGCGTGGCCGACCTGATCCCACAGCGCGGAGGCGGAAATGGTCTTGGCGACCTTGCCGTCCGTGCGGCGGATCAGATCCCAGTCCTTCCCCTCCTGCGCAGCCTTCAGGAAGTCATCCGTCACGCGGATCGAGTTGTTGGCGTTCTGGCCCGCGACCGTCAGGTAGACATCCGAGTCCCAGTCCGCCTCGTAGGTGGGGAAATCGATGTGGTCATAGCCCTGCTTGGCGTATTGCAGCACGCGCTGGACGTAGTTGTCGGGGATGGCGACCTTGCGCGCCTCGCGAATCGCGGTCTTCAAGCCGGGGTTGCGCTTGGGGTCGATGGCGGCGTCGGCCTCGCCGTCCCATGTCTTCACGGCGGCCATGACGGCGTTGAGATGCTTTTCGTGCATCTTCGACCCGGCGACGAGCGAGGCGACCTTCTGCTCCTCGGTCACCTTCCAGTCCACGAATTCCTCGATATCGGGGTGGTCGGCGTCGATGATGACCATCTTGGCCGCCCGGCGCGTGGTGCCGCCCGACTTGATGGCCCCCGCCGCCCGGTCGCCGATCTTCAGGAAGCTGATGAGACCCGAGGACCGCCCGCCCCCCGACAGCGATTCGCCCGCCCCGCGCAGGTTGGAGAAGTTGGTGCCGGTGCCGGACCCGTACTTGAACAGCCGCGCCTCGCGCACCCACAGATCCATGATCCCGCCCTCGTTCACCAGATCGTCCGTGACGGACTGGATGAAACAGGCATGGGGCTGGGGGTGTTCGTAGGACGATGTCGCGCGGGTCATCTTGCCGGTCCTGTAGTCGACATAGTGATGCCCCTGGCTCGGCCCGTCGATGCCGTAGGCCCAGTGCAGGCCGGTATTGAACCACTGGGGGGAGTTCGGCGCGGCCTTCTGGCCGGCCAGCATCACGCGCATCTCGTCGAAATAGGCGCGGGCATCCGATTCGGCGGAGAAGTAGCCGCCCTTCCATCCCCAATAGGTCCAGGCCCCGGCCAGCCGGTCGAAGACCTGCCGCGCGCTGGTCTCGCCGCTCATGCGGTCGGCTTCGGGCAGCACAGCGAGCGTCTTATCGTCGGGGACGGAGCGCCACAGCCATTCCGGCACGCCCTTCTCCTTCACGCGCTTCAGCGCCGCCGGGACCCCCGCCTTGCGGAAGTACTTCTGGGCCAGCACGTCGCACGCCACCTGCGACCACTTCTCGGGCGCTTCGACATTGCCGAGATGGAAGACGATCGAGCCGTCGGGATTGCGGATCTCGCTCACGACGGTCTTGAAGTCGATTCCTGCATAGGCATCCGTGCCGGCGTCGGTTTCGAAGCGTTCGATCTTCATGGATAGTCCTCCGACTGGGCGTATGTCTGTGGGTAAGTGGTGGATAACTCCGGAACGAATCCCGGGCGTCCCGAAGCGTCACCGCAAGTGGTTGATAACGCAAGAGAACACCACACCTACCCCATACAATTAATAATTACACCATATATGGTAGCCATGCCGACCGAGTCGCGAAAGCGTCTTTGTCATGTCAACGGCATCAATTTTCACTTCCGAAGAAATATTCCGGCAGAATTCGACCCGCGAAAGGAAACGGCGGAGAGGCCCCGGGGAACGGTTCCCCGCCCTTGCGAACCGGGGTCTCGAATGTGCCCGGGGGGTAACGGCCCGCCGAAATCGGGCCGGATCGTCCTTCACGGCGGGATGTCCCGCCGAAGTGTTACCGAAAATTAATCTTTGCGGCGAAGACTCGGATTTCCGAACACGCGAATCACGAGAGCCACCATGATCCCTTCGCTCGTCTTCCTGACCGATACCGATGTCGCGCGCTGTCTGACGATCCGCACGATCGTGCAGCGCATTCCGGGGGTGCATGTCGAGACGTTCGAAACCCTCGCCCTGACGCGCCGGGCGATGCGAACGGATATTCCGCACCTCATGATCGGGCCGTGGTCCGAGGGGGGCGAGACGATGCTGGCCGCGCGGGCGACCGTGGCCGGAAACGCCGCCTGCACCCCGGTGCCCATCGCGCTGGTCCTGACGGACACCGTCTCGTCCTCGCGCATCTCGCTGACGCGGCAGGCGGGCAATGCCGAGCTGATCCCCTGCGATCCGCTGGACGAGGCGGGCCTGTTCAACCGGGCGACGCTGCTGCTGCGGGGTGCGGACGCGCTCTACGACGCGCTGGGCCGGCACCGGGGACCGGCGTGGGATACGGCACTCGAAAACCTGCCCGCCCTGAAGCGGCGGCTCGCCGCCTGACCGGGTTCGCCCGGAACACCCCCACGGCAGGCAGGAAGTTGCGCCATCCGCGTACACAGTAACGCAGACATTTGGAACAAATTGTTCCGAATTAGCCCGGCGGCGCAGACCCCCTCTTAAGTCCCCCACACTATAGTCCTCGGCAGGGACACAGAAATCGGGGGATTTCACGATGAACGATATTACAGACACCGACGCACGGACATCGCAGGACATGCGGATCGACATGCGAATCCTCAAGCATCTGTTGCAGGAGGCCACGGACCTGCTCGAAGAGGCACAGACTCATGCCCTCGTCGAGACGCCGTGCGAAACGACATCCTACGTTCTCGCCCAGGCGAACTGGCGCATGACCGCCACCTGCATCTGGGCAATCAACGAGTGCTTTCCCGCACCGGGCGCGCCCGACCAGACCGCGCAACTGCACGCACCGGCACCGATCTTCTCGCGCAGCGACGCGCGGATCTCGACGCAACTGGCAGCGTTCATCCTGCGCGTCGACCGCCTGCACGAGCGGGCGCGGCGTCTGGACGACCTGTCCCGGGGGCCGATGGTCTCCAGCGCCTCACAGGGCCGCATCGAGCCGGAGCAGAAGGACGAACCGCGCGGTTCCGCGACGATCATCCCGCTGTTCGGATCGGACTGCGCCACCGATACGAGCGCGAACCTGATCGAACAGACGCAGTCGGTCGCACGCCGGGCCATGGGCGGGCTGGACTGATCCGAACCATCGATGCCAGCGCCCCCGCGAACCGGGCGGGGCGCGCGGGGCGGCATCGCGTTCGGGATGTCCGCGCGAAACAGGACCATCGTAACCGTTGCCTGGCGGCGCAATCGCGCGTAATTTCGGGCTACCCATGCTTCTCGAAGGATCAACAGCGATGCGCATCGCCCTCTACGCCCTTCTCGGCGCCCTGCTCACCCAGGGACCGGCCCTTGCACAATCCCAGGCGGCGCCCACCTCCTCGCTCACGGCGACCCACGGGTCGTGGGAGGTGTGGTGTGACGCAAGCAATGATTGCATCATGACGCAGTTGCACCGGCGCACGACGGAAACGGCGGATGCCGTCTTCACGATCTTCAAGCCGAAGAACGCCACCGATGATACCGGCCAGACCTTTGCCGCCGCCGCCGAGATCGTGGTGCCGCTGGGCGTCTTCCTGCCCGGGGCGCTGGGGTTGCAGATCGACGCCAGCCAGCCGAAGGCCGTGCCGTTCGAACGGTGCATTCCCGACGGCTGCGTCGTGCGCGTGCCGCTTGCGGCGGACATGCTGGCGCAGATGAAAGCCGGGTCGATGATGCATCTGATCGTCTCGCCCAGCCCGGTCGACCGCGTGCGGATGCCGATCTCGCTGAACGGGTTCACGGCGGCCTTCGACAGCCTGTAACGCTCAGGCGTCGACCCGCCGGACGACCAGAACCGCATTCAGGCCGCCGAAAGCGAAGGAATTCGACAGCGCGACGGGGATATCCGCCTCGCGCGCCGTGTTCGGCACCACGTCCAGATCGCAATCGGGGTCCGCTTCCTCGAAATTCGCCGTCGGCGGCACGATGCCCGACTTCAGCGCCGAAAGGGTCGCCGCCATCTCCAGCGCCCCCGCCGCGCCGATGCAATGGCCGTGCATGGACTTGGTCGAGGAGACGAGCAGGCGGTCGGCATGCGCGCCGAACACCTCGCGGATCGCGGCGCATTCGGTCTTGTCGTTCGCGGCGGTCGCCGTGCCGTGGGCGTTGATGTAGGCGACCTCGCCGCCCGTCATCCCCGCATCGTCCAGCGCGGCCCGCATCGCCCGCGCCGCCCCGTCGAGCGAGGGCTGCACGATATCGTTGGCATCCGCCGTCATGCCGAAGCCCACCACCTCGCCCATGATGTCGGCCCCGCGCGCCAGCGCCGCCTCCATCTCCTCCAGCACCAGGATCGCGGCCCCCTCGCCCTGCACCATGCCGGTGCGGGTTTTCGAGAAGGGGCGGCAGGTATCCTTCGACATGACACGCAAACCTTCCCACGCCTTGAGCACACCGTAGGTCAGCCCCGCTTCCGCACCCCCCGTCACGGCGGCATCGGCCATGCCGCCCCGGATCAGGTGATAGGCCTGCCCGATCGCGTGGTTCGACGATGCGCAGGCGGTCGAGACGGACCAGGCCGGTCCCTTCAGCCCGTGCTCCATGCTGATCCAGCTCGCTGGGGCATTGGCCATCAGCTTCGGGACGGTGAAGGGGTGAACGCGGGGTTTGTTGTCGCGGTAGATCAGGCGGTAATTGTCATCCTGGGTATGCTGACCGCCCATCGATGTGCCGATGATCGTCGCGGTGCGCATGCCGAGGGCATCCGTGAAATCGATGCCCGAACGCTGCACGGCTTCGCGGGTCGCGGTCAGGGCCATCTGGGTGACCCGGTCGCGCAGGCTTAACTCGTTGCGGGTGAAGTGGTCCGTGCCGACATAGCCCCTGGCCTCGGCGGCGATGGGGATGGTCAGGCCGTCGGTATCGATCAGTTCGATGGGGCCGATACCCGACCGGCCCGCGCGCAACTCCGCCACGTGTGCATCATACCCGATGCCGAGCGCGGACACGACGCCCGTTCCGGTGACGACCACACGCCGCATCAACCGATCAAACCTTCTCCGCAACGAGCTTGATGACCCCGTCCTCGACGGCCTTCACGGTCGAGATATCGAAGGCTTCGGAATTCGGCTCGTTGGCATTATAGGGGACAGACACGCCGAACTGTTCCTCGATGGCGAAAACGATCTCGACCAGCCCGAGCGAATCCAGGCCCAGATCCTCCATGGTGGAATCGGGCGATACCTGTTCGGCATCGATCATCGCCTGTTCGGCGACGATGACGCGGACCTGCTGGCGTATGTCATCGCTCATCGAAGTATTCCCTGGTCGCAAGGCGCGATCTATCGCGCAGGCAATAGGCCAATTAACCGGTGCTGTCCATTGATGAAAGCCGTTTTTTCAGCGCCTCCACCGTCTCCATCATCCGGGGCAGGCGTCGAATCGCCATGACGGAGCGCACCGCCTCGTCGCGCGGCACGGCCGGAACGCCCATCATGATCGACCGCCCCCTGACATTGGTGGCCACCGCCGACGCAGCGGCAATCAGAACATCCGAGCCGATCTTCACGTGATCCGCGACCCCCGCCTTGCCGCCCAGCACCACCCGGTCCCCGATCTGCGCACTGCCCGCGACGCCCACCTGCGCGCAGAGCATGCAGGTCTCGCCGATGGTCACGTTATGGCCGATCTGCACCTGATTGTCGATTTTCGTGCCGGTGCCGATGCGGGTATCGCGCAGGGTGCCACGGTCGATGGTGGTGCCCGCTCCGATCTCGACATCGTCGCCGAGGGTCACCGCCGCGAGGGAATGGATGCGTTCCAACCCGCGATTCCGCGTCCCCGATTCGCGCCCCCCGCCGGCCTTCGCCGCCTCCACCGCGCCCGGTTCGGGCGTGACGAAGGAGAAGCCGTCGGCCCCGATCACCGCATTCTGGTGCAGGATCGCCCGCGCGCCGATACTCACCCGGCTGGCGATTCGCGCCCCCGCATGGACCAGCGCGCCCGCACCCAGCCGCGCGCCCTCGCCCACCGAGACATGGGCGTGGAGGCGGCTGTCCGCGCCGATCCGCGCCCCGGCGGCGACATGCACGAACGGGCCGATCCGCACGTTCTCCCCGATTTCGGCCCCCGCCTCGATGACGGCGGAGGGGTGGATGCCGGGGGCCAGCGCGTCTCCCTGCGCAAACGCCCGGGTGACATGGGCCATGGCATGGCGCGGGCGCGCGGCGAGGATCGCGGCCCGCAGCCCTGCCGCCCGCCAGTCCGCCCCCTGCGCCACGAGGGCGGCACGGGCCGTCCCCGGCTCGATCAGTTTCAGGAAGTCGGGCGAACTGGCCATGACCAGACGATCCGGCGCGGCCATCGCGGGGTGCACCAGCCCCTCGACCCGGATATCCCCGTCCCCCTCGAAGCGCACGCCGAGGGCGGTCGCGAGTTCGGCTACCGTATAGGTCTGGGGCATCGTGTCTCCGCTGGGCCGGGGCGCGTCAGGAGTTGGCCTGCAAGGCGCGCGCGAGGATTTCGTCGCGCTTGTATACGTCGTCGCGGAAGTGGAGAACACCCGCTTCGTCGACCCAGGAGGTCAGATACATCAGCGTGATGGGAATCGGGCGCTCCAGCGGCACGTTCGTCTCCTTGCCGGTCGCCAGCGTCTCCTCGATCATCTTGTCCGGATCGTCCACCTGTTCGGACAAGAGCAGCCAGGCCAGCGCGAAAGGCCGCTCGACCCGCACGCAGCCGTGGCTGTAGGCGCGGCTGTCCGAGGCGAAGAGGTGCTTGGACGGCGTGTCGTGCAGGTAGATATTATAGCCGTTCGGGAACATGAACTTCACGTTGCCCAGCGCATTGCCCTTGCCGGGGCGCTGCACGACGGAATAGGGGGCGACGGTCTTCCGGGTCAGGGCGTTCCAGTCGACCGTGGCGGGATCGACCTTCTTGCCGCCCTTCAGCAGGAGCATGTTGTTGCGCTCGAAGAACGTCGCGTCCTTCTGCATCTCGGGCAGGAACTCGCGGCGGATGATGCTCTTCGGCACGGTCCAGGTGGGGTTGAGGACCAGATAGCTCATGTGGTCGTTGAATTCGGGGGTCTGAAGGCGGCGTTCGCTCTTGCCGACGACGACGCGGGCGTCGTGGACCGGCGCGCTGGCGTCATCGTAGACGACCATGCGGAAATCTGCCTGGTTCACCTCGATCCGGCGCCCGTGCATCCGCCCCTGCCGCCAGCGCAACCGCTCCAGATTCAGCATCGCCTGCGCCAGCCGCGCGCCCAGCGGCACGTTGAGCGCGCGCAGGGTGGCGGGACCGGCGATCCCGTCCGCCGTCAGCCCGTGGCGCTGCTGAAAGGCCGCGACCGCGCCCATCAGCCGCTCGTCATAGGCCCCGCGATAGGGATCGTCCGCCAGCCCGGACAGGTCGGGTTCGGGGGCCAGATCCCCCATCGCCATCAGCCGCCGCCGCAGCGTCGCGACATTGGCGGAGACGGCACCGGGGGCCAGACCGCCCGGCTCCACCGCCGCGCCCCATCCGCCCCGGCGCACCTGGTCCATCATGCGCAGGACGGCGGCGCGCAGGTTGCGGTAGCGGATGTTCACCGGCTCCAGACCGGTCAGCAGCCCCTCGACATCCTCCGTGCTCGCCGCCCGGCGCAGCAATTCGCGCGGATCGACCCGGGCGGGGTCGACATGGACCCCCGCTTCCAGGCTTTCCGGATCGACCATGCCCGAGACCATGTCGCTGGCATAGCGCAGATACGCGATGGAGAACGCCCGTTCGATGGCCTGCGACGCCTCGAATCCCGGGGCGACGACGAACGACTCGATCATCCCGCGCAGCGTCTCGACATCGTAGCGCGAGGGGGACAGGCCGTGCTCCGGCGCGCGGTCGAACCGGGCGATCAGGGCCTGCGCCCTCAGGTAGTCGTCATGGCCGCGCACCCAAAGCCGGGGTGCATCGGGGTCGGAAGCGAACAGGTCGAACGCGGCGGAAAGAGGGTCGTAGAGGCTCTGCTGCACCGCCCCGTCCACCGCGACCGGCGCGCTGTCCTGCGGCGTATCCTCGGCCGAGGTTTCGAGTACGACCTCCGGCGCTGCTTCCGGTGCCGCCTGTGGCGCTGCCTGTGCCTGCCCGGCGACCGTCAGGGTCACTGCCATTAAAATTCGCTGTATTGAAAACGCGGACAGGCCCGCCGGTAAACCAAAGCGAAAACCTCCTCTGCGATACTCCTGACTGAAGCGGAGGGTACCCGGGGGGGACAGCGCCTTCGCCGCAGCGGCAGAATCGCCGGTGCGAGAAAAAGAGACCGCTTTGGCTTTGGGGGCCGCATTCATGTCAGTCACACCGATACTCCGTTCCACTTGCACCAGACGCGACCTGCTGGTCGGGGCCGCCGCAGGCCTGATCCTCTGCCCGTTCCGTAGTGTTTCCGCTCAGGTGGGCGATCTTCGCCGCATCAACCTTTACAATCCACGAACCGATGAACGCCTTGATGCCATATATTACACCCATGGTGAATACGTTCCGGGCGCGATGGCCGAAATCGATCGCGTATTGCGCGATTTCCGCACCGACGAAATGACGCGGATGGACCCCCGCGCCATCGATATCGTCTCCGCCACCCAGTACATGATCGGGCACGACCGGCCCTTTTCCGTCATCTCGGGCTTCCGCTCGCAGCGCACCAACGACGCTCTGCGGGGCCGCTCCAGCGGTGTGGCGAAGAAGTCCTACCATATCAAGGGTATGGCCATGGATCTGCGCATGAAGGGTGTCGATGTCGAGACGATCGCCAATATCGGCGAGACGCTGAATTCCGGCGGCGTCGGGCGCTACACCACCTCGAACTTCGTGCATCTGGACAGTGGTCCCGTCCGCAACTGGGGCCGCTGACGGCCAATGAAAAAGACGCTCCCCGGGACAGGGAGCGCCTTTTTCGCGGGCTGTAACAATTCCGTGGGCCGGCTGCCCCCGGATCAGTCCTTCGACTTCCTGGGGCGGTAGTTCGTCTTCTCGATGATGCGCGCCGACTTGCCGCGACGATCGCGCAGGTAGTAGAGCTTCGCGCGGCGCACGCGGCCACGGCGCACGACCGTGATCGACTCGATGGCCGGGCTGTACAGCGGAAAGACGCGCTCGACGCCCTCGCCATACGAAATCTTGCGAACGGTGAAGCCGCCGTTCATTGTCTCGCCGCCGGAGCGCGCGATGCAGACGCCCTCGAAGATCTGCGTCCGGACGCGCTCGCCCTCGCGGACATAGACGCCGACCTTCAGCGTATCGCCGGAGGCGAAATCGGGGATGGGGCGCTTCTCGGCGAGCATGGCGCGCTGTTCTTCTTCGATCTGTTCGATGACATTCATCGGTTTCGTCCTTCGTTATGGCCGCGTCTGCGGCTCGTGTTCGGCATCCGATTGCTCTGCTTCTTCAGCCGGGTCGCGTTCCGCACCGGCGGATGCCGGATCGCGGAAGGCCCGCCAGAGATCGGGACGCCTTTCTTTCGTGACCGCTTCGGACTGCGCACGGCGCCACGCATCGACCTTTGCGTGATTGCCGGAGAGAAGAACCTCCGGTATCGCCCTGCCCTCCCATTCGGCGGGTTTCGTGTATTGCGGATGCTCCAGCAGCCCCGCGCTAAAACTCTCGTCCACGGTCGATTCGATCTTGCCCAGTACCCCGGGCAGCAACCGCACCACCGCATCCAGCAACGCCATCGCGGGGATTTCGCCCCCGGTATAGACCGCGTCGCCGACGCCTATCTCCTCGACCCCGTACGCCTCCAGGGCGCGCTGGTCGATCCCCTCGAACCGCCCGCAGAGCAGGCTCACCCCCTCCGCCGCCGCCAGTCGCGCGACCCGCGCCTGGGTCAGCGGTCTGCCCCGGGCGGACAGGCAGATCACCGGCCAGCGCGCGCGGTCCTCCGGCACCCCCCGCAGCGAGGCGTCGATGGCGCGGCCCACCACATCGGGGCGCAGCACCATGCCGGGACCGCCCCCGGCAGGGGTGTCGTCCACAGAGCGGTGCTTATCCTGCGCAAAGCCGCGAATGTCCAGCGATTCCAGCGTCCAGATCCGCTTTTCCAGCGCTTTTCCGGTCAGGCTGAGGCCCAGGGGGCCGGGAAACATCTCCGGGAACAGCGTCATCACCCGCGCCCGCCAGACCGGATCGGATTTCGCCCCGCCCTCGTCCATCAGGACGCGCGGCCCGGCGGTGGCGGTGATACTGCGCTGGCCGAAGCTGCGCGGCCCGGCGGGGGTATCGCCCGTCACTCCGGTTTCTGCCCCTTCATGGCGGTCCGCATCATCGCCTGCATCGATTCCATGCCCTTGCCGGTCATGCCCATCATGCGGGAGAAGTATTTCTCGGGATCGGCGAGCGTGTCCATCTCGGCCTTCATGCGCGCGGCCATTTCGGAGACGATCATCTCGTTCAGCGCCTCCACGTCCGGCAGGCCCAGGAACTGGCGCGCCTCCGCCGGCGTGCAGTCGATGTCGATGGTCAGCTTCATGTCGTCGCCCCTTCGGTTTCGCCGTCGTCTTCCGGCAGCGGAGTCACGACCACCCGCCCGCCGGGCACGTCGACCACCGGCACCACCTCGCACGTGAAGGCCACGATCACCGTCTCGCCGCCCCGGTCCGGCACGTATTCGAGCATGTCGCCCGCGCCGAACTCGTGCACCGCCTTGACCCTGCCCAGCAGCGCGCCGCCCTCGTCCTCGACCCGCAGGCCGATCAGATCGGCGTAGTAGAACTCGTCGTCCTGGGGCGGGGGCAGGACCGCGCGGTCGACATAGAGGCGCGTCCCCTTCAACGCCTCGGCCTCCTCGCGCGTCTCGATCCCCGAGACCCGCGCGGCAAACCCGCCCTTGATCGCGCGCAGGCCCGCCACCTCGAACCGGCGCGCCCCGTCCTCGGATTCGAGCGTGCCGTAGCGGGCGACCGCCTTCGGATCGTCCGTGAAGCTCTTGATCTTCGCCTCGCCGCGCACCCCGAAGGCCCCGGCGATCGCGCCCACACACACCCGCGACTCGCTCATCGGCCCTCCGGCAGGAACTCGAAGAACTCCGCGACGGGGATATCGAGCGCGGCGGTGCCGTCGATGGTCAGGGTGTCGTGGAAGCCGAGCATCACCTCCCGCCCGCTGCCGCGCCGGTAGTGATAGGCCACCTGTTCGACGGCGTTCACGACGACGACATGCTCGATTGCCGGGTGCCGGAAGTAGTTGGGGCGCTTGCCGTACCGGTCGTGTTCCAGCGACGTCACCGAAACCTCGAAGACGACCGTCGGCTGCTCGATCAACGGCTCCATCGCCTCGCCGAACGGGGCGCAGTTGATGTGGGCGTCGGGTCGGTAACTCGTGTAGTCGTCGACCTGCACGAGCCGACCGTCCACGGCGGGGCGGCAGGGCGAGGGCGGGCGCAGGCGGCGCGCGAGTGCGCCGATCACGTTCGACTTGACCGCCTCGTGCAGGGCGCTCTCGCCCATGGCCTGAACGGGGATGCCCCCGATCAGTTCCCACTTCTCGCCGTCGGGAATCCAGTCGACGAAATCCCCGACCGTCATCCGTTCTTTCCGGATCGCAACACCCATGCGCCGTCCTCCCGTATGCCATGCCGCGAGCATAGCACGGTTCTGCGCGATCAGGTCGCCGCTTCTTCCGCAGGGGCTTCCTCGGCAGCGGCCTCCTCGGCGGGGGCCTCCTCGGCAGGAGCCTCTTCGACGGCGGGGGCCTTTGCAGCTTCCTCGGCGGCGGCGCGCTTGGCCTCCTCCTTCTCGGCCTTGTCGGCGGCGCGCTCCTGCGCCTTCTTGCCGGGCTTGGCGCGGTTCGGGTTGTTGCGCTCGGTCTTTTCCTTCAGGCCGGCGGCTTCGAGGAAGCGGTTCACGCGGTCGGTCGGGCGTGCGCCGGTGGCGATCCATTCCTGGATGCGCTCGACATTCATCTGCACGCGCTGCTCGTTATCCTTGGCGAGCTGCGGGTTGTAGGTGCCGACCTTCTCGATGAAGCGGCCATCGCGGGCCATGCGGCTGTCGGCGACGACGATGCGGTAGAAGGGGCGCTTCTTGGAGCCACCACGGGCGAGACGGATAACGGTAGGCATGGTTGAGTATCCTTACTTCAGTGTCTTGCGGATTTTCAGGGTTTCGAATTCGGGTTCGCGGGCCACCGCCTCGCCGCCGCGCACGATCAGGGCACCGAGGATCGAATCGTGCTCGGTGCTGAGGGTGACGGCGCTGCCGTCGTCGAACCGGAACGTCAGGGCGTGGTCGTAGGTGACGGTGTCGTCCAGTTCGGCGGTCATCTCGACGACGTCGATGGATTGCAGGATCGTGCCGGGCATCGACATCTCGATCAGCGAGCAGGGACCGATGGCCCCGGACCGCGCGTTGAACGGCAGTTCCAGCGGCTTGGTCGTCCGGGCGATGGTGAGGAGGTGGTAATCCTGATCGCCTTCGGAGCTTTTCCACTCCGTCTCGATGGTCACGAAATCGGGCTTTTCGCCCCCGACCCAGAAGGCCCCGGCGGGCATGGAGGCCGACGAGCGCAGCGGCTCGGCATGGACCTCGCGGCCGTAGATCGCGCCGACAGGCTGGCCGATCAGGGCCTTCAGCGCGGCGAGTGCCTCGGTGCTCAGGTAGTTGTCGGCGCTCATGCGGCCTCCGTCGGGGAATAGCGGTAAATGTCCATCATGCCGTGCGGCACGATCTCGACCTGTCCGTCGAGGACGGCGCCGCAGCGCGTGGCAAGGGCGATGGACGCAGAATTCTCGGCGCGAATCGCGCTCATGGTCGTCTTCCAGCCGAGGGTGCCGAACACCCAGTCGCGGGCGGCGCGCAGGGCTTCGGCGGCATAGCCCTTGCCCGCACAACCGGCGCGGAGGAAGTATGTCAGTTCGGCTTCGGGCCAGCCCTCCGGATACCACGGCCCGCACATGCCGACGCTCTCGCCCGTCCCGCGCAGTTCGAGCGCCCAGGGACCGTAACCGCGCAGGGACCAGTGGCCCGCATACATCGACAGCTTGCGCCAGCTCTGCTCCGCCCCGACCGGACCGCCCTAGAAGTGCGAATGGTCGGACGCGAAGAAATCCCGGAACAGCGATGCATCGGCCGTCGACAGGGCGCGCAGGGTCAGGCGGTC
>Ga0115031_1000967_pt1 | contig 21020 bp, 17 predicted proteins | sample Maine_Asex4_meta_FD_87301 | JGI IMG/M metagenome (GOLD analysis project Ga0115031, IMG submission 87301) | Marine algal microbial communities from Maine, USA - Maine_Asex4_metaG | ecosystem: Host-associated > Algae > Red algae > Unclassified | place: Maine, USA | collected 2015-01-05
AGTTCGCCGCCCAACCCGACTTCGCCGAACACTGCGACATCGGCCGGAAGCGGTTGATTGCGCAGCGCACTCACGACCGCCAAGCAGACCCCGAGATCGAGGCCCGGTTCAACGAGCTTCACGCCGCCAGCGGTCGAGGCGTAGACATCGTTCTCGCCGACGGGCAGCCGGGCTCGGCGACCCAGCACTGCCATCAACATCGAGAGGCGGGCACCGTCGAGGCCGAGTGCGCTGCGTCGCGACGGGACGCCGGGCACGCCTTGGGAAGTGAGCGCCTGGACTTCGACCACGATCGGGCGTTGGCCTTCCATGGTGGGCACCACGGCGGAGCCGGGAATGCCGGTGCGACGATCGGAGAGAAACATCGTCGACGGATCGGGTACGCCGATGAGCCCGGCGCCGGCCATCTCGAAGATTCCGAGTTCGTTGGTCGGACCGAAGCGGTGCTTCGACGCCCGGAGGAGCCGCAACGCATGATGCTTGTCGCCTTCGAACTGCAGCACCGTGTCGACGACGTGTTCGAGGACACGCGGCCCGGCCAGTCCGCCGTCCTTGGTGACGTGACCGACGAGCACGATCGCGATGTCGCGTTCTTTCGCGACGTTCACCAGGCGTTGCGCGCACCCGCGGACCTGGCCGACGCTGCCGGGCAGTGAGCCGAGTGTCGGGTCGAAAACGGTCTGGATCGAGTCGATCACGACCAACTCGGGCTTGGTCTGCTCGATCGACTCCAAGATGTGTGGGAGTGATGTCTCGGCGTGGAGCCACAGCTGCGGGCGCACGGCGTCGAGGCGCTCGGCGCGCAGACGCACCTGCTGTGCGCTCTCCTCGGCGCTGACGTAGAGCGTCGACCCGGGCCAGGACGCGAGGAGCTGCAGCAGCAGCGTGCTCTTGCCGATGCCGGGCTCGCCACCGAGCAGGGTGACCGCACCGGGGACGATGCCGCCACCGAGCACACGATCGAGCTCCGGGATCTGCGTTGCGGTGGGTCGGGCGGCCTCGGTGCCGACGTCGCCGATCAGCGACGGACCGGCCCGATTGGTGGGCGGTGGCGGTGCAACGAGGTCGTCGCCGGCACCTTCGACTTCTTCGACGAGCGTGTTCCAGTCGCCACAACTTCCGCACTGCCCGGACCACTTGGGGTACGACGTGCCGCACTCGCTGCATGCGTACACCAGTTTCAACTTCGCCATGGTCGTCACCCTAGAGATGCGCTGTCACCGAGTTCTGCCGAAAACGAACACGACACCGAACGACGCGAGGTCGAACGGTGTCGTGTGTGGCGCTTCTGTCGTCGTGAGACGACAGCCCCGGCTCAGTGGCGAGGGAAGTCGATGGTGTGGGAGATGGCGTCAACAGCCTGCTGGCTCGGAGCGGTCTGGGCTCCGGGGTGCTCGCGAATCCACGCGATCGGCCGGAGCGAACCAGTCCGACGGGCACTCAGGGGATTGCGTCGGCTCTGCTTGTTGATTCTGGTGTCCATTGCCATTGTCGGCCTCCATTCGAGGGATTGTGTACCGGTAGGTACTTGTGTACTGACAAGCCTAGGATCTCAGAATGAGTCGAGGTGCACGTTGTCCGCAGTCAGATATCTGGTTGTCGGATGGCTGACTTCGATCAGAACCTGCCTCCACTCGCTGCGCTCGTGCCGTTCGAGGCCGCATTTCGGCACCGGAACTTCACCCGGGCGGCGCGCGAACTGCACCAGTCGCAGGCCACGATCAGTCGACGAATTCGTGAACTCGAAACCGATCTGGGCGTCAGCTTGTTCGATCGTCACCGATACGACGTGACGCCGACCGCCGACGGAGAACTGCTCGCAGCGTCGGTCCGGTGGTCACTGAGTGAGCTCTCCTCGACTGCGGAGCTGATCCGTCGGCGGGCCATGGGCAACGACTCGATCACGATTCTGACCAGCCTGTCGATCGCCACGGCGACGGTGGCGCCCATCCTCGGCGAGTTCCAGCGAACGCATCCGGACATCAACATTCGAGTACTCGCTGGCGACGACCTGGTTGCCTCAACTGATCAAGAGTTCGATCTCGCTCTGGGTTACGGCCCTGATGAATCGAGTTCGTTCCATGTCGAGTTCATCGCCGACGAAGACGTCTTTCCCGTCTGCTCGCCGGCGTTGGCAGCCCAACTCCCGACGGCGCCGACACCAGCTGATCTGGCTCGATGGCCGCTCCTTCACGTCGACTACGTCGATCCAGGCTGGACCACGTGGCAGGACGTCGTCGCTTCCACCCTGACCGGCGAGCCCGGTGCAAAACAGTCGGTGACGTTCACGTCGTACCAGGTCTGCCTCGACGTGGCCGAGCGTGACGGCGGCATCGCACTGGGTTGGGAGCGTTCGGTCCGGCCTCGGCTCGAAGCAGGGACCCTGGTGCGTGTCACGGGCATCACGATCCCCCATGCCGGCAGGATCAATGCGTATTTCCCGAACCGGACTGCACCGAACCCGCACGCCAGCGAGTTCGTCACGCTCCTGAAGACGACACTCACCGAGGAATCCCTCGGCATCTGACCCCGGCATCCAGGAACCGAGCTTCAGGAACCGAGGTGACGGTGCTTGTAGGCGCGAGCTCGGCGGAAGCGGGCGATGGCGACGTACCCGATGAACATCGTCATGAACGCGATCCAAGCAATCAGTGCAATCAGTGCCGCGATCGACAGTGGCCGCGCCCAGCGCTGGCCTTCACCGGGCTGCTGGGTCGACTGAGCGAGAATCACCTGCGACGAACCATCGGTGGGCAACTCCCAGACGAGGACGCCACCTTCGTTGACCTCGGCGTTGGTTTCGTCACCCTCGATCACCCCGGGCAGCAGCGCACGGAGTGTCACGCTGAACGAGTCGGCAGGTGTTGCGCCGCTCGCGGCGATCTGGTCGGCGAAGGGCTGACCGCCGACGGCGCTGACGAGCTCGTCGTCGGCGAACGAATCGAAGCCGCCGAACACGAGCCGACCGCTCAGCTGATTGGTGGTGATGTCGCCATTGGTGCCGCGACCGAGTTCCAGTTGGGTGAACGGCGGTCCGAGACTTTGCAAGAGGTTGGTCGCCTCGCCCTGGGAGCGGAAATCGTGGGACATCTGCACGCTGAGCCCGCCGTCTTCGGTCGGGTTCGGCCCGTCGATCGACCAGCCTGCCTCGATGACGTCGTCGAGCACGAGGTCATCGGCCAAGGTCGGCACGGCGGCGACCACCTCGGCGTCGGCGACCACGACGACCGTGATCAACCCGATGCCATCAGCCTCGACCACCACGTCGACGGTCACGTCGACCTGACACGCCGTGAGTGCAATGGCACATGCAAGTAGTGCGAAGAGCCGCCTGATCACCCGATCCATGATCCCGCCATTATGACGGGGGAGCACCCGATGGCGGCGGCAAGCGGTGAAAACGACCAACGCCCCGCCGGCGGACCGGTGGGGCGTCGATGCGCATCGGAGATTCGACTGGATCAGTCAGCGGCTGCTTCGGGCGGCGGCAACTCGGTGTCGCCACCGGCAGGTGGGGCGGGCTTCTCGGTCGTCGTCATCTCGAGTTCGACCGAGGCCGGGGGGACGAACCCCTCGACGGCAGTGAAGACGAATTTCTTCTTGCCGTCGCGCTCGGGGTCATCCTCGGTGTCGACGACAATGATCTCGCCGGCAGAGAACTCCTTGTACAGGATCTTCTCGGACAGTGAATCCTCGATGTGGCGCTGGATTGCACGGCGCAACGGACGGCCACCGAGCTGCGGGTCGTAGCCCAGCTCTGCGAGCAGTTCCTTGGCGGACTGCTTGACCTCGATACCGAGACCCTGGCCTTCGAGCTGACCGGTGAGACGTACCAGCTGGAGGTCGACCATCTGGAGCACTTCGTCCTTGGACAGCTCGTGGAACACGATGGTCTCGTCGATGCGGTTGAGGAACTCCGGCCGGAAGTGGTTCTTCAGGCTGTCGTTGACCTTTTCCTTCATGCGCTCGTAGCTCATGGCGGAATCGTCGGTGGTGAACCCGAGGTTGGCCTTGCGGAGATCCTGGGTGCCGAGGTTCGACGTCATGATCAGCACGGTGTTACGGAAGTCGACGCTTCGGCCCTGGCTGTCGGTGAGACGGCCCTCTTCCAGAATCTGGAGGAGCGTGTTGAACACATCAGGGTGTGCTTTTTCGATCTCGTCGAACAGCACCACGGAGAACGGCTTGCGACGCACCGCCTCGGTGAGCTGGCCGCCCTCTTCGTAACCGACGTAGCCGGGAGGCGAACCGACGAGGCGGCTGACCGTGTGCTTCTCCATGTATTCAGACATGTCGAGGGTGATCATTGCGTCGTCGTCGTCGAACAGGAACTCGGTCAGCGTCTTCGCGAGCTCGGTCTTGCCGACACCGGTCGGTCCGAGGAAGATGAACGAACCCGACGGGCGCTTGGGGTCCTTCAACCCGGCACGGGTACGGCGGATCGACTGTGACACGGCGGCCACAGCGTTCTCCTGGCCGATGATCCGCTTGTGCAGCTCGTCTTCCATCTTCAAGAGACGCTCGGTCTCTTCTTCGGTCAGCTTGTACACCGGGATGCCGGTCCAGAGTGAGAGCACTTCGGCGACGGCTTCTTCGTCGACCTCGTCGAACAGGTCGACACCGGAGGCCTTGACCTCGGTCTCCTTTTCGGCCTTCTCCTCGAGGAGCTTCTTCTCTTCGTCGCGGAGGCGGCCGGCCTCTTCGAACTGTTGCTCTTCCACGGCAGTCTTCTTGGCTTCCTGCACGTCGGTGAGCTTCTGCTCGAGTTCGCGCAGATCCGGCGGGGTGGCCATGCGCTTGATCCGCAGGCGTGCGCCGGCCTCGTCGATGAGGTCGATGGCCTTGTCAGGCAGGTACCGATCGCTGATGTAGCGGTCGGCGAGGTTCGCTGCGGCAACGAGGGCCTGATCGGTGATCGTGACCCGGTGGTGCGACTCGTACTGATCGCGGATGCCCTTGAGGATCTCGATGGTGTGGGCAAGCGTGGGCTCGGCGACCTTGACGGGCTGGAAGCGACGCTCCAGCGCAGCGTCTTTCTCGACGTGCTTGCGGTACTCATCGGTCGTGGTGGCACCGATGGTCTGGAGTTCGCCACGAGCGAGCATCGGCTTGAGGATCGACGCTGCATCGATCGCGCCTTCGGCGGCGCCGGCACCGACGAGGGTGTGGATCTCGTCGATGAACAGCAAGATGTCGCCGCGCGACTTGATCTCCTTCAGCACCTTCTTGAGGCGCTCTTCGAAATCGCCGCGGTAACGCGAGCCGGCGACGAGCGAGCCGAGGTCGAGGGTGTAGAGCTGCTTGCCGGTCAGCGTGTCGGGCACGTCGTTGTTGACGATCTTTTGGGCAAGACCCTCGACGATCGCAGTCTTGCCGACGCCCGGCTCACCGATGAGCACCGGGTTGTTCTTGCTCCGGCGCGACAGGATCTGCATGGTGCGCTCGAGTTCCTTCGAGCGGCCGATCATCGGGTCGAGCTCGCCGGTGCGGGCAGCTTCGGTGAGATTGCGGCCGAACTGGTCGAGGATCTGGGAGTTGGTCCCCTTGTCGTCCTCGCCGCCCTTGCTGCCGACGCCGGCCGTTGCGGGCGTGCCTCCTTCGGTGCGTCCGCCGGTGCCGCCTGTCGAGCCGGACGGGCCCTGGTAGCCGGAGAGCAGTTGGATGACCTGCTGGCGCACTCGGGAGAGGTCGGCGCCGAGTTTGACGAGCACTTGGGCGGCGACGCCTTCACCTTCACGGATGAGGCCGAGCAGGATGTGCTCGGTGCCGATGTAGTTGTGGCCGAGCTGGAGTGCTTCGCGCAACGACAGTTCGAGGACTTTCTTCGCACGCGGCGTGAAAGGAATGTGGCCCGACGGCGACGAGCCGCCCTGGCCGATGATCTCCTCGACCTGGCTGCGCACGGCTTCGAGGCTGATGCCCAGCGACTCGAGTGCCTTCGCGGCAACACCTTCGCCCTCGTGGATCAAGCCGAGCAGGATGTGCTCGGTGCCGATGTAGCTGTGGTTGAGCAGTCGCGCTTCTTCCTGCGCGAGTACGACGACCCGTCGAGCTCGGTCGGTAAATCGTTCGAACATCTGCTGCCCTTTCGTTCAGGGGCTCCTCAGTGAGCGCCGCCTGCGAGATGCGGAACAGCGCTCGGAACCTGTGCCCCAAACCCTACCGGCGCCCTGTCACAGTGCCGGTTCGCGCATCGTGACAGGTTTTCGTCGAATTCGGGGAATACGGAACCTGTGTGTCGATACCCGTGTGCCGCTTCTCCTGCGGCGACCCGATTCAGAACTGTGAGCGGCCGACGCCGAAACTGGCGCCCAGCGCTCACAGTTCACTCGTGCGTGTCTGTGTCAGCTCGGAAATGTGAGCCGCCGACGCCGAAACCGGATCTGACCGCTCACAGTTCGAAGCTTTCGTGAACATCGGTACTTGCAGCGGAGTGGAGCAATCCGGTCCTCATTTGGGCGGCCACCGTTTTGGGTGGTCACCTTTTGGGCGGTCACGGGGTGTCGCCGCCCGGACCGACTCCATGTCAGCGGGTCGTTGTCAGCGGATCGTTGTCAGCGGATCGTTGTCAGCGGATCGTTGTCAGCCGGTCATCGTCAGCCGATCACTGTCAGCCAGTGATCGCGTCCGCTTGTCCGCGCTTTCCCGAGTCCTGAAGACCCGTCGCCCTGCCGGTCACGGGCAGGTCGTGTCGTTCCACGAGTTCGACGAGCCGTCGCCGGTGTCGAGTTCGGCGACACCGATACATATGGCGTCTGCTCCACCAGCTCCGATGATGTTGACGATCGCGTCGGCTGCGGTCGCTACGGTCGAGTTGAGCATGGTGATCGAAGCTGCCGCCGTGTTGATGATCGAGCTGCCCGTCGGGTTCTCGAGGTAGCTGTCGACGATCATGAAGTTCGCCCCCGTGCCGCCGACGACGACGGTGTTGTCGGTACCGCGCACTTCGGATCCGATGATGTCCATCGTGTCGCCGTTGAATGCAGTAATTGCTTGGTTGCCCGCTTGAAACACCGAATTGCGGAGCGTAGATTTCGTCGCCCCAGTCACCGCCGTGCCGTTTGTGCTCGCCGTGGTCACCGTGCTTCCTTCAATGACGAGGGTGTCCGCCACGGATGCCGAAACGCCGGGGCCGACATCGAACCTGACGGTGCTGTCGATGATGGTGAGATCAGCGCCGGTGGCGGTGGAGATCTGCGTATTGCCATCGAGCGTGAGGTCTCGGAGCGTCGAGGTGCCACCAACAGATATGCGCTGCTGTGCCGCATTCGAGTTGGTGAAGCGGAGCGCCGAGACGTCGTTCGCTGCGCCCAGTACCAGGTCGCCGTTTTCGAGGATCGTGCCGTCGCCTGAGCCGCGCAGGTCGACGAACGAAGCAAGCGTGTGATTGCCGGTGTAGATGCCAGGTTCCAGGAGGATGAGGACTCGCGCCGATGCGCTCGGAGAAAGGGCGTTCGCAGCGTTGATCGCAGCGCTGAAGGTGACTTTGTCATGCGCGATCAGCGTGCGCTCGTACAGATCGTCGCCATCAACGCCGTCAGCGCCGCGAGAGCCAGCCGGGCCGGCAGGTCCCCTGGTGCCGGTTGCGCCGTCTTGTCCGTCTGCGCCGTCCTGGCCGTCTGCGCCGTCTTGCCCACTTGGCCCGGCTGGCCCCGCTGGCCCGGGTGTTCGACCTGTCGTACCTGCTTCGAGGGCGATGACGCGATCGGTGAGATCGAGCAACCCTGTTGATGTGGTGTAACCGACGACGTCGATGATGATGCCGGTTGTGGCGCCGGGTGCGTTGCCGTAGGCGATGTCGATCTGGCCGGCGTTGAATCCGGTGGTGGGGATGGCAACGGTGACGGCGTTGGGGACGATTTGTCCGGGTTGGACGTTGAGGTTGGAGGTGGCGGGGAGTCCGGTGGCGTTGCCGGGGCGAATGGAAATGAAGCCCGCCGCCGTCGGTTGAAAGGCGGTGACGTTCAAGATGATGCCGTTCGCCCCATCGGGAACAACGGTCTTGACGGGGGTGTTTGCAGCGACTTCGTCGGAGGTGACGATGGCGCCGGTGACTTGGAGTTTGCGTGGTGTGCGGGCGGTGAAGTCGCCGGTGAGGCCGACGTTGATGCGGGTGTCGAGAATTCGGGTCGGGTCGACGGTGACGGTGGTCGATTCAACTGCGCCAGGAAGGGCGAGGACGGCGGCTGGTCCGGACACCGAGGTCGCGATGCCGGCGGTTGTGATCAGCGCTGCGGCTGCGGCGAGCGCACCGAGACGGGTTCGGTTTCTTGGGTTTTGCATGAGATCCACCTCACACGGCGTGCGTCAACTGGGCGTGAGCCGCTCGAAGTGTGAGCCGGCGACGCCGATTTCGGCTCCGATGGCTCATGCAACGGCGAAATCTCGATGATTGGTCGAGCCAGCGGGTGAATTGAGAGGTCGATCCGGGCAGGCTCTGGACATGCGCATCGTCTTGACCGTTCTCGGAGTGCTCGCCGCGCTCGTCGCCGTCGCCGCCGTGATGATCCGTCGATTGGATCACGACGCCGGCGTCTGGCATGTCGACCCGTTGACCGCTCCGAAGCCGTCGACCCCCAACTCCTATCGTGTCGCTCCCGCCGATGCCGCCGTCGACGCCGACGCAGTCGCACCGACGTTCGACGTCTCGGCTGACGTCCTCGCAGTGCGATTCGACCGGATCGCCCGCGATACCGGCAGCGTCGACGTCGTCGGCGGCTCGCCCGAAAGCGGGTTCGTCACCTACGTCCAGACATCGGGCCTGTTCGCCTTCCCCGACTACATCTCGGTCCGGTTCATCGAAATCGACGCGACGAGCAGCACCCTTGCGGTGTTTTCGCGTTCGCGCCTCGGCCAGAGTGACCTCGGTGTGAACAAGAAACGAGTCACCGCCTGGCTCGACGAGCTCGGCTGATTCCTCCGACGCGCCGAACGCTCAGTCGTCAATCGGCCAGGGAAGCTGGGCACAAATCGCCGTGACACCGCGCGCTCGGTAGCCTGCCCTGGTGCCCGAGCCGCAGAACGTCACGTCGCCGCTGCTGGCACTGCCGGCCATGGACGCCGACCGGAAGCGGATCGAGGCCGCGATGCATGTATCGGTGCAGACACCCGACTCGTATCTGAACGAGATTGCTTCGCATCTGATCGTCGCCGGTGGCAAACGACTTCGCCCCGTGCTCGCTGTCGTCGCAGCACAGATCAACGGTGCCACGGCCTCTGACGATGCCATTCGAGGAGGTGTCTCCTGTGAGCTGGTGCACCTGGGGTCGCTGTACCACGATGACGTGATGGACGAAGCCGACACCCGGCGCGGCGTCGAGACCGTCAACGCGAAGTGGGGCAACCTCCAAGCGATTCTCGCCGGCGACTTCCTGTTGTCGCGTGCGTCCGAGATCGCCGCCTCGCTCGGCACCGAAGTGGCTGGCCTGCTGGCGCGCACGATCGGGTACTTGTGCCAGGGCGAGATCGCCCAACTCCGGCACACCTACGACATCGGACGCCCCGAGGCCTCGTATTTCGCTTCGATCCAGGACAAGACCGCTTCGCTCTACGGGACCGCAGCGCGCATCGGTGGCATCGTCGCAGGCCACGACCCGGGCACGATCGACGCGCTGACCGAGTTCGGCAATGCCTACGGCATGGTCTTCCAGATCGTCGACGACATCCTCGACATCACCGCCACCGACGAACAGCTCGGCAAGCCTGCTGGCCATGACATGGTCGACGGCGTCTACACGCTTCCGGTGCTCCGTACTCTGGCCACCCAGAGCGTCGCAGCGGTCGAGTTGGCTGAGCTGCTCGGGTCACCGCTCGACGACGCCCAGAAGAACAAGGCACTGCAGATCGTGCGCTCGAACGAAGGTGTGGCGTCGGCAATGGTCACGGCTCGCGAGTATGTACAGCGCGCCGAGGATGCCTGTGCGGCCTTCCCCGAATCGCCGGCGACCGAAGCACTGCGCTCGGCGTCACGTGTCCTTCTCGATTCTGCTGCTGTCCCCGCCTGAAGCGTCCCGGCGCTCTCGTGCCGGAGCCTGGCAGGGGAAACTTCCGTGCGATGTCCAGTTGAACGGCTTGGATCGGGCAGGCTGACACGATGCATGTGGTGATCGTCGGTGCCGGCGAAGTCGGTTGGTACCTCGCCCAGCGCCTCGGCGCTGAGGGTCACGACGTCGTGGTCGTCGAACAGAACGAATCGATTGCGTCGGCCATCGGCGCCGAACTCGACGTTCAGGTCGTCGTCGGAAGCGCAACGTTGCCGTCGACGTTGCAGGCCGCACGCATAGACCTCGCCGACCTGCTGGCGGGCGTCACGCAGAACGATGAGGTCAACCTCATCGCATCGCTGCTCGCCAAGGAAGCGGGCGTGCCGCAGACCGTGGTCCGGATCCAGACCGAAGAACTTCGCGGTGAGCTGGGAGCGCCCCTGCGTCAAGCGATGCGAGCTGACGTGGTGATCGATCCCGATGCAGACACCGCGGATGAGATCATGGAACTCACTCAGGCCTCTGGCGCCGACGAGGTGTACCAGATGTCGGGCGGCGACCTGATCGTGCTCGGCTGCACGATTGGCAAGGACTCCGCCCTCGCAGGAAGCACGCTCGCCGAAGTCGGCGCGAGCTTCGAGCCCGACTGGAGTTTTCTGTTCGGAGCCCTCACCCGTGACGGCGAGACCGTCATCCCGCGCGGCGATCAGAGCCTCGAAGTCGGAGACCATGTCCGGGTCCTCACCAGCCGCCAGAGCCGCAACGAGATCCTCGAATTGTTGGGCGCTGCTCACCGTCGAGCGAAGCGAGTGATGGTGCTCGGTGGCGGTGCGGTCGGCTCGCGCGTGGCCGAGCGACTCGAGGAGGCGGGCGCTGATGTCGTCCTCGTCGAGCACGACATCGATCGCGCTCGCCAGCTCAGCGAGAAGCTCCCGCGGATCACGGTAGTGCAGGGCGACATCGAAGACACCGACATGCTCAGCGAGGAGTCGATCAACGACAAGGACCTCGTGATCGCAGCCACCGGCGACGACGCGGCCAACGTCCTCGCATGTGCCTTCGCAGCGAGCGGACGTGACACGTTCACCGTCGCCGTGATCCATCGGCTGAGCCTGTTGCCGCTCGTCCGTCAATTCGGGATCGATGCTGCACTCAGCCCACGGACGGCGTCGGCGAACGCAGTGCTGCGCCATGTCCGCGGCGGCACGGCCTCGGTTGCGACCTTCCTCGAGAGCGACATCGAAGTCGACGAGATCGAGATCGAGATCGGCGCCGAGGCCGACGGTGCCGTCGTTGCCGAACTCCACCTGCCGCACTCGATCGTGCTCGGTGCGGTCATTCGTCCCGGCGAGTCCGGTCGAATCGTGCGCGGCAACACGGTGCTGAATGCCGGCGACAACGTCGTGGTGTTCGCCCGACCCGAATCGTTGCCGGCACTGCGCAAGGTCTTCAGCGCGTGACAGAGGAGTCGGCGGCGGCTGGTTCATCCGGCTCAGCTGGTTCGGCTGACCGGTCGCGGATGCTTCATCGGCCGGACCTCCACGCTGCAACCAATCCCCGCGCGACGGTCTTCGGTGCGCGCGGTGAGCATTTTCTCGCCGAGCGACGCCGACCATCGCTCGCGCTCAACGTCGTCGGGTTGGCCTTGGCAGTCGTGGGTGTCGGGATCTTCGTCTCGGGCCTCGTCGATCTGATCGATGGGGGCCCCGACGTCGTGGCGCTCTGTGTCACCGGTCTGGTGACGTGGATCGTTGGTTCGGTTGCGTGGCGAAAGACCGTCGTGCCTGGTCGGATCCGCGTGCTCGACGTTTTCACGACCGTGACCATCGCCTGGGTGGCGATCGCCGCGGTCGGTGCCATCCCGTACCTCGTGACGGGTCACTTCGTTCGGCCTGACGACGCACTGTTCGAAGCAATGTCCGGTTTCACGACCACTGGAGCAACGGTCACTCCGGACATCGAGGCGACGTCACAGGGGCTGTTGTTCTGGCGCTCGATGACTCAGTGGATGGGCGGGATGGGCGTGATCGTGCTCGTCGTCGCCGTGCTCCCGACCGTGGGCTCGGGCGGTATGAGCCTCCTCGCAGCCGAAGCGCCGGGGCCGACCGGTGAGCGGCTGACGCCGCGTGTGCGCGAGACCGCCCGTCGACTCTGGGCCGTCTACATCGGATTCACAGTGGCCATGGCCGCTGCGTACTTCGCTGCAGGGATGAGTCCGTACGACGCCGTCAGCCACTCCTTCACCACGGTGTCGACGGGCGGATTCTCGCCATACCAGGGCTCGTTCGGTCACTTCGAGTCAGCAACGCTCGAGTGGATCTGCATCGTCGGCATGCTCCTCGCCGGCGGCAGCTTCACGCTGTACTGGCGAGCGATTCGTGGCAACGTCAAGCCATTGCTCCGTTCCACCGAGTTTCACGTCTACTTGCTGATGGTCACGGCGATCACGCTTTGGGCGTTCGTCACCGCAGCGAACGGCGAGGGGCAACCGACGGGTTTCCGTGATGCTCTTTTCACAGTTTCGTCAACCGTGACCACGACCGGCTACGTCACCGCCGAATATGGGCTGTGGAGCCAAACAGCGCAGTCTGTTCTGCTGATCGCACTACCGCTCGGTGCCATGGCCGGCTCGACGGCCGGTGGCATCAAGATCCTGCGCATCATGGCGGTGTCGAGTTTTGCCCACCGTGAGGCGTTGAAACATCTCCACCCAAGGCTGGTTCGGCCGGTCCGTGTCGGCAATGCGATGTTGTCCGACGAGGTGGCCGGCAAGGTCGTCGGCTTCTTGCTCCTCGCGCTCGTCATCTTCGGCGGTGGCTCGTTCGCGATCGCGGCGACCGGACCAGATCTGATCACGTCGTTCTCGGCGTCGGCCACGTCACTCGGCAACGTCGGCCCAGGCCTCGGAGCGCTGGATCACACTGGTGACTTCCTCGTGATTCCGCGAGAGGGTCGCCTGATCGCGATCGTGCAGATGCTGCTCGGACGCCTCGAGATCTACCCGGTGATCTTGGCCCTGAGCGTGGTCACCCTTCGCCTGCCCAAGGCAATGTCGCCCCGCCGCCGCAAGCACTGAGCTGCGTGCGCCCGCCCGCCCGCCAGCCAGCCAGCCCGCCCGTCGTTTCGCCGTTTCGTGTGAGCACACGTTGCGTCCGACGGCGTTTGTGCTCACACGAAGCAGATGTCGGAGCCGGAGCCGGGCCGGGGCAGGGCAGGAGCAGGCGCCGGAGCAGGCGCCGGAGCAGGGGCAGGGGTGGGCAGGGCTGGTGAGAGAGGACGGGAACGCAGCTACCAGCTGGGGGCGAACTTCGAGACGATCTCCGCAACGCGGTACGCACGCTCGGTACCGGCGGCGGAATGGTCGTCGCGCAATTCGTTGGTGGCAAGGCGCAGGACGGCCCCCATTGCTGCGTCGTTGCGCGTGACGAGACGCAGCGTCGGCTTGAGGATCGCTGGTCGACCGAGGAACCGGGCCGCCAGTCGGCCGACCTTGCGGTATCGCTCGAGTTCGTCGTTGATCATCACCGGGTAGCGCTGCAGCGTGGTCGAGTTCCCGGTGGTCAGCGCCTCGTGCAACACATCGGCGGCGATTCGGCCACCGAAGAGGGCGGCGTCGATGCCATCGCCGTTGAACGGGTTGGCGGCGCCGGCGGCGTCGCCGGTCACGAGAAACGTCGGGCCCATCTTCGGGCCGACCGATCCGCCCACGGGGAGTCGGAGGCGCGTGGGGGGTTTCAACGCGAGCGCCGGGTCGATCTCCCATTCGGTCGCGATTCGTTCGGCGAACACAGCAAGCAGCTTGAGAGTGTTGAGGCTCTTGATGTCGCGATGACTCGACAGGACACCGACACCGACATTGACATTGCCATCGCCCATCGGCGTGACCCAGCCGTATCCGGCGATCGGGTGACCGTGCTGATCGGGGAGGCCGAGCAATGTCTCGACCAGATCTTCGGAATGTCGGGGTGACGCAAAGTAGGTGCGCGCAGCAATGACGTATGGCCACTTGCGCTGGCGGCTTGTACCCAGGCCGCGACCGAAGCGACTGCTTGCTCCGTCTGCAAGGACGATGAATCGGGCGGCGATGTCGCGCGTCGAACCGTCGCTCAAGGTCATCGTCGCGCCACGCACGAAGCCGCGATCTGAAATGGGCGCAGTGGCTTCGTGACCCATCAACAACCCGACGCCGGCGCGGCGGGCGTGAGCGCGAAGTGCGTCATCGAGGAGGTCGCGCCGTAGGACCGCCCCGTGCTGCGGCAGCTCGGAGTGCTCTGGCCACGGCGCTTCGACGCGCTGTGCGCCGTGCACCAGACGCACCCCACGCACGAGGTGGCCACCGAGAGTCAGCGGGTCGATGGAGAGCCGGTCGAGCTCGCCGATCGCACGAGGAGACAGGAGGTCGCCGCAGGACTTGTGCCGACCCTCGGAGCGCTTCTCGGCGAGCGTGACGGCGTGGCCGGCCGCAGCGAGTCGGGAGGCAACGGAGCAACCGGCGGGGCCGCCGCCGATGACGAGGACGTCTGTCGAGAGCGGTTCAGCGGTGGCAGACATGAGAGAAATCTGTGCGCCGAAGAACGAGGCGGGCTGTAGTGAGGCGGCCTGCAGAGAGACGGGCTGCGTCACTCCTCGGCGACGAGCGCTCAGCCGCCCTTGACCGTTCCGCTGATCGGTTCGGGGCCGACCGGGTTGACGATGACCACTTCGTCGTCGCCGACCATGAATTCTTCTGGCTCGTCGAGGTCGACGAGGCTGAGTTCGCCTGCTTCGACTGCTTCGAAGACCGGGGCGTCGGCAGAGCACCACGCTTCGAACTCCGCTGCGTATTCATCGCTGGTCGGGTCGGCGCCACCGAGGGTGTACCGCTCGTGGCAGATCACTTCGACGATCTCGTACTCGGTCAATTGGGCACCGAATGCAGGCATCGGGCCTTGCGCTCCGGTGATGTGCGGGCCGCCATCGCGTTCGGGGTTGCCGTAGATCTCGATGCCGGCCAGGTTGTACTGCTCGGTGCCGTAGTAGACGTAGCGAATCTGGTCTTCGATGTTCGGGAACGACTTGAGCACTTCGCCTTCGGAGAACTGGTAACCGGTTCCACCGCCACCGCCTGCGCCGTGGCAGCTTGCGCAGTTGTTGTAGATCTCCGCGCCTTCGGCAAGCGGCCCGGCTGCGACTTCGCCGCTGTCGGTGATTGCCCGGACGTACATGAAACCCCAGACGGGCATGAGCGAGAGTGTCGCCATGGCCCAGAACGGAACCTTGCGGCGTTGGTTGGCGGCCACGACATAGTGCGGGTCGGGCTTCGGCGGCTTGGGAGCAGCAGGCTCGGCGGCAGCGGTGCGCGGTGCCGGACCGGTCGATGCCGGCGGTGCAGCCGCAGGCGTTGCGGTTGCCGACTTCTCGACAGCCGTTGCTGGCGCTGCATCGCTCGGCGTGTCGCCGCCCTGACCAATTGCGTCGCGCCGTTCGCGCGACCGCTTCAGGAGATGTTCGGGAATCTCAGTCACCGTGCAGAGGATAGATGCTGAACGACCGCTCGCGTGAATCCATCCGGCGAGGAATTGCTCCGGCCGTGTGACACACGTCGAGCAGGCGTTCATGCACTTTCGCACAACCTGGCGCGCGCGTCACACTTGCGTGCCAGACTTCGCTCAGCCGCCACAGCCGAGTAGAGTTCAGCAGTGAAAAGACGATTGGCGGCGACTCGAACACACCGCTGATCTGCAACTCGACAGCACTGCTCTTCGCACAGCAGCGACGAATTCTCCCAACGAAACGGAAGCAACCACCACGATGATCGCCATCGATATCTTGAAATGGCCTGGCGTCAACCAGGCGTTCATCGTGTCCTTCTTGGCGTCGGTCTTGCTTGCGCTCGCTGTGATCCCGTACGGCAAACGCCGTCAGCAAGGTCAGAAGGCCACCTGGGGAGAAGCGATGCTCGGCAGCACCTACGTCTTCGGGCTGCTCTTCTTGACGTATGGCATCCTCCCGCATCAGTTCATCGACCATGCCGACAAGAACCTCGGATGGAGTAAGGACAAGTTCCTCATCGGTTGGGGCGGCATCCTGAAACCTCAATCCCAGGGCGGCTGGAACCCGATCACCCTGCAGTACGAGGCCCTCCGCGACATCGTGGTCGTGTTGCTCCATGCGATCTTCTTCGGCTTGCACATCTTCCTCGCGGTCTGGTGGCAGAACCGCTACAAGGTCGTCCAGAAGGAACTCCCGACGTCCACCTATGGTCGCCCCCTGGTCAAGAAGGCCTGATCGATGGCAAAGACTGACGCAAATCCCCCGATGATGCCGTACACCGACGACTATGCGTTGGTCGAGGTCGATGCTGACTACCTGAGCAAGGCCGTCAAGCCGAAGCAGTTCATCCACATCGACCAGAGCGAATGCATTGCCTGCGAGGGCTGCGTCGACATCTGTCCGTGGAAGTGCATCCACATGATCAGCACCTCAGCGGTGACCGAGGCCACCGGCACCGAGCAGCCGGGCACCGACCCGTCCGATGCCTTCATCTTCACCATCGACGACGACGTCTGCACCCGCTGTGCACTGTGCGTCGATCGTTGCCCGACCGGGGTCATCATCCTCGGCAAGATCGGCTCCGCAACGGCTGCCGGCGACTCCCACATGCGTACCAACAACCATGGCTACGGCTATGGGATGAGGCTCTGAACACCATGTACCAGTACCCACAGACACGAACGAGTGAGCGCCAGCGAGCGAAGTGTCCAAACGCGGCCTGCGTGGCCGGGGAACGCTGATTATGTCCAAAACGATTGACGACAAACCACGTCCGACGGTGAAGGATCGCTTGAACGATGCGGTCGACGCGACGCAGGGCAGCCAGGCCTGGAGCTCGATCTTCCGCCCCGGCTCGATCTTCCGCAAGGGCTACACCGACAGCCCGCGTAACCGTTCCTACGTGATCATGAACTCGGTGCTCTACCACCTGCACCCGGTCAAGGTGAAGCGTCACGCCGTGAAGGTCAGCTACACGCTGTGCCTCGGCGGCCTCAGCTTCTTCCTGTTCATCCTGCTCACGGTGACCGGCATCTTCTTGATGTTCTTCTACCGTCCCGAGGCCACAGCTGCCTGGAACGACATCCAGAACCTGCAGACCTCGGTCACCTTTGGACTGTTGGTCAGAAACATGCACAGATGGGGAGCCCACCTGATGGTGCTCGCCGTGTTCTTGCACATGGCGCGAGTCTTCTACCACGGCGCCTACAAGCCGCCACGTGAGTTCAACTGGGTGATCGGCGTGATCTTGTTGTCGCTGACCTTGCTGCTGTCCTTCACCGGCTATCTGCTGCCGTGGGATCAGTTGGCGCTCTGGGCCGTGACCGTCGGTACGAACATGATGGGGTACACGCCGGTGTTCGGCAACGAGGTCAGATTCGTCTTGCTGGGTGGTGCCGAGATCGGCTCCGAAACCCTCCTGCGATGGTATGTGTTGCACGTGCTGTTCCTGCCGTTCGTCATTGTCATTTTCATGGCAATCCACTTCTGGCGGGTCCGTAAGGACGGCGGCATCTCGGGTCCCCTGTAGGGGATTTGAGAGCTGGTTCAGGGCGTGTTGGGAAATTCGATGTTGAATGTGTGTACGAGAGATGACCGAGAGCGACTGACAGAAATGGCGAACTCATGACCGAGATCCCCGAACATCTGCTGAAGCGGGCCCAAGCCGCCCGCGACAAGTCCGCGGCTGAACCCGCCGCCGAGCCAGCAGGTTCCGCAGCGGAGACTGCTGCCGCCCCCGCGGGCGATTCGCGTATTCCCGAGGCGCTCCTCAAGCGGAGCCAGGCCGCCAAGGCCTCCAAGGCTGGCGGCGAGACCACCGCCGCCGAGTCTGGCGGAGGCGTCGCCGTTGCCGACAAGGTCGGCGCGGTCGTCGCAGCTGCTCCGGCTGGTGGCGGCATCCCCGTCGGTGCTGGACCGGGCGGTCACACCCAGCGTCTGTTGACGGTCGTCAAGTCGGGTTCGATCCAAGACGTCAAGGCAACGCCGGTCGACAAGGTCCACACGTGGCCACACCTGCTCGCCGCCGAGTTCGTGGCGGCGTTGGCCTGCACGGCCTTCACGTTCTTCTTCTCGATTTTCGTCAACGCTCCGTTGTTGCAGCTGGCGAACACCAACGCCACTCCGAACCCGTCCAAGGCCCCGTGGTACTTCCTCGGTCTGCAAGAACTGCTCACGACGTTCCACCCGATGGTCGCTGGTGTGACGCTGCCGGGCGTGGGCCTCATCTTCTTGATCCTGACGCCGTACCTCGACCGCAACCCGTCGAACAAGCCCGAGGATCGCAAGTTCGTGACCTCGCTGATGACCGTTCACATCATGTTCTGGGCCGTGCTCACGATGATCGGTTCGTTCTTCCGTGGCCCCGGATTCAATTTCGTGCTCCCCTGGGTCGATGGCCTGTTCTTCGAGCTCTGAGCGTTTGTCACATCATCCACACGCTCATCACTGACGAATCAAGAAGTAGTAGAGAGACAGCAAAGGAGTACCCCCAATGAGTACCGCAGCAGTCATAGCAATTGCACTCGGTGTCGTCGTCGTTCTCGGAGCGGTGTCGTTTTTCACGCTGGCGCGTCGTTCAGACGTGCGCGGAGCGGGCGCACTGTCCGGCGAAGCCGTCAAGCGCGATAGAACTCGGCGCAGCGAAGAGGGCATCGCAGTCGAAGACGCCGTCACGCGTACCGGAGCCGACGCAGAAGCCGAGGGCGTCGTTGCTCGCACGCCGAGCAAAGAACTCGTCTCCGTTGGTGCCGAGGACAACAACCTCGTTCCGTGGACCCCGCCGGACCCCGAAGCAATCGGCGTGTCGCGTCGTCAGTTCTTCAACCGGGCAACTGTCACGCTGATGAGCGCCGGCATCGCTGGTTTCGCAGCGGCTGCGTTCGTCGGCTTCCTGTGGCCATCTGGTTCCGGCGGCTTCGGTGGCACCGTCACCGTTGGCAAGCTCGGCGCCATCAAGGACGGCATCAACCAGGGTGGTGGATTCTTCTACGCCCCCGAGGCCAAGTCGTGGATCACGTTGTACCCGGAGGGGTCGCTGGCGGCTGCGCGCAAGATCTATCCGGAGAAACTCCTCTCCGGCATGGAATCAGGCATCGTGGTGCTCAGCCAGAAGTGTCCGCACCTCGGTTGTCGTGTGCCGGAGTGCAAGACGAGCCAGTGGTTCGAGTGCCAGTGCCACGGTTCGCAGTACAACCGTGTCGGCGAAAAGAAGGGTGGCCCCGCCCCACGCGGTATGGATCGCTTTCCCTTCAGCGTGTCGGCCACTGGTGATGTGGCCATCAACACCGGCGAAACGGTTCCGGGTCCTGCCATTGGCGTGAACACCACCGGTCAAGAAGCCGAAGGTCCGAACTGCGCAAGCGATGGCGGTCACTGATGACTCCAGTCCTCGCTGCTGCCCCGGTCGTGATTGGGTCAACGACATCGAACATTGCCGTGGTCAGCGTCGCGTTCATCGCGATCGCCTGGGTGATCTACGGCATCTTCAATGTGGTGGCCGGACGCAAAGAAGTCGGCTCGGAAATCGAACTCGCAGCGAATCGCAAAGAGTATTACGACGACGAGACCCTCGAGGGTTCGCGCCTCGAGCGCGTCCAGCTCTTCGGCGTGTTGCTGCTCGCGACTGTCGTCGTTGGTCTGCCCGCCGTCTGGATTCTCGAGCCGGGCCGCCAAGAGAGTGCTGCGCTCGGTTGGAACAACCGGTATGCAAGCTGGGGTTCGCAACTATTTGCGTCGACGGCTGAAGGCGGATTCAATTGCGCAGGCTGTCATGGTGGCATGGGCGCCGTCGGAGGCGCGGCACCGTTCACGGTGACCGATGGTGAGACCGGAGAGGTCACGGCTGTCAACTGGAAGGCGCCCGCACTCAACACGGTCTACTACCGGTTCGACGAAGACGAAGTTCGGTTCATCTTGAACTACGGGCGAGCGTTCTCGCCGATGTCGCCGTGGGGCCTCGTCGGTGGCGGACCCATGACGACCCAGCAGATCGACAACGTGCTCGAATATCTCAAGTCGATTCAGCTTCCCCGCGCCGATTGTGGTCCGGGCGAGGCGGAGGCTGCTGACTGGTACGGCGATGAACTGTGTGAGAGCGGAAATGTGCCCACCGACATCGCCGAAGACATCGAGAAGTCGATCACGGCGGCGATGGACGACGCAGCAGCCAACGGAGCACCGATCACCGAGGGCGAAGCGATCTTCAACCTTGAACTCGGCTCGGGCGCCTACAGTTGCGCCCGTTGCCACACCCAGGGTTGGAGCTATGACGATCCGGGTGTCTCGGGGCAGGGTGCCTACGGCTGGAACCTCACCGGTGGTGCGACGAACAGCCACTTCGACAGCGAAGAGGAAATGATCACATTCTTGAAGAACGGCTCGGAATTCGGCGTCGTCTACGGCAACCAAGGCCTCGGAAGCGGCCGTATGCCAGGATTTGGTGCGACACTCACCGATGAGCAAATAGAAGCAGTCGTCGAATACGTGCGGGGTTTGTAAGCAAATGTCTCTGTTGGCAGTCGGATGGGAACCCGAACTTCGCGGTCTTCTCACTACCGTCATGGGCGTTGTCGTCCTGATGGGCAGTATCTACATGATCATGGCGACGAACATGGGCTCTCGCCTGTCGTTTCTCGTCACCCTCACTGGCCTGATGGGCTGGATGATGCTGATGGGCCTGACTTGGTGGATCTACGGCATCGGTCTCAAGGGGCCTGAACCGTCCTGGGCAGCTGTGCCAGGCCAGACAATCATCCAGGATGTCCCTGCGTTGCGGTCCGCTGGCGCGCTCGAAACACTGCCGACGGGATACGAAGACGCCGATGTCGGTGAGCTCCACACACTGGTCGAGGCGCAGTTCTTCACCGAGGGATATATCGAGATCGAAGAGGACAACCCGGCCTACGGCCAGGCGCAGGCTGCGGCCAGCGAGTTCCTCGAAGCAGATGGCGCGCTGGCTTCGGGTCAGTACGAGGTCACCGAAGTGTTCGACATCGGCGGTGAGCG
>Ga0115031_1000969_pt1 | contig 21015 bp, 19 predicted proteins | sample Maine_Asex4_meta_FD_87301 | JGI IMG/M metagenome (GOLD analysis project Ga0115031, IMG submission 87301) | Marine algal microbial communities from Maine, USA - Maine_Asex4_metaG | ecosystem: Host-associated > Algae > Red algae > Unclassified | place: Maine, USA | collected 2015-01-05
AGTTAACTTATTCCAACGGCCATCGCTCCAAATGCGATGCATCGGGTTTAGCATTTCGCACAGCGATAAATAAGAATCCAGCGGCAATCCGTCATACACCGGCGTTCCAATGTCTTTGTGCGCGATGTCAGCAACGTGAGGTTGCTGCTGCATAAGCACGGCTCCCTCCTGCAAATAATAAGTTCGGTGCAAACTCTCTTTAGCCAGCTTGCCATCAAGATGTTCAAATAACGTCAGCAAGGGCTGTTCGCCATCATCCAAAATAATGAAATCCACAAACTCAAAAATACGGGCGTCTTTTAAACTACGCAGCTCCGTATTGACATAACCACCGCCTAAAACGATTTTGGTCTGGGGTGAGTGCTCGCGACAAGCCTTGGCAATTTGCAACGCCCCCAGCATGTTCCCGGGAAATGGAATGGTGATGCCTAACACATCCGGCTTTTCTTGCTCTAAATGCCTACAAACCAAACGGTGCAAGGTGGTCTCAACAAAGCCAACCTCACCGTGCAGTGCGCTATATAGACCATCAAACGAAGGGTTGGACGCGGCAAGGCTTTCGCCGTAGCGAGAGATTTCAAAATTAACATCCACCCCTTGGCTAATCACCTGCACCAGATCATCAATAAACAGGGTGGCGAGGTGTTTTGCTTTATCTTGCGTCCCTAAGTCGCCAAAGGCCCATTGCAAAATATCACCTGTCGCCTCCTCAAGACCGGCTAAGCCTTCAAAGGCAGGGCCTTCTGGTAAAAAACGTCTTGAAACAATTCGCAGTGCCAAACTGGAGTCTTTGCCTTGTAAAAAGCGAATAACGGGCGCTACACACTGCTGATATTTTTCAAACTCAGCCATAAACTGATAAATCACCTCAGGCAACTCATCATCATCAAAATCAGCATAGTGCTCTTCAACAATATCCAGCATCTGATCCAAACCCTGCGGTGTCAGCAGCGTTAGCAGCAGCTCAATCGCAAGATCACGCTGCACCACATCAAAGCCTTGTTCTCGCAGAAACCCTGTTAAATAGGCCGTTGCGGGGTATGGGGTATTGAGCTGCGTCATTGGGGGTATGCAAAGAAGTGTTTTCATCAAACTGTTATCTATTCTCTTTAACTATCATAAGGAGGGTTAACGCCGCTTTACTTGCAACCATTTGAAAACCCTTTTGTCTGAACGTAGAGTGATTTATCTCACTTTCAGTACATCTTGTCGAATGAACGGGCGGTTACGTCCAAACATCCATCCAAACTTATCGGCACGTAACATAAAATTAATAACGATCCACTGATCACTTAATCGGTGTCACCAGCAATAAAAGAGGGAAGCTGTGAATATGATAACTCACAAATCAAGATACTTAGCGCTAACCGCTGCAATTTTTGCCGGCCTCCTCACAGGCTGCGCTAGCAACCAAGGGGCACCTAATGTCGCCAATAAACCGACGGCACCCATAAGCAATGAAGCACTGACTTCCATGAAGTGGCAGTTGGTTTCAATCGCGCAACAAGGCAAACCTGCCGTAAGAACGCTTAACGCAGGGGCTGCGGCCAATCGCTTCAACTTTGAATTTAGTAACGGACGGGTTTCGGTGCAAGGTGGTTGTAATAACTTATCCGGCGTCTACCAACTCGCCCCAGATAACCGCATTACACTAGGCCCCATGGTAAGCACCAAAAAAGCCTGCGCGGGACCTTTAATGAACTCTGACAATGAGATTCTAAGTTACATAAGCGGCATCACCGACTACGCCATCAATGGGAGAGCACTTACCTTAACCACCGCATTCAAGCAGCGATTAGTCTTTAAAGGCACAAAAACCGACCAAGCGCGCTACGGCGGTGAGGGTGTTCGAAAATTTATTGAAATTACCAATACCGCCCAAGGCATTCAGTGGCGCGAGGTAAAGTACAATAGCAATTGGATCAGAATTAAAGACAATGCCACATGGGAAACTGTCTATCCCGGCATTCAAGGCTTTGTGCCTGAAAACAACCGCCAATACATTGTACGAATCTTTGAGTATAACGATCCTCAAACGCGCCAACCTGTTTGGGTAAAAGACATGGTAACCATGAATGGCATTTTAAAATAATAGAACTAGCCTGCATTGCTAAACTAACGTGCAGCCAATGTCTAACAAGACACTGGCTGCACGCTTTGGCACACTCAACAAAGCTAAGCGCTGTTAACGCTGCACCACCCAGTGCAATGCAAATTTGGGGTCAAAGATTGTCATCTTGCCGCCATCGATATCAAGTTTTTTTGAGATATCTAGCGCATTCTCTTGCCTAATTAATATCAGCTCACCCGTATTGGGCGCCATCCCATAAAAAGCGGGGCCGTTAAGCGAGGTAAATCGCTCCAAGTTCTCCAGCTTATTCGCCGCTTCAAACACGTGCGCTAATACCGATAGCGTGACCGACACATTAAAGATTCCCGCACAGCCACAAGCACTTTCCTTAGCCCCATCAAGGTGAGGCGCAGAGTCCGTGCCTAAGAAAAACCGTGCATCCCCAGATGTCGCAGCCTCAACCAATGCCAACCGATGTGTCTCACGCTTTGCCACAGGCAGGCAGTAATAATGCGGCTGAATGCCGCCCACCAGCATGGCGTTACGATTAATCACCAAGTGGTGCGGTGTGATGGTTGCGGCAACGTTGCTCTCACAAGATTTAACAAATGCCACTCCCTCAGCCGTGGTAATGTGCTCCATCACGATTTTTAAATCAGAGAATTTGGCCTGCACCTTAGATAAGGTTCTTTCGATAAATACCGCTTCACGATCAAAAATGTCAATATCGGCATCGACCACTTCACCATGCACCAACAGTGGCATACCTATTGCCTGCATCACCTCCAACACGGGGTATACCGCTTCAATATTTTTAACACCCGCCGCCGAATTGGTAGTAGCGCCTGCGGGGTAGAGCTTCGCCGCTACGATATCGCCATTTGCGAACCCCTTACGCACATCGTCAGGGTCGGTTTGCTCGGTGAGGTATAACACCATTAACGGCTCGAAAGTGTCAGCTGCGGGCAATGCTGCGTGAATCCGTTCACGATAGGCCACAGCTTCGGCACTAGTGACAACCGGTGGCATCAGGTTTGGCATGACAATCGCGCGTGCAAAATGCGCTGCCGTGTAAGGCAGGACTGCACTTAGCACCTCGCCATCACGCAAATGGAGGTGCCAGTCATCGGGTTGACGGATCGTTATTTTATGAGTGCCTGACATATGCTATCCCCTCGTGCAGCCTAAAAAAAATGAGCCGTATGATAGCACTTTAACGGTTGTTCAACCGCACCTTAATCACATCCATTAACACATCAAAATCAAAGCGCCGTGCCTGCTGAATGCTGGTGTCATATCGCTCAAAATCCGTTTTAAAAACGGTGAGGTTTTCAATGGCCTTCTGCTGCTCCACCTCGTCCAAATGCGCATGGTCTGTTTTTAGCTTTTCGACAAATGAGGCATACGCTGGCAAACTGGTATTGTAAAAACTGCGCACCTTGTCCGCCCGCTTAGTATCACTAATACTAATATTTAAAATGTCCACCATCGCAGCGTCCAGAGGCTCTAACCGAGTTTGCCATTCAACAGGGAGTTCGGTGGTGTCTTTACTGATTTGTTCTGACTGTTCATGGGCTTTTTGAATAAACTCAGGCTGGCTTTTTAGCATCTCACGCTGCTTCCAGCGCTGCTGCTGGTCAAAAACGACCTCCGCGCTTTTGTCCCAAGCGTTAGTCACGCCTCGGCGAATCTTGCGGTAAATAACATAGGCCACAATGAGCAAAGCCAAAATGCCACCTAAAATTAACATGTATCTCATCATCATTTAGTACTCAAGACCTACGCTAGTGCTTATGACCAGCGTTCAATTTCTAAATTATGCACCGGAAAAATGCCCGTTTTGCGATCCTTAAAATAACACTCCAGCGTCATTCGAACTGCCGTAAAGGCAATTTCATCCCAAGGAATTTGATCTTCAGTAAACAGCTCAACCTCAAGGCTTTCGGTGCCTGCAGCAAACTTATCGTCGACCAAATCCCCTTTCATCAGCACATGGACTTGGTTAACACTGGGCACGCTAATCACGGTATAAAGCGTCAGGTTATCCACCTTTGCAAACGCCTCCTCCCAAGTCTCGCGCGCAGAACCTTCGGCAAGCGTCTCATCGTTTTCCATAAACCCCGCCGGCAGTGTCCATTTACCGTAGCGTGGTTCAATGGCACGTTTACACAACAGCACCCGGTCACCACTGACCGCTAGGCTCCCCCCAATGATTTTGGGGTTATGGTAGTGAACAGTTTCGCAGTTATCACACACATAGCGTAGGTGATCGTCACCCTCAGGGATTTTTCGGGTTACGGTGTGACCACATTCACTGCAAAAATTCATGCGTTTGCCTCAGCATTTAACAAATTAAGACTATACCACAAGCCTATCTACCCACTATTCAAATATGAGACCATAGCGCCAACAATCAAGTACCGATTTACCCCTTAATGGCATCACCTGACACGAGGCACCGCTAGATGAGCACCCCCATAAGTGAAAAACTGGTCAATCTAAAAAACTGGCTGAAGTTGGCGCCCATTTGGCTACGGCACGGCTCGCCGCTTAAAATGGACGAGGAGCTGCGCTTTTTTCCAACCAGTGCCACTCAAAACCAAGACGGCAGCTGGGATGTTCCCGTCCACGCGTGGTTTTACGAGCTGGACCAAACTAGCCTCATGCGCATCGTTAGCGTCAAAGCCGTCTCTGAATTGCTCGAATACATGGACATTACCGAAGAACAGGCAAGACTTCCGGTTTTTCAAGACCGCATTAAATGGTTCTTAGTCGACAATGAAAGTAATAAACGTATTCAAATGATACTCAATGACGTGATGCACAAATCCCCAAGAACGGGGCTAGATGGGCATTCGCATTTTAACATCCCCTACCTTGGCCCAGAACAAGCCGGTCAATGGATTGATATTCCGGTGGTTATGCCAGACAAAGATACGCGTCAATTTCATGCCAAGTCGCAGCTAATCCCAAGGCAAGGCCTGAGCGTTATTTCAGACATAGACGACACGCTAAAGCACAGTGAAGTGCTGGATAAAAAGAAGCTGGTGCAAAATACCTTTCTTAAAGAATACACCGCCATCGACGGCATGCCCTCGTTCTATCAGTGGCTGTCTAATAAAGGGGCTTACTTTCACTACCTGTCATCATCACCCTGGCAAATGCACCCTATGCTGGAACCGCTGCTAGATAGCTACTACCCCAAGGGCGCGGTTCACCTTCGAAATTTCAACCCCAGCAATCGCAGTTTCTTTAAGTTTTTCATGTCCTCTGAAGTATACAAAATCACCAAGGCCATGAACATTGTTGACCGATACCCAGAACACCAGTTTATTCTCATTGGCGACTCGGGTGAAAAAGACCCCGAGGTCTATGCGCGCATTTACCGAGAGTTTCCACACAACATTAAACAAATTTTGATTCGGGCGGTGGAGGGTTCAAATCTGCACCAAAATCGATTCGAAGAGGTATTTGCTGACGTACCAAAAGACAAGTGGAAAGTTTTTGCTGAGCCATCACATTCTTTAATAGATTTAACCTAGGTCTTGGTCGTAAAATCCCGCCCCAAATCAGTGGATGCAAATGTCCACTGTCTCTGTAACGGAATTTACGATAATGCTAAAAATAATGACAAGCACATGGGCCTTATTCCTAGGCCTAGGTCTCATCATGCTCGGCAACGGGCTGCAAGGCACCTTACTTGGCATTCGAGCCACCCTCGAAGGCTTTGATACCAGCGTTACCGGGCTGGTTATGTCTGGTTACTTCATCGGTTTAATCATCGGTTGTTACTACGTACCGCGCATGATCGAAAAGGTCGGCCATGTTCGGGTCTTTGGCGCGCTCGCGTCGGTGGCGTCGGTATCAATATTGGCACAAGGCGTCTGGGTTGACCCCTTCTTTTGGTGGGCCATGCGGCTGGTCACAGGCTTTGCTTATTCGGGCTTATACATCGTGTCAGAAAGTTGGCTAAATGATGCCTCTGACAACAACACCCGCGGCAAAATGCTAAGCATTTATATGATTATCTCGCTCGGCAGCATGGCCGGCGGGCAATTTTTACTAAATATCGCCTCACCGGAGCAGATCGAGCTGTTTATTTTGACCTCATTGCTCATTAGCTTAGCGGTAGTACCGTTACTCATGTCAGCCACTCGCGGGCCCACTTTTGACACGCCTGAATCGGCGAGTATTGTCCAACTGTTTAATGTCTCACCACTGGGTGTGTTTGGCATGTTTGCCTCAGGGATTAGCATGGGGGCATTCTTTGGTATGGGAGCGGTTTACACAACCAACCTAGGGTTTTCGGTTAAAGAAGTCTCCTTTTTTATGAGTGCGGTCATCCTTGGCGGATTTATTAGCCAGTACCCGCTTGGCTGGCTGTCTGACCGTTTTGGACGACGCCAAGTCATTTTAAACACCTGTATGTTTGGGTCAATTTTAGGTTTTTACGCCGCGTTTAATGAAGCCACAGGCTGGCTTTTTTATGTCTTTGCCGCCTTTATCGGCGCAATGATAATGCCGCTCTATGCGTTGTGTAGCGCCCACGTAAACGACTACCTGTCGCCTAAACAAATGGTGGCAGCCAGTGGCACCTTAGTATTTATCAATGCAGCGGGCGCAACGATAGGTTCACCTATCGCAGCCACAGGCATGAAATATTTTGGCTCCGCCGCATTTTACAGCACGATCGCATCCACTATGTTAGCCGTTGTGATTTATACCCTCTGGCGTAGTAGGCAGCGTGATGAGCTTCAAGAAGAGGAACTTGGCGACTTTGTCATGATGGCCCCAACCCCATTAAGCGCCGGTATTAACTGGGATGTTGAAGAGGAAGCGCGCGAAGAAGCTTATCAGGAGGAGGCTGAAGAAGTACAAGCCAGCTTTGAAGAACTTGCCGAAGAGCTTGAAGAAGAACTGGCCCCAGCAGATAATCAACACTGAACCCACAATTTGTAGGCATCTGCGTTGCATTCACAGAAACGAGTGTATTATGCTCGATGCCTAACTTAATGCTATTAACAGGAAGCAACAATGACTGAAAAGACCATCGTATCGACTGACAATGCACCTTCAGCAATCGGGCCGTACTCTCAAGCCGTCACCGCAGGCGATACGACATATATTTCCGGTCAGATCCCGCTTGATCCAAAAACCATGAAGGTTGAAACACAAGATTTTGCTGAGCAAGCCGATCAAGTGTTTAAAAACCTTCAAGCTGTGGCAGAAGCTGCGGGTGGGTCGTTAAAAGATATCGTGAAACTCAACATTTACCTGACCGACCTTAGCAATTTCGCCATGGTTAATGAGGTTATGGTGCGCTACTTCAATGAGCCTTTCCCCGCCCGTGCAGCCGTTGGTATCTCCCAACTACCACTTGGTGTGCAGGTTGAAGTTGAAGGCGTTATGGTCGTTTAACGCGATGCGCCCCGCTCACGCCATTATCGATTTAGCTGCAATCCGGCACAATTATCAGGTTGCTAAAAAGACCGCTCCCAATGCCCGTGCCATCGCCATTGTTAAAGCCAATGGCTATGGGCACGGCGCGATTGAAGTGGGCAAAACCCTATCACCCATTGCCGATGGTTTCGGGGTGGCGTGTATTGAAGAAGCACTCGAACTGCGCGAAGCGGGCGTTACAAACCCAATGTTATTGCTAGAAGGGATCTTTGAAGCCAGCGAGATGCCACTGGTGGATAAATACCGGTTTAGCATTGCCGTCGCCACGCAGCGCCAACTCAATTGGTTAATAGAATCCACTATCAAACAACCCATCGATGTGTTCTTAAAAGTAGACAGCGGCATGCACCGACTGGGCATCGAACCTGCGGATGCAGCAGAAGCTTACGCCAAGCTCACCGCCTGCCCTAAAGTTAAAAGCATCGTGCTCATGACGCACTACGCCAGAGCCGACGAGCCTGACCTGCCAACCACTAATGACCAGCTGGCAAGATTTAGCAAAGCCATCGAAGGCATCGATGCCCCTTGGTCCCTATCAAACTCTGCGGGCACGCTGGTTCATACAAGTAGCCATCGACAGTTTATACGCCCCGGTATCATGCTTTATGGCGCCACACCGCTTGGTCACACACACATGACCGACGCCCTGCTGCGCCCTGCAATGTCCCTACGCTCAGTAGTTTTTTCGATAAGGGACCTAGATATTGGTGAGTCCATCGACTACGCCGGGCGCTATGTGTGTGACCGTCCAACCCGCGTAGGCGTCGTCGCCATGGGTTATGCCGATGGCTACCCGCGGCATGCGGTGGATGGCACCCCAGTTTCGGTGGATGGGCACCGTAGTCGCATTATCGGTAAGGTTTCAATGGACATGCTCACCGTAGACTTAACTGACCTGCCGCACATTACAGAAGGCGCACCGGTTGAGCTTTGGGGTAGCGATGTAAAAGCCAATGAAGTGGCCAGTCATTGCGATACGATTTCTTATACATTGTTTACAGGTGTTACTCGACGAGTGCCTTTGCGTTACATAAACCGCAGCGATTGAATGAAAAAAAAGCACCTTTTAAATTTAGTGAAGCGGTTGAGAGCATGGTGCAGCGAAGCATCCGATCGTTTTGGGTTCAAAAAACGATAACCAGCGGCACGCTGAGTGAGCAAATCATGCTATCGACCTCGAAACGAATTCAAAGCACTGCGGCATTCTAAAAAAACGTTTCCTCATGCCCACTGTTTTATTGTTTGACCCAAAATCCCCGCCTAGCTACATTTCCCATAAATTGTTAATACAAACCCGACCTTCTTTATCACACCGTCGCGCTTAAGCTGCCGGTCTGGAGTTAATTTAAAAAATGGCAAAGTTTCCTGCAAAAGCACAAGTTGTAATCATTGGCCTCGGTGGCATCACTGGCTCATCAGTCGCTCATCACCTATTAGAGCGTGGCTGGGACGACATCGTTGGTATCGACAAGTCCGCTATTCCAACCGATATCGGCTCGACAGCGCATGCATCTGACTTTTGCTTCAACACCATGCACGACCAGATGACCATCTTCACCACCAAGTATTCAATTGATTTCTTCGAGAAGATGGGCCGCTACGAGCGCATCGGTGGTATCGAAGTGGCTCGAGTGGGTGACGATGAGCGTATGACCGAATTAAAGCGTCGTGTCACCTCGGGTAAAGCTTTTGGTAGCCGTGTGGAAATGATTTCAGCTGCCAAAGCAAAAGAGATTTTCCCGCTGCTTGAAGAAGATATGATTCAGGGCGCACTTTGGGACCCAGACGCAGGTTTGGTAACGCCGCGCTCTCAAACCGTGGCAGGGGAATTGGTTGAAACAGGTGTCGAAACAGGCAAGCTTCAAGCATTTGCCAACACTTCCTGTACTGGCCTCATTATTGAAGATGGCGTCATTAAAGGGGTTAAAACTGAACGAGGCGATATCGCTGCAGACCATGTGGTTGTCTGCGCTGGCCTTTGGGGTCGCTTAATTGCTGAAATGGCAGGGGAAGACTTGCCCGTTATGCCAGTGGATCACCCACTGACATTCTTCAAACCGTATGAAGAGTTTGCAGGAACGGGTAAAGACATTGGCTACCCGCTACTACGTGACCAAGGTAACTCAGCTTATTTACGTGACACCGGTGACCCAACAACTGCTGAAGGCGGCCAGATTGAGTGGGGATATTACGAAGAAAACGAGCCTCGCATGTGTCACCCGCGTGACTTGTTAGAAAAAGAAGAAGCACGTCTATCACCCTCACAGCGTGACCTTGATATTGAAGAGGTTATGGACCCACTTGAGCGCGCTATCGAGCTGACACCTATCTTAGGTGAGCTGGGCTATGACGAGAAATACTCATTCAACGGCCTACTCCAAGTAACAGCTGACGGCGGCCCATCCATTGGTGAGTCAGCTAACGTGCGTGGCCTTTGGTATGTCGAATCTGTTTGGGTAAAAGACGGCCCAGGTACCGGTAAAATTGTAGCCGATTGGATGACCGATGGCATCACGCATCTTGATCACTCAAGCATCGACGTTGCCCGCTACTACCCGTTCCAGCAAGAAGAAAAATACATCCACGATCGTTGTTACGAAACCGCTTTCAAAATTTACAACCCACCCGTGCATGGCCGCGAGCCTTACACAGCCGCACGAAACTATCGCCAAAGCCCGTTCTACGAGCGTGAAGTGGCACTAGGTGGTTACTTCATGGAAGCGGCCGGTTGGGAGCGTGCCCACGGTTACGCTAGCAACGAGCACCTTCTAGAAAAATACGCTGACCAAGTACCAGAGCGTACAGTCGAGTGGGAAAACCGTCACTTCTGGCGCGTCTCAAATGCTGAGTCATTAGAGCTGTCAGCAAGCGTTGGCATGATCAATCTCTGTCACTTCGCTATTTATGATGTGACGGGTGAAGACGCCGCTGCCTTCATGGAGTTTTTATGTGTGGCTAAGGTGGCTGGCGACACGGCCATTGGCAAAGGTATTTACACGCATTGGTTAGATGCCAGAGGTGGTGTACGTGCTGACCTTACTGTGCTTCGATTGGCTGACGACCATTTTCGTGTTGTTGACGGTGGTTACAACGGTAATCGCGACTTCGTATGGATGCAGCGTTTATCTGCAGATAACGGTTTTGACAAATTAAGCATTGTTGATAACTCAAGCAACCAAGGCTGTATCGGTCTTTGGGGTCCGCAAGCGCGTGAAACACTGTCTAAGCTTGTTGAGAACCCAGATGAGTTAAGCCACGAGAACTTCCCTTACGTCACCACCAAAGACTTACAAATTGCTGGTGTGACTGTTAAAGCCTTCCGTATTTCATACGTGGGTGAGCAAGGGTGGGAGTTACACTTTGACCATGCTGACGGTTTGCCAGTTTGGGATGCACTGTATGAGCTTGGTGTGCTACCGGTGGGTATCGAGACATATTCAAACAGTCGTCGTTTAGAGAAGAGTTTGCGTTTACAGAACTCAGACATCTTAACCGAATACAACCTAATGGAGGTTGGGCTTCAGCGTAACGTGGTGAAAGCCGCTGACTTCTACGGTAAAGAAGCTTATGTGAAGATACGTGAGCGTGCGCATCAGCCTGCTTACCTTTGTACGCTAACGATGGAAGATGACAAAGACTCAGAGGGTGTTCGTCGCTTCCCGATGGGTGCTTGTCCGATCACTGATCCTGAAACCGGTGAGACGATTATTGACTCTGAAGGTCGTCGTTCTTACACGACTAGTTTCGAGTTTGGGCCGACCGTGGGCAAAAACATTGCGCTGGCTTTCTTGCCGCATGAATATTGCCAAGAAGGTCGTATGCTAGAAACGGATTACATGGAAGAGAAGTATCCGATGAAAGTGGCAGCGGTTGGCTATGGAGCGCTTTATGATCCTGAGAACATTAAGCCACGCTCATAAATAGTAGTTTTTGAAATCGGCCTCTGGTATTTGCTTTGCTCGCTCAAGCTTCACTTTTTTTATCGTTTTTTGGACCCAAAACGATAGAATGGTTCGCTTCAGCAAACACCAGAGGCCTTTACCACTAACCTCTTGCTTTTCTCAATTTCATAAAGGCCCTCAGCCGTAGCTTAAGGTGCCTTCTTCAAGATCACTAAAGCAATGCCACCGAGTAGCGCAATGGAGGCTAACGCAAAACGCAACGTTATTGGCTCGCTCAAAAAAATGATCCCCGCAAAAGCGGCAATAACCGGAACGCTAAGCTGGACGGTGGAAGCAGTGGTTGATGTTAAAGCTGGTAATACCGCATACCAAATGGCATACCCCAGCCCTGAGGCTAATGCACCAGACGCGATGGCGTACCAGATTCCTGCAGTGTCTAGTGATTGATTGCTTAAAGTGAGAACAGCTAGAATAATAACGAAGGGCATGGTTCGTAGAAAATTCCCTGCTGAAACCACCGTAGGGTCACCCGCACCTTTACCTCGAATGGAGTAAATCCCCCATGCGACACCCGCAACCATCATAATTAACGAACCTGTCAAAGGCGGGGCTGACAAGCCTGGCAGGAGCAATCCAATAACTCCAGCGAAGGCTAAGATAAGCCCAAGGCTTTGTAATTTATTAAGTCGCTCACCACTGTAAAACCCATAGCCAATCATGGTCGCTTGTACTGCGCCAAATAGCAGCAAGGCCCCCGTGCCTGTTGCTAAGCTAATGTAAGCATAGGAAAACCCTGCAGCGTAGATAAATAATGCGATTGCAGATAACCAATTGCCCTGCCCATCTTTCGCACTCTTTTTGCCTTTAAAGCTAATTAGCAGCCACAGTATAATTACGCCAGATAACAGCCGGATTGAGGTGAAACTTGCTGCATCGATCTCAGTTTGCTTTAGGGCTGCGCGGCAAAGTAAAGAATTACCAGCGAAAGCGATCATCGCGGTTGCCGTCAAAAAGACGGTACGGAACGTAGCAGATTGCCTGTCTATCTTGTCCATTGTTGTGTGGTGCTCTAGCTTGATGTTAGATACAGATGAATAGTGCCATACTATGAAATGAACAGATCAGATGCATCCAGTGCAGCTCTATGCTTCAGTTTTCTACAGAAGGAGACCTTACTATCCCGAATATTCACTTTCGTGTTGATTTAGGTGGCGTCAATGTCAATGAGAAAACCATACGGCTTAAGTACCGAGAGGAAGGTAACAAACTGCGAATGATGTGCATAGTTGCAAATAATATCGACAGAAAATATATCCCAAAAGGATGTGGCTACGAGGCAGATCAGTAATAATCGCTAAGCCATCATGCTTTCTTATTTACGACGACTAGTGCAATACCGCTCATCGTACTCAACTGGCTAGCAACAATAACCAACTCAGTGCTATTGTTGACTTAAAATTTTACTGAGAGGCCGCCATGCAAGCACACATTAGCGCGTTGAAAAACTTACTAGACAACCGTGCCGTACTCAGTGGCGATGCCATCGAAGCTCGCTACCACGTTGACTGGAGCGGCGAACATGCCTGCCCTCCGGCCTTAGTATTGCGCCCTAAAGACAGCGACGCTGTTTCCAAAGCCTTAGCCTATTGCAATGAACATCGCCTGTCAGTGGTAATGCAAGGCGGCCTCACTGGCTTAAGTGGTGGTGCAACACCCAACGAAGGCGAAGTATCTCTATCACTAGAACGCCTCAACGGCATTACTGAGTTAGACGCTGAAGGCATGACCATGACGGTCAAAGCCGGCACGCCACTCGAAGTCATCCAAAAAGCGGCCACTGATGCAGGTTTACGTTTTCCATTAGACCTTGGCGCACGCGGCTCCTGTCAAATTGGCGGCAATGTGTCTACCAATGCCGGGGGTAATCAGGTCATTCGCTTTGGCAGCACCCGCGCCTTAGTGCTGGGTTTAGAAGCCGTTTTGGCCGATGGCACCGTCATGCGCTCAATGAATAAAATGCTAAAAAACAGCGCCGGTTACGATTTGAAACAGCTATTCATCGGCTCTGAAGGCACATTGGGTGTAGTGACTGAAGTGGTGCTGCGCTTATTCCCTGCCAGCAAACACCGACAGACTGCGATGTGCGCCCTTCCCGATTTCGAATCCACCACCGCTTTTTTGCAAGCGGTTCAAGGTGAACTGGCCAGCATTACCAGTTTTGAAGTGATGTGGGAAAGCTACGTGAATAAGATTTGTGAGGTCACCCCACAGGCGCGTCAACCGTTTGAAACGACACACCCACTGTATGTTTTACTGGAAGCTGAAGGGTGTACCGAAGCGCAATTTCAGCAGGCGCTGTTTGAGCAAATTGAAAAGGGGTTGGTGAGTGATGTGGTAATGCCTAGCGGTGGTCAAGGCGTTGCCGATTTCTGGGCGATTCGTGATGGCGTGGCTGACTTAATGGGATGCTTAAAAGGCTTTGCCACGTTCGATGTGGGTCTACCCATTAGCAAAATGAAAGCCTTTATTGAGGCAACCGATACTGCATTAGATGCCCGCTTCCCAACTATTCAAAACCTGCCATTAGGTCACATCGCCGACGGCAACCTACACTTCATTACATGGACCGATAACGCTTCCGATGTAAAAGGCATTTACGACACGGTTTACGAAGTCGTTGGACAATTTGGCGGCACGATTACCGCAGAACACGGCGTGGGCATGAGCAAGCGTGAGTACTTAACGCTATGCCGAACCGACACCGAGTTAGAGCTAATGAAACTATTTAAACGCACGCTAGACCCCAATGGCATATTAAACCCTGGCCGGATTTTCGGTTAATGGAACGTATCCATCTGAGCATGGCACGTTGAGCCAGATTACCTCGGTAAAAGCGCCGATCTCTGACAATCTGCGCGGCATTATCTATATGATTATCGGCATGGCTTGCTTTACAGTGGGTGACCTGTGCGTGAAGCTTGCCTCACAAGAACTGCCTTCTGGCCAAGTGATGATTGCACTTGGGTTAGGCTGCACGCTCGTCTTTGGGTTTATGCTGATCCGCTCCGGCGAACCGATGTGGACTCGGGCGTTTTTTGAACGGCCCGTGATAATACGAAACATTGGAGAAATTATTGGCTCCTATGGCATGTTTACAGCACTCGCTTTCTCGCCACTCTCTACCGTTACCGCCATTACACAAACCCTGCCCTTAGTGCTCACCTTAGCAGCGGCACTTTTCTTAGGCGAAAAAGTCGGTATACACCGTATCACGGCAGTTATCATCGGATTCATTGGCACACTCATAGTAATAAGACCCGGCATAAACGGCTTTGACCAATATACCTTACTCACTCTACTGGCAGTTGTTGGTATGTCAATGCGCGACATCGGCGGCCGTCTCACGAAGCGCTCAATTTCTAGCCTGCTGCTGTCGTTTTACTCAGGGCTAGTATTCCTAGGCTTTGGCACTTTCTTGCTGCTGCTCTCGGGTGGGGCAAAGGTACCAACCCAAACCACCACCTTCACCTTGATCGCCTTAGTCGCTGCCGCCGCATTAGGTCTCATGATGGTGACTCAATCGGTGCGCACGGGTGAGCTGTCGGTTGTGGCACCGTTTCGCTACATTCGCATTGTCTTTGCTGTTTTACTTGGAATATTCATACTCGATGAAGTGATTGATATTTACACCATTGTTGGTTCAATGATTACGATTTTGGCAGGGATTTATATCTGGGTTCGGGAAAACAAGATAGCGTCTCAAGCCACTAAATCTGAGTGATACGCCCTTTTTCTAAACAGCCCCCTCAATGTAGACAGATTTTTTTTAAGGTATTTGGACATCCTTACCAAACCTTTACCACTTCCTTATGACTGGTTTTCGTCATGCACCTAATATGGACCCATCAGCAAACAACGCTGACCACTTAAACCAAATTGACTAAGGTAACTACCATGAAAAACGCAACAATCATTACAGCAGCACTAGCCACTTTATTAACAACTGGCATGATGGCAGGAAACGCCGCCGCATACAGTGGGCCACTTTGTAAAACAATCCACATTGGCGCTGAAGGGTCATCAGCCGGGGCAATCGCAAAGTTCAGAAATCGCAGGGCGAAACGCAGAGCGATTAGTGCATGGGAAGATATCGCAAAGATGTATGGCCCTAGTCATAGTGATTTTGATAACGCAACGGTCACGTACACTAAGTGGAGCCAGACTAGCCGTGGTAATCCAAAGTACATCGTAAAAGCCAGCATTTATGTTTGCATCTAAAGATAGCTAGCTTGCTATCTCTACACCCTAGCCGGACTTGTTCCGGCTTTTTAGTGGGCTTGGTATTAATCGTAAATCGACCCGCCCTCTTCTATCTGAACTAGCATAAGGCGCATCTCAAATTCTAACTGGTGATAGTCAGGCAACATGTGTAAGCACAGACGATAGAAACCTTTGTTGTGCTCTTTTTCTTTAAGGTGCGCCAGTTCATGCACCACAATCATATTTAGCAAGGCTTCAGATGATTTTTTAAACATCGAACTAACGCGCAGCTCATTTTTTGCTTTTAACTTACCGCCCTGCTTGCGAGAGACATAGCTGTGTAAACCCAGCGCGTTATGCACCACATGAATTTTGCTGTCGTATATCACCTTGCTAAGAGGTGATGATTTCTTCATATGTTGGTTTTTTAAATCCAACACGTACTCACGTAACTCACTGTCGTTGTAGACGGCGTGTGTGGTGGGGTGACGTTTTAGTAAGAACTCAGCCAGCTTGTTATTATCGACCAGTGATTGCACTTGCTGCACCACCGTTTCGGGGTAATTACCGATGTACTTTTGAACTGCTGTGGAAGTTGAGGCTGCTGGCATAGGTGAGTAATTTGATAGCGTATTAGATGATAAAACGGAGAGGCTCTACAAGTGCCCACATCTGAAAATTGTGGAGCAGCATTATACCCCTTAATGCATGATTCAATTACCTTAAAGTTTACTGCCCAAACAAAAACGCCTCACCACTGTCCAACCAAAACGGATACTTCAACATAGCCCGAGCAAACAGTCTGCTTTGTATGTGCCCATCTAACCAACGCTGCAAGTTAGTATAAGGCCCCTCTCGAAATAGCGGCCGATTCACCTTAGAAAACTGCCGTACAAAGGGCAACAAGGCATAGTCCAGCAAACTAGGCGTCGACCCCATAAAGTACTCACGACTATTTAAACGGCCTTCCAAGCGCTGAATAAAGGGCTCGCAGGCCAAACGATCAGCCGCTTCAGCCTCATTATGAAATCGCTTAGAGCGTTTGTACTTTTCTAAGTTAGGCTTAAACTCATTATCGTTTTCTTTAATGATGGTTAGCATGTCAGGCAGGGCTTCAGCTTGCTCTGAATACAGTAAATTGTGCGGGTCGTGTCGTTTTAACGCCCACAGCATAATGTCCAAGCTTTCATCGATCACCGTTTCAGCATCCACAACTAACACCGGCACCGTTCCTTTTGGCGAAGCGCTCAGCATGGCCTCTGGTTTGTTGTCCATTGTGATGGCACGCAACATAACGGTTTGCTCAGCCAGCAATATACCCAGCCGTGCTCGCATGGCGTAGGGGCAGTGCTGCAAGGAGTACAAAACGGGGATCACAATTGATTCAACGGGGGGTGTTGCAATAAAACGCTGCCCACATAACGCGCACCCTTTGCCGTTAAATGACCACCATCGTAGCTGATCAGTCTTGGTTCTGGGGTAAACAGCGGGCACGTGTCTTCGCTTCTACAAATCAACATTTGAATATCAACAAATACCGCTTTGTGCAGGGTTTGTTTCATTATTCGGTTAATCTCCTGCTGCGCGCCATGCACCGGATTGCGCAGTCGCTTTAGCGCATCATCAGGCATGCGTAGGTATTTACGCAGATTGAGTTTGCCAAAATTTTTGCGGCCGACCACGAACAGTTTTTGGGGTGATTTGATCTGTAGATTGTTGACGGTCGTTGCCAATCTTTGCGCTGACCACAATTTCCAATTTGCCGCGATAACGACCACATCAGCCTGCTGTATTTGCGGCAGGGCCGCTTTAAGCGTATCGGCTTTTTCACAGATAGGGAGATGCTTTTCTTCTATCAGGCTATTCAGGTTTTCCGGCCCTAGATAGAGCCCGCAAATGGCGGGGATGCGCCGCGTACTGATTTGATAGCGCCGACCTAGGTTGTTTTCTAATAAAGCATTGTAAAAATCCTGCGCGTGGCTATCACCAATCACCAGCATTTTTTTATGTTTATTATCTGCGCTAAAAGGCTTCTCTAACTGCGCCATAAAGCGCTGCCGTACGTATTCCCCGCTTTTGTTCATGTCGGAGACTTGCAAAATATGCGCCCTTACATCCGAGGCATGTGCCGTCACGCACATTCCCGTCGTCACGAAGAAAAGCAGGCTAGCTAATAATCTGTATTTTTTAGCGCTCAATCTCATCCTAAAGCCCTTGGCTATACTGCGCGTTGGTTGAGACGGTAATCATACCGCTTAAATACCGCTGCGCTTGGGTATGCGCCTCCTCACTTCCACTTATGAAATTCTCAAACTGCTCAACCAGCTGCGTCTTATCTAACGCCGCTTTTGAGCCTGCACCAATATCCGTTAGGTCCACAAAGAACTCATCAAACAAGCCTGACAGTTCATTCACGATGTCAAAGTTTAAGAACTGCTCATCGTTATAAATACTGGGGTAGCCGCCGCGCTGTTTATCTACCGCAAACGATACGCCTTTCACATTGGTGATGGTGGTGGCTTTTTTACACTTCAGCATGCAGCCGTCTTCAATGCTGGGTTTGTTACAGCCCACCGTTTGTTGGAAGAAGCACTGGCGGCTCGTCATCATTAAAATGGGGTGATAAATACTGTAAAGTAGTTTGAAATTATCGGGCCGTGCAATGTTCTTGATTTGTTGTTGATTAATCTCATTGGACACAAACGCACCCGCGCAGTTTAATTCTTCTTTTAAGGTTAACAATGCATAGGAATTGGTGGTATTAAGAAATGGTCCGGCGATCCACTCAATGCCCATTTCATACGCTTTATAAGCCACACCGGTATTATTACTCACGATTCTTGCGGGGCGAACCTGCTCCAGTAAACGCACCGATTCATCGTAATCTTTGCCAATCAATACCGCTGGGAACCACGGTATAAGGCGCGGGTTTTCTAAGAAGATAGTAATGTGCTTGTTGCAGTCTTTTTTCCAGCTTTCAGGCAGTTTGAAATATACATCGGCTTCGGTGAGATCACAAAGATGAATGTCTTTAACATCCGCAATCAAAATCGACATGGAAGGTTTATCAACGGGTACAAGACGTTTCTTTAAAGCTGGCACTTCAACGTGCGGCACACGCGGGACCGAGTTATTGAGCAATAAAGCGGCGTCATTTTTAAGAACCGTAAGCTCGCTCAGCGGCAGGCTCAAATCAGCCCCTAACGCCACACAGTCAAAATCCTGAAGCTCAAATCCAGCGGTAGCAAAACTTCTAAAGCTTTTTTCTAATACAGCCTGGCTAATCGCCATATCATTTGCCGTTCTGAGTAAGGATGCAGTGTGCAGCGTGTAGGTTTTACTATCATCACTAATCCCTGCAGAGTGATCATCGCTAGCAACCTCGCCCACGGTCATCGTCAGCTGCAATGGCTCATTAAGCTTGCCAGAAAATCTCAGTGTCAGTGCCTGTTTGGCAATACTTAAATACTTAATCTTTTCCTGTAACTCATCGCCTAACGCATTCTTTTTGGAATACAGCGCTTTTTTTACCTCATCTATGTGCTTCACTGAAACAGCCGACTGTATTTGAACCGCATGCTGAACGCTGTAGTCACGCGGACTATCAATGAACATGTCTTTGGTCAGGTCGCCGGTTAGAAATGAATTGGTAAAGTCGCGGTTAAACACGCGGTGCAAATTCGAATCATCCGAGCGCAGCTTGCCGGTGGCCACAAATTGGTCGACTTGCTTACGCCAAGTATCTGTCACGGTATAAACGTAATGCGCGCCTTTTATGCGGCCTTCAATTTTCAGTGAATCAACCTGTGCATCCACCAATTCTGGCAGATCAAAATAAGCGGAATTATCTTTTAAATTTAGCGGGAAACGGTGCCCTTCAGCCGTTGTTTCATACTCATCTCGGCACGCTTGGCTGCACCGTCCCCGATTGCCGGAGTTGCCCACACTGACCGAGCTTGAGTAACACTGGCCCGAAAACGCAATACACAGCGCGCCATGAACGAACACTTCGGTTAGCACATTGTGCTCGTGTGCCAGCGCCGTTAATGATTTAATTTCCGGCAGATTAAGCTCGCGCGATAAATTTAAACGCGACGCACCGATTTTGGCCAAAAACAAAATTTGGCCTTCGTTGTGCGTAGTCATTTGAGTAGATGCATGAATGTCGAGCGTCGGGAAGAACTTTTTAACGAGGTTAAATATTCCCAAATCTTGCACAATAATGCCGTCAATACCTGAATTTACAAGCTTATTTAGAAGCTTAATCAGTTGGGGCATTTCTTGTTCTAAGATCACTACATTTAAGGTTAAGAACACCTCGCAGTCGTATTTGTGTGCCAATCGCAGCACACCAATCAGCTCATCGTAGCTAATATTAGTCGCACGGTTACGGGCGTTGAAGGTATCTAAGCCGCAATACACCGCGTTAGCACCGGCAATGATGGCCGCTTTAATCGCCTCGACATCGCCACCGGGCGCCAATAATTCAATCTTTCTACTCATTGCAACAACCCAGTTTATTTAGAATGCTAACGTGCAGCAGTGTGGGGGCGAAGTTTAGCGGGAAGCTGATATTATTGCTATGAATAGCCATGATACAAGGACTGTCAGCCCCTCGTTAACCTAGCACTATAATTAAGCTTACGTCTATGTTACTAATAAGCCCCCCAAATCAGGAAAAAGGCAAAAACTTATGAGCACAAAATTATTAGTGACTATTTTATCCCCCGTACTCGTCACAGGCTTACTTGCAATGACCGCTCAAGCTCACGAAGGCGAAACAGGCAAGCACTATGCAATCGACTCAAGTGGAAACCCCGTGAAGTCGTCATCAGGCTGTGTAATATCAAGCGGTAGTGGCGGTAAGCACTTTGAAGCTTGCGGAGATACGGTTATGGCTAAAACTGAAATGGCGCCAGTACTTGAGGTCGCCGCGGTACCGGCTCCAACACCGGTTATAATGGCACCCGCGCCAGTCATGATGGCACCTGCTCCTGTTATGATGAAACCTGCTAAACCAATGGGTGCTTCACACTCGCACCCTGCGAATCGTTGCACAAATTCTATTATGCACACACATGCAGGACCGGGTGCACATAGCCATCGCTACAGCTGTAAAGCAAACAAAATGGCATCACCACGTCAAATGGCAGCGCCACGCCAGAAAGCTAGTTACTAACATTAGCTAAATAAGCTGGGGCTTGTGACCGATATCAACCAATACCGTTAACAAGCCCTATCTTTTGCTCACTACCCGCCGCTGAATCGCTGTGGCGAAAAGTCTTTAATATCACAAGAGGGCTCCCGCCCCTGAGCTAAGTC